>Ga0078972_1004766_pt1 | contig 25571 bp, 22 predicted proteins | sample YelNatPaOPGAMG01_FD_67568 | JGI IMG/M metagenome (GOLD analysis project Ga0078972, IMG submission 67568) | Hot spring thermophilic microbial communities from Obsidian Pool, Yellowstone National Park, USA - OP-RAMG-01 (SPADES assembly) (version 2) | ecosystem: Environmental > Aquatic > Thermal...
TGGCGTTCTCGCTCGCCTGCGGTAACATTGGCCGTCAGGTGTCGTGTCCCTCGATGCCCTCGCTCCCAGAAGACTGCACGTCCTTCCAGGAGCAAGCGGGCGCGAGGGTGCAGGGCATTGGCTGGACAAGAGAATGCGAATGGACACAGCCCAGCGCGGATGAACCTAGATCAGGAACGGCTGCTGCTTTCTCCTATCGGTGTGAATCTGCGCCCATCCGTGTTGATCGGTGCTCGCTCGCATCCCCTTGTCCCGACCAGAGAGGATTTCCAGGTCAGTTTTCAGGAGTGCTGCTGATGGCTGGTGAAAGTGTGCGTATACCGGTTGCCACCTTACAGTCGTTCATGTACGACGTCTTTATCTGCCTTGGCGTCCCGCCCGAGGACGCTGCCATAACGGCGGAGATCCTCATTACCTCGGACCTTTTCGGCATCGAGTCCCACGGGGTGGGTCGGCTGAAAATGTACTATGACCGCATCAGGGCGGGAACGCAGCAGGCCGTCACCGAATTCGAGGTCGTCAAGGAGACGGAGGCGACGGCAGTGGTGGACGGACACCTGGGCATGGGCCAGGTTATCGGCTACCGGTCCATGCGCCTGGCCATGGACAAGGCGCGCCAGTGCGGGCTGGGCGCGGTCGCAGTCCGCAATTCCAGCCATTTCGGCATCGCTGGCTACTACCCGCTGATGGCAACGCGCGAGGGCATGGCCGGCCTTGCCTTCACTAACGCCCGTCCCTCGATCGCGCCCACCTTTGGCGTGCAGCCCAAGCTTGGCACTAACCCTATCGCCTTTGCTGCGCCGACCGACGAGCCCTTCCCGTTCCTGTTCGATGCGGCCACCTCGATCACCCAGCGGGGCAAGATTGAGGTGTTGGAGCGAGCCGAGAAGCCCGTGCCGGCCGGCTGGGTGATCGCCCAGGACGGCAGTCCGCTCACCGACGCGCCCCAGGTGCTGCAGGCGCTCACGAAAGGGACGGCGGCCCTTTTGCCATTGGGCGGCTTCGGCGAGGGGCTCGGCGGGCACAAGGGCTACGGTCTGGCGACGATGGTCGAGATTCTCTGCGCTTCCTTCCAGGGGGGCGCCTTCCTGTCCCAACTCGTGGACGTTGATGCGGCGGGCAAGCGGCAGCCCCTACCGCTGGGCCACTTCTTCGTAGCCATTGATGTGGAACATTTCCTGCCTCTCGAACAGTTCAAGCGCACCACGGGCCAGATACTGCGCGAGTTGCGCGCCGCACAGAGGGCGCCGGGCGAGGAGCGCATCTACACAGCTGGCGAGAAGGAATACCTCAACGCGGAGCGCGTCCGCCGGGAGGGAGTGGAAGCGAACCCGAACCTTCAGCGCGCTATCAAGATCATCCAGCAGGAACTGGGCCTGACCCGGTACGATTTCGGCTTCTAGGCGAAGGTTGATGCCGGGGGCGACGCTGCCCCTGGTAGACACGGCCGGTCGCCCGAGCTAGCCTCCTGCCGCGGCCGGGCCCCTGCGTATGCCCTAGAGTGGCCATTTCGCCGCGATGATTCGTAGCTCGGGCTCGGCTGGCGTCAGCGCGCTTCCCCCTGTGTGCTTCTGCCCGGAATTTGCGGACAAGTGCGCCATGCCGTAATCTGAGTGAGTGCTCACTCAGATTACGCGAGCACGATGGTGAAAGGGGCGCAATGTGCAGCTCTGACACAAGCCAACATGACCCACAGGTGGCGGTCCAGGCCCGTCGTGGCCAGATCCTGAAAGCGGCCGCGGCGGTCTTCTCCGAGAAAGGCTATCATCGTGCCACGAGCAAGGACATCGCTGCTGCGGCTGGCATCTCCGAAGGCACCATATACAACTACTTCAGGAGCAAGTCCGACCTTCTGGTGGCCATCATCGCGCGTTTGTCAGAGCTGGAGAGCCTGGACGTGGAAATGGCGCAGGCGCTGGTGGGCGCCGATGCTCGCTGCTCGCTGCTGGCGCTGCTGCGCCGCCGGGTGTCGCTGACGGAGCGTAATGAGCAGCTGATCCGAGCGATCGTGCCGGAGATCATCAGCGACGCTGACCTGCGTGGGCGTTTCGTCGAGCAATTGCTCGACGGGACGACGGCGCCCCTGGAGCGATACCTGGAAGCGCAGATCGCCTCCGGCCAGATGCGGCAGGTGGACATCCCGCTTTGTGTTCGTGCCCTGCAGAGCCTCATGCTTGGGTTAGTGCTGATGCGGTTGATGGGCGATCCAGTGGTCACCGGGCGCTGGCAGGAATTGCCCGAGTTGCTAGTGAGCCTGATCTTCGACGGCCTGGCGCCGGCCCAAGACCGGCAAAGTGGGCTGGGCCCGGCAGGCGAGGGGGAAGCATGATCCTGCGCATCTACTCGCTGATGCGCAAGGAGTTCCTGCACATCGTGCGCGACCCGCGTACCCTCGTGGTCATGTTCCTCATGCCCATGGTGCAGCTGCTCTTTCTCGGCTACGGTGCCACCAGCGACATCGCCCACCTGACCACCGCCGTCGCCGACAGCGACAAGTCGGCTGCCAGCCGCGAGCTAATTGATGCCTACCGCGCCTCGAGCTACTTCAACATCGTCAGCTATGTTGACTCCGAGCGCGACATCGAGCAGCTGATTGACGCTGGCAAGGTGCGGGCGGGGCTGATCATCCCGCCGGACTACGGCCAGCGCGTTGCCTCGGGTGAGCAGGCCGAGGTGGCTTTCATCATTGACGGCTCAGATCCGACGGTCGCCAATACCGTCCTCGCCGCCTCGCAGTCGGTAGGGCAGGCGCAGAGCATGCGCATCATCCGCAGGCAGGCCCATGTGGACCTGAACAAGCTGCCTGGCCTGCAGGTGCAACCGCGTGTCTGGTACAACCCCGATATGCGCAGCGCCAACTTCATGGTCCCCGGGCTGATCGGCACCGTGATCTACTTCCTGACGACCATGCTCACCGCCATGTCAATCGTGCGTGAGCGAGAGCAGGGCACGATCGAGCAGCTGATCGTCACGCCCATCCGCCCAATCGAGCTCGTGATCGGCAAAATCGTGCCTTACGTCTTCATCGCCTTCTTCGACATGCTTGAGGTTCTGGCCCTCGGTGTGTTCTGGTTCAAGGTGCCGATCCACGGCAGTCTGGGCTTGCTTCTCGGCCTATCGGCCATTTTCCTGATGACCTCGCTTGGTATCGGTATTTTCATCTCGTCAGCTGCCCGCTCGCAGCAGGAAGCGATGATGCTCACCTACTTCACCATGCTGCCGTCCATCTTTCTCAGCGGCTACCTCTTCCCGATAGAGGCCATGCCTGTCTGGCTGCAGAAGCTCACCTATCTCATCCCTCTGCGCTACATGCTCATCGTTATCCGGGGCATCATCCTCAAAGGCGTCGGCTTGTCCCTGTTGCGCGAGCAGGTGATTATTCTCAGTGGCTTCGGCATAGGGCTCATGGCTCTGGCGGCCAGCCGCTTCCGCAAGAAGCTCGATTGAATTGGCGACATGACTGAACCAGGGGGAGATCGGCAGAGCATGGAGCAACCGTCGGCGCGAGAGGTGGCGTCGGGATCAGGCACCGGGGACCCCGGGCCCGTGATCGTGGCGGAGGGCCTATCGAAGCAATTCGGCAAGGTCATGGCTGTGCACGGTTTGGACTTGCGCATCGAAAAGGGCGAGATCTTTGGCCTGGTCGGCCCAGATGGCGCCGGCAAGAGCACGGCGATACGGATGCTGGCGACGGTTATGCAGCCCTCATCTGGCCGCGCCTGGGTCGCCGGCTATGACGTTGTGCGGCAGGCCGAGAAGATCAAGCACCGGATCGGCTACATGGCGCAGCAGTTCAACCTTTATGCCGACCTGAGCGTACGCGAGAACATGGACTTCTTCGCGGACGTCTTCGGCGTGCGCGGGCCGGAGCGCCAGCCACGGATCGAGCGCCTGTTGCGCTTCGCTGGCCTCAGCGAGTTCGAGGGACGGCGGGCCGGGCGCCTCTCGGGCGGCATGAAGAAGAAGTTGGCCCTGGCCTGCTCCCTTGTCCACTCGCCGGAGATACTGTATCTGGACGAGCCGACCACGGGCGTGGACCCCGTCTCGCGCCGTGAGTTCTGGGATATCGTCGCCGACCTGCACATCAGCGGGGCGACGATCCTGGTGAGCACGCCCTACATGGACGAAGCCGAGCGCTGTTCGCGCGTCGGCTTGATGTACGAGGGGCGGTTGGTGATCTGCGACACGCCGGCGCGCGTGAAGGGGCTCGTGCACGGGCAACTGATCGAGGTCAGGCCGCTACCGGCCGCGGGCAACGAGCTCCATGGCCTGAAGCTGATCCGCAGTGCTGAGGCGGCCGTCGCCCAGTGCCAGGGCGTGCTCGAGGTACAGACTTACGGGGACTTGCTGCGCGTGTTTGTTGACGATGCAGCGCTCCGGCTGCCCGAACTGCGCCAGGCCCTGGTCGAGCACGGGATTCGGCCGGAGGGACTGCGCCGGGCCGAGCCGCACATGGAGGAGGCTTTCGTCTCACTGCTGAAACAGCAGGCCTCGGCTGTTGCGGGCCTGGAGGCAGCGAAGTGACGCCTGCGCCCAGCCCTTCCGTCGTCGCCAGGGGCCTCAGCAAGCGCTTTGGCGACTTTGTGGCGGTTGATGACATCAGTTTTGAGATTCCATCCGGCCAGATCTTCGGCTTCCTGGGGCCGAACGGGGCGGGCAAGACAACCACAATCCGGATGCTCCTTGGGCTAGTCAAGCCTTCGTCCGGGACGGGCAGTGTGCTCGGCTACGACATCATCCATGAGACCGAGGCGATCCGCAGGCGCATCGGCTACATGAGCCAGAAGTTCAGCCTCTATAACGACCTGACGGTGGTCGAGAACCTGGACTTCTACGCCGGTGTCTACGGCGTCACCGGGGCTCAACTGCGCGAGCGCAAGCGATATATCCTTGAGATGGCTGGCCTGACCGGACGAGAGCGCGTGTTGACGCGCAACCTTTCAGGCGGATGGAAACAACGCCTGGCGCTGGGCACGGCCATCATCCACGAGCCACAGGTGCTCTTCCTGGACGAGCCGACCGCTGGTGTGGACCCGATTTCGCGCCGGGCATTCTGGGACCTGCTCTACGAACTGGCCGATGCTGGCACCACGATCATGGTGACCACGCATTACATGGATGAAGCCGAGCACTGCCAGGGCCTGGCATTCATCCAGCGGGGCCGGCTGCAGGCCATCGGCTCGCCCCAGGACATCAAGGCGCGCGAGATGCATGGCCAGGTCTTCGAGATCAACTGCGATCGGCCGGATGCGGCGGTGGCGGCGTTGCGGCAGGCGGGCCGCTTCCCGGAGGTGGCACTGTACGGCAGCCTGATCCATGTGGTGACCGAGGACCCGGAGCGCGACCAGCCGGCTATCCTGAAGATGCTGGCCGAGCGCGGCGTTGTCGTCGCCACCATGGATGCCATCGCCCCTTCACTGGAGGACGTGTTCATCGCTAGCGCCAGGCGGGTCACGTGAGGAACTGCCGGCGTTTCCTGTGCCTCGGCCGCGGAAAGCGGCGCCCACCTACATGCTGGATGGTCACATTGGAGCGAACATGCGACGATTGATCCCCCTGTTGCTTGTGCTGGCCCTGGTGGCCGGCGCTGGTTACTACGTATACAGGACGCCGGGAGCGTGGGAGGAAATGCTGGCGCGCGCCGGTCTGGCGCCGACGCCGGCTGGGAGCACGCCAGCAGCCATTTCGGCATCGGGTTTCATTGAGGTGGACCAGGTGACTGTCGCACCGGAGATCAGCGGCCGCATCGTTTGGCTGGGGCCGGCCGAGGGCGATCAGGTGCAGCAAGGGCAGCCCGTGGCCCGCATTGACACCGACCTGATTGACGCCCAGATCGTGGAGGCGCAGGCAGCCGTAGAGGTGGCCAGGGCACAACTGGCTCGCATTCAGGCAGGGGCGCGCTCAGAGGATGTGGCTCTGGCCGAGGCAGGCGTGAAGCTTGCTCAGGCGCAGAGCGACGCCGCCTATCAGGCCTGGCAGGATGCGATCGCTTTGCGGGACAATCCTCAGGACCTGCAGTTGCAGATAGCGGCGGCGCGCACTCAGCTTGCGGTTGCCGAGCAGCGCGTGCTGCAGACGGGCGCCATCAAGGACGCCGCTGAAATCATGGCTGGCCTGCGAGAGCGCCAGGCGCGGCAGGCGGATGCCGGTTTCAACGTCACCGTGAAGACGCCGGCTGGCCCGGTCACCAAACATGTGGACCTTGACCCGGCCACGAAGGATCGCATCTTCTACGGCTGGAACCTTGCTACCTCCGACCTGTGGACCGCCTGGGCCAACTATGACGGCGCCCAGGCGATGCGAGACGCTGCCCAGCGGGACCTGGATAACCTGCTGGCGCAGCAGCAGGATCCGCAGCAAGCGGTCGTGCAGGTTGCCCAGGCCGAGGCAGCCTATAAGCAGGCGGCCGCCGGAGTGGAGGTGGCCAAGGCAAAACTGGCGCTGGCCCAGGCGGGCGCCACGGCCGAGCAGATCGGCGCCGCCCAGGCGGCCGTCGCCCAGGCGCAGACGGCCGTGGACACCCTGCAGACCCAGAGAGCCAAGTACGAGATCGTTTCCCCGATCAGCGGACTGGTGATCGAGCGCACCGTCCATGAGGGCGAGATGGCGACGCCCGGGGTGAGCCTGCTGACCGTCGCCAGCCTGGACAGCGTGCAGCTGAGGTTGTTCATCCCCGAGCCAGACATGGGGCTGGTGCACCTGGGCCAGAAGGCGGAAGTGTCCGTTGATGCCTACCCGGGGGAAAAGTTCACTGGCGAAGTCGTCTGGATCGCCAGCGAGGCCGAGTTCACGCCCAAGAACGTGCAGACGAAGGAAGAGCGGGCCAAGACAGTGTTCGCCGTGAAGATCCGCCTTCCCAACGCCGATCACCGCCTGCGCCCGGGCATGCCGGCGGATGCGGTGCTGCAGTGAGCGCCGCCGGCCGATACCTGCTTGTGAGGCATCCATGAAGCGCATCATCATCCTAATCGTGCTGCTAGCGCTCGCCGCGGCTGGCTACTATTGGTGGGTGGAAGGCAGGCCAGGGCTGCCGCCGCAACTCGATCCCTTCATCGCCCCCACAGCGAGCAACGCCGTCACCGGATCGGGCTCGATCGAGGCGGAGCGCGTTGCTGTGAGCGCCGAGTTCGGAGGCCGCATCCTGGCCATTCATGCTTCTGAAGGAGACGAGGTACACAAGGGCGATCTCCTGGTGGAATTGGACGGCTCGGTCCTACTCGCCCAGCGCAACCAGCTGGAGGCGGCGGTGACCGAGGCGCGAGCAAACCTCGCCAGGGTGAGCGCGCCGCCACTGCCGGAAGCGATCGCCGCCGCTCAGGCGGAACTGGATCAGGCGCAAGCTGCGGCGGAAGCGGCGTCCTCCGTGGCGGCGACGGCACAACAGGTTGCCGCCAACCCACTGGAGATATCGGCCAAGCTGGACAGCGCCAAGAGCCAGGTCGAGATGCTCAGTAAGCAGGTGGAGGCCGCCCAGGCGGCCCTAAAGACGGCCGAGGTGCAGAGCGACGAGGCCAGCCGCAACCAGGCGGGCGACGAGGCGAAGACCCGTTATCAGGCGAGTATCAAGGACGTGGAAGCGGCCCGGGCCAACCTGGCGGCGGTGCAGGCTGAGCTCGAAGGAGCCCAGCAACAGGTCGAACTGCTGTCGGCCATTCGGGACAACCCCTTGGCCCTCAAAGCTCAGGCGGACTCGGCTGCCTCTGCCTATGCGGTGGCCCAGGCCGGCGTGGAGGTAGCGAAGGCGAAGCTTGCCGCCGCTCAGGCCGGGCCTCGCCCCGAGGACGTTGCCATCGCCAGGGCGCAGCTTGCCCAGGCAGAGGCGGCGCTCGCCAGGATGGACGTGCAGATCAGCAAGCTGCGTCTGCTGGCGCCGCGCGATGGCATCGTCACGGAACGGGTTGCCGACCCTGGCGAACTGGCGGCACCCGGGGCCACGCTGTTGACCCTGGCGAACCTGGACGAGGTGACTCTCACCGTCTACGTTCCGGACATGCAGATGGGCCGCGTGCATCTCGGCCAGGAGGCCGATGTCTCCGTTGACGCTTACCCAGGCGAGACTTTCAAGGGCACCGTCACCTACATCGCCGCGCAGGCTGAGTTCACGCCCAAGAACGTGCAAACCAAGGAGGAGCGCGCCAACCTGGTATTCGCCGTCAAGATCACACTTGCCAACGCCGACCATCGTCTCAAACCTGGGATGCCCGCGGATGCCACCCTGCGCTGAGGTCAGCCAGGACGGAGGGCTTGAGGAAGAGGGCCTGGGCGTGTAATCTGTGGCCAGTCGGGGAGGTGCCGCATGAGCCAGCCGATCACGAAAGCAATCGTGCCTGCCGCCGGGCTGGGCACACGCCTGTTGCCCGCCACCAAATCCCAGCCGAAGGAAATGTTGCCCGTCGCCCGCAAGCCGGCCATTCAGTATGTAGTCGAGGAACTGATCGGCGCCGATCTGAACCAGATCCTGCTCATCACCGGGCGGCGCAAACGCGCCATCGAGAATCACTTTGACCCGGATCCGGCGCTGATGTCGGTGCTGGAGGAGGCCGGCAACGAGGACATCCTGGCCGAACTGACCCAGCTCCAGACCCAGGCCCGCTTCTACTATACTAGCCAAAACTTCCCTCGCGGTCTGGGCGATGCCGTCTCCTATGGGGCCGATTTCGCCGATGGGCGCGATTGTGTCGTCGCCTTGGGTGATTCGCTGATCGCCGGCGCGGACCCTGCCTCACCCCTGCGCGCCATGATGCTGGCGCACCAGGACCTGAAGGCAGCGGCGATCGTCGCCGTGGAGCGGGTAGACCCGGAGGAGACGCACCGCTACGGTATCGTCAGCCTCGAGCCAGCGGACATCCCCGCTGGTGTGCCGGTGCCGATGAGCGACATCATTGAGAAGCCACCGCGTGGCACAGCGCCGAGCAACCTGGCGGTTGCGGCGCGCTACACCTTCAGCCCAGCCATTTTCGAGGCGCTCACTCGCGTCACGCCGGATCGCCGCGGCGAGATCCAACTCACCGACGCCATCCGGCTGCTCATCCGCATGGGCTTGCCGGTTTATGCCTTCTTGCTGCCAGCGGGGCATGCTCGCTACGATATCGGCAACTTCGAGAGTTACTTCCGCACGTTCATAGATTTCGCCCTGGCTGACGAGCGCTACGGTTATCTGGTGCGCCAATACTTGAAGGCCAAGGCCTATGACCTCTAGCGACCAGCCTGGCCCCGGCTCGAGCGGGGACGGCAGGGCTGCCCAGGGAGCGGGGAAGCGGCGCGTGATCACCTCGGCCCCTGGCCGAGCCGGGATCATCGGCAACCCGACGGACATGTACGGCGGGGCGGTGCTCTCTTGCTCCGTCGGCATGCGCGCCCGCGTGCAGCTAAGCGCCAGCGACGAACTCAGCTTCCACACCAGGGGCCATAGCCTCAGCATTCGAGGCCGCCAGGACCTGAAGCCTCAAGGCGACCTTTTCGACATCGCACGGGCAGTGCTGGACTACCTGCACCTGCCGCCGATCACCTGCCGGGTGGAATTCGAGAGCGAGATTCCCTTGCGCAGCGGCATGGCTGGCTCCACAGCTTTGCTCGTGGCCATGCTGCAGGGCATGCTCGCCTGGCTCGGCCGCTACCCCAACCCTTACCGGCTGGCGGAGACGGCCCGCTACGTGGAACTGAACCATCTCAAAGTCGTCTGTGGCTACCAGGATGCCTACATGTGCACCTTCGGCGGCCTGAACTACATGGATTTCCGTGGTAAGCAGTTCTACCGCGAGGCGGAAGCGGAGCTTTTTGCCACCATCGAGCCCTTGTCCGGCTATGTGCGCCAACTCCCTTTCGTCCTCGCCTACACGGGCGTGCAGCACCACTCCGGTTCCGTGCACAAGCCCCTGCGCGAGCGCTGGCTGGAGGGCGACCCGGTGGTGGTGAAAGGCTACGAGCGAATAAGCGAGCTCACCAGGTTGGGCAAGAAAGCCCTCCTGCTCGAGGACTGGGCTGCCTTGGGCAGGCTCATGAACGAGAACCACGCCATCGTGCGCGATCTGGGCGGCTCCGGAGAAGCGAACGAAGTCCTGATCAAAGCGGCCCTGGACGCCGGTGCCCTTGGCGCCAAGCTGGCTGGCGCGGGCGATGGCGGCACTATCATCTGCATTCACTCAGGGAGTGACGGCCAGCGCCTGGAGGAAGCCCTGCGCCAGGCCGGCGCCGAGTCAACTTACAGCCTGGAGACGGCAACCGGCGCTGTCGTCGAGGTGGACGAGTAGCGCAGCGCCGGCGCGCCACAGCCACAGTTCGCACCCGCCATCACCCGGGGCCCGGCCGTACTGGCTGTGCGGAAATATGTACAGGCGCCGTATAATGTGATTGATACGGCCAAGTGCCAGTTCGGAGGGCCCATTTCGGGCGAAATGTGAGCAGGACGCAGGATACCATTCTGGATCTCATGACGAGCGGCGAACCCAGCGTGCGCTACAAGCTGCTCGTAAACGTTCTCGGCCAGGACCCGTACAGCCTGGAGACGATGCGGCTGCGGCTGGAGATCGCCCGCTCGCCTCGGGCGACGGCGTTGCTCGCGCAGCGCGATGCGGATGGCCGCATCCCGGGCCACCCCTACAAGAAGTGGACCGGGGCGCACTGGGTGCTGGCGGACCTGGCCGACATGGGCTATCCGCCGGGAGACGACTCACTGCTCCCACTGCGGGAACAGGTCTATGAGTGGCTGTTCGGGGCGGCGCACCAGCGCGACATGCCCGAGATCGCCGGGCGCGTGAGGCGGCATGCTTCCCAGGAGGGCAACGCCCTCTACTACCTGCTTGCTCTCGGCCTGGCCGATGAGCGCACCGAGGAACTCGCCCAGCGGCTCATCGAGTGGCAGTGGGCGGACGGCGGTTGGAACTGCGACAAGCGCCCCGAGGCCGAGCACTCGTCCTTCATGGAGACGCTCACGCCACTGCGCGGCCTTTCCCTGCACGGGCGCATGACCAGCGCCGGCGAGACCATTAAGGCCGCCGCCCGGGCGGCACACGTGTTCCTCAAGCGCCACCTCTACAAGCGACGCAGCGACGGCACGGTGATGGATGAGTCATTCACCAGGCTGCATTACCCTTGCTACTGGCACTACGATATCCTCTTCGCCCTCAAGGTGATGGCCGAGGCCGGCTACATCGGCGATGAGCGCTGCCGCGATGCCCTCGACCTGCTGGAGAGCAAGCAACTGCCCGGCGGCGGCTGGCCGGCCGAGCGCAGCTTCTACAGCGGCCCCACGAGTTCGCAGAGGAGCGGCCGCTCCCTGGTTGACTGGGGCGGCGCGAGCAGCAAACGCATGAACCCGTTCGTCACGGCCGACGCTCTCTCCGTCCTCAAGCAGGCCGGGCGGTTGCAGCTGCAGTAGCGGAGCGCTGCGCTGCAGCTTGGGATCGGGGGGCCACGCCGGGCTTGTCGCCCTGGCGGAAGCATTCTAGACTGGCGGCAGCATATCTATGCCTTACAGGGAGGCAGTCAATGACCCAAGGTGGTGTTGCCGTACAGCTCTACACTGTTCGCCAATTCATGCAGACGCGAGAGGATATCGCCAACAGCCTGCACCGCATCCGCGAGATCGGCTACCGGGCTGTGCAGTCGGCCGGCTTTGGCCCGCTCAGCCCGGCCGAATACAGGGAGTTGCTCGACCGCGAGGGGCTGACTTTGTGCGGCACCCACGACAGCTACGAGGAAATGCAGACGGACCTGAACAAGCTCATCGCCGAGCGCAAGGTGCTCGGCACAGACCAGGTGTGCATCGCCTACCTGGCCAAGCAATACCGCGAGAACGGGGCGAGCGACTGGGTGAAGTTCGCCAAGGCGGCGAGTGAGATCGGCAAGCGCCTGGCTGATGCCGGGCTGACGCTGAGCTACCACAACCACAGCTTCGAGTTCGAGCGCTTCGGCAAGCAGCCCGCCCTCGAGATCTTCTATGCCGAGGCAGACCCTCGTTACGTCAAAGCGGAGATAGACACCTACTGGGTGCAGCACGGTGGCGGCGACCCGGCGGCCTGGTGCGCCAGGGTGAAGGGACGGACGTCGCTGGTGCACTTCAAGGACATGACGATCATTGACGGGGCGCAGGCCATGGCCGAGGTGGGCGAGGGCAACCTCAACTGGCCGGCCATCCTCAAGGCTTGCCGCGACGCCGGCGTCCAGTGGTACATCGTCGAGCAGGACGTCTGCCAACGTGACCCCTTCGAAAGCCTGGCGATGAGCCTGGAGAACCTGCGGAGTTGGGGTCTGAGCTAATCGCAGCGGCGGCGCTCGTGCCCACGACGGCCGAAGCCGCCTTGGCCGGCCGGGGTTAGCTTCGGCCGGCCTTCATTTTGCGCTGCGCCTGGGCGACCACCATGTCCATCAGGGGGTAGATGCCGCCGCCGAGCAAACCGCTGAGCCGGTAGATCAGCTTGCCCTCGAAGCCGGGCATGATCATGTACTGCTCTCGCCTTATGCCTTTGAGGATGGCGGCGGCGACCACGTCAGGGGAGACGCACTTCGCGTTGCCCGCTATGGCTTTGGTCTCCGGCGGTTTGAACTGGTTCTCGTAAGCCAGCTGGGGCGTGTCGCAGTCAGGTGGGAAGACCACGGAGACGCGTATGCCATGCGGCTTCATTTCCGCCCGCAACACATCGGAGAAGCCGCGCACGGCGAACTTGGCGGCGCTGTAGGCCGTGTAGCCGAACACGCCGAGAAACCCGGCGACAGAGGAGATATTGACGATGTAGCCGGAATGGCGCGCGATCATGCCGGGGATCACGGCTTTGACGACGTTGACCGTACCGAAGTAGTCAATGTCCATCGTCCAGCGGAAGATCTCCAGGTCCAACTCCTGGAAGTAGCCCGGCCGGGCGACGCCGGCGCAGTTGACCACCAGGTCCGGCGTACCGATTGCTGCCGTCACGCGCTCCACCGCGGCGGCGGCCTGTGCCGGGTCAGCCACATCGGCGCTGGCGATGCCGAACTGCTGGCTCGCATCGCGCCGGTTGGCCTGTACCTGGGCCAGGGCTTTCTCTAGCTTGGCCTGGTCGCGGGCCACGAGCCAGACATGAGCGCCGGCGGCAGCGAGCTGCCGCGAAGTGGCCAGGCCTATGCCGCTGGAGCCGCCAGTGACGAGCGCAACTTTGCCAGGGAAATCCATACTCATCCCTCACTGAAGCCGGCGCCACAGCAGGGCAGCGCCGGCGAATGGAGTTGCCGGCCGCTTCAAGTGGCCAGGCTGCACCTGCGACGCCCGCGAAAGCGGAATGCCCGGACGAGGGCGTCGTCAGGGCTCACGGAAGTAGTAGCCATGGCCGCGCACATTGAAGATGAAGGTGGGGTGACTGGCGTCGTCACCCAGCTTGGCGCGCAAGCGGCGGATGCCGCGGAGCAGGCTGGCCTTGCCCTCGCCCGTCCCATCGCCCCACACCCGCGCCAGCAGCTCGCGCCGGCTGAGCAACCTGCCCGGGTTCTGCATGAAGTAGGCAAGCAGGTCGAACTCGCTTGGGCTGAGGCGGAGGGGACGGCCAGCGAGAGTCGCCGTCTTTGTCGCCAGATCGAGGACCAGGGACTGGTTGCATAGCCTCTCCTGGCTCGCCGCCGTGGAACCGCTGCGCTTCAGGATAGCCTTCACACGAGCCGTCAGTTCGGCCGGGCTGAATGGCTTGGGCAGGTAGTCGTGAACACCACACTGGAAGCCGCGCACGATGTCCTCTTCTCTATCTTTAACGGTGAGCATCAGGACCGGTACGGGCAGGGCCGCCTTGAGGCGCCGGCAGGTCTCCCAGCCGTCTATGTCGGGCATGATGACGTCAAGGATCACCAGGTCGGGCCGGCATTCCTGGGCGAGACGGACCCCGGAGGAGCCGTCGTGGGCGCCAAGCACTGTATAGCCCTCGCGCTTGAGCGTATGGCCGATGACCTTCACGACAGCCTCATCATCGTCAATAACAAGGACCAGAGTTCTCATGGTCTATTAACACCCTCTCGCGCCAACGGGAGTTCACCCACCTAACAACACACATAGCCGTGGCAACATGCCACGCACGACAGCATCTCCCAAGGCCAGCGCCGACGCTCCTCACAAGGAGACAAACTCGGGCCGTTTCTGTGAGAGAGCGACACACCAGCAGCGTCGGCTCCGCCCGGGCACGAGGCAAACCGCACAGCCACCTGCGGCCTGCTCCCGGCGGCAACGCGGTGAAGCTAAGCCCAACTTCCTTTGGCCGCAGGATAGCACACTCCGCCGGCGATCACCAGTGCCTGGAATGCCTGGGCATCCGGTTCGGCGGCTGACGTCTACTGCGACGAGTTGCTCCCATTGGCGAACCAGGCGGCCAACTTAGCCAGCCAGCGGCGCCAGAGGCGACGCAGGCGCGAACGTGTGGCCGCGGCGCGGTAGCCGGTACGGTACCAGATAAGGCGCAAGCGCCCCGGCTCGGTGGGGAGGCGGCTCCAGCGGATTGCCGCAGCCCCCCAGGTGAGGCCGGCGCCGAAGCCGCTCAGGACGAGCACATCGCCCTCCTTGATCCGCCCGTCGGCGATTGCCTGGCAGAGAGCGATGGGGATCGAGGCCGAGGATGTGTTGCCACACCAGGCCACAGCCTCAACGATCCGGTCTTCGCTCACTCCCAGTGCTTCAGCCGCAGCCGAGATGATCCGGCCGTTGGCCTGGTGCGGGATGAGCAGCGACATGTCGCGCAGGTCCAGCCCAGCTTTCTCCAGAGCCAGGCGGGTGGAACGGGCGAGGGAGTTCACGGCGAAACGGTAGACAGCCCGGCCATCCATCTGGATGTAGTGCTCTCGCTGGGAAAGGGTTTCGGCGCTGGCTGGGCGCCTGGCGCCTCCGGCGGGAATGAACAGCAGGTCGGCGCCAGAGCCGTCCGAACCGAGGCAGGTGCTCAGGATGCCACCCGGCATGTCGGAGGCCTGCACCACGACGGCGCCAGCACCGTCGGCGAAGAGGATGCAGGTGCGACGATCATCCCAGTCTACGAAGCGCGAAAGGGTTTCGGAGCCGATGACCAGGGCCGCTTTGGCGCTACCAGAGCGGATCGCCTGGTCCGCCAAGGCGAGGGCATAGACGAAGCCGCTGCAGCCGGCGCTGATGTCGAAAGCGGCCGCTGCCTTCGCGCCGATCGCGTCCTGTACCAGGCAGGCGGTAGCCGGGAAGATGAACTCGGGCGAGATGGTCGCCACGATGATCAGGTCGAGCCGCCTCGGCTCCAGGTTGGCGACCAGGAGAGCCTGCTTGGCGGCCTCGATCGCCATGCTGGCTGTGCTCTCGCCATCGGAGGCGATGCGACGCTCGCTGATGCCGGTGTGGGAACGGATCCACTCGTCACTGGTGTCCAGGCGTGCCGCCAGTTCGTCGTTCGTCAGGCGGCGTTCCGGCAGGTAGCTGCCCCAGCCGGTGATATGAGCGTTTGCAGGCATGCTTGCACCGTGTGCTCAGGATGCTACTAGGAACCCATGTAGCTTTGCCTAGTTGCACACCTGGGCAAGCACAACCTGTCGCGCCTTGAACCCGGGGCAAGCGCTGCAACCTCCGGCGAACTGGTTCGGGATACTGCAACTGCTACGTTGTCAGGCACGGGGGTGGTCGCTACTGGCGCGCTTGCATGAGGCCCTGGAGTGAGCGCTCGGCATCGAGCCAGCCGATTGGGCTGAGGCCGAGCCTCGTGCGCACGGCTTCTGGCTCGAACTGCTCGTACCAGTGTAGGGCGCAGGTCCAGCGCATGACCATGGGGGTCACGCGTACGCTGGCGTTCGTGCGCTGGCCGAGGCGCTCCAGAACCCGGTGCAGGGTGCGCCTGGAGGCGGTGAACACCTCGCTACCAGCGGGTGGGTACTGGCGCAAGTAGTCGCGATACACCTCGCGGAACTGCGGTGGCGCCGTCAGCGTGCGGTTCTTGTAGCGATGGCGGCGCTCCTTGTAGTGGATACGGATGCTCACCTGAGGCGCGCTCGTGATCACCTGCGTGGTCGAGAGAGACTCGAGTTCGCCCCGGCGCAGGCCCAGGTCCAGCGTGAGCATGAGGAGCAGCAGCGGCCGTGGGTCATGTCGGCGGCCCTCTCGGTACAGGGCCCAGGCCAGATCGCGAATGCGCTGCTCCTCGTCGCTCGAGAGCACCTCGGGAAGGGGAGGCTCACCAACGGGCGCCCAAAGGTCGGCGGCCGGGTTTGCCGTGATGATCCCGGCGTCGAACAGGGTCTGAAAGAAAGTGCGCAGGCCAGTGACACGCAGGGCCAGTGTCTTCACTGGGGTACGGGGCCGGCCGGCCCCGGGCTGTGCCAGCCACTCAAGGTAGGCCTGTAGCTGCCTCGGAGTCACCTTTCCCAGGGAGTATTCGTCGCCGAGGAAGCGCGCCAGCAGTTCCACCGAGGTTGTGTAGCTCTGCACCGTGTTCGCGCTGTAGTCCAGGCTGGCGAGGTGCAGGCCGAACCAGGCGTTGGCCTGGCGCAGGCTGGATGACGCCTGCGGCGGCGCAACCGACACCGCTTCCTCAGGCGGGGCAGCGCTACCGAATAGCGGCAACTCCGCAGCTGGCGCGCCATCTGGATGAGTCCGCTTCCGCGCTCGTCTCGTGACCATCTGGGAAAGCTGCGCCTCCGGCCTGCTGATCGTGCGCTTTATGTTATGTTAGCTGTCGCCGGGCCTGGCGGCAACACCGGACGTGCCGGCGGCAACAGCGGGCGTGCCGGCGGCAACACAGGATGTGCCGGCGGCAACAGAGAACTTGCGGCGGCAGTGCCCGGCTGCAGCGGGCGTTCAGCGACGCTGGCTCAGCCAGAGGTCAATGGGCCGCTTCACCCCCGCCGGGCGGAAGGGCAGGTCAACACGGCAGCCCTTTCCCGCGGAGGCGTACCCGGCGTAGAGCACCTCCATCACCAGGCGTCCATCCTCTCCTGTAGCCCGTGGCGATTCCTTCCCCTGCACGCAGCGGCTGAAGTGCGCCATCTCCTGCGGGAAGCCGTAGTTCCAGAATTCCTCGAAGACGGGCCAACTCCAGCCCTTCGTCTCGGGGGCCTTCTCCACGGCATAGCCGTAACCGTAGGCGCTGTAGGTAGGCAAAGCGTTGCCCATGTGCAGGTTGGCGTAGGTCACGCCGCCCTCGCCGTACACCTCCGTCCGGTCGTCCATGCCGCCAGGCTTTGCCCAACTGGTCTCGATCAGGGCTGCCGCCTGGTTCTCGAACTCCATGATGCAGATGGCGTTATCCTCGCCTTTGGTCTTGTCCTTGTGCACGTAGGTGTCCATCTGGCAGTAGACGTTCTTCACCTTCGGCCGGTCCAGGAACCACCAACAGAAGGCGATGCCGTGGCAGCCCATGTCCATGAACACGCCGCCGCCACTTCGCTCAACGTCCCAGAACCAGTCGGCATGCGGGCCGGAGTGCTTCTCGCTCTGCTTAACCAGATACACCTTGCCGAAGGCGCCGGCGTCGGCCATTTCCTTGGCGCGCACGTACTTGGGAGTGAAGTAGAGTTCCTCGGCGTACATGAGCAGGACGCCGCGTTTCTGGCAGATGTCAATCATCGCGTCGGCTTCTTCGAGGGTCATGCAGAGAGGTTTCTCGCAGACCACGTGCTTGCCGGCGTTGGCGGCAGCGGCCGTAATCTCGGCATGGACGTAGTTGGGCGCGGCAATCGTGATCATGTCAATGTCGGGCTGGGCCAGCATCTCGTGGTAGTCGCTGAACCAGCGGGGGATGGAAAAGCGGGCGGCGAATTCCTTGGCATGCTCGGGGTTGCGAGAGGCAACAGCCACCACCTCGGCCTCATCGGGCACCATGCGGAACGAAGTGGCGTGGCAGTCGGCCTGAAAGCCGGAGCCGACGATGCCGACTCGTACTCTAGCCATATACCCTCCCAATTCTCCGGCCGCAGCCAGATAGTCACATAGTGCTGCTCATGTTAGCGCCTGGCGGGCGGCGAATCAAGGCCGTAGCCGAGAACGGCCCCTTCATCGGCCTGGCTGACGAGGCGGGAATAGAGCCGGAGGAAACCACGGTCCACGGCCGGTGGCCTGGGCACGAGAGCGCCCAGGCGGCGCGCGATCTCCGGTTCTGGTACGAGCAAGGACAGCCGCCGGCCAGGGATGTCTATCTCAATCATGTCCCCTTCCTGCACGGCCGCTATTGGCCCGCCCTCGTAGGCCTCGGGGCAGACGTGGCCGATGCAGGGACCGCGGGTGGCGCCAGAGTAGCGGCCGTCCGTGATCATGGCGACCGACTCGCCCAGGCCCATGCCGATGAGCACAGCGGCGGGAATGGACATCTCGCGCATGCCGGGGCCACCGCGAGGGCCTTCGTTGCGGATGACGAGCACGTCCCCGGGGTGTATCTCCCGGCCCATGAGCGAGTCCCGCACGGCCTCCTCGCTCTCAAAGACGCGCGCTGGCCCGACGTGATGGAGCATCCCGGGGCTGACGGCGCTCTGTTTGACGACGGCGCCGCGCGGGGCGAGGTTGCCGTACAGCACCGCTATGCCGCCTTCTCTGGCGAGGGGCTGGTCCAGACGGTGCAACACCTGGCCGTCAACTGGAGGAGCGCTGCTTGCCAGTTCGCTGATGCTCTTGCCGGCCACCGTCGGCGCCTGAGCCTGGAGCAGGGGCAGCAGCTCGCGAAGGACGGCCATCACACCGCCCGCCCGGTGCAGGTCGAGCAGCGTCAATGGGCCGGCCGGGCGGAAGCGGCCGATCAGCGGCGTTTCGCGGCCCAGGCGGTCGAAATCGGCCAGCGTCAGTGGCGCGTTGACCTCGCGGGCCAGGGCAAGGAGGTGCAGGACGGCGTTGGTAGAGCCTCCGATGGCCTGGCAGAAGCGCACGGCGTTCTCGAGGCTTGCGAGGGTTAGGTAGTCCCGGGCCTTGCTCCCCTGGCGCACCAGAGACATGAGCCGATGGCCGCTGGCCCGGCACAGGTCGGCCCGTGCCGGATCCACTGCGGGCAGAGTGGCGCAACTGGGGAGCGACAGGCCAAGCGTCTCCACGATGCAGTTCATCGTGCTCGCTGTGCCCATGAACGGACAGGCGCCGGGGCCCGGACAAGCCTCGCACTCGATCTGGCGGAACTGCTCGTCGCTTATCTCGCCGGAGCGGTGGCGGCCGATCGCTTCCTTCACGTCGCTGGCGATCAGTTCGCGGCCATCAACCTTGCCCGGCAGCATCGGCCCGCCGGTGACGAAAATGCTGGGCAGGTCCAGCCGTGCCGCAGCCATGAGCATACCGGGGACGATCTTGTCGCAGGAGCAGAGGAAAGCAACGCCGGCGAAGCTGTTGGCACCGACCACGAGTTCCGCGGAAGCGGCGATGACGTCGCGCATCGGCAGGATGTAGTGCATGCCTGGCCCCTGGGTGATGCCATCGCATGCCGCGACCGTGTTCACTTCCACAGGCGTGCCGCCGGCCTCACGGATGCCGTCCTTCACCCACTCGGCAATCTGCCGCAGGTGATAGTGGCCCGGGACCGCCTCGCTCCAGGAATTGATCACTCCGATCAGGGGACGGGCGAAGTCGGCATCGCCGAAGCCCATCGCCCGGTAAAGCGAGCGGGGGTAGGCGCCGTGCTCGCCCTCGAAGATTCCGCGTGGCTGATCAGCCAAAGCCCTAACCTCCGCCGCTTAGGCCGCGCCTCAAGAGGCGGCGCCTCAAGAGGCCGCGCCTTAAGAGGCGGCGCCTTAAGAGGCGGCCCCTCAAGGGGCGGCGCCTCCAAAGGTGGCGCCTGCAAGTGCGGCCCTCAGGAGCCCAATGATCGCCAACCTGGGGGTGGCGGTCAAGAGCACCGGAGGCAAGATCGGCCCGGCGCCGCGGCAGGAAGCGATGGCGCTCGCTCAGGACGGGGGGGGGCGGGCCTTTGCCGTCGTTGCCGATCGGTCAGGCCTGTCACTCGCATGGCCACCCGGCCCCGCCTTGACAGTACCAGGGGCCACAACCATGCTTACGGCTATTGGCGCCGCCCGCCTGGCCCGGGACCATGGATGGGCGCCGGCGGAGCGGTCATGTTGGGCGGCGAAGACCGGGAGGGTCGAGGATGGCGGAGAACAAGTTGCTTTACCTGTCGCAGGCGGATGTGGTACGCACTGGCCTGAGGATGGCCGAGATCATCGAGGCGGTGGAGGCGGCCTTTCGCGAGAAGGGCGGTGGCCGCACCGAGATGCCGCCCAAACCGGGCATTCATCCGGGCGATGGCGACAACTTCATTCATGCGATGCCGGCGTACATCCCTGCCCTGGGCTCGGCCGGCGTCAAATGGGTGGCCGGCTACCCGGGCAACCAGGCCCGAGGGCTGCCCTATATCACCGGCCTGCTCATTCTCAACGACCCGGAGACCGGCCTGCCTCTCTGCGTCATGGATTGCGCCTGGATTACGGCGCAGCGCACGGGAGCGGCGACGGCGGTGGCGGCGCGCTACCTGGCGCGGCCGGACTCAGCAACACTGGGCATTCTCGGTTGCGGCGTCCAGGGGCGCACGAACGCTCAGGCGCTGGGCGTGCTCTTCCCGTTGAGGCGCTTGCTCGCCTACGATACCAACCCAGAGGCGGCCAGGCGCTTCGTGAGCGACATCAGCGGCCAACTCGGCATCGAGGTCCGTGCGGTGACGGAGCCGCGCCAGGCGGTGAGCGGCTGCGACATCGTCGTCACCGCCGGCCCCATCCTGCGCCGGCCGCACCGAACCATCCAGGCGGGGTGGCTGGACGAGGGGGCGTTCGCTTCTTTGGTTGACTACGACTCATACTGGCACCCGGATGCCATGCGCGAGGTGGCGAAGTTCTGCACCGATGACATCCCCCAGTTGCTCCATACGAGGGACACGGGCTACTTCCAGGACATCCCACCGATCTATGCCGACCTGGGCGACATCGTGGCGGGGAAGGTACCGGGGCGCGAGAACCGCCAGGAACGCACCATGACGGCGAACCTCGGCATCGCTCTTGATGACATGGCCGTGGCGCCGCTCGTCTATCGCCGCGCCCTCGAGCTCAGTCTGGGCACCTGGTTGCCGCTGTAAGCGGTACGGGTGTGCAAGTGCCGGTAACGGCGGGCGGGCACACCTGGGGGGGCCGCCCGCCGCGAGAGGGCCCGCCTAGCCCGGCCGGTGGTCCCTGGTGTAGCGGGCGGGGGGCCCGCCCCAGGAGGGGGGCGGGGATCAGGAGCCGCTGGGGGGGAGTGTGGGGCTCCCGAATCGCCGTGATGAGGAGGCGGGCCGCCTGCTCGCCCAGTTCCGCCATCGGCTGGCGCAGCGTGGTGAGGGGAGGGTCGGGCGGGGATCAGGAGCCGCTGGGGGGGAGTGTGGGGCTCCCGAATCGCCGTGATGAGGAGGCGGGCCGCCTGCTCGCCCAGTTCCGCCATCGGCTGGCGCAGCGTGGTGAGGGGAGGGTCAAAGTAGGAGGCCAGCGGGATGTCGTCAAAGCCGATGACCGAAACGTCCCCCGGGACCCGAAGGCCCGCCTCCCGCAGCGCCCGAATCGCGCCGACGGCCATCTGGTCGTTCTGGGCGAAGACGGCGGTGAACCGCGCCCCGGATTCCAGCAGGGAGCGGGTGGCCTGATACCCGGAGAGGGCGGACCAGTTCCCGCTGACGACCCGGCGGTCATCGGCAGGAAGCCCGCGCTCCTCCAGGGCCCGGCGGTAGCCGCTCAGCCGGTCTCCCACGCACTCCTCGTTGGGGGGGCCGGTGACCGTCGCGATGGCCGTATGCCCCAGGTCCAGCAGGTAGCGGGTGGCCTGGAAGCCGCCGTCCCGGTCATCGCAGCGGACCGAGGAGACCGGTTCGCCCCGCGCAGTATTGCCCAGATAGACGACCGGGATGCCGGTTTCAATGAGGGGGTGGAGATACCGGAAGCGGCCATCGGCGTATGGGTTGAAGACGATCAGGCCGTCCACCTGGCGGTGGAGAAACTCCTCCAGCAGAGACTCCACTTCCTGCTCGGTGGGGGCGCTGCCGGTGAGGATGAAATAGCCCAGACGGCGGGCCTCGGCCTGCGCGCCTTCAATGATGCTGGCGAAGGTGAAGTCGGTGAGGCTGGGGGAGATGCAGCCGAGGGTGCAGGTGTGCCCGCGCACCATGCTGCGGGCGACGGCGTTGGGGCGGTAGTTCAGTTCTTCTATGGCCGCCAGCACCCGGTCCCGGGTCTCCGGCCGGACCTCGCCCTTGTTGTTGAGGACGCGTGAGACCGTCTGGCGGGATACGCCGGCTCGCCGGGCGACGTCCTGGATGGTGGGCCTGGAGCGCATGGGGCCTCCGGGGTGGTGTGAACGTTCACGTGAGCGTTCACATTATACCACTTTCCCCGGAGTTTGTCAAGGGGGTGCAGGAAAAAAGAACGCTTGACATTTTCAGCCGGAGTGCTATAATTCGCCACTGCTCCATACAACCGATAATATCTATCTCGCCGCTTGGTTCGCTCGTAGCAACTCTATCCTTTACGGAGGTGAAAGATGAGACGAAACTGGGCGGTTCTTTTTTTGCTGGTATCTCTCATTGCCCTGACCGGGCCGGTCCCGGCTCGCGCCCAGGAGGGGCAGGGCCTGCTCCTCTTCTGCGATTACCCGGCCCGGGTCGCCGAACTGGGTGAGACGGTCACCTTCAACCTCACCCTTCGGCTCACCGCGTCCACTCCCCAGACCGTCTATCTGGACGTGAAGGGGCTCCCGGAGGGCTGGGAGGCCACCTTCCGGGGCGGCGGCAATGTCGTGCGCGCCGTCTTCGTGGAACCGGGGAAGGACGCGACCGTCAGCCTGCGGGTGGTCGTGCCGGAGAACGTCCCCGGCGACACCTACCGCTGGACGGTCGTGGCCCACGGGGAGGGGGTGTCGGCCGAATTCCCCCTGGAAGTGACCGTGGCGGCCAAATTGCCGCCCCGCCTCAGCCTCTCGGTGGACCTGCCTACCCTGCGGGGGGCCGCCACCACGACCTTCCGCTACGACGCCACCCTGAAGAACGAGGGGGATGAAGAGACCACCGTCAACCTGCAGGCCAGTGCCCCGGAGGGCTTCCAGGTCTCCTTCCGCTACATGGGCCAGGAGGTGACCAGTCTGCCCGTGGGGGCCAACGAGTCCAAGCGGATCAGCATTGAGGCCCGGCCGTATGCCCAGATTCCGGCGGGAACCTACCCCATTGAGGTCGCCGCGCTGGGCGGCGAGAGTGAGGCCCGGGTCTCCCTGGTGGCGGAAGTGACCGGGCAGCCGGACCTGACCATCACCACCCCCGACGAGCGGCTGTCCACCCAGGTCTATACCGGCCGCGAGACCCCGGTCCGGCTGGTGGTCCAGAACAACGGCTCCGCGCCGGCCCTCAACGTGGAACTCTCCGCCAGCGCGCCCTCGGGATGGTCGGTCCGCTTTGAGCCCGACCGGATTCAGGAAATCCCCGTCGGCCAGCAGGTGGAGATCACGATGCACGTCAAGCCCGCCGACCAGGCCGTGGCGGGGGACTACATGCTTACCGTCCGGGCCCGGCCCCAGGAGGGCGGCTACGAGTCGGCGGACTTCCGCATCACCGTGCTCACCTCCACCCTCTGGGGCGTGGTGGGGATTCTCCTCATCGCGGTGGCCGTGGCGGTGGTGGGCTGGGCCGTGATGCGCTTCGGGCGCCGGTAAACGGGCGAAGAAACGGCCGGCCGGGTCTTCCGACCTGGCCGGCCCTCACCTCTCTCAAGGAGGGCCTATGGACGCACCGGTCATCCAGACACAGGAACTGACCAAGCGCTACGGCGATTTCGTCGCCGTGGACCGTCTGAACCTGGTGGTGGAGCCGGGCGAGGTCTTCGGCCTTCTGGGGCCCAACGGCTCGGGCAAAACGACGACCATCCTGATGCTCCTGGGGCTGACGGAGCCCACCTCCGGGACGGTCCGGGTGATGGGGCTGGACCCCGCCCGGCAACCGCTCAGCGTCAAGGCCCGGGTCGGCTACATCCCCGACCAGGTGGGCTTCTACGATGACCTCACCGCCCGGGAGAACCTCATCTACATCGCCAAACTGAACGGCATCCCCCGGGCCGAGGCGTACCGCCGGATAGATGAAGCGCTGGAACGGATGGGCCTGATGGAAGTGGCGGACCGTCCGGTGGGCACCTACTCGCGGGGGATGCGCCAGCGGCTGGGGGTGGCGGAGGTGCTCATCAAGCGCCCCGCGCTCATCATCATGGACGAGCCGACGCTGGGGCTGGACCCGGAGGCGGCGCGGGAGTTCCTGCACACCATCCGCGACCTGAAGGCGCAGGGGATCACCGTCCTGGTGGCCTCTCACCTTCTCCACCAGGTCCAGGCCGTCTGCGACCGGGTGGGGCTGTTCCACCGCGGGCGGATGGTCCTGGAGGGGACGGTGGAGGAACTGGCCCGGCGGGTCCTGGGCGGCGGCTACCGGGTGCACGTGGAGGCGACGGGGCCGGCATCGGCCATTCTGGAGGCCCTCCGTCGCCTGCCCGATGCCACGAAAGCGGCCCAGACGGGGCCGGAAAAGTACATGGTGGAAGGCCGCCGGGACCTGCGGGGTGAGGCGGCCCGCGCCGTCGTGGAGGCGGGCGGTTCCCTGCGTGCCCTCCAGTTAGAAGAACCCAGCCTGGACGACGTCTACGCCCGATACTTCCAGGAGGTGGAGCATGGCCGCGAAGGTTGAGGCTGGACGGCTCCCTCGGGAAGGCTCGCCGTGGACCGGACTCTGGGCGGTGGTGGCCAAAGAGATGGCCGACTACCTCACCGGCGTCCGGATGCAGATTCTGGAGGCGCTGATTGTGCTGACGGCCGCCGGTACCGTCTTCGCGGCGGCGGAGAACCTGCGCACCACCGTCGGCCAGGACCGCTTCCTTTTCCTGCGGCTGTTCACCGTCCAGCGGGACCCGCTGCCGGCCTTCATCGGATTCCTGGCCTTCCTGGTGCCGCTCATCGCCATCGCGCTGGCCTTTGATACGGTCAACGGGGAATTCAACCGGCGGACCCTCTCCCGCGTGTTGGCCCAGCCTATCTACCGGGACGCGCTGCTCTTCGGCAAGTTCCTGGCGGGCCTCTTCACCCTGACCCTGGCGCTGACGGCCATCTGGCTCCTGGTCTTCGGGCTGGGGCTGGTACGCCTGGGGGTCCCGCCGGGCGGCGAGGAGGTGGCCCGCAGTCTCCTCTTCCTGGTGGCGACCATTTTCTACGGTGGCGTCTGGATGGCGATGGCGCTCCTCTTCTCGGTCCGCTTCCGGCAGCCAGCCACGGCCGCACTGGCGGCCATCGCCGTCTGGCTCTTCTTCACCGTGTTCTGGGGGATGATCGCTCAGGGGCTCGCGCAGGTGCTGGCGCCGGTCCGGTACGGGCTGGTGGCGGAGGTGCTGGCCCAGGACCAGGTGGCCAGGGCGCTGGCCCGCGTCTCGCCCATCGCCCTCTACAACGAGATCGCGATGGCGCTGCTGTATCCATCGCTGCGGGCCTTCGGACTGCTGGCGGTGCTGATGCAGTTCCAGGAGGGGGTGATTCTGGGGGCCCCGTTGCCGCTGCGCCAGAGTCTGCTGCTGATCTGGCCGCAGATGACGGGGCTCATCGCCGCGACGGTTCTCCTGTTCGCGGTCAGTTACATCCTCTTCCAGCGGCAGGAAATCCGCGC
>Ga0078972_1007064_pt1 | contig 25570 bp, 38 predicted proteins | sample YelNatPaOPGAMG01_FD_67568 | JGI IMG/M metagenome (GOLD analysis project Ga0078972, IMG submission 67568) | Hot spring thermophilic microbial communities from Obsidian Pool, Yellowstone National Park, USA - OP-RAMG-01 (SPADES assembly) (version 2) | ecosystem: Environmental > Aquatic > Thermal...
TTATCAAAAAAGACACTTTGTTCAATAAAATCAACAACTTAAGGCATGACAAGTAGTATCAGAAAAGTAGGTTTTTCTCAATTTTCTTAGTTGTCAAAAGATTACAGCCCTTCTAAGGGGCTAACGTAGTGGGAAGCTAGGGTTGCCTAGGGTAGGGGTAGAAAACCCAATAGCGGGCATTCTGATGCGTTCTAGAGGCATTCCTATGGCTACTGGAAGCTAATGAAGAAGGGGCTAACGTGGTAGGGAGCTAGGGTTGCCTAGGGTAAAGGTAGAAAACCTTACAGTGAGGCTAAAAAAATGCCTTAGCGACTAAAAAAGGGGGGACAATGAAATCCCCTTTGAAATCAGACCCTGCTTTCTTCACTAAATATAAGAACATTAGGTCCGACAAAATCCAACATTTCGATCCACCACTCGTTTCCCAACACTTCCAAATGTCGGTCAGAAGTTCCATCGTTACCAGATATATGAACTTCGATGCAGTGTTCAGAAGAAATCAACTCTTTAACTAATCCGTCGCATCGTAAGTTTTCTACAGTACTTACAATGTTTAAATGAGATAGATCCAGAGCAAATTTCAGTCCTGAATTCAGTAATTCTTCGTACTCTTTCCAAGTGCTAAGCAAGTGTGACTTAGAAGGGTTAGGATATAGCCCTTCAATTCCTACCGGGCACTCCAAGAACTGTTCAATGCGCCGAACGTTGTCAAAGGAGGTCTTAAGGTCAGCGTAACGCCGACTCCCAGCGTGGAGGGTGTACTGAGGACACATGAGGGCTCGGTTGACTTTCTTGAGATTATTCCAATAATAACCTGGGGTGAAAGTCGAACAGTCCCAACTAGGAGTCCACCCGTCAACTCGCACATTAGCGTGGAGAAGGAATGTTGTTTGTTGCTGCTCTATAAGATAGTCTATTGGAATTTCCCCATAGTTTTGTGGACAAACCTGTGCATATTTAGGCTTGACCTCTAAAGATTCATACGCTTTTTGTACAGTCTTGCCTCTAAAAGCTCCAAGAGCTACATTACAAGACTGTAGTATCGGTAGTTGTTGTTGTCTCATACGTTGTATGCTCCAACTTCATTTCTCCTGTCAGCGCATTTATTAGGAGATATCCCTCCGCCCCATCGTCGGTTTCCCATCCACTGTAATAGTGTTCTAAAGTCGTATAGCAAAAAGAAATGAGAATGTCTTCAAGGCTTCTATCTCTTAAGGTAACTCTTCCGTAAGGAGTGTAATTGCCTTCAACCAAGCGGTATCCAGACTCATACTCAAAATACGGAACTACCTTCGCAAAGTCAAAGTACTTTTTTGGAAAGACACTATCTACGCCACCAGAATCTCCTGAACCAGAGTAGGTAACTTTGATAAACCTTTCATTTACTTCTTTAGTGTCTACAACTTCAAGTGGTCCTAACAAATTGGCAAAAAGTTGTGCCGATATGTAACCCTTCATCAGACGTATATAGTCGTCAGCTATTACATCTTCAGGGTTTTCAAACTCCGGTAATTTGATTTCTTCCATATTGTAAAAAGGAATGGTCGGAGTAGGGGGATTCGAACCCACGACCTCCTGTTCCCAAAACAGGTGCGCTACCAGACTGCGCTATACTCCGAGATTGTTATAATTTTCGGCTATCGAAACCATTTGGACCTTCAATCCAAAAGCGACGCCGAGCCAGATCTTTCAAAATTCTATTGAAAGCAAATTTACGAATTAGATGATCCCTTGCTCGTTGGGCTTCATCCAAGCTGTGATACTTCTTTTTGACCATGGCTTGACCACGAACAATAGAGAAGTATTTTACTTCCCACTTACGAGGTTTTTCATATCTTTGGTCATGTTTGATATGTCCTCGCAAGGGTATTATACCCTGTTTGGCATCTTTATAAGACTTTTCAAAACTCATTTGCGAACCTTTCTGATAACTTGAAGCGCTTGATTTTCCGCACTAAGGAAATGAGCTTTTTGACTACAGTGAGCTTGCATCAATTCCACAACTCGTGTCTGTAGCCGCATAAGAGTAATTAGGTCTCCTAAGGTTAACTCCGTTAGAAATTTGTTGAGTTCTTGAGTGTTGTCAGACACTTTGTGAAGTTGAGCAAGTGTAGTGGTCATGGTATCAAGAAAAAGGCATCTCCAGAATTGACATCTTTGAGTTGAACCTTCTTTTGTTTTCTAATGGTTTTAAATAACACGGTGCAACTCCTAGCGCAGGGTTGAGTTTTTCAATGAGGTGAACTTGGACTTTGTTAGGGATTACTAAGGCATCTCCTGTGTCAGTATTAACCAGTGATGTGAATCCAGAACTAGCAGGAACATAGGAAACAATGAACTGCTGGTTGTTGTACAAAACAATGTCCCCATACCCACACTCTTTGAGCTGTATGAGGGGATTTTTCACTTAGAACTCCAGGTCGAGATTCGCTTTTTTGGCAGTAAAAACTCTTTCGTCTCCTGAGACCGTTTTGACATCACCAGTCATGAGGTTCACTACACTAACATCCATAGAATTCAAAGGGACGAGAGTGGATAGGATGAAATAATCATTTCCTATCTTGATAATAGACCCATAGGTACAATTTTTTACTTGCACTGCGGGATTAGGTAGAGTTTCTTTGATATTCATTTAACCTCCTGTTTGGCGGAAGCGGTGAGATTCGAACTCACGAACGGTTACCCGCTGCTGGTTTTCAAGACCAGTGCATTAGACCACTCTGCCACGCTTCCTGTTGTTACAGTTTTTCTACAACCAGATTAGCTTCTACAACAAAGACTTCATGATCACCTGCGGCAGTTATTGCGACACCGTTGTTTAGATTTACAATAACAATTCCTGGTTTTGTAGTACTCATGTCTGTGACCAAGTAGAAAATGCAATTAGGGAGAATGTCATTGGCAAATCTTATGACAGACCCCCTTGGAGCATGATGCAGACGAATTGACTCTCTCTTGACTGGTGGAAGAATAATATTCATTTTAGAACTCTAGTCCCAAGGGGAAAAAGGGAAAAGAAGGACAACGAAGGGACGAAGAAGCAAACATCTCCTGTTTTTAAGTTTTCGAGAAGCCAAGATAAAACTGGTGCTGACTGTCCGACTCGAACGGACGACCTACTGCTTACCTTGCTGCGTGGAGTTTCCTCCGAGTATAATTACTCTTGCAGGTTGGACTTTCTCTTTACCTTGCACTTACGTGTTTAGGTACACCGTTTGAACCTCCCTCGGCTGAAGCCGGGGGATTCTGGTTCTTGCTACGCGACCGCTTGCGCAGCCGTTTTGCGTACCCAGTTCGGGGCTGGTTCATGCAGCCCGCCCGCTGGAGCATCAAGAACCAGCGGGCAGCACAGCCCATCCCAATCCCGGATATTCATCGCGGCATTGGCATCGGCGTGCGCCTTGTATCCGCACCGTGTGCAGACGTAGGCATGTTTGCGACGTTTGTTGATCGCCCCGCAATGATGGCAGGTCTGGCTGGTGTAGTGCGGACGCACCGCATCCACCGCCACGCCAGCAGCCATTGCCTTGTAGCGCGCAAACGTCTCGAGTTGATAAAACGGCCAATAGTCCCGGTTCTGTCCGGCATCCGATTTGGCATCTTTGCGTTGCTTCGCAGATGCCCGAATGCCCGACAAGTCCTCAAACCGGATCCCGGCTCCGCAGCGCAGCGCCAGAGCAACCAGTTGCTTGCTCATCACGTGGTTGAGATGTGTGACGACGCGATGCTCCTTGTTCTCCAGCTTTTTGACAGCGCGGTGCTTCCCCACGGCCTGGAGCGTCTGTCTGCGCTTGGCAAATACCCGGCGCACATGGCGGATTTGCTTCGCCTTCCAGAATGCGACCGTCCCATCGGGCGTTGCCGCCACCATCGGGATGTTTTGCCCTCTGTCCACGCCGATCCAGCGGCCTCGTGATTCCGCGTCGGGAACTTCCATCGACACGGAAAGGAGCGCATACCAGATCCCGCGACGGGACCGGGACAGTTTGATGCTGCCGGCCTTGGCCGAGCCATCGAGCATCGCACTGAGCAGATCCCGGTGAGAGGCGACATGTACCTCAAGCGGGATTCGCTTCTTGATTCCGCGCAGCAGTCCGAAAGACACGCTGAACGTGTCTCCGAAGCGGTGCAGTGTCCAGTTCTGGTTGTTGGTTTCCAGAGGCAGACGGCGGAAATGACGGACCTTGGTCCGGGCATTGGCGTTGCGGATGGTCTGATTGATCCATGCGCTGCCGATTTCGATATGCGCGAAAAATTTGCTGGTGAGCATCCTGCGCTCGTTTTTCGGCATGGCAAAGATCTGATTGGCAACCTCGGTGTTGAGACTCTCAAGCCGTGCAAATTCCTGCGCCTTGGCCTGGTTGAGCCGAAGGAACGGAAGTTTGAGCGTCTTGGTGAGCGTTGCCATGAGGGTATTTTAGCTTATCCTGCAAAGCCATGCAAGATTCAGAACTGCACGGCTTATATCTCCGACCTGAAGGACGGAGCTTTACGCCACATCCTGGTAATTACCTTTCCTCTAAAGGTAATTTTCAAGGCAGTTGCTCTACCAACTGAGCTAAGCCAGCAAAAGAGGTATTTTATCTCACAAGATGACGAATGACAAGTCTTTCTTCTTCCGTCAGTTTTTCCATGATGTCTGAAAAACACGGCGCTGTTATCACCTGCCCAACAATAGTGATTGTGTAGACAGGAGTTAAGTCTACTTCTACAACGTTGAAGATCCCAGCAGCAGTTTTGCCACTTTCTTTCGTCAACCTTAGTGCGTTGCAGATCTCTGCAATTGGAATAATTGTATTGGAACCTGGGTGGTAGATTCCTTTAGAATTTTCCAATTTAGTTACAAATTTGAGAGCGTCATTTTTACTTTCATAAAATTTGGCCTTCGAAAACACAGTTGACCAAAAAGTAGTTGCGGTCTCAGAGTAGTACTGAGCTTCTCTGTCTGTTCCGAAGAGTTGGGCAGTGACAACAAACATGATTAATCCTGTTTAGTTGCTTCAGATTTGCACAACGGGCAACCAAAGTTTTTTCCAGCATCCTTAGACTTTGGTTTGGTGACTAGGACTTGTTTGCCAGCCCAGTTTTTGTTTTCTTTTCCGTGACGAATGCAGCCGACGATATAGTAGATTCTTGCTTTGGACATGATAGAAAAGGGGTTAAGTTGAGGAAGGGGAGGTGTCTGAGAACAAGGGGCGGCAACAACTAACAACTCACAATTAACAACTAACACTGTAGAATTTTCATGGCTACAATTTCAACATGCTAACAGATCTCAAATACCCTGCCGCACATATTCACTGGCCCATTAATCCTCGAGTTCCTTGTAAATGCCCTTTATTTCTCAGACAGCGCTGACACTTCTAGGCTTGACTGCGCCAACTTCAAACGTTAGAAGGAAATCCTCTAACAAGTGTCATTAAATCATCTGGGAGATCCAAAATAACTTGGGTTTGATTTGCTACAGAAATGAGATCACTGAGGTAGTTTTTTCTCATTTGAAGCTCTGTAATTTCTTGCACAAGATTCGGAGCCGAGCTACGACGATATACTGTCTTCATATCTTGGTAGAGGTTTTGTACAACGGCTCCTGTAGCTTCTCGACTTTTCTCCTGAACCATGGTGTAAAAGGAGAGAAGCTTCACCACAGCAGACAAATCACCCATATGTGTAGAAATTCCTGCTGAAGCGTTTGCTTGAGCAATGATGTTCTTGACTTTTTGTGTTTCTAAGATCAAGAGCCTGACTTTCTCCACAGGGGCCATGACAGCCTCCTTTGTGAAATCTTCCAAAGCAATTTGAGGCTCATATTCCAGCAAGGCTTCTTTCATGGCGTCTGACACTAATTCAGACAACCGCTCCACGATTTTGTGAGCGCGGGACAACGGCACTTCTATTTTCATTCTCAACTCCTAAAGAAAGCATTCCCTTTGTTAGATCTACCTGACACGAAGGAAACCTTCGAGGCGGTAGGAAAGAAAATTCTTCTACTATAAAAACGACCTTGTTTACTTGGTGTGCGTCGGGGAGCACCTGCCACAATGGAAAAGAGCAAAAATTTGTGTCGCTACTTCTAACATGTGTTTGACCAGACAGGGACTGATAGCAATACTTTCACCATCTTACTTTCGTGGGTGAAAATAGAAAATCTACTTTTCCGATTTCTTTCTAGAATAAGTGGTCATTACTTTTACAGGGGATTCCGGTTAGAACGACCAAGACCGGAACGATAGCGGGCCAACCAAGGAAACGCCCGCATTCGTTTGGCGAAAAGAGAAGGCTCTCTTTCCATAAATATGTGCACGGTAGGTGCGCGCGCTACACCATGCTTTTTCCCTTGAGCGCCGTGCCGCTTTAGGTAAGTCGTCTCTCACATAAGCAAAGGCCCCTCACGCCTAGCAGAGCGAGATGACGACAGTCTCCCTCTACAATACTTATACCACAAAAAGAAGCTTCTTTCTTACAAACGAGGATCCAAAGTCTGTTCCTTTTTGATCGTAGCAAGCATCTCAAAGGCATTCCGAACAAGCTCATCTTCAGTCTTGGAAGTCAACATGCCAATTCCCAAAATGTGTTCTTGTTCAGACAAGGAGGCTTTAGACCCAACCCTTTTGTTACGACACAAGGCTTCATATTTGTTCTGGTCAAGGTAGTCATAACCATATACCAAACGCAGATATTCCTTGTTTCGCACCTTAATGAAAGGCGGCAATCCTTCTTTCCAATGAACAGGTTTGATGACAATACCTTCCATTCCATTCGATTCAACATGATGGTCAAAGAAGGATTGGACATGCGCACCAAAAGTCTTAGTACGCATGGACAAGTCAAAACTCACCTTGTCGAAGGTAGCTTCATGAGCCATAAGCACGCCGTCCAATTCCAGAATTCCAAAAGGTTTGAATTCCGGGGGACTTTCTTGCCCATACCGATCAAGCTGTGCTTTAAAAGCAACAAGGTGCGCTTCTCTTTCAGAAACATCCACCCCCATTTCTTTCAAGAGAGAGATTTCGAGAAGGATACCGTCTTGGTAACGAATGAACTCTTTTGTAATCAGGTCTTTCCCAAGAGCTGACCAAGGTAACAACTCACAATCAAGAATGATGTTATTTTTCCAAACGACATCTTTCCTATTCATCTGCACACGAAGTGCAGCAAAAGCTTCTTTGAGGCCGGGAAAATCACGCACAACAAAGCCATTGCGAGAAACACAAAAGTCTTTGTCAGGGTCTGTTCCCAGGTAAACCTGTGCTCTTGAACCCATGTACTTGGGTTGCAGTTCCACAAGTTCACCTTTGAATGCCTTGATTCCTTCTTCAAGACTTTCGATGTCAGTGTTTGTAGAACGAGAAGGTGCCATCGTTGCTGAAATGAAACGAACCCCCGTAGATGGAAGCTTGCGAAGGAAGCGCTGATCACGAGGATCTTCAACTACCAACTTCTTGGGGGGACGGTCGGGAACAAAGGTATAAAGCTCCTTTGTGCGTTCCCGAGTGCTAGGGACTTGTACTGTGGCAAAGCCCGCTTCACTGTAATGCAAAGCCGTCAGTGCATATCCATCGACGCAACCCGTGTCGAGGTAATAAATACCACCATGCAAAAGCTTGTCTTGCGGAGAGTGACTAATATGCCCACAAACTTGCAGCGGAGTGTTGAATGGACGAAGAGGAAATTTGAAGACATTATCCCCTCGATCCAAAATGTAGTTCCGCTGTTTTGTCTGAGAAATTTTATCCCATTTCCCAAGATATTTGGTCTCGACCGGAGCATGAGTGACGTAGACGGTGCTCTGCCCATACGCCTTCAAACGCACAAAAGGAATAGATTGGTCCCAGATAGCCAAGAAGCGCTGAGCCAAATCGTTGTCTTCGAGCAACACATTCAAAGAGGTGAAGTAGTCAGCTTCTAACTCAAGGTTGGGTTCGATAAGGCCACGGATGCGTTTCGCAACGTAGTTTTCGTGGTTGGCACAGATAATCAAGAACCTGTCACCGAGCTTGGCTTCGATGGATTCGATCATCTCTTTTGTCTGACCGCCCTTGTCCAGATAGTCCCCAAGCAGAATAACAGTGGAACCTTCAGGAGCTTGAGCATACAAAGCTTCAAACTCTGGAACGCATTCATGAATGTCCCCAATAATGAACGCATTGTCCAGCACCATGTCTTCTTTGATATCCAACGTGACATCAGGAAGAACTCCTACAGTATGATGTCGAATCAGAAGATGGTAGTCTTTGCTTTTGATAATAGGAAGAACCCGTCGCTTTAAGGTTTCAACGTGGCGTTCAACGAGGGCTTTTTCTCGGTGTGTTGAGAATTTGTAATAGTCTGCTTTCTTATTGAAGTCAAAAATGACACCAACGAGATTGTAGTGATTCTTCTTAGCAATTTCCGCAACAGAAAGACGAAAATGCTCGGACAGCCCAGTTGTGTCCACCACGACTTGAGGAGCTGAAATAGGAAAGCTTGTTATAGCATCCAGCTCTGTCATAAACATCTTAAAAGCTGGTTCGCTGACTTCCATATGACCGGGGTCGTTGGAGTCAGGCTCATAGCCGGAAAAGTAGGATCTCCACATATCGGAGGAGATAACGTTCGCCCCTTCTTGTTCCAGGTGTTTGGCGAAGGTGGACTTGCCACAACCTGTGGGACCGATGAGGAGAATGATGGAGTGTGAGGGAATCAGAGTAGTCATTTGGTGATGTGAGCCATGAGGGAGGTATGAACACCGTTGACGCTATCGCCAACACCGTAAAAACGTACTGTGTGTGAAGGGAATCCAGTCATAATGAGCTGCTCGAACTCAACCTTAGTAGGTTCCCATTTATGGTCAGGATGCCGCATTTCTTCCTCTCCAAGTCCATACCAAACGTTGAACTCCTTGTTTGGAACGGTAATGACAAGGTTTGCAAAGTCTTGTCTGGAGAGGAAGGAAAAGAGTTGACCAGTCTCTTCCAATGGTATATGCTCAATGACTTCTGACGCCAAAATGTCACAGCCTTCTTCCAGAATTTCAGGAAGTGCCGTCAGCAGGGTGACATTTTCTAATTTCTTGCGGGCAACGTAATGCTTATTGATTTCCTGCAAGCCTTCATCACTGTCAATAGAAAAGACGTTGGTGTAGGAACGCGACAATTTGGCTGTCTGATACAACTCTCCACAGCCAAAGTCATAAATATCTTTGCCACCTTTCAGAATGTCTTTGATAGCAGAGAACCGTTGAAGCCGAGTTGATCCGAAGTTGAAGATTTCACCCGGCTTTGAAACAATGCTGCGAATGACTTCAAAGTCTTTTGGGCTTTCAACCTGCCGCAAAAAGAGATAGCGGACATAGAAAGGCGCATCAAGTTGTACTGCGATTTGAGCATACTTCTTCAACAACTCTAATTCCACAAACAAAGGATCTTCTTCCCCGCGTGCATGGAAAGTGTCAATGATACAAAAAAGTACCAATTTTCGCAGCAGGGTTCCAACTTGTGTTTCTTTGAGAGAAAGAAGCCCAACAGGACTTCCTTCCTGCGTTGGAAGAAACTCAAGACCTAGTTCCTTTCCGATCCTTTTCATCAGCTTAGGATGATTAAGTTCCACTGCTGTAACAGCCACACAGGGGAATTCGGGTTCGTCATTGGGACGTTGCAATGCCGAACGAAGAGCAGTCGAAACGCTCATTGCCAAAGCCAAAGAACTTGTGTACCGAGTTCTGTCCAGGTACTCAAAGTCACTATTCTTGTGAGAAAAGCTAACTTCAGTCGGATGATCTGTAAAATGCACACAATAACTTTGTGTGCCATTGAAAAAGCCAGTTACCTTTCCTTTTCTCAAAGATTTGGTGAAGGGAGGGCTGGAGGGATTTTTCTCTAAGAGATAAGAAAAATCAGGGTTGTCACTTTTGATAATAAGAGCTGTCATTGGGGAGCCTCGTATGTAGTTTTGAACCAAGTGATGATTGTAGATCCTGGGCGAATTGACCCAGTATAAACAATGTCTCCCTCTTGGAGCTCAGGGAGTTCTTCAAAGTGTGTCCCCTTGCCATAGAACAAGGCCTTGATGTCAAGGTTTTTAATGGACACAACAGTGTTTTTGTTATCAGCATGAAAAAGAACGTGTTCAATTAGAGCACGTTCAACCTTCATACCGGCAACTTGAGGAATAGGGCTGTCGGTAACGAATTTCATTCTTCGTCTGTGGAGTATAGTGTTGTAAGGAACTCGATGATGGACTTTGTTGAATGTCTACCAACGAACGGCTTAACTTTGGCTGAGTGCTTTTTTATTACGGCAGTCGCGCTATGAGACATGTAGCGCGTTGTCATGATAATATCCGCCGCTTCTGCACTTGTTTTCAAATATTGGAAGCTTTCTTCCTTCCAACTTTTAATGTCAAAGCACCCTTCAAACTCCTTCTTTAAGGGAGCTATCTGAGAGTCAAGCAGGCCGATAATTAGGAGTTTCTTTGGGCGCTTTACTTCCACGGCCAAAGCTTTTACCTCCTCAGCAGGGAGAGCAAGCTTTAACATGTGCCCTAACTTCCGGGCAACCATATCTGCTAACTTTTCCAGCTGTGACTCAGATAGGGAGACTGGCTCCACATACTTCGGCTTTTCCATCACTGGAGGGACCGTAATTGCAGAAGGTAAAGCTTCCGGCATTCTAACCTTCAGTGCTTCTACTTTCTGCACTGGTTTCTCAGGTACTACTTTGGTTGGGGTCGGTTTTAACAACTGCTTCGTAATCGGGTTTAACTTTGGGATCGGTGTTGCCTTATAAGCTTCCCGAAACCATGGCGGAGTCTGGCTGACCCCTTGAACAGTGGTACTTCGGCCAAACACGGCTTTGGTACCTTGTTTCCATGCGTCTCCAAACGATAAGTTACCATGGCAATTTTCACCCCACCAATGAGTGTGGATGAACTTCACCATTTGAGAAATTTGAGAGGGGGTAGGTGAAATGTATTTAGGCATGACTAGGGATTCCCTTTGAAGTTGTAAGAGAAGGAGTGAGGTCCTTCTAAATTACTTATACCAAAAGGAAAACCCAGTTCAGACTAGTTATTGCCGACTTACGTTGAGAATTCTCAAGTGGTGGCGTGCTTGGGAGATAGCATCATCAAGAGCGTTGTGTACAACTCCTCTATCTGTATTCCAAACTACTTCAGGATATTCCGCAACCAGAGTTCTAAAACATCTGTCATTATGATAACTCCAAGGAGGTGTCAGCCCAGAGCGAATAATAGCATTTTTTACAATGATGTTGTCGAAGGTAGCACCAAATCCCCAGAAAAGACCTCCAACTGGATAAAAAGCAATGAAGTCCTCTAAAGCTTTGTGCACATGAAAACGAGTACCAGAAAGAAAAGCCTGTTGAGCTTCCTTGGACTGATCTAGCCACCACAAGATAGTGCTAGGATTAATGATTCCCCCTTCCTCACAACTAGAATGTAGATCTATAGCACGGTAAAAAGTCTCCCATCCAGATCCATCGTCGTTGTACTTTACTGCTCCAATCGAGACCATAGCCGCATGTTCACCAAGGCCCATCGTCTCGATGTCAACCATTACATTCATTTTATTCATCATGTAAAACCTTCATTAGTTGATGTTGTGAACTGCCTCTGTGTACTACTTTGCATTCGCCCCAGTTTTTACCTAACTCTGCCTCTACTCCAATAGGAAGTGTCATCCATGGCAGGACATCAACAATCCAATCATCCATTACATAGAAGGCAATTTCAAGGACTTCAGCAACTTTATCGCTTGGACATTCAATTTCAATGCTGTCATATACTGTGCAAATGCATCGTGCTCCGAGATGCTTAATTCTCTTGTTAAGCTCGGAGAAGGCCATAAGACCAATGTCACTAGCAGTAGACTGAATAACACTGTTCTGAGAGTTCCTAAGCGAAGCACCCCATGCCGCTGTACCTTTAAATAAAAGGTCTGCTCCCCATTGTCGTTTTCTTCTTCCAAAAGGGGTAACGACAAATTTATTCTGAATTGCTTCCATATGCGTCTTAGATACATATTTCCTAATCCCTGGAAACTCATCCAAATACATTGCAATAAAAGACTCAGCTTCTGTTTGGGTAACGTTGTTTTTCTCAGCAATACCTCTTGCAGTAGAACCATATAGAATACCAAAAGTTACTGCTTTCGCAAGCTGTCTTTTGTTCTTGTATTCTTTATACAATGGGTGGGAGTCATCAGCCAATACCGCCGCAAGTTCCTCATACGGGATCTTGAAGATCTTTGAGGCAGAGAAGGTGTGGGGGTCCAGGCCTGCTGCCAATGCTTCAAGAAGTTTTTCATCCCTGCAAATATTCGCAAGAACCTTGACTTCGGCAGAAGAATAGTCAAGAGCGAGAAAAACATATCCATCCGGGACGGTGTAGCACTTTCTGATGTTATAACCATATTTAGCACGAGGCAACTGAGTTAAGTTCGGATACTCTCCAGAGATACGAAACCCAGAAGTTCCATGCAAGTTATAAGTAGGATGAATTCTACCGTCAGGTTTAACAAAGTCTTCGACATAAGTCCCGAGGAAAGTGTTATATGCATGAGTTAAGTCTTTGTACTTTGCGAGGTCATTTAACCAAGCATGTCCTGTTTGGTTAGCAAGAAGCTTTAACGTGTCACCATCAGTTGCTGGAGCATTTTTAGAAGTTCTTACCAGTACAGGTAAATTCATTACTTTAAAAAGTAGATTGCTCAGTTGTTCATCAGAATGCACATTTGTACTTCCAATTTGGGGCTTGAAGATTTCCTCAAGCCTACCAAAGTCTTCCTGAAATTGCTTTTTAAACTCTAAATTCTGCTGAACGTCATATAGAATTCCTGTTAACTCCATGTCGAGAATGAACTCGAACGCTGGAGTTACCAGCTCTTCATAAACCTTCATAACTGATTTAAGAGGAGTTCCTTCTGCTAAGGACTCCTGCTTGATCATTTCCGGTTGAAGAGCTTTCAGGAGCCTGCTAGTGACGTAAGTATCGATGCCTGCGTAAAGATGCAGTTCATCTACATTGAAATCCGCGTAGCTGCTCATATTCGAATGGAGTGGGTTTTTCCCACTTCACCTCTTTAATTTTGACTAAGTTGTAAAAAGGAAACGCCGGTCTTGCTCTTACCGCTTCTTCGTAAGTGTCACTAATTAAGATAAGACGTTCCCGTCTGTTATTATGTAAAAACTCTGTCTTATACATATCTATCTCTATTTTTTCTGATGTAAGAGGTCTTCATAACCCATAAGACCTGTTTCTGGTAGGTAATATCCTACCGCTGTTTTTAGAGAGTAAAGTCCTTGCAGTCCAGAGTTGATCGAATGCATAAGAAGCATTGTATCAAACTTTACGCCTTGAACTCTAACCCCTTTTACCACTGCGACGTATTTAACGTCAAACTTAATGTTATGTCCAACCTTAAAGACTTCAGGGTCAGTCAATACTGGAACTAAGATTTGCCAAGCTTCTTCAGGGTCATACGGTGGAGGACACTTAGGATGAAACAAAGGTACAACCACTGAAGTGTAATCACCATCAGCATCTCTAAACCCAAATTGAGCACATAAAATTGCTGCATCTGGAGCGTAGGGATCAAGACCTGTCGTTTCAATGTCAAAGGACTTGATAGAGGAATTGCTTTTTAAATAAGCCGCTAATCTACTTACATGCTCAAGAGTTTGGCAAACATGAACCCTTTTTTTAACCTTTTCGATAGCTTCCTCTAAAGTGGGAAAAACTACCTTGTCTTTCACTATCATGACAGCTTTTTTAAAGTCTGTCAAAATAACAGAATAATAGTCTGCACCCCAAAGTGCCCCAGATTGATTCTGTCTAACCATCGTTAAGATACGAGGGTGCAACGTAATAATTACAGGAATGTCCTTATAGTAAAAGATCTTCCCCGCATCAGAAGAATTACTGACCTTTAAATCTAAAGCTTTACTAGTTGTTGTTGAAAGAGAAATAATGACTTTAGGCTTTGTTAATTCAATCTGCTGTTTTAAATATGGAGTGCAATCCAGCATTGCTAGCTGGGTTTGAGGCTCTTCAGTTTGACACTTTGTAAGTGTGACAACCGAAAAAGAAATGCCTTGACCTAGAGCTCTTCTTGCTATTCCTCCAATAATAGCTTCTTCGGTATGCTTTAATTCTTGCTGAGTCTTTTTGTATTTTTTGTCTGGTATTGGAACGAAATCAGAAATAATGAGGACATCTACTTCACTTAAATCTTTGAGAATATCATCATTTGGAAGTTCTTTGTGAGTAACTCTACAAACTTTATTACACCAATTCTTCTTTATAGAAGAAAACTCCTCCTTGAGGAGAATGTATTTCCTCGTGGAGGGAGTTATTTTTGGCTGTGCATAAAGTTCCTCAAGAGAGAGGGAACTTAGCTTTGACATAAGACAGGAAGGGGCTCAAAAGTACGGTTAACAACCAGCAATTTAGAGTCATATGCTGCACGAATAGCATCGAACTCTGAATCAGCTACAACGTAACCTAGGAGAGGGGCAACACCCCATCTCTTAGGCCACCAATCAGGATAGATTGCGTACTTGTTCAAAGTCCCACGATAGTTGTTATTATTATAACGGTTGATTTTCACTGTGATCTCGCTATGAGAGTTGTTGTAAGAGAACCTACAGTTTAGCACAGTCTTTTACTGTGTCAAGGAGTTGCGAAAGTCTTCTTCCAGTTGTTTGAGGTCTCTGGGATCTTCTGCGTAAAAGAGTACACCATTGATCCAAATAAAGCCTGCATCTTCTGGATCAAAGGCAGGACCCATCATCACGATGTCGATAAGAGCCCTAATGGGAATCGGGTTGGATTGATAGAGGATGTCGTTATGTGTCATTTCATGCCGGAACATGCCATACATATCGACGATAGCATAGTCATCTTCAGCCTCATCCAAAGAAACCTTGTCCCATTTTTCAGCAGGCATGACTGCTGTCATTGCAACAAGGTCCAATTCCTGACAAGTTTGGTCCAGAGATTCAAGCCAATCAATTAAATCCTCATTGATGTTATCCATAACAAAAAGAGGACCTTGGGGATCACGTTGCCCTCCAAGAGGGACTACGCGTGTAATCAAATATGTTTCCATGTATTCACCTGTTTGGAATGAGAAAGTGGAGATTACTCTCCACTATCCTTGTACCACGAAATCCTTTTTTGTTGAGCCTTCTGCTTTTTGGAAAGGATCTCGTGACTCTTGTTGAACTTACTTGCAAATTTTGCTACTGGATTCCTCTTAGTCGGACCAGCACTTCGTCCAAGCTGATCGGACGATAGTTTGTGTGCTCTACGCTTACACATAAATACCTTGGATCAACACCCCCTTCAGGAGTTAACACTTTTCTATGGTGTAAATGCCCATGAATATTTGCCCTAAACTGGTTAAAACTTCCAGCATGAATAGGCACATGAGTCATCATAAGTTCATGCTTTTTCTTTTGTGATGTAATCCTCCTAAAAATGTTAAATAGTTCTGTAAATTTGAGGTTGTCGTGGTTTCCAAGAATGAGCTCTTTATGACCTCGAAACCTTTTAAGAGAAGCAATTCCTTTTTCATTCATGGCAATATCTCCTAGGAAGTAAATGACATCTCCATCTCTTACTTCGGAATTAAAGTTGTCAATGAGAGCTTCATCCATTTCCCTGACATTATCCCAAGGACGAAGCTTTGTGCCATCCTCCCTGAGAAATTTACAGATATTGTCGTGCCCAAGGTGAAGATCTGCAATAAAGAAAGGAGTCATGTTTTGTCCTTTTTAAACCACGGCATTCTCTTACAGAAAGCTGCCTTAAGACGCTCGTAATGTCCCTTTGGAAGCTTGGAAACTAAAGAGTACTCCTTTTCTGCATCAAAAAGACTACTAAGCTGAGACAGTTTAGTTTCCAACTCTGTAATCCGCGTCTTAATTTCCGAGTTAATTTCATTCATCTTGGAATAGCTTTTCTCTAGTTCGGCAATATGAGAAGACGCATCCTTAGGGTTATTGTAAACCGTCGCCATCTTTTCCCATCCTGTTTCGAACATGTAATCGAAGTCCGAGTTGGGAACTACTCTTTGAAGAGGGATGACTGAGAGAATATGCTCAAACATCTCCTGAGCTTCAGCCCTAAACAACAAGCAAGTACCGCTGCAACAAGGATACCACGGACTTGCTGCACAGCCATTAACGCAGACATTCTCCGGCCATTCCCAAGCCAAGAAAGCATCTACTAAAGCATTGATAGTTGTCGTTGTCTGCTCTGCACGTTCCATAGCACTGGCTAGCTCCTGAGCAGTTGTAGAGTCTTTAATCCATTCCTCGTTCATGGCTTTAAGTGAAATATTCATAGTGAACTACTATAGTATTGAGCAATCTGTTTCACATAGTCAGGTGCGGACTCAATATCAAAGATCTCGATCCACCGGCTAGTGTTTGATTCACCCATATTCTTTCGTTTGTACTCGACGTAAAACGGTGTTTCTCGTAGGGCAGAGCGTACTGCTGCTTTGCTGAACTTGGTCACACCATTGTTAGTTTTGATTGTTGACAGATAAGTATCATACAACTCAGAAGCCCAGACGTACAGATGATTTCCTTCAACTCGTACAAAGTCTTTGCTAGTCTTGGTTGGGTCAAGAACCTGTAGTCTAGCCAAAGTAGAGAAGAAGATTGCGACCATACTAACTTCCTCTTGCATGTCACGCTCTTTTAAAGCATTAGTCATTGCATACTCCACATAGTTGAAACCAGGAGCATATTTATCCACTAGAAGCTGAGCAAAAATACCGACAGTCGCCCACACAAATGCAGTTCTAGATTCAATAGGCTTGCCCTCGAACATAGTCTTGAACTTATATAGAGCTTCCTTCAGGCTATCTTTGTTAAAGTAGTCATTCTTGTGGGTAATCCAATAGTAACCTACCTTCGACATTTCCGGGGTAAGCTTCTCAAGAATCTGATATGCGTTAGTCATATCTCTCTTCGAAGCGTCTGCTTTTGGAATAGAAATGGGCAGACACCGTTGAAGAGTTGCAGGATCAGAGAAAATATCCTCTCCTCCCAAGATCAAAGTACTACGAACAGGAGTGCAGATAATCTGATTGGAGTTATCTCGAGAAGCTACGATCCGTCCTACTCGGTCAAAGTAGTTACGGACGTTGGCTTGAGCCTCTTCGATGTTATTCCCCATGCTTCTGAATTCGTCAATCACCATAGGCAGAGATGAGTAATAAGCCATCATCCGCTGCCAACCAACCTGAGAACCAGTCCCAGTCATTGCACTTTTGGTAAAGTCCGGCATACCATAGAAACACTGTGACCATTTAAGAATTCTTGACTTGCCACCACTTCTTTGTCCCCAAAAGTATAATAGGGGAAAACTATGGGTGATGTCGAAAAGCTCTTCGGAAAACGCACAGGCCCAAGCATATCCGACAACTGTAAGAGCATCTCCAAGTCGAGATCCATCGATAGCAAAGTTTCTGCTGAAATTATGGATAAAAGTCCCAATAAGCTTATCAGCCTCTTCCGGTGTTGAGGGACTGATCTCAGGTATGCTTCTAGTGGGGTGTGACGATTCAATTGGCGCTGCCTTGATGCCGTAACCAGGTTTGGCCCAGATAATCCCATCATCCCCGCTGGTAAAGATAGCACCTTCATCGGGAATATACATATTGCGGAATAACCATCCGTCGATCTCTTTAATATATCCGCATGAGTCAAATACCTCGACAATTTGCTCTCTCCCTCTACTGTAGAGGAAGTCCCATACCGATGCCATGTCGTTTTCTGAACCATAGAAAGTAGCATCTGCTGCATTTGCGACTAATAGCTTAAATGCTTTGAGAGAAATTTTGGCTTCAGATGTAGCAAAGATGTTTGCGCTTGTAAAGCCATCATTCCGAATGATTCTAATCTCTCTCTCACGAGCTCCTCCACGGACATAGACGTAGACAAGATCGATGATGAAGTTTGAGATCCGTTCTTCTGTAAACTCACCATCTTTGTACTTTTTCTTGAAATAGCAACCATCCTTGATAAACACGTTAGTATCTACCACGGTTTCCTCAGCCTTGGCCGTCTTCAGCAGTACATCCAGATTTCCACCAGCCTTAATGTATTCATCAACATCCTTTGCCCCATCAATCCTAATCTGTTTCAGGCTTTCAAAGCTCTCAGCGTTGTTTTGTACTTTGCGCCGATAACCGTCCCCAGCATCATCCGAATCAAAGATGGTGATGACATTACGCCCTTTCAACAGACTGGCAAAGGACTCAATTTGCGTTCTAGAAAGGGTCCCGATCGTGGCTAGAACAGGACTCTTCCATCCTGCATCTAGAACAGCAAGTAGATCATTCTCTCCCTCAACCATGAGGACTGGGCCTGGTTTTGACAAGCTATCCGCGTTGTACCACAGGTAATTATTCAGTGATGCTTTATGCGGAAGCTGAAATTCCTTTTGTTTCAAAGGATCTTTAAATGTGAAATGGCTAGTCTTACCCTTCACTGTATGAGGATAGATGAACACACCATTTGGAAAGAAATCCTTCCCCGACCGATTAACCAGATTTGACTTTTTAATAATATCGTCGTCAAACCCTAAAGCCCGAGCAGCAGGAATGAGGTTTCCATCGCTCCAGCCCACTTTCATTTCTTCCAGGCTTTCCTTCTTATGTTTACGAAACTCGAGTTGATACTGGAGAGGAGTTTTGCCTTGCAATGAAGCAGAAGCAGGAGCCTCCAAGAATCTTTCGTGGTAATACATCGCTGCAAAATCAAAGAACTCTTGTAGAGGGTTTGGTGTAAAGGTAGGCAACTGAATGTTGTACTCTTTTGCTAACCACCGTGTTGCCTCAACGGGAGTCTCAAATCCTTTTAGTTTCTGTGCTAGGGTAATGATGTCCCCGGACTCCTCACAACTTGCTGAGAAGCATTTAAAGGTCTCAGTTTCTACATTGAGACGAAAGCAATCTTTATGATTGCAAAAAGGACAACTCTTGTCCTCTGGCTCTACATTAACGTCTCCACACTGAATCAATGACTGTCCCAGAAGATTCTCGGCAGCTTCAGTGAAATTAAGTTGACTTTTCAATTCTGTAAACATGTATCTTTTTGTTTTCGTAGTGGTTTAGTTTTCCCGCTTTGCAATCTACTTGGTAGTCACAGTACTTGCAATAGTGCCCTTTTGTTTTCTTTAGATTCCCCGCTTCATTCCACAGATCAATTTCCATCTGAATATTGAAAAGCAGGTTTTGCTTCAAGGTCCCCTCAATAGCTTCTTGATCCGATCTATTGCCGATCTTAATCTCTGCATCTCGTACAAAATGCACACCTGTAGCCGCTCCCTTAACGGAGCCGATACCATAGTGAGAAAGTACTTTGTATACATCTAATTGTCCTTGGAAGTTGTTGAGGCCCATACTTGCTGGTGCCCCCGTCTTATGATCAATGATAACTACATCTCCGTTATCAAGGTACATACATAAGTCTATCACACCTCGGTAGAAACAGTCATCCCCAAAGAAGGTTGTTTTAGTAAAATTCTCGGTGATGGCTACTCTTTGCTCTTGAAAAATGGCTTTGACGCCGTGAGCCCTTTTAAATGCAGCTAGTCTAGATTGGAAGGATAGGATCTGTGCGCCTAATCCGTCCTCAATGTCTTTTTTCCAATCTACTTTCTTTTGGTGAGACACTTTAGCAAGCTGAATAGCTTGGTCGTAAGTCTTGCCGTCGATAATATGTTCAAGGACTTCGTGAGCAGCTTTACCGATTGCTGTCTCGGGAGCCTCTACGTAGGGTACTTTGATCTTCTCAATGTACTTGAGATAGAACTGAAGATGACAGTTCTTCAAGCTTTTCCACTTTGAGTATGACCACGGGAGCAGTGTTGAATATTGAATTTGTGTTGTAGTTGTCATTGTACGTTTGAACTGCCAGGGGGTGTTCTGAACTGGTTTCCAGCTTCTTCTAGATAAGCCTCTAGACCCCCTGCAGGTTCGTCAATGATAGCTCTTTTCGTAGGAATGTCAATATCCATTTGCTCCCGAAGATGGCTCCATGCCTCAGGAAAGACTTTTCTAAGCTTTTCATGAATAAACGACTTGTAAACCTTTTGAAACTGTTCAGGCATCAAATATGCCATAGCAATATCGCTTTTAAATATTCTTACAAAAGGGACGCTTTGAATAAAAGACTCCAGTTCAATAAAGCCCTCCTCTGGGTCCAAACGATACACAGAAGGAAAATAAATAAGAATCGAATCACTGCTTTCTCCATATGCAATACCTAGCAGTTGTGTTCTGCCAAGATCTCTAAGAATAAACATTCTAAAACCGACATCGACGGTCTCCATAAGATCCTCTTGTTCAGTGAGTTCTTCAAAACCTTCTTCGTCGTCCATATTATCAATTAGATCTTGTATGTTCATGGTTGTCTCCTTAAAAAAAGAGGAAGTGTTACCTTCCCCTTTCTTACTAATTACATCTCGTATTTAGTTGCTTCTGACGAAGCTTCTGTCGTAGTTTCCTCACCATCAAGAATGGTATGGGACAATTGTGGAGTTTCTTCAGGTCCTGCTAATGCTGGCTTCGGATTGCTATGCTCCTCTGTCCATGATTTCAAGAAGGCTTCTCGAGACTCAAAGAAGAACATATAGAGGTTGTGAACAAACTCCATTTCCCCTTCACCATAAACGATCTGCCCAGGAATGCCTTCCGCTTCCAAGAGACTCACGTTCTTGTACTGAGTCGATTTCGTGGTCTTCAAGTTGTAAGCATTACGATATGGATAACCACCACGGCGTAGAACTTTCAACCATGCAGCACCATTAGCATAGCTCGTCTTCGAGAAGCTAATTTGACCAATGCTGCTGAGATCAGGTGCCAATACGTAAAAAGTGTAGTTTGAAGAACAGGCGCTCTTTTTGGCAGCTTCATCATACTTTGAGAAAGAGCATTTTTTGCACTCTCCATAACGGAAACCAATCTTACCATCAGGGCTGCTGCAAAGCATTGTCGTTTTATTAGGATCTGGGTCCCACATTTGACGACCAGGAAAAGCACTAATAGGAATTACCTTAGCGGTCGTTCCTTTAGCAGAGTCTCCCCAAACAATGTCACCTACACTGACTTTTTCTGAGATTTTACTCGTGTCAGTCGTTCCTTGCACAACACGAATAAACGATGGACGCCACCGAACAGGTTCATCACCAATTCCTGGAATTTCCATCTGCATGTCTTCCAAAAGCTGGAGGGCATTTTTCTTCTTCGTGTCATCAGCGATTTTCGTCGCTAGCTCTTGTAGTTGTTGATATGTAATTGTCATTTTGAATTTCTTGTGAAATATCTTGAAGCGTTAATGAATCTCCCCAAAGGTCTTTCAACCGTTGGCTTATCTTCCCCAGGTTGTATTCTTCAATGTCCTGTGGGGTCAGGACTATTTTGCTGGACTTTTCCAATTAGTACCTCGAATTTATTTGATTCTTTCCAGGCAATTCCTATAGGAATATAAGTAGCTAAGGTAGCATACAACTCATCGAGCTCGTCTGTATTACCATTACATTCATAGGCTAAAAGGAATTGGTCAGGATCAGGGGTTGGTGTTAATGTAACCTTGATCATAGTTCTTTTACCAAAAAATCAACAATTTCTGAAAGTGTAGTTTCAGTGCAAGTGAACTTTTTAGAGAAGTCTTTTTCCCCCCAACTTTCGTGTTCATTCAAAAGACTCAAAAGACGTTGAGTAGTGTAGTCAAGATTAACCCCGGAGCCTTCCAACATTGTACGCTTTAGAAATCGTTTAATCAATACATCTAGAGGTGCCCATAGAAATACAGCAAAAACTCTATCCCCATAGACTTGTTTAAATTGATACATACCATTGGGTTCAAGGATAACCATTGGAATCTTTCCTGAAGCTTCCGCCTTAATGACTTCTTCCTTGAGAATCCCATAATAGTTCCCATTAAAATTTACATGCTCTACTGCTTCTTGATCGCGGATCTTTTGTGCAGCTTGCTCCATAGTCAAGAAGTGATAGTCTACTCCATTAACTTCTCCTTGTCTAGGGGCTCTAGTTGTAAAACCAGACATATAGTGAAACTTACCAGTTTTTTCTAGTTCTTTAACTAGTGTTGACTTTCCTGAACAGGTTGGCCCTGTAATTGTTAGTATTGGGGTTGACATTTGTTGTTATTTAGATAATAATTAGACTTATGGATTCCATTACAAAATACTATAACGAAATTTGCAAAATTCCGATGTTGAATAGAGCTGAAGAAGAGGCTCTATTTACTGAATATTACGCTCCTGAGACTACCCTGTCAAGACGAGATGCGATTAGAGAAACCGTAATTAACTCCAATCTTCGCTTCGTCTTTAAGACAGCCAGGAACTTTGCCAAGAACGAGATTCACCTATTAGACGACCTTATCTCTGCTGGAAATGAAGGGTTATTAGTAGGCTTTGAGAAGTACAATCCCGAATGTGGGGTAAAGTTCTTGTCTTATGCAGGGTGGTGGGTTCAGCAAAGAATTCTCAACACCATGTCTAAAGTTAGAATTGTAGCACTACCTGTTTGGAAACAACAGCTAGCAGCAAAGATTCAAAAGGCTAAAGACAATAACGAAGAGATTACCCTAGACCAGCTATCAGAAGACTTTCCTCAAATTCCACAAAAAGACATCGCGGAACTCTTCTCAACCAAGTACCTGACCTTTCACATCAATGACTTGGACCAAACTTCTCCAGAATTTGAATTAACTCCAGTTGAAGATGTAGTCGAAGAAGGGCTTGATGCAGATGTTATTCGCAAGTCTGTAGCCCAGTTACCAAGTCCACATAAGGAAGTTATTAGTTGTGTCTTTGGGCTGTCTGGCGATAAGCAATACAAACCACATCAGTTAGCGAAAAAAATAGGTGTCCCAAGAGACACCTTAGAAACCCTTCAAAGGGAAGGATTAGACCTGTTGAGGGAGTTGATGAATGTTCGAGATAGGAATGTATAATTCCAGCGTGCCTACTCTAACTAAGTAGTGTTCATTGTCTTGACTTGTAAAGTTTCGCAGAAGAATCTCTCCTTTCCCTTCATTACGTTCGATGAAATTCCTTACAAGCGGGTTTAGTCCCTCCGTAGAAATTGTAACTTTTGAACCAGCTTCAAACTTGAACATGTTTAGAAAATTTCCCAATTAACTGGCATTGCCATTCCTTTGTAGATCTGACACTAAAAGAGTGTGATAAATATCCAGTACCGCCCATAAAAAAGGCAGTGTAGGTAATCTCACAACACCTTACACTTTTCAAATAATTAACAGCTCTGGTTTGTAGAGTCGTAATCCTCCTTATTTTTAAGTTGTATAGATTCTCCTTTCTTGTTTGGTCCGCGCTGTGGAAGTAAACTTGATTGATTTTTAGTTCTATATCTCCCTTTTTGGGATCATATAGAATCTTTGATAAGATCCTCCGGGTAAATGGAATAACCTTCTTTTATCAATACGTATTCACACATATCCAATATATCCCAAAGTACAGAATCAATAAAAATGCGTTGTCCCGCTTTTTTTTGCCAGTACTCCAAATAGGCACCATCCTTAGTGTCTTTGAAATGTTTAGAACTCTTGACAGTAGCTATTTCTCCTACTCTAAATTTGAATAGCATTAGAAGGCCTTTCTTTAACGAAGTATTTAAAGAGTAAGTTGTAGTCTTACCTCTTTAGATCTAAACTCGACCATGCAAGACGCTGTACTATTATCAGGCTACCTACTCTAACTCCTCTGAAGAGCAAACATTCTCTTGTGGAATTTTGATAAGGTCTTGTGTTTTGATTCTAAAAACTGATGAATCAAAACCTGTCACTTCGGCTTCCTTGTAGGGATCCCAATATACGAAATCAATGTTAAAACAATTTCCTACCCTAACACTCCAATAGTAAGAAGAAAAGGGTCCGTAAGCTGGGTCATTTTCAAACTTTCGATTAGAGACTTTAGCATTTTCCCCTGCCTTGAACTTAAATAGCATAGTTAAACTCCTTTCAAATAAAAGAGCAGAGTTAAAGATTTAAGTAGAAGGAAGCTTAACTATATCTTTTGTGGAAATGGAGTAAAAGTCTCCTTTAATAATAGCACGTTCATGGTCTCTATCCCAGCGAATGTCATCAATTTCTATTACCACTCCTACTCTCATAGCCCAGTAAGGATGAGAACTGGCACCGTACTCTGCACGGTTTGTTCGGACAGAGGCAAGAACTCTGACTAATTCATCTGATTTAAATGCGAATAACATAGTCAAACCTTTATGATTAGTGATTTTTCCAGAACATAAAGAACACCAAAAAATCCAAAATACTCTTCCTGGTAATGTTCACTGTAGCCATAATAAGAAATCGTTAATTCTTGTTGATTCCTAACATACTCCATTATATTTTCAGGAAGAATATCATCTTCTAATCTTCTTACAGCTTCTTGAGAGATACGAATGGAATCTCCTACGTGGTAATCGAATAGCATATTTCTTATACCCCTAATCGGTAGTAGCTTTTAAAACCTTGCAAGTAGATGGAGTAACTTCCACCCTTTATCTACGTGCCCTCTGGATAGTATAGTCTAGTCTCTAGGCTTGATTTCCATTATCCATTCAGCCTTGGTAGAAAACAATTTACCGTTTTTAAGAACAGCGTACTCGGCTTTTACTATGTCAAAAAAGAAGAGCTCCTCAAGAGTAAATATGGTTTTGTTTCTTACGGAGCTGAGCATCCATTCTCTATGCTGCATATCTAATAGAGTAAACTTACTTGGGTCCAAAGCAACTTTAGCCCCTATTGGTATTGCAAAAAGCATGGTTAGATCCTTGTAGGATTTATACTCAGTCTGAACTTAGGAAGAGTTTTTAAGTTAATCAAAACTTTGGAATTACAAGGGTGGGCAAACAGAATTTGTATCTTCTTCAAAGTAGATAGTAGGGAACCTAAGAAATGGAGAGTTATTTATCTCGGCATATTCCATCTCCATTAAGGTACTCCAATAAACTCTTGATATTTTTGAAGAGGTAGAATACCACGGATCAATAACTGTTTTATGATAGTCCGGTTTCAGCCTATTCTCTCCTCCGACTTTCAGACGGAATAACATATTTTGTAATCCTTTCAAAAATTGAACAAGATTTAGGGTTTTGGACAGAGACTAAATAAAGTTTCTCTGTACTAGAAAAGCCATTCCAATAAGTAGCTCTAACCCTGAATTCTCTTACTCCTGGAAATTGAGTAGCCCAAAGCGGATTCTCCCCCTGTTTTAATCTAACCTTAGTTCCTTTTTGAAAAACAAACATCATGGTCGAACCTCTATTGGAATTAGATCTTGGACGTAAAAATTGTAAATTATATTTCCTACACCTATACATTCGGCCTTACTAAATTTGTCCCAGAAAATAGAAGTGACTCTATATGTGCCACTCCAATCTTCATGATCGTAAGTGACCTCTTCTATTACAGAGGGCCGTATTTTTACTCTATCCCCTTCCCTAAGTGTAAACAACACCTTTATCTCCTCCTTGGTTAGATGTCATCATGGTCGAGCCTCA
>Ga0078972_1007067_pt1 | contig 25563 bp, 25 predicted proteins | sample YelNatPaOPGAMG01_FD_67568 | JGI IMG/M metagenome (GOLD analysis project Ga0078972, IMG submission 67568) | Hot spring thermophilic microbial communities from Obsidian Pool, Yellowstone National Park, USA - OP-RAMG-01 (SPADES assembly) (version 2) | ecosystem: Environmental > Aquatic > Thermal...
CAGCGTCACGGCCACGTCCGCTACGCCCACAAGCTCCATATCTTCCTGAAGCGCCACACCATCTGCCAGCCTCTGACCGATGACGCCATATCCTGCCACACCGACTTTGACTTTTGCCATAAAAACCTCCTCTCAGATTCCTGCTTTTTCCCTGATGTACTGGCGCGCCTTGAGCGCATATTCCAATGGATTAGCACGCGCCGGGTCCTGCTCAGCCTCGACAACCCACCAGCCTTTATAGCCGGAATTTTTCAATAGATCGAAGACAGGCACAAAATCCAGACCTCCGTCCCCGGGCACAGTAAACGCGCCATTGCGGACTGCCTGCAGAAAACTCCATTTTTCGCGTTTTGCCCGTTCGACGACATCGAAGCGGACATTTTTAAGATGGACATGCCAGATTCGCTTTACGTATTTCTTGAGCACCGCCAGATGGTCTTCGCCCGAGAACACAAGGTGACCTGTATCGTACAGAAAACCGACAAGGTTTGGGTCGGTCATTTCCATAAAGCGATCGATTTCTTCTGTTGTCTGTACCCCTGTCCCCATGTGGTGATGGTAGGTCAGGCGCATGCCTTTCTGTTTGGCGATTGCACCGAGATGGTTGAGACCTTCTGTAACGCGCTTCCATTCCTCTTCGGTAAAGCGCGGCTTGGCATCGAATACGGGCAGAGGCTTGCCCTGTATGGAATTGCCTTGTTCTGCAGCGCCGATCACCCGCGCGCCTACCGCATACAGAAAATCACACTGCTGAATAAAATCCCGCTCGACTTCTTTGAGCGGCTTGGTCGTCAGAAAAGAAGAAAACCAGGCATTGCAGATCGTGAGCCCGCGGAGTTTCAGCGCGCGGTTCAGCACGTCGGGGTCGCGCGGATACTTGTTGCCGACCTCACTGCCTTCGAACCCTGCAAGGGCCATCTCCGACACGCACTGCTCGAACGGGATTTCGCCGCCAAGCTCGGGCATGTCGTCGTTCGTCCAGCCTATTGGGGCGATCGCCAGCCGAATGTTCTTTTCCATAGTGTATCCTCCTCGATCGAATGAATGCGGCGCGCATGGAGCGCTTTGCAAGCGCGCTTTCGATGCCACTTAGAATTTGCGCGCTTTTGAAAGCTCGGCCTTCATCTCCTCGGCGGCACGCACGACCTCTGGGTTGTTCGATACTTCCGCGGTCCCCACACGCCACCAGGATTCATAGCCGTGAGTCATGGATTTGGGTGAGACGCGGGCATGGATCACAACGGGGCCTTGTGCTCTCAGCGCGCGGCGGACTGCTTTGCGGAATTCTTCTACCGTACGTGCGCGAAGTCCCAGCGCACCCCAGCTTTCGGCATTCTTCGCAAAGTCAACCTGAACCTGCTCGCCGGCAAGGAGGCCGGTTTCCGGGTCGCGCTTTCGCCATTCATTGCCAAAATGGGCAATTCCCTGGCTGTGCTGAAGATTGTCGATGCACTGAAAGCCCGAGTTGTCGCACACAACGACGATGATTTTTCGGCCCTCCTGCACGGCGGTGAGCAGTTCAGTGTGCAGCATCGTGTATGCTCCGTCCCCCACAATTGCCACGCATTCGCGCTCGGGCATTGCGAGTTTGGCCCCGAGGCTTGCGGCAATTTCGTAACCCATGCATGAGAAGCCGTATTCCATATGGTAGGTTCCTGGCACGCGCGTGCGCCAGGTGCGCTGCATGTCGCTCGGAATCGAGCCCGAGCCGGAGACGACAATGGCATTCTTCGGCAAAAGCACGTCGTTGAGCTCGCCGATGACACGGATCTGGCTCAAGCCCATGGGATCTTCCTGCGTGTAGAGTGAATCGACTTCGCGCGCCCATTCTTCGCGGGCGCGGGCAATTTTATCACCCCAGCCTGATTTATAACCGCCGGCGCTCAGAGCCCGGCTCATAGCCAGCAGAGTAAGCTTTGCGTCGGCGATGATAGGCTCGGCATTCATCTTGTTCGCATCGAAGGGGGCCACATTGATCGATACAAAGCGTGCCTTCGGATTTTGGAAGAGCCACTTGGAACAGGTGGTGAAGTCGCCGAATCGGGTACCTACACCAATGATAAGGTCTGCTTCCTTGGCGAGGCGGTTTGCGGCGAGACTCCCGGTTACTCCGATACCCGAAAGGTTGCATGGGTGATCCCATGGAACAGAGCCCTTGCCTGCCTGTGTTTCCCCGAAGGGAATGTCGAATTTTCTGCAGAAATCGGCGAGGGCCCGGCCAGCCTCGGAATACCGCACGCCGCCGCCGCAAATTACATACGGCTTTTCTGCATTCTTGATCAATGCAACAATGCGCGCAACTTGGGCACTTGTCGGCGGCCGCCGCTCGATATGGTGGATTCGCTGGTCGAACAGCTCGACAGGGTAGTCGTACGCCGCACCTTGCACATCCTGAGGAAGCGCAATGGTCACCGCGCCTCCCTGTGCGGGGTCGGTGAGCACACTCATCGCATGAATGAGCGCAGTCATAATCTGTTCTGGCCTGGTGATGCGGTCGAAATAGCGGCTTACGGGACGGAATGCGTCGTTTGCGCTAATGGTCGCATCGTGCGGAACCTCGAGCTGCTGCAGCACGGGGTCTGGCTGGCGGTCGGCAAAGACGTCGCCGGGGAGAAAGAGCACGGGTATGTGGTTGACCGTTGCGGTGCCGGCTGCGGTGACCATGTTGAGGGCTCCCGGGCCGATCGAACTGGTGACAGCCATGATTTTTCGCCGGTTGTTCTGCTTCGCATAGCCGATGGCTACATGACCGGCGCCTTGTTCATTCTTGGCCTGAATGAAAGGGAGGTTGTGACCGGGCGCAGCAAGTGCTTCCCCAAGCCCCACCACTACCCCATGCCCGAAAATTCCAATCACACCGCCGACGAATTTCTCGACCTTTCCATCGAATTCGATGTACTGATTGTCGAGAAACCGCACAATCGCCTGACCGACGGTCATTCGAATTGTTTCCATAGTGATTCCTCTTTTCTCGGCACGCCATCAATCGTGGCATGTCTATAAGATTTATCCTGAAAAACATGCGCAGTGCTGCGCTCATGTTCGTTGTCGTTCGCGATGCATCTCCCAAATTTGAGCCCCGGGTTTGTCGACCCACGCATGATCCGGATTGAACTCGGGCGAGATATAAGGATTTCCGTCCAAATGGCGGATAACCCACAGATACCACATGGCATATCCTGGCGCAGCGACCTGCGGATGATCTTTATTATCGGTGATGAGAAGGGTATCGCGATTGCGCACAAGATACGCCTCTGTCCCCAACGCGGTCATGCCAAAGCCTTGCTCCGGGTAGAATCGGTAGTGATAGATTTCTGGCTGAGGATGGTGGTGAGGCGGATAGCTTGACCAGCGCCCAGGCTGATTGACAACTTCACCCAGCACAAGGTTCGACCATGGTGCATTGGTTTTGTTGAAAACTGTGCGCACGATGCGAGTACTCGTTTCCTGCAGAGTCCCCTCGTTGCGGAATTCAGTCTGGCACTCGAACGGCAAATACAAGCGTGGAGCAAACCTTGTGTCATTTGAGGTTGCCGATACATAGAGCACAGCGCGCTCTGAAAGCCCCTTGATTTGAACCTCTGTCCCCGCAGGCAAATGCAAAACAATCGGATTCTCCTCGAGCAGGCTTGTACGAGATGCGCGGATTCTGGTGCTTCCTTCGGCCAGCGATTCGATGTAGATAGAATTCAAATCTGGAATCCAGTCTTCGCTCGAGCCGACCCATTCGACTTTTGCGCTCACCAGGAACTCGACCATGCCTTCGGCAAGCAGGAACGCGCGCTCGTCGTTCGCATTGGATCGCCATGAAGTGTCTTTTTTTAGGCTGAGCGATGCAAAATCCATGAGCATATGCGCTCGATCTCCAGATCGAAGGACTAAAAGCTCATAGCCTTCCGCGTAATCGCCAGAATGATGCAGTATCATAAGCGGCTCACAGTACTTCGGAGACTTTGACAGGACGGTGTTCCGCGAGCGACTTCTTTGCTGCAAGCCCGACGGCAAGGTTCATAAGCCCGTCATTCCCGGTAACCGGAGTCTCACTGCCGGTTTTGATCGCCTCGAAGAAGGCTTTCATTTCTGCAATGAAGGCATCGCGGTAGCGCTCGAGGAAGAAATAGAGCGGCTTGTCGGCATGGACACCGCTTCCGTCGCTTAGGCGTACCTGCGATGGCGTATCGTTCTCGGTGGCTGCACAGCCGCCCGAACCGAAGACCTCGACGCGCTGGTCGTATCCGTAGACAGCTTTGCGCGAATTATCAATGACGCCGAGTGCACCGTTGGCGAATTTGAGCGTGACAATGGCGGTATCGACATCGCCGGCTTTGCCAATTTCGGGATCGACGAGCACTGCACCGCTTGCAAACACTTCTTCGACTTCACTCCCCGCCTGGAAACGTGCCATGTCGAAATCGTGGATGGTCATGTCGAGGAATATGCCGCCCGATACTTTGACGTACGCAGGGGGCGGCGGCGCCGGGTCGCGCGAAGTAATTTTAACGAGCTGTACTTGGCCGAGTGCGCCGGACTGAGCGAGCTCACGGATATGGGCAAAGTTGTGGTCGAAGCGACGGTTGAAACCGATCTGGAGGCGGACACCTGCTTCTTTGACCGCGGCGAGGGCGGCTTTTACTTTTGCAATCGTAAGGTCGATAGGTTTTTCGCAGAAAATGTGCTTGCCAGCGCGTGCGGCCTTGATGATGTAATCCGCGTGGGTATCGGTAGAAGAACATATGAGCACCACGGAAATCTCCGGGTCGCGCAGTATTTCTTCGGCATCGCTTGAGACATTCGGGATACCGAGGCCTTTTGCCCACGCTTCGATTTCGGGCGTAAGGTTCGCATCCGCGACTGTTTTGACTCTCGCTTCAGGCATATAGTACACAATATTCGAAACATGAATCTTGCCGATTCGGCCTGCACCAATGACCCCGACTGTAATCTTATCTGACATATCTTTTCCTCCTGATTACGAATTCTTTACGCATGCGCAAGATATTCAATACTTGCCCGCAGCGTGGAAGCGAGTTCTTTCGCGCTGAGCGCCTGAACTGACGCCGAAAAAGGTTCAAACGAATACATGCCACGATACCCAGTCTTTTCGAGCCTGGTCATGAGGGCAGCGCTGCGCATGACATCTGCGGGGCCTGGCAGGATACGATGCGCATCCGAAAACTCCGACTTCGGTATCGATGCTTCGACACCCGATACGTGGACGAGCCCAATCTTTTGGATAACGTTTGGATCATCGAAGATCGCCGGAGAATCGGGGCCAAGATAGCTGTGGAATGTATCAATGAGCACACGATAGCATGAAGCGCCGCTTTCGTGTATTGCCTTCAGGGCCGTTTCAGCAGATGCAAGCGAGGAAATGCCAAAGCCAAGCGGCTCGACATACCCGAGCACGCCTGCCGCGCTGAAAAGGGGCGCATAGGTGTTCAGCGCTTCGACAGTGTCATGATATTTCCGCTCTGCAGAACGCATATCGTCGGCGCGATTATTGGGACACAGCACAAGCGCCGGGCACTCGATTTCCTTGCAGAGCGCAAGCAGCGAATCGAGCTCATCGAGCGCTTTGGAGCGCGCACTCGGCAGATTGAACTGCTGCAGCGCATTTATCGAGATAATCCGGACTCCGGCATCTCTTGCCAGCCTTAAAACTTCCGAGCTGGCGAGCCCGTCGGTTATTGCTCCGTCTCCGATATCGTTGCGCAGTTCAACCGCGGACATGCCGAGATTGGCCGCGAGCGCAAAGAAATCGGCCAATTTCAATGCCGGCGCCGCGATTCGATTCAGCGCGAATCGCTTTGTTTCTATCATATTGTTATCTCCTTTTTGCACAAAATATTATGATGAATTCTGTACTTACCACCATCGGCGTCTTTCATTTCTGCCGTGCATTCTTGCGCATATCGAAGACGACTGCTGAAACAATAATCACGCCCTTGATGACTTGCTGCAAATACGGCGAAATTCCCAAAAGCAGCAGTCCATTGTTCAATATTCCCAAAATGAGAATACCTGCAATGATGCCGGGCACCGTTCCAATACCGCCTGTATGGCTAGTGCCGCCTATCGTCGCGGCAGCGATCGCGTCGAGCTCATAGTTGTTACCAAGCGTTGCAATGCCCGAAGCGGCTCTCGCAGTGATCAGAATACCTGCAATCGAAGCGCAGAATCCAGAGACAGCGTAAATCGCTATAAGGTTCTTGCTGACCTTGATACCGGAGGTGCGGGCAGCATTCACGTTCCCGCCGATCGCATAGACATTCTTTCCAAACCGTGTATGGCCCAGAATGACGTAAGCAATCACTGCGACCAGCGCGAAGACAATGACGACATATGGAATCGGGCCCAGGAGCCCTTGACCGATAATCTTGAATTCAGGGCGCAGCATGGGCACAGGATATGCATTTGTCAGAATAAGCGCCAAGCCGCGCGCGATAATCATAGAGCCAAGCGTCGCAATAAAAGGAGGAATTGCAGTGTAGGCAATAAGTGCTCCATTGGTAACTCCCACAATGATTCCTGCCGACAAACCTGCGATTACCGCAACAATAGGCGGCAACAGAGGCAAATTGGGAAATATTCGCGCTGAATAACTCGGCTCCTGTACAAGGCTCGCCGCAATGACAGAAGTCAGCGAAACAATCGAGCCGACTGACAGGTCGATGCCTCTCGAAATGATGGTAAACGCTACTCCAATAGCCAGAATGCCTCGTCCCGATTCAGTAATCAATACATTGATGAGGTTTTGCGCTGTAAGAAAAGAAGGCGAAAGAAATGACAATACGACAATCATCACGACAAGAACAATGAAAATCGCGTATTTATTTATGAATTTTCCGACATTGCTCTGCTGTGCCATGACATTCTCCTTCAGGCTACTTGATTGTTATTGTACTTTGCTGCGGCATATCGCATGATAGTTTCTTGGTCAGCTTCCTTGCGGTCGAGCACTGCGGTGATTTGGCCGCGGCTCACTACCATAATCCTGTCGCTCATGCCAAGAATTTCCGGCATTTCTGAGCTGACCATGATAATCGATTTGCCTTCGCAGGCGAGTTTTGTGATGATAGTGTGGATTTCGGCCTTTGCGCCGACATCGATGCCTCGCGTAGGTTCGTCTAGTATGAGGATTTCCGGATTGGTGAGCAGCCATCGTGCAACGAGGACCTTTTGCTGGTTGCCGCCCGAGAGATTCTGGATGAGCGCCTCGAGCGATGGCGTGCGGATTTTGAGCCGTTCCTTGTATTCTTCACAATCTTTGTAAATCTTTTTATGATTAAGGAATATACCGAACTTTGTATAATGAGCAAGGTTGGCAACAATGGTATTGATTTTGACAGAAAGAACAGGAATTATTCCATTGAGTCTTCGATCTTCGGTCAAGAATCCGATTCCGGCTTTGATTGCATCTGCAGGCGTGCGGATATCTGTTTTCTTGCCATCGATGAGAATCTCGCCAGCACTTTTCTGTCGCAGGCCAAAGAGTGTTTCCATCAACTCAGTGCGCCCGGCTCCTACAAGACCTGCCACTCCTAAGATTTCACCCTTGCGCAAATCGAATGAAATATCGTGCAAAAGGCCTGGAACTTCGAGATGGCGTACTGACATTTTTACATCGCCGATCTTGCACTCCATTTTCGGGAACATTTCGGTGAGCCGCCGCCCAACCATAGCGGAAATGAGCGAGTCGATTGTCATTTTTTCGATTGGTTCGGTAATTATATGATTCCCGTCGCGGAGCACGGTGACCTCGTCCGCGATCTGGAAAATTTCTTCCATTTTATGGGTGATATAGATAACTGCAACATTGCGTTCTTTAAGTTTGCGGATCATATCGAAAAGATGTTTGACTTCATTAGGAGTAAGCGCAGAAGTCGGCTCATCCATAATGACAATATCCGCATTATACGAAATTGCCTTGGCAATTTCGATCATCTGCATTTTTGCAACGGAAAGTTCTTTAACCTTGGTTTTTGGGTCTATATCGATTTCGAGCTCGCTGAGAAGCTGCCTTGTCTGCTCGTACATCGTTTTATGATCGACAAGAAAGCCGGCAATGCCCCGCATCATGGGCTCTCTGCCGAGCCAGATATTTTCCATGACACTGCGTTCGAGTACTGGGTTTAGCTCCTGATAAATCATTGCTATGCCAAGCTTTAGCGCAGTATAAGGGTTGGGGATCGTTACTTTTTTCCCTCGCAGCCAGATTTCTCCGGAATCGGGAGGATTAATGCCTACGAGACACTTCATGAGGGTTGACTTGCCAGCGCCATTTTCGCCCATAAGGCCATGGACTCGGCCGGTTTTGATTTGCAAATCAACGCCATTCAATGCACGGACGCCTGGGAAAGTCCGCACAATTCCTTTCATTTCCAGAATGTAGTCTTCCATTGCCGCTCCAGATAGGGGCAGGCGGAATACCCCTTGGCCATAAGCCCCGGGGATCCGCCTCCTTCAATGTGACCGTTCAGTATTTTGCAACGTTTTCAATCGTCACAGGCTCGAACGGTACCCAGCCAAATTTTTCGATCTTCTGGCCCTGAGCTGCCTTGAGCGCGAAATCGAGGGCTACTGCGCCCTGCGCTTTGGCGTTCTGGAATACGGTCATTGCCATCTCGCCCTTCTTTACCGCTTCTTTTGCGGGTGGGGTTGCATCGATGCCAACGACGGGGATCTTCTTGAGATCCATCTTGAGGGCTTTCATGGCTTCGATTGCGCCGAGCGCCATTTCGTCATTATTGCAGATAACCACGTCGAACTGTTTGCCGGTGCCGAGCAGCTGCTGCATCTGGTTCATGGCTTTCCAGCGGTCCCATTCTGCTGTGTCTTCATACACTTTAGTAAGCTTGAAGCCGGCTTTTTCGAGGGTTTCCTTGACGCCGCGGGTGCGCTCGTTGGTGTTCTCAAGTCCGAGCTGGCCCATGAAGAGCACATAGCGAAGCTCGGTTTTGCCCTTGAAGAACTTGGCGAGGAATTCGCCCTGCATGCGGCCGGCATCGTATTCCTGTGAGCCGACATAGGCTGTCTTGACGCCATCGATGACGGCATCGCGCGGGCGGCGGTTGACGAAGATGACGGGGATGCCCTTTGCACGCTGGATGATGGTTTCGACGGTGTCGGTGTTGATCAGATTGACGATAATCGCGTCGTACTTCTTGGTTGCGAACACGTCGACCTGAGCCATCTGCTGGTTGACGTCCTGCTTCGCATCCTGCGAATCGACGACGACGTTGGGATACTTCTTCGCCGCTTCGAGAATGGCCTGCTCGAGCGAAGAGATGAACTGGTCGCGGTCATACAGGGTGACGCCGATGTGATAGGTCTTCTGCGCGAATGCAGTACCCGCCACGAGCGTGATCGCAATGACGGCCAGAACCAGTTTTTTGCTGATACTCATAGTGCCTCCAAAAACATCGATTTTTCTCAGCAGGCAACGCCCGCTGGTTTTAAATTTGGGGTCTGACCCCAAATTTAAATTTACAATTTGACTATCGCGCTTTTGCGAAACGATTCGGTCATTGCCATGCCGACACGGGTGGCCGCGGTGCCGTCCTGGGGCCTTATTTCAGGTTTGCGGCCTTTGCGGATACACTCGACGAATTCGCGGGCTTCGGCGATAAAGCCCTCTTCGAAGCGCTCGTAGAAATCGCGCACACAATCGGTGCGGGCTCCAGCAGAATCGAAAATTTCGACGCGGTTCTTGCGCGGGGTAGTGCCAATTTTTAGAATGCCCTTTGTTCCGACAATTTCGGTGTGCGTATCGTGGCCATGGAAGGCTGTCCGGCTCGCGGAGAGCACGGCGATAGCTCCATTTTTAAAGGTGGCGAGACAGACGGTATTGTCTGCGTCTCCAAGCGCGGCAAAGCCTTGGTGCACAAAACTGCCGCCTACGGAGTGCACCTCGGCGATTTCTGAGCCGATGAACCAACGCGCCAGGTCGATGTCGTGCACATTCATATCGAGGAAAATCCCGCCGCCGGTTTTTACAAATTCGAGTTGGAACTCAGCATATTCATCGAGGTCGCAGGTCTGTGAGCGCACAAGAAAGGGTGTGCCAATTTTGCCGGCTTCGATAAGATCTTTCGCATACCGATATGAAGGATCGAAACGACGCACGAATCCGACGAGGAACACCTGATCAGAGTGGGTCTGCACAGCTCGTTCAATCTCGGCACATTCTTCGAGCGTCACACCCATGGGCTTCTCGACAAATACATGAAGCCCCCGATCGAGCGCAGCGAGTGCCTGCTCGGCATGATAGGTCGAGGAGCTGGCTATCCAAACTGCATCGAGCGATGCATGCTCGAGCATTTCACCAAAGGAAGCATAGAGCTCTGGCACGCCGAGCTCCGTCCCCGCCCATTCGCATTCTGCTTGGATAGGAGAGCAGGCTGCAATGAGCTCTGCTCCTGGAACGAGATTCGCGAGATTGTATGCATGGCGCTTACCAAGCCGGCCAAGGCCGACGATGCCGATTCTTACTTTATTCATGAATTCTAAGCGGTTCCTTTCTCAATTCAATCAAGTCCTCTTGCGATGGGCGCGCCCGTACCACAAGCCAAGAGCGCACATGTTCATTCGCCTTGCAAACGTTTTCTGAAAACGTTTGCATATGGTGGAGATATTATTGCTCAGGTTTTTGAATCTGTCAAATGAAATTTTGAAAATTTTTTAGAATTTTGAAACAGTACATTTTGAGACGAACTGGCTTCATAGTGTCCATGCAAAAAGGGACAAGCATCTGAATAAGTGCTCGCCTTCGTTTTCCATCATTTTGCATTTACCGGGGCGGATGCATTTCATCTTGATTCGTATTTTTCGATGCACAACCGCTGCTGGCAGCACGGATGATAAGCAAATCGGGCTTGGCTTTTCTATCAAGTTGGCTTTTCTATCAAGAAGGATATATTCGACCATCTGAGGGGAACAGAAGGGCTGGAGGGGCTGGGTAAACATGAGATGGGCGCAGAAGGAAAAACCGCTATGCCGTCAAATATGCATTCCCCATGCTCTCCCCTATTTCTGAATCAAGGAAAGTATCTCCGGATCGAAATACCAGGTGTCTTTTCCTTTCGCATATGCTTCGGCAACATCTGCAAGCTCATCTCTGCTCAAGTTTCCAACAAGGCTGTATTTGCCGCCGAGCGGGTTCCCGTAGTCGGGTTTATAGAGAATGTGCTTGTAGGGGAAGGGCGCGAGGCGCGACACATCGAGGAGCAGGTCATTCCTGAAGTCATATGCGCCAGAATATTTCAGAACCTGAAGGTATATTTTCTGGTTCGAAAAAAAGGACTGGGCGCCAGGCCAAATCACAGCCAGTTCGTTCGGATAGACTTTTGCCGAAGAGCTCAAATCCCAATTTGGCCAGACATTGAAAATACTATAGATTGACGTTGTGTCGGATCGATTGGTGAGCAGGCCCAATGAACCAGGCAGGAACAAAATTAAGTCGACCGTTCCTTCTTTGCCGGTGATATTGGATGTTTTGAAAGGATAATACAGGCGGCTGGATTCGAATCGATATACGAGCGGTTTGATCGATTGTGATTGGCTGGCTAGAGGCACATAATCGAACACAAAATAGTCAAATCCACGGCTGATATAGTCGGCAGCATTTGCATATGCTGTGTCGAAAGCCGCCGTAAGGTCGATACCTCGGCTGTTGAAATACGAACGAACCCAATCAGAAAAGCCGGCCAGATCTCGAATCTGCACGACAGCCACATCATGCAGGCCCACCTGCCCCGAGAATCGGACTTCGACGGGCGCGATTTCTTCTCCGCCTTTCGATTGCTCGACGAACTGCAGGCCTTTTTTCTCTATCAGCCTGGAAGCAGCCTCGAAAGGGTTGCCCTCCGCAAGGCTTACGTTTGGTTCGGAAGGGAAAGGAATGAATTCAAGAATACCAATTTCTTGATCAGCAGCTATTTCTGTGCCGAGAATGAGTATCTCCTCGAGCCCATTATGAAGAATAATCGCTTTTTGGGATGGTTCGGAAATATCGACCGGCACAGGCCATAGCTGGCCTTTGTCTGCAAAGAGATTCGCCGCCGAAAGGCTCCAAAGACAGAGAGCAAAAAAGAATACCGCACGCACCCCTTGTTTCATGTGCTTTTTATTATACCGCCTTTGTGCTCAGCACGCACGATCGATACATTCAGCACAACAATGACGAGCGAAAAAAGTGCATATGTCAAGAATCCAATCCGGATACCCCATGCAGCGGAAATCCCCGACATGAGATAGGGAAATGCGAATCCGCCCATGCCGCCGCCCATGGCAGCAAAACCCACAGCTTCGCTCTGGGTATGGGGAAAGAAATCTCCGACGATGCTCATAACAGTCGGGTAGATGATAGAGCAGCCGAAGCCGGAAAGCATGACCAGCATGCCGGCAATAATATTGAGCAGGGCTCCCGTGCCCAAAAAACCGACCGCTGCAAGCCCTATGACAGACACTGTCATCACCACGGAAAGCGAAATAAGCATTTTTTCCCTTGCAATGCTCCGCTGAATAACCGGCAGCCCGAACCGTCCCAAAAGCAGGCCTGCCCAGAATAGCGAAACCATGAAAGAACCCGTCGGAATCGGCGTTTTGAAGACGCTCACGAAATATTCAGCAATCCAGTTCGAAATGCCCAGCTCGACGCCAACATACACAAACAGTGCAAAGAATCCCAGCCAGTATGCAGGATGCTTGAACAAATCGCGCCTGGAACTGCCGGGCGCATGACCTTTGTCCTTTCCAAGCGCCGAAAGCGGCATGAACTGCAGAAATATCGCTATCAACAGGAAAAGGATACCAATTCCACGGTACACCAGCGTCCATTGGAGCTGAGCACTGATGAGAATTGCAATAATGAGCGGACCAACAAAGGCTCCAATGGAAAATGCGCCGTGCATCAGGCTCATGGCTCGCCCGCCACCAGGCCCTTCCATGCGGAGCGTCCCCCAGTCCACTGCAAGTTCGATGCCTCCCTGACCGACACCCACGATAAAATACAATAGCATGTTGAGCCACGGCGTCGGTGTTGCAGCGAAAAACTCGAGTCCGATAAAAATGAACAGCAGCGCAAGGCTGATTGTCAGCCGAATTCCCAACGCAGAGAGCAGAATGCCAGCGACATAGCTAGAAAGGAAATAGCCAACCGAGCCCAAGGCGATCACCGTACCGGCTGTCGTATATGACCAGCCGAAGTCGGCAAATATCTTTGGAAGGGTAGCGCCGATGACAGTCATGGAAATACCGAACAGCGTGTATACACAAAAAAGCACGATGTAGAGCGGAAAGAATCGTTTTTCGACGAGCATGATGTGCTATTGTGCAATCGCCGGCGTTCTTCGTCAACGGTGCGGATAGACTCATAAAGACGAACCGCCGGCGGATCGCGGATTACGCCCCGCACCCTGCCCGCATTTACACGGCCGAGAGCCTTTTTTCAAACAGAGCCTAGATGAAAACCTTTTCAGAAGCTATGATAGTATTCTATGACAAGCATTAAAGATATCGCGCGGCTTGCGGGTGTTTCTCCTTCAACGGTTTCACGGGTACTGAACGAGCGCGAGTACGTGCGTGAAGAAGTGCGCCAGCGCGTTCTCGATATTGTGAAAGAGCAGGGCTACGTGCAGAACCATGTCGCGCGGTCGATGGTGCTCCAGAGAAGTTTTACAATCGGTGTAGTAATTCCTTATCTGTTCAATATGTTCCAGCGCCAGCTCTTTGCGTCGATGGAATTTTTCCTCGAGCAACACGGCTACAAGACGCAGTTTTTCTTTTTGCGCTGGTCGGAAGCGAGCGAACAAGCATTCTTGCGGCGGCTTAAAAGCGAAACGCTCGACGGTATCATTTTTATTCATGAGCTGGATAACCCCATCATTTATCAATATATACAAGAGAGAGAACTTCCGGTCGCGCTCTGCACCTTCGAGAAAAGCGAATTTGGTTTTCCCGCGGTCCATGTCGAAGAAGAGGCCTCGGCTTCGCTGGCGGTGAATTATTTGCTCCAGAAAGGGCATCGCAATATTGCGCTGATAACCGGCGAGCACTTCAGTTTTGGGCGCCAGCGCGAAGCGGGTTATGCAAAGGCTTTGTCTGCAAATGGCCTGCAGGTAAATCCCGAACTTATAATTCGAGCCCCATCGTACAACCCCGAAGCAGGGCGTGCCAGCATGTTAACGCTGATAAAGCGAAAACAGCCCATGAGTGCGGTATTCGCGGTGACTGACGAACTTGCGATTGGCGCCATGAAGGCGCTCTATGAAGCCGGGCTTCGTGTGCCGGAAGATGTGAGCGTGATAGGTCTCGATGATATCGATATTTCTGCGTTCACTACGCCAGGCCTGACGACAGTGCGCCAGCCGATTTTCGAAATGGGTAAAAAAAGTGCAGACCTAGTGTGTGACTGGATTGCCCATGGGCGTGCGCAAAGTAAAACCGAGCTCTTTTCAACAACAATTGTGGAGCGCGAATCGGTACGAGCACGCATAAAAGAGTAGACAGGCGCGAAAAACTGGGGACGCGCACAACTATTTTCCGCCATTTGCCTTGCGCCGCAGAATAGCTTGCTGATTCACAAGCAGCTTGCTCACTCAAAACGAGCTCGCATACTCAAAACGAGCTCGCTCACTCAAAACGGCTCGAACTGTTGCTCCTCGAACCAAAATTGGCGCGATTCTTCCTGAATTTTCAAAAGTTCTTCGTAATGGCGCATCTCCCATTCTGAAAGGGAATTGAAAAAAGCTTTAAGATGAGGCTCTTTTGCAAGCTCCGCCATTTTCTGGTAGTGCTGAGTGGCATTGAGTTCAAGCAGCACAGCGCTCGACACCGCAGCACTGACATGACGATCGGAAGCCACACGGGTAAGGAATTCCTGGCTGAAGATGGGACTGCGGTGCTGGATTGCCTGAATCTCGGCAGCGAGGTTGGTGGAAGGCATCTGCCCGCCGAGCAATTCTTTATAGTAACTCAATAGCCAATTATAGTGACGCTTTTCTTCATCGGCTCTAAAGGCAAAAAATTGTGCGACATCGCCTTCGGCACGGAGCGCGGCTTCTGAATAGATGGTCACGCTGTCAATTTCGCTTTTCATGGCATTTTTGATTGCCTGCATGAGTTCGTCCATGGAAGCCTCCTTCGTTCTTATTCACTATATGAATATAAGATAACGCAAAATTGGGCGCATGGGGAGGCAGGATGCAAATTTGCAAATCACTTGCAATTTTGGGCCGGAATAGGTATATTTTGCAAGTCATTTGCAAATTTTAAATAAGCAAAATGCACGACAAGGAGCCATGAGAATGAAAAGAGTGCTTCGGATGTTGTTCTTACTTCTGTTTGTGTTGGCGCTGACGGGTGCTTCGTTCGCGCAAACAAAAAAACCCGCCCTCAAAATTGCAGTAAGTATTCCACCAATGCAGGAATGGGTTTCGCGCATTGCGGGGGACAGAGCTTCGATCACCCTTGTATTGCCGCCGGGGTCGAGCCCTCATGCATTCGAGCCATCGCCCCGCCAATTGGCTGAGCTTGGACAGGCTGATGTCTGGTTTACCATTTCGGTTGAATATGAATACCCGCTCAGGCCCAAAGTGAGCGCAATGTTTCCCAAGCTCTCGATTGTCGATGTGACAAAGAATGTCAAATTCCGGACCTTGCGCCCCGGAGAACAGGAGATTGATGAATCGGCAAGCGCCGGCCAGCTCGACCCAGCCCTGACGAATCGTGACCAGCATACATGGCTTGGCTACGAACAGGCCAAGGCTGAGATTACGCTCATCCGAGATACTCTGATTGCCAAGGATCCTGCAGGGACAGAGGTTTACAAGAAAAACTGCGATGCCTATCTGAAAGAAATCGATGCAGTGTATACTGCACTGCGCGCAAAACTCGCGCCACTCGCCGGCTCAAAGGTGTTTGTGTATCATCCTGCCTTCGGCTATTTCCTGGATATGTTCAATATTACCCAAGAGGCGGTTGAGCTTGGCGGCAAGGAACCAACACAAAAAGAGCTCACTGCGCTTGTCGAACTCGCCAAAAAAGAGAAGGCCAAAGCCGTTTTCGTGCAGGCACAGTTTTCGCAAAGTGCAGCGCAAGCAGTGGCGAAGGCTGTCGGGGCCGCAGTTGTACCGATCGATCCTCTCGCTTCGGATTGGCTCGCAAATCTTGAGCGCATTGGTCAGGCTTTGCTGAATGCAGGGCAAGGGGGCAAAGAGCATGGGAAATGAGGAACATCTCCCCCATTTACCGGAAAATGTCGCAATTTGGTGCCAGCATCTCGCGTTTCGTTTCAAAGATATCGAAGTATTCGACGATGTTTCGTTCCATGTGCATCGAGGAGAATTCGTTGCGCTGACAGGCAAGAACGGGGCGGGCAAAAGTACGCTCCTCAAGCTGATAGTGGGGCTTCTCGAGCCGACGCGCGGCAAAGTGCTGGTATTCGGTGCACCGCCCCGCGGCCGGATTGAATCGATTGGCTACGTTCCTCAGCATGCGGGGTTCGACCCCGCCTTCCCTATTCAGGTTGAAGAAGTCGTCGGCATGGGAAGGCTCTCGGGGCTCTCGCCCATTACAAAGCATCAAAAAAAAGAAGAGATCGAATGGGCGCTGCAGCAGGCCGAGGTGTATGACTTGCGTGCCCGGCCATTTTCAGCCTTGTCGGGAGGGCAGAGGCGCAGAGTGCTTGTCGCGAGGGCTCTTGTGGGGCATCCCAAGCTCTTGGTACTCGATGAGCCGACTGCGAACATGGATGTGGAAAGCGAAAAAAAATTCTATGAAACGCTCGCACGCATCAAAGGCACGACAACGATACTCATTGCCACTCACGATTCGGATTTCGTGTCGGCGCTGGCAGATACGGTGCTCTGTGTCGGACAGAATGTAGACCATCCACATTCAGTACATCGGCATGCAATCGAACGGGCAATCAATGCGCCTGCTGAACTCTATGGCGGCGACGTCGTCCGTGTCCGGCACGATATCGAGCTGCCGGACAATGCGTGCTGTGAGGGGAAAGAATAATGAGCGGTTTTTTGCAGGCTCTCCTGAACCCTGCCGTCCCTTTTGTGCGCAACGCGCTGATTGGGAGCGTTTTGGCAGCTTTTTTATTCGGCGTGCTGGGCTCTTTGGTGACGGTACGGCGGATTGCGGGGCTGGCAGGAGCTATTTCGCATACAGTACTGGGAGGCATCGGGCTAGCGCTGTTTTTGGCCTCGAGGGGAGCGCCAAAATGGATAAGTCCGATGCTGGGCGCACTGGTGTTTGCCATCCTAGCGGCACTGACTATCAGTGTGGTGTCGCTGAAGGCAAAACAACGCGAAGATACGGTGATCAATGCATTGTGGGCAATCGGCATGAGCCTCGGTGTTGTGTTTCTTGCAAAAACGCCGGGCTATGCTGACCCCATGAGCTATCTGTTCGGTAATATTCTTCTTGTCACGAGCGGAGATTTGTATCTGCTCGCAGCGCTCAACGTGATCGTAATTGTACTGGTTGCACGGTACTATCGTCACATCGAAGCAGCTTCGTTCGACGAGGAATTTGCGGCGACCAAAGGTGTGCCGGTAACAGCGATATATCTTGGCATTCTACTCATCATAGCAATTGCTATTGTGCTCTTGCAGACATTCGTTGGAATTGTCATGGTGATTGCCATGTTGACCCTGCCTGCGGGAACGGCGGGATATTTTTCGCGCAACCTTGCAGGAATGATGATGTATGCGACAATTCTGTCACTGGTGTTTTCGGTGAGCGGCCTTGCTGTGTCCTGGACATTTGACCTGCCGGCGGGCGCGGTGATCGTTCTATTGTCGGGTGCAGTTTTTCTGGCCTTTTCGATGGGCAATATGCTCTCAAAGCGAAGCAGGCGCAACGCGAATCAGCAAATGGAGCCCAAGGAGAGCGCATGATATGACAAAAGCACGAATGCATGTTCTGGAAAGCATTTCCAAGGCAAAGGAGCCGCTCTCGGCCAGGCAGCTTTGTGAACGCTATGCGCAGGAGCATGATCCTGCGACGATTTACCGCGCGCTGCATTATCTGGAAGAAAAGGGCAGTCTCGATTCATTCATTCTCCACTGCAGTGAACATGGGACCGAGCGCTATTATGTTCTGCATGCAGGTGAGCATCGGCACTGGTTCCATTGCGAGCATTGCCATCGCTTTACCGACCTAGGACTTTGCCGCTTCGATTCGCTCGTTGAGCAGATGAGCAGGGAAAAGGGCCTTTCCGTGACCTCGCACACCTTCTATGCGACGGGCATATGCAAGGAATGTCGCGATAAGGGTTTCTAGTAAAAATCGCAAAAAAACGCAGCGTGACCCTACAATTCCGGTTTGCCATGCATTAGGATTATTAGAAACGGAAGGAGGGGCGCGTGATCAAATTCCTCAAACAACCGATGATGCGCAAAGTGCTGGTAGCGCTGGCGCCGATTTACCTGTTTTCCATTTGGATGTATGGGCTTCGGGTTGTCGCGGCCGCGGTCGTGGTTTTTGTCTGCGGCATCGCCACCGAATGGCTGTTCGAGCGTAAGCGCCAGGGAAAGGTCAGCGAAGCGGTGCTAGTGAGCTGTGCGCTGTTTGCCCTTGCATTTCCGCCCAAAACACCACTTTGGATTCTGGCGGTAGGCATCATTTTTGCAATTGCCATGGCCAAAGGTGTCTATGGAGGATTCGGTCGGAATATCTTCAACCCCGCGATCGCGGGGCGAGCGTTCGTCTACATCAGCTTCGCAGTCGTGCTGTCGAGGGCGTATACGGGATTTGGAAATTTCGGTATTGGAGCTGTCGACGTGCTTTCGTCGGCTACGCCGCTTGCACAGATGCGGGCAGGAGCGAAAGTTCCGCTGTCGAGCCTTGTGTTCGGGCTGAGGCCTGGCGCTCTAGGCGAAAGTATGACCCTGCTCATCGTGCTTGCGGGTATTTATCTCATTCTGACGAAGACGGCGAGCTGGAAAATCATCGTGTCGACGCTAGTAGGTGGTGCGGTGACAAATCTCATTCTACTTGCCGCAGGAGTAGCCAAAGCGCTGCCGATGGAAAGCCTTCTTGCGGGGTCCTTCCTGTTTATGTCGGTATTCATGGCGACGGATCCTGTCTCGGCTCCGAAGCGGCAGCAATCGCACTATGTATATGGCGTACTGATTGGGGCGACAGCAGTGCTCATCCGTACTTTCTCGGCTTTTCCTGAGGGTACGAGTTTTGCGATTCTCTTTGGGAACACTTTTGCTAACCTGATCGATATTGCGGTTGATTCACTGGCTAAAAAGGTGCCTGACCAAAAATCGGCCAGTCCCGACGCTACGAAATCGTCCGCTCGGCCCGCTGCCTCGCAGACGAAAGGAGGCGCATGATGAAACTGAACAGGAATTCAGTCATCTATGCAGCAGTGTTCACCTTTGTGGTGTGCGTCGCCTTTGTGGTCATTCTTGCGATTGCGAATCAGGTAACGCTGTCCAGGGTCAATGCGAATAAGAGGCTCGAGTCGCGCACCGCCATTCTGAAAGCCTTCGGGCTTGCAGACAGCACAACCCCATCGAGCGAAATCGATTCAAAATACACCCAGCTTGTCACTGAAAAAAGCGTAGGGAAAACAACCGCCTATACCGCAACTATCGATGGACAAACCTATGTTGCGGTCAAACTCACGATGCCGGGGCTCTGGGGACCAATAACCGCCGTGCTTGCAACCGACCCTGCGGGCACTGTCGTGCGAGGCTTCGAGATTGTCGATCAGCAGGAAACACCAGGCCTTGGCGGACGAATTTCGGAACCATGGTTTTCGGCACAGTTCAAGGGTAAGAAAGTGCGTCCTGATGGTACAATCGCTTTCGAGCAAGGTTCGGGCAAAGGCAATTTTGATCCAAACAATGGCACCGTCGATGCAATTACAGGCGCAAGTCGCACGAGCGATTTCGTCAAAGCCCTCGTCAATCGGGAACTGGTGCTTGCCCGCCAGATAGGAGGAACGCTGTGAGTGATGTAGGAAAAACGAGTGTTCCCGCAAAGATAAGCCCTGCCGGCAAGGTGATGCGGGATGGCCTTTGGTACAATAACCCAATATTCGTGCAGGTGCTGGGCATCTGCTCGACGCTCGCCGTTACGAACAATCTTCGAAACACCCTTATCATGGTGCTGGGCGTGAGCTTTGCCACATCCATGGGGAGCCTGACACTGAGCGCGCTTCGCGAGCTTATCCCGCGCAAGGTACGCATGATTGTGCAAGTGCTGGTGCTGTCGTTCTATGTCATTATCATCGATATTGTGCTGAGAGCGTATCAGCCGGCGATATCCAAGCAGCTGGGGCCCTATGTCGGCCTCATTATTACAAATTGCATTCTGATGGGGCGCGCTGAGGCGTTTGCGGCTTCGAATCCTCCAGGGCTTGCCTTTCTGGACGGGCTTGCGAATGGGCTCGGCTATGGCTGGGTGCTGCTCGTTATCGCCGTAATCCGCGAATTTCTTGGATTCGGCAGCCTATTCGGCTTCAAACTCGTGGGCGATTGGTTTACTCCGTGGACCATTATGGTGATGGCGCCAAGCGCATTCTTTTTGGTTGCGATTGCGCTGTGGATTGCGAACAACTACAAGGCAAAGGTGGCAGCGGCAGCTAAGCCTGCTGTTTCCACGGGAGCCGGTGCTTCAGCCGGGCAAGGAGGCAAGCAATGATCGATGCACCAAGCGTTGGATTACTGTCGCTTTTCCTCGCAAGCATACTTACAAGCAATGTGCTTCTCGCAAACTTTCTTGGCACGTGTTCCTTCATTTCGATTTCGAAAGACTTCAAGAGTTCGATGGGGCTGGGCGTGGCGGTTACGCTTGTAATCGGCATTACGGCGGCAGTCTGCTGGGCCGTACTGTATTTCATTATAAAACCGCTCGGTATCGAGTACCTTTCGTTCATCATCTTCATAATTGTGATTGCAGGTGTGGTGCAGATGCTGGAGATGATCATCGACCGCTTTTCGCCGGCGCTGTATATGGCGCTCGGTATCTTCCTGCCTCTCATAACGGTAAACTGCGCAGTCCTCGGCGTCATTCTCTTTATGCAGATCCGCAAGTACAATTTCCCGCAGGCGGTAGTGTTCGGCTTCGGCTCGGGTGCGGGCTGGTGGCTAGCCATTATGCTGCTCGCGTCGATCCGCAAGAAACTCGATTCGAATAACGCAATTCCAGCAGGTTTGAAAGGAACCGGTATTACGCTGATTACCATTGGCTTTATGGCGATGGCATTTGTAGGTTTTTCCGGCATGATCGCAGTGCAGTGAGGGAGGCGTCCATGAATCCGATTCTGATTGGTCCGCTGACAGTAGCTGGCATTTCGACTGTGCTCGCCCTTATTATTGCCGTGCTCGACAAAGTTCTCAATAACTATGGGGAGGTCGAGATATCTATCAATGGGGGAGAGAAAAAACTCCAAGTGAAGGGCGGAGCGCCGCTTCTCTCCACACTAGCAGCCGAGAACATTTTTGTGCCATCGGCATGCGGCGGTCGCGGCACCTGTGGTGCCTGCAAATGCAGGGTTATTTCGGATGTTGGGCCTCATCTTCCGACCGAACTGCCCTTTATGTCGCCCGACGAAATAGCGCATAACGTGCGCCTTTCCTGCCAGGTCAAAGTACGCAGTAATATCGAAATCGAGCTGCCGCGCGAGCTCTTCAGCATCAAGAAATACAAAACTCACGTCGAAAAAATCCGCGATGTCACCCATGATATCAAAGAAGTGCTCTTTACCCTCGATTCAGGCGAAATCGAATTCGTTTCCGGTCAGTATGTTCAGCTTGTCGTTCCGCCATATGGGGACATCAAAGAATCAGCTCAGCGCGCGTATTCTATGTCCTCAAAGCCATCCGACAAGAAGCATGTGGAGCTTCTTATACGGCTGGTGCCGGGCGGGATTGCGACGACATGGGTTCACAAATTCCTCAAAGAAGGCGATACAGTGGAACTTGTCGGCCCCTTCGGCGAGTTCCGCGTGCACGATACCCCAGCGGCGATGATTTGTGTGGCAGGAGGCTCCGGCATGGCGCCCTTCAAGAGCATTTTCTACAACCTATACGAAACGAACGCCTTCCCTGAGAAAGATATCTGGTATTTCTTCGGAGCCCGAACGAGCAAGGACATGTTCTACTTGGAAGAGCTGCGCGAACTGCAGGCAAAGTGGCCGCGCTTTCATCTGGTAGCTGCGCTCTCCGAGCCAAGCCCCGAAGAAAACTGGGCAGGCGATACCGGTCTTATCACCGATGTACTGGACCGTTATCTCCAAACTGTCATTCCCAAAAACGACAAAGGATGGGAAGGCTATCTCTGCGGTTCCCCTGGTATGATCAACGCCTGCATCAATGTGATGAAGAAACACGGTATCACCGAGGACAAGATTTATTATGACAAATTTGCCTGAGCCAAGGAGGATTGGATGAAACAGTCACCCGCCGACAAACAGGCTTTTGAAAGAATGGCGCCCGGCATAATCACCGCCGCAGGTTTTCTTGGATTCGACGATCGGCCCCCTGACCGCATCATTGCAGAGGATGAGAGAGCCTTTGAAGAGCTCGGGCTGGATTTCGAGAACGTTGCCGACAGACTCGAGGAGCTGGCGCACAAGGGCGAAGCCGGCCTGGGCGAGCCCATCACGATGGGTAAGCTCCTTGTGCAATCAGGCGATGCGCGCGGTATGCTCCCTTGCCCGTGGGAGGATGGATTTTTCCATAAAAATGCAGTGTCGATAAGCCCTGTGGATACTCCGCTCGAGGCATGCGTCGAAGGCGAAGACATGCTCATTTACAGCGAGCTTTCGATTCATATGCTGAGGGTGCACCACTTTTGCCAAGGGCGGGGATCACCCTTCAGGCTCGAGCCTGCGCTTTTGAAACAGCTGCTGTTCTGAAAAGAAAAAAGGTTTGGACGGGTCTCGAAACGATGTTCCTTTTTGAAGTATGATGGTGGCGCATGAGGCCTATTCTCAGAGTGCCCAAAGGAGCATCTGCATGGAAAAGAGAACAAAGATCGTTGCGACCATTGGTCCAGCATGCGAAAACCTTGCGACCGTAAAAGATCTGATCCGCGAAGGCGTCGATGTCTTCAGGCTCAATTTTTCGCACAAGACATATGAAGAAGCTGCCCGCGATGTAACCATGATTCACGAAGCGCGCACTGCGCTCGATAGACCAGTAGCCATTATGGCTGATATAAAGGGCCCAGCCGTGCGGCTGTATGGCTATGCCGAAGAAATTCCTCTGAAACCGGGGACAGAGCTCACCATTGAGAGCGCAGATCCTGTCGGAATCGAAAAACTGGTTTCTTCTAAGCCTCTGCATGTCTATACCAACCTGCCGGATATCGATCGCAGCTGCAGCATAGGCCAGAAAGTCATTCTGATGGACGGCTATTTCAGCGGGAAAGTGGTCAGGAAGGCGCAAAAAGCAGTGGTTGTTGCAGTTGAAAATGAAGGAGGCTTGCGGCCAAAAGCCCATCTCACACTTCCTGGCGTCGATTATCCAATCCCGTTTCTGTCCGAAAAAGATATCAATGACATCGCTTGGGCGGTCGAGAAGGACATCGATTATATCGCGCTGTCGTTTGTCCGCTGCGCAACGGACGTTGAGGAAGTCCGGCGACTTGTACAGCGCACTGCGCTTTCGCAAGGCAAAACGACGATCATCAAATTGATCGCAAAGATCGAGTCCTCCCGAGGGCTCGAGAACATCGACGAAATTATTAAGGCAGCTGATGGCATCATGGTGGCGCGGGGCGACATGGGTGTCGAAATGCCCATAGAAAATGTGCCCATTGCCCAGAAGCAAATCATCCGCAAATGCTATCTTGCCGCAAAGCCTGTCATCACCGCGACCCAGATGATGGAATCTATGATGGAAAACCCCATGCCGACCCGCGCAGAAGTATCCGATGTTGCAAATGCATGTTTCGATTCCACCAGCGCGGTCATGCTTTCAGGCGAAACCGCAATCGGCAAATATCCCGTCCAAGTCGTTCGCATGATGCGCACAGTAGTCGAGGCTGTCGAAAAAGAGTTCGATTATACCGATTTTCACCATGATGTGCCGCCTGAAGTGCAGAACGGCGACATACCGGCAATAATGTCGTATAACGCGGTTTCGGTTGCCTATCGCTGTGATGCCAATGCGCTCATCGTACTCACGGAAACCGGCCATGCGGCACGCCTGCTCTCGCGCCTGCGCCCACGAATGCCCATCTACGCGTTTCTGACAAACGAGCGCCTCTATCACCAGATGGCGCTCAACTGGGGCGTCGAGCCTTTTATCCATTCGGGAAAAGGGACGCGCCTCGATACGGTCGTCGCGGAAGCCATTTCGATTTGCAAGCGCAAGGGGCTTTTGAAGAGCGGCGACCGCGTGGTGATCGTTGCCGGCTTGCCGCTTGCGCATCAAGGAACAACGAACATGATTCGGGTGGAGACGATTGAGTGAAGAGCGAACGCGCTGAGGAAGGTGCGATGCTGGACAGCGGCCAGACTGCAGTCATGAAATCTGGCGACATGCGCCCCGAAATCGATCTCAAACTGCTTTCGAAATTGAAGGAAAAAAATCTTGCGGCGCTTGGGCTTATTGTTCTCGAAGGGCGCATTGTCATCGAAAAAGCGCTCGAAGCGGGCATTGTGCCACGCTTGCTCGTATGTACAGAGGCTGAAGAAGCATATTGGCAGGAAAAATCCAGAAACCGGGCTGCAGTGCAGGGTAGTGCAGAGTCGCAAATGTGTATCGCAGTGCAGAACAGCTCAAAGCTGCAACCGGGCGCCTCATCCTTTCCCGTGCGCGTCATGAGCCATGAGGCCCTCTGCGCCTTGGTCGATTTCAAGTTCCATCGAGGCGCAATTGCAATCGCCGATATGCCGCGGATCAGGCGCTTCGAGGCGGCGCAGAGTGAGCTGTCCGCCAGCCAGAGAAACGGGCTAAGCGAAAGGCGCTCGCGGCGGCATAATGGCAGCGTGGAACGCACTATGTATGAGCGCTCGCGTGAGGCTTTTCTTTGTCTCTGGGACATCACCGATCCGTCGAATCTCGGCGCACTCGTACGGACAGCAGCAGGGCTAGGCGCTTCGGGGATCCTGCTCGGCCCAGGCTGCGCAAATCCGTATTACCGAAAAGCCATCCGCGCATCGATGGGAAATGTGTTCAGCGTGCCGCTCTGGAGTGCGGATCTTGCCGTGCTCGAATCTCTCGGTCGCAACGGCGCATACATCGTTGCCGCTACGCTCTCGGAACGAGCGCGGACTCTCGAAGAATTGAGCCGTCAAACCCAGAAGGGCGGGCCGTTCGTTCTTGTTCTTGGCAATGAAGGCTATGGCTTGCCGCAGGAAGTCATTGATTGCTGTAGCAGCGAAGTGTGTATTCCGATGGTGCGAGGTGTGGATTCGCTCAATGTTGCAGTGGCAGGCGGGATTTTGATGTATGTGTTCTATGGATAGTGCTTCCAACCTTGTGCCAGAGTTGAAGTAAAGGGCGTCCTTATTGCGTCTACTTCTATGAGAAGACTTACGACATTCTCTGGAGGTAGATACCGATGCAATCCTTTCCGTTCTGT
>Ga0078972_1007068_pt1 | contig 25559 bp, 21 predicted proteins | sample YelNatPaOPGAMG01_FD_67568 | JGI IMG/M metagenome (GOLD analysis project Ga0078972, IMG submission 67568) | Hot spring thermophilic microbial communities from Obsidian Pool, Yellowstone National Park, USA - OP-RAMG-01 (SPADES assembly) (version 2) | ecosystem: Environmental > Aquatic > Thermal...
TAAAAATTTTGTCAAAGCTGGCTGCCTGCGAAAACGAGATTTCTGGACAGCTGCTGAGGAACAATATCATACGACTTCGCGAGATTGTGCGTTCGGATGGTAAGACTTAGTATGCTTCACCAGCAGAGAAGCGCTTTGCTGCGATTCTTAAGTTCTTTGTCCATATGGTGCAGGTTACGAATCTAATCGAGGCCGTGGCAGTGTCTACATGGTATTTGATTTCATGGAGCATGACATGGCAGGACTCCTTGATCGTGCAAATCGAGCGCAGGCCAGTTCAACCACAAGCAGCTCCACGAGTGGGCAGACAAGGCGTCGAAGTACGGCGGATCGTTCGCCAGGTCGGCGGTGGTGGCTGTGTACGCGCACAAAGAAAGCGTTCCGGGCCGCCCACATCCAGCGGAGGATGAGACGGCGGAGAAGTACCGTGCGTACGCGCTGGCGGCGCACTCCAGGCTGTTCCTGTACGGTGACCTGCGCAAGCACCCGAAGGCGCTGGCCGATCTTCTGGGGTAACCGTGGGTGTGACGCGCTCCGGAGCGGCGCCGCTCCAGTCTGGTGGAAATGGGCGTGGTTGGTGGGCCAAGGTCTGGAGGCAGAAGCGTGCACGCCTTGTCCATTCCTAGCTTCCTCCCTTCGTTGTTTCAATGCTCTCCACTGCGGCTTGGCGTACTGCAAGCACACCGCCTGGGGGAAGCCGCAGCGAACGAGCTCTTGGATACAGACGCCTCCTGCCGGCAGTTGCCACCCGCCTGGCGTACAGAAAGGGGAATCCCGTGGCTTCGCAAAAGCATCGTAGCACCCGACGCGCGGTCATCAGATCCGCGGCCATAGGCACCGCCGTCTGCCTGATGACCGCGGCCGGAGCGGACGTGACGGCAGGTCCCGCTCCGCGCCGCAAGAGCCTCAGGCGAGCCGCCCCGGAATCGCTGGGCGTCGACCCGAAGGCCGTCCTCGCATTCGTGGAGGCCACCGAGAAGCAGTTCGGCGGGCTACACAGCTTCATGCTGCTTCGGCACGGGCAGGTGGCGGCGGAGGGCTGGTGGTTCCCCTACGCGCCGCGGCGGCCGCACATGCTGTTCTCGCTCAGTAAGAGCTTCACATCCACCGCCGTCGGCTTCGCGGTCTCTGAAGGCCTGCTTTCGGTTGAGGATCACGTCCTCCACTTCTTCCCGAACGACACACCACCCAATGTGAGCGACAACTTGGCGGCCATGCGGGTTAAGCACCTCCTGACCATGAGCACCGGCCACTCCAAGGACGCCACCGAAGCCACTGTGCAGGCGCCGGACGGCAACTGGGTCAGGGAGTTCCTCGCTCAGCCGGTGGACCACCAACCTGGCGCGCCGTTCGTGTACAACAGCGCCGCCACGTACATGCTGTCCGCCATCGTGCAGCGCGTTACCGGCGTTAGGGTGCTAGACTACCTCACCCCCCGCCTCTTCCAGCCGTTGGGCATTGAGGGCGCCACCTGGGAAACGTGCCCGCGCGGCATCAACACCGGCGGCTGGGGGCTAAGCGTGAAGACCGAGGATATCGCTCGCTTCGGCCAGCTGTACCTGCAGAAGGGCATGTGGAACGGCAAGCGGGTCATCCCGGAGGCCTGGGTGGAGGAGGCCACCGCGAAACAGGTCTCCAACGGCTCCAACCCCAACAGCGATTGGGAGCAGGGCTATGGCTACCAGTTCTGGCGGTGCCGGCACGGAGCATACCGTGGCGACGGCGCGTTTGGCCAGTACTGCATTGTTATGCCGCAGCAAGACGCCGTGCTTGCCATCACCAGCGGCGTGGGCGACATGCAGGCGGTGCTGAACATGGTGTGGGACCACCTACTGCCCGGCATGAATGCCGATCCGCTGTCCACCAGCGCCGGGGAGGATCGCCTGCAGGCCAAGCTCGCCGGCCTCACCGTTCCAGTGCAGGAGGGCGCGGCCTCATCGCCAACTGCCAAGCGCGTGTCGGGCCGCACCTTCGCCTTTGAGCCGAACGACCAGAACCTCAACGCAGTGACGCTCCGGTTCGCTGGCAACCGGTGCACGCTGACCGTTCGGGATGGCCGCGGCGAGCAGACGCTAACCGCCACTCATGGCAAGTGGAGGCCCGGCACCATGCCGCTTGAGCCGCCAGCGGAGCGCAACGTGGCCGCCAGCGCCGCCTGGACCAACCCGGACACGCTCGTGGTGAAGGTGTGTATGTGCGAAACGCCGTTCATCTCCACGTACACGTTCCGCTTCGACGGCGACAAAGTGACATACGCCGCCAAGACGAACGTGGGCTTTGGCCCAACCGATCGGCCGCAGCTGGTGGGCAAGATGGTGGCGTGAGGTCTATGCCGCCCTCAACGCAAACGCCTGGGCCGGGTTCTGCACAGTTATCTGGCGGATTTGGGCCTCAGTGACGCCAGCGCGCCGCAGTGCAGGCAGAAAGCCCTCCATGAGGTAGGTGAAGCCGCGAACGTTCTGCTTCGGCTCGCCAACCTGGTACCAACCGGCGTCGTGGGAGAGGAGCAGGCGGTTGGGATGCTCTCGCAGCATCGCGACCACCTGACGCACGTGCCTCTCCTCGGAGTCGGCGTTGAGCCCATCCAGCTCAATCCAGGCGCCCTTCCTGGCAACCGCTAACTGCACTGCAAGCTCCTCGCCGTCGGCATGGACGAAGATGAAGCTCGAGGCAGGCACCCCCTCCTCGGCGAGGATGGCGAGCTGCTGGATGGCGGCTGCGCCTTGGCCGGTGTGGCTGGCGATGACCAAGCCGGTCCTCTTGCTGGCCTTGGCCGCCGCCCGAACGATCTTGGCATCCAGCTCCGAGAGGCGGGGCGGCTGGCCGGCGGCTGGGTCAACGCCGATCTTGATGAAGCCGGGCCTGATGTCGGTGCCCTCTATGCCCTCCTCCCACTCTCGCACCCAGCGGGCCGCAAGCTGGTCCGCCGTCTCCGTGCGGGCGTGTTTGGGAAGATACTTGTCGCCTGCGGCGCCGTAGTAGCCGGTATTAGTGAGGATGTGCAAGCCGGTCTCCCGGGAAAGGCGACGCAGCACGCGCACGTCTCTGCCTATGTAGGCCGGCGTGCAGTCCACAAACCCGCGGAGGCCCTTGGCTTTGGCCGCCAGCAGCCACGGGCGCATCACGTTCACCACGTCATCAGGGCGCAGAGTTGCAGGGTTGGTGGCCTCCGCACCGGCGAAGTCGCACACCACGTGTTCGTGTGGGAGGGTAAGCCCCAACTCATCCGGGGGTATAGGCCCCAACACAGTTTGCACCATGCCCTTCCTCGCCCTTCCAGCCTTTGCTTGCAATCCACCTGCGGTTGCGAGCCAAACCGGCAGCCACGTTGTCGCGCCCAAGAGAGCCCGGCGAGAGATGTGCATTTCGTCGCCCATCATGCCGCCTCCGCAGCCCTCGCCGCCCCGCGGCACCAGCGGCGAGAGGCGGCGCGGGGCTGGGCCGTTGCGGGGCAGATGCACGCTTTCGCCCGCGCCTCGCCCGGCGCCCTGCGGCGATGCACCTCACCGGAGAATGCCGCGCTCGGCGAGGGCCGCCCGCAGGGATGCGGCGTCCGTATGCACGTGGCCATCCATGCCCACGCGCATGGCACCCTCAACGTTCTCCGCTATGTCGTCGATGAACAGATGCTCCTCCGGCCTGAAGCCAGAGCGCGCAATCGCTTGTCGGTATATCTCCGGCCCTGGCTTCTCGGCGCGGCACTCGTGCGACACAAGCGAGTCGTCGAATCGCGAGAGCACGTGCGGAAAGTGGCTCTGTATCCACACCCAGTGTATGTCGCACGTGTTGGAGAGTATGTAGCGCTTCTCAACGGCGGCGGAGGCAAGCAGCTCCACCACCTCGGCGTCCTCCTCGAAAACGTCGGACCAGGCCTTGCAGAACTCCTCGTAGGTCATCTGCAGGTCCAAGCCACGCTTCACCCGCTCAAAGAAGCACCTCGACTCCGTCTCGCCTCTGCCGTAGCCAGCTTCGTTGAAGATGCGGTTGAATAGGTCTGGCGATGTCTCCGGGTTCCGGCTCTTGGCGGCTATGCGTTGCCAGCCTATGGCGCCGTCGTAGCGGATCAGCACGTTGCCGAGGTCGGAGACTATGACCTTGATCACGAACTCCTCCTATGGATGGGGCTAACACGAGGTGGCGTCGACCCGCCAGCACCGCAAGCGCGTGCCGGCAGCTCGCCATCTTTCCCACAGCTCAAGATGCCCGGGGGGCTGCTTCGAGCTCACCCGCACGTATAAGCGTACGCGCGCCACCTTCCGAAGGTGGCAGTGGAGGCCGCCACACCCAATTCTACCTTCAGCCCGCCACAACGGCAAGAGAGCTGGGCCTAGCGTACAATCGCATGGTTGCGTTGACACCCTCCCCTTATCCATGTTACATTGAGGCAAGGAGCGACGACGCCTATGATAGACGTACTCAGGATACTAGAGAAGGACGCTCGTACCTCACCAGCCACGATAGCGGATATGACCGGCAGGACCGAAGAGGAGGTTGCCGAGATCATCGCCAAGTGCGAGCGGGAGGGGATCATCCGCACCTACAAAACAGTGGTGGATTGGGACAAGCTGAAGGAGGAGCGCGTCTTCGCCTTCATAGACGTGAAGGTGATGCCAGCCAGGGACGTCGGCTTCGACGACGTCGCACTCAGGATACACCGCTTCCCGGAGGTTCACTCCCTTTACCTTGTGTCCGGCGAGTACGACCTCCGCGTTGTGGTGGAGGGGAAATCTCTGAAAGAAGTTGCGTCGTTCGTTCACCAGAAGCTGGCCACCGTGGACCGCGTGGTTGGCACCGCCACCCACTTCCTCCTTAAGAAGTACAAGGAGGACGGCGTTATCTTCACCGAGGTCCCCGTCGATGAGCGCCTGGCGGTGACCCCATGAGGACAACCGCCGAGCCCCCCATCCGCCCCGCCTGCCGCATTCAGCAGATGCCCCCATCTGGCATCCGCAAGTTCTTCGATCTCGTGAGCCAGATGGACGACGTTGTGACCCTTGGGGTGGGCGAGCCGGACTTCGTTACCCCGTGGAGCATTCGCGAAGCCGCCATATACGCCACCGAGCACGGCGCAACCCGGTACACATCCAACTACGGCCTGCTGGAGCTGCGCCGCGAGCTGAGCAGGTTCCTCGAAAAGCGCTGGGGCCTCGAGTACGACCCCGCCACCGAGATCCTGATTACCGTGGGCGTTAGCGAGGCGGTGGACCTGGCGATGCGGGCCATCCTGGAGCCCGGGGACGAGGTTCTGGTGCCGGAGCCGTGCTTCGTGTCTTACAAACCGTGCGTGGAGCTGGCGGGCGGAGTGCCGGTTCCCGTGGCTTGCCATGCCGACCGCGCCTTCCACATAAGCGTTGAGGACCTGCAGGCCGCCACCTCCTCCAGAACCAAGGCGCTCATATTCAACTACCCGAACAATCCCACGGGCGCCTCGCTTACCAAGAGGGAGCTGGAGGGCATAGCGGAGTTCGCAATGCGGCACAACCTGGTGGTCCTCTCCGACGAGATATACGACCGCCTAACCTACGACATGCCGCATACGTGCTTCGCCACGCTCCCCGGTATGATCGACCGCACGGTGCTGCTGAACGGCTTCTCCAAGGCGTACGCCATGACCGGTTGGCGGGTGGGCTACGCGGCGGCGCCCGCGCCGATCGTGGAGGCCATGTGCAAAATACACCAGTACACCATCATGTGCGTAAGCAACGTTCCGCAGCACGCAGCCGTCGAGGCCCTTCGCAACGGCGATTCCGAAGTGAACCTGATGGTGGATAGCTACAACCACAGGCGGCGGCTCATCGTTAAGGGCCTCAACCGGATCGGTCTGCCGTGCCACATGCCCGAGGGGGCCTTTTACGCCTTTCCATCCATCAAGCACACCGGCATGACCTCCGAGGAGTTCTGCGAGAAGCTTCTGAAGGAGGAGAAGGTGGCGGTGGTGCCCGGGAACGCCTTCGGCGAGAGCGGCGAGGGATACGTGCGCTGTAGCTACGCCGCCTCCGTCCAGAGCATTACCGAGGCGCTTGACCGGATGGCCCGCTTTTTGGATAGACACGCTGCCGACACCACGGCGGAGGAGGCCGCCTGAACACAGATGCGGGACAGCAACACCAGCTTGCCCATAGCCATCGGCAGCGACCATGCCGGCTTTCGGTACAAGACCATGGTCCGCTCCATCTTGGAGGAGATGGGTCTGCCGTACCAGGATTTCGGCGCGTGCTCGGAGCAGAGCGTAGACTATCCCGTGTTTGCCGCCGCCGTGGCGGAGGCCGTGGCAACGGGCAAGTGCAGATGCGGCATACTGGTGTGCGGCACGGGAATCGGCATGTCCATAGCCGCCAACAAGGTGCCGGGAGTTCGCGCGGCCTTGTGCGGGGATACGTACTCCGCCCGCGTGTCGCGCCAGCATAACGACGCAAACGTGCTTGCGTTGCCTCAGCGCGTGATCGGCGAAGAGGTGGCGCGAGAGGTGGTGGAGGTGTGGCTCACCACGCCCTTCTCCGGCGAGGAACGCCACGTGCGCAGGCTGGATGAGATCCGTGAGATCGAAAGGCGGTTCAGCAAACAGCCACCATCGACGGACACCTCCAACAGCAAAGGGGAAGCACCGGAAGACACAGGTTAGGGGCGTTGTGTGCCTGCAGAGCCCGCAACGCCCGGCACAACTCAGCGCTCCGAAGTCGCCCGCGGATGTGATATGGGCCGCCTGGAGCGCGTTGGTATTGGTGGGGAGCAGCGCCCCCAACGAAAGGGCACGCTAGATGGAGACCAAGGAGAAGTCGGAACTACCGCAGCTAACCGCTCTGGAGCAAGTGGACCCAGAGATAGCCGCCGCCATCCACGCGGAGGAGGCAAGGCAGCGCCAGAACCTGGAGCTGATTGCGTCTGAGAACTACACCAGCCGCGCCGTTCTGGAAGCCCAAGGCTCCGTGATGACCAACAAGTACGCCGAGGGCTACCCAGGCAAGCGCTACTACGGCGGCTGCGTAAACGTGGACGTGGCGGAGGACCTAGCCCGCGAGCGCGCCAAGGCGCTGTTCGGAGCGGAGCACGTCAACGTTCAGCCTCACTCCGGCACCCAGGCCAACATGGCCGTCTACTTCGCCGTGCTTGAGCCCGGCGACACCATCCTCGCCATGGACTTGGCGCACGGCGGCCACCTAAGCCACGGCAGTCCCCGCAACTTCTCCGGCAAGCTCTATAACGTTGTGTCTTACGGGGTTGATCGCAACACCGAGCGCATTGACTACGATGCCCTGGAGCGAACTGCCAAAGAGCACCGGCCCAAGCTCATCCTTGCTGGCGCCACCGTTTACCCCCGCATCATAGACTTCGAGCGCTTCGCCAGCATTGCGGAGTCCGTGGGCGCCATCCTGATGGTGGATATAGCCCACATAGCCGGCCTGGTTGCCGCTGGCGTGCACCCATCGCCGGTGCCAATGGCCCAGTTCGTGACCACGACAACCCACAAAACCCTTCGCGGCCCGCGCGGAGGCATGGTGATGTGCAAAGCAGAGTACGCACAAACGCTGGACCGAACCGTGCTGCCAGGCATGCAGGGCGGCCCGCTGATGCACGTGATCGCCGCCAAGGCGGTGTGCCTCAAAGAGGCGTCTCTCCCCTCGTTTGCCGCGTACCAGCGCCAGATCGTTGCCAACGCCAAGGCGCTGGCGGAGGGGCTTCTGTCTCGCGGCTTCCGCCTGGTGTCCGGCGGCACCGACAATCACCTGATGCTGGTGGACCTAACGCCCAAGGGCATCACTGGGCGCGATGCCGAGAAGGCGTTGGACGCCGCCGGGATTACGGTCAACAAGAACCTCATCCCCTTTGACACGCAGAAGCCGCTTGTTACCAGCGGCATCCGCGTCGGCACACCCACGGTTACCACCAGGGGGATGAAAGAGCCCGAGATGGCCGTGATAGCCCGCCTCATCGACGAGGCCCTGGCAGCCCGAGACGATGAGGCTGCGTTGGCGCGGGTACGCGGCCAGGTGCGCGATTTGGCGTGTTCCTTCCCGCTGTTTCAGCAGTAGAGAAGCGCCGGGAAGGAGCCATACATTAGGTTGAGTACGCCCGCCCGCACGCGGGCTGCTGAAGGACGTAGTATGAGTCCGGCTGCGGTAACCTGTATTCTGGCTTTCTTCCTGGCTGCCATAATAACCTATGTCGCAACCCCGTTTTCGCTTCGCCTTGCCATTCGCTGCGGAGCCGTGCGCCTACCGCGCCCGCGAGACGTGCACGTGGGCCCCATGCCGCTGTGGGGCGGCGCAGCCATCTACGTGGGCGCGCTCATCCCCCCGTTGCTGGCACTGCACGGCATAGTGCCGCCCGCCATGGCTGGCATCCTTCTGGGTGCCACCGTCATCGCCGTCTTCGGCATGCTTGACGACCGGGTTGATATCCCGGCCATCGGCCAGGCGGCCGTCATCGTTGCCGCTGGCCTCGTTGCCGCGTTGATGGGCGCCCGCGTGGACTTCGTAACCGATCCCCGTGGCGGCATGATCTGGCTGGGCAAAGGCGCGGTGCTTGCTGCGGTTGCCTGGATTTTCCTGGTAACCAAGGCCGTGGACATGGTGGATGGCCTGGACGGCCTGGCGGCCGGCATATCTGCCATTGCGGGCGCGTCACTTGCGCTGATGGGCTTGGGGAGACACCAACCGGAGCTGGCCGTGTGGGCAGCGGCCCTTAGCGGCGCCTGCGTGGGCTTCCTAAGGTACAACTTCAGCCCGGCCACCATCTTCATGGGCACCGTTGGCGCTCAGTTCCTGGGGTTCATGCTGGCGGGGCTGTCCATTGTGGGTCCCTTCAAGATGGCGGCGGCGGTTACCCTCATTCTTCCAATACTTGTGCTGGGCGTGCCGGTGCTTGACGCCGTGCGCGTGGTGCTGGTGCGCGTCGCAAAGGGCCGTCCTGCCAGCGCCGCCGCCCGCGACCATGTGCACCACATCCTCTTGCGCCGCTGGGGGCTCTCTCAGCGCGCCACCGTGGTGGTTCTGTACATCACATCCGCCGCACTTAGCGTTGTGGCCCTCTTCATCTTCGCCCAGATCGTCAGGTAGGGTCTGTACCCCACCGGCGGGAGCCAACCATGGCAGCTAACCCGCCCCAGACGCTCTTGAGGGAGGCGGAAGGCTGGTCGTGGCCCCTGCCGCACGAGCTTCCTGATCCCGCCCGGCGCTTGAAGAGCAAGCCGGTCAGGCCTGCGCTGAGACACCCATCCTAACCCAGGTCGTGCCGACGGGAGGCTGGACTCACCCCGTCCGGAGTCCACACCGGCGCTTGCCGCGGCAGCCCTGGCGTTCAGAGTGGATGCGCTGGCAGTGCCAGAGCTAGCCGCGGTGGCCCTTGCGCTAGCCGATTTGCGCGCGCTGGGTCTGCCCAAGCTGCGCCGCGGGGGGTAGCAGCCACCTGGCGTCTCGAGTGCCAATGCTCAGCAAGGTGGCCGGCGGTTGATGGGGCCGTGGCGCCTGTGGCCCGCGCCCGGCAGACCTCCGCCGGCCATCGCTTGTCGCCTCTCCGGGCCGTCTCGCTGGGTTCGCGCGAAACGCTATGGCGGCGAGGTTGCGGTTGGAGCCCAGTACGTGCCCAGCGGAACGCCGTTGGGGGCGCTCTTGGGCCATTCGGTGTAGATGCTGCTTTTTACCCACTTGGCGTGACCGTCGGCAAAACCGATGTTCGCGCCCCCTTGGTGCCGCGCTTCGAACCAGAACCGGTCATCCACCGGCCAGTGGTTCGGAGTGGACCGATCCACAAAGTCAAGCTCGCTGGTGCTGTTGTGTACGCCGATGATCTCCGCGAACATGCAGGTCCTGGTGGGGAATTGGATGTCCGTGGTGTAGACGACGTCCGCCTGCCCAAGGCCACCGCCTCCGGCGAGCCATGCGTTGTAGCCGTATCCACGCAGCAGGTCCTTGGATGGGCAGCGGTATATGCCCTCGCTTCCCACGTACTTGAAGGTGTCGACGGCCCAATCGCGCTGGCCCCAGGGCAGGCCCAGCAGGTAGTTGCTGGTGGCGTTGGCGGGCTTCGGGGGACCTCCGGTGGGGGTCCAGGTGCGGGGCAGAGCGTCGTCCCAGTCGTCGGCGTAGCTCATGAAGGCCTGCGCCAGCTGCTTCTCGTTGCTGAGACAGTGTGTAGAGCGCGCCTTGTCTCGGGCGGCTGCAAAGACGGGGAAGAGGATGGCAGCTAGGATGGCGATGATTGCGATGACGACCAGGAGCTCGATAAGGGTGAAGCCGTGGCGCGCAACACGCGCCTTGGGACGGCCTGGAATGAGGGGCATCATTTCCTCCTGACGGGTGACGAGGATCACCCAGCTCTCCCTTCGCGGGGATCCCCGCGCCGTCCTCCGAGTTGGGATGGCGGGGAAGCGAAGGCTCCACAACGGAGGCGCCGGCAGCGTGGCGGGAATCCGGCCCACCCAAACCGGAGGAGGTCATGCTATCTGGGGGGTCGTGGCCGTGCTTGGACCCTCAGGCATGCTCGCGCACCGTGGAGTACATGGCGAGCACGTTCTCAAGCGGGGTGTCTGGCTGTATGTTATGCGCCGGCGCCAGTATGAGCCCCCCGCCCTTTCCAACCACATCGATCCTGCGCCTCACGTAGGTCTGCACCTCGGAGGGCGTGCCGAACGGCAAGATGGTTTGGGTGCTCACGGTGCCGTGAAAGGCCAGCTTATCGCCGTAGGCGGCCTTCAGCTCTTCTGGGTCCATGCCTGCCGCTTCCGGCTGGACGGTCTCGTAGATATCGAGGCCAATCTCGATCAGGTCGGGCATGATCTCCCGGGTGCTGCCACACGAATGGAGCATCACCTTGCAGCCGAACTCGTGCCCCAGGTCCACCATGGCCTTCAGGCGATTGCGGAAGAGGCGTCGCCACGTGGAGGGGCTCATCAACAACCCGCGCTGGCTGCCGTAGTCGTCTCCCACGAAGAAGATATCCACCAGGCCCTTGGCTTCGCGCAGGGCACGGCAGGCGTACTCCTGGTAGAAGGTGAACCGGTGCTGCATAAGGGCCATGCCCACTGGGTCGGTGGTGGCGATGTCCATCAGCGTTTGCTCAACGCCTCTGCCGAACGCGGTGCCGTTGATGAGGTCCATCACGCCCATCCCGCCGAAGACGATGGCGTACTCCGAGTATTGCCGGCACTGATCTCTAATGGTGGAGAAGTCGAACCAGTCCACGCTGGGCCAAGGGTATGCATCCGCCTCCTCGATGGTGGTGAAGTGGCGCCAGGGGTAGTTGGCGGGCTCGTCGTAGGTGCCGGCGATGTTCTGCACGGGCTTGCGGATTACGCCCCAGATGTCTTGGCCGGGCGGCAACGGCGGTCCCACGTACCTTGGCCCCACGGTTCGCAGGTCAACCCCCAAGGCCTCCAGCACGCACTCCCAGTCGGATGTGCGGAAGTGGCGGAGCAGCGCTCGGTCGATCTCGGGCGTGCCGAGGTAATCCACCGGCACACGATCGGGTTGGACGTGGTTGATGGCAGCCAGCACACGTTCTTTGGAGGTCATCTGCAGGTCTCCCCCTATCACCGGCAATCGGTACCTACTACAGGGTACCCCCTCCGGGCCCAGGGCGCAAGCCCCCGAGGGTTTCGGGCCAGCGTGGTGGTGCACGCGGGCGCACGGGCGCGTGCGTTCCGGTACGGGATGATGTGCGCGACCAACTGCATGGAACCCCATTTCAGGGGAGGCAGAAGGCGCACGAGGCTGATGGGCGTGTCTGCCACCAGGGCCAGCTGCAACCGCATGCTGTGCGGCCCCCCAACGTGCCACGGCGTACCTACTTCCGAAGCCCCTCACCGGGTCCGCACAGCTCGCTTGGCACTGTCCTGGCGAACGAGCCAGGCAAAGGCGTGCACGAACCGCTATAATAGGCCTCGATATGCACTCACTCATCGATCCCTTCGGACGCCGAACGCGTTACCTTCGAGTGTCCGTCACCGACCGGTGCAACTTCAGATGCGCCTACTGTATGCCCCGCGGCGGCGCGCCAACGGGGCCGCGCGAGAGCCTCCTCACCTACGAGGAGATTCTGACGGTGGTGCGGGCAGCGGCGGAGTTAGGGATTACCAGCATCCGCATCACAGGCGGCGAGCCGTTGGTTAGGCGGGACCTCACCTGGTTGGTTGCCCACATCGCCGAGATCCCCGGCATCAGCGACCTATCGATGACCACGAACGGGGCGCTGCTGGCCAGATACGCCCAGGAGTTGGCCGCGTCAGGCTTGAGGCGGGTGAACGTCAGCCTCGACTCTCTGCGGCCGGATCGGTTTGCCGCGATCACCTGCGGGGGCCGCCTCGACGATGTGATGGATGGCATTCGGGCGGCTCTGAACGCCGGACTGCGCCCAGTGAAGGTGAACGTTGTGGTGATGCGCGGGGTGAACGACGACGAGGTGGCCGACCTGGCGCGCCTAAGCTATGACGGCGAGCTGACGGTGCGCTTCATCGAGCTGATGCCGGTGGGCCCGGCGCTGCCACCGCGGGAGTGTGCGGGCCTGGGCACCATGGGTGACGCGCGCAGCCTGCTGGTGCCCGCCGCCAGGATCCGCGCCGCCATCGAGGCGCTTGGGCCATTGGAGCCGGCAGCCACGGACGTTGGCGTGGGGCCGGCCAGATATTGGAGGCTTGAGGGCGCAAAAGGGCTTATCGGCATCATCAGCCAGGTTACGGAGCACGCGTGCGCAGCTTGCAACCGACTGCGCCTTACCCCTGATGGGATGCTGCGCCCCTGCCTGATGGACGACGGCGAGGTTGACCTCCGCACGCCCCTTCGCTCCGGCGCGGGCGTGGAAGAGATCAAGGCCCGCATCGTGAGGACGGTGGAGCAGAAGCCCGAGAAGATGAGGGCAATCGGAGAGATCAAGCTTGCGGGGCGGTACATGTCGCAGATCGGCGGCTGAACGCACGCGCCTCCCCCGGCCCCCCGAAGGGCGAAGAAGGGGGGCCGCCCACGGTTTCGCTCCCTCCGTCACCGGGTCCACCGCGCGGCTGTGCATTGGCTGCGCAGCACGCTTGTCGCGCGCAAGAGCTCACCACGCCCGGAGGCGTTGATCAAGCGAAGGGGCTTTCGGTCGGTCCATGGTGCCTCAGGGCCCTGTTCCATCCCTTCCCGGCCTCGTTGTTGGCGTGCCGCCCGCCCCAAAGCGAACGAGCCGATTGCCGCTCCTCGACAGGTTGCTGCATCCGACGGCTCTGGCCTCTACAAGACGGCCGCAGGGAGGTCACCGGCCGCGGGCGCCGAACCCCGCCATGGGAGGTGCCATGCCGGAACCAGCACCAGGCGAGATCGAATGGCCGGCTAACCCCGCGCTCGACGAGGTGAGGGAGTGGATTCGCAGGTCCGCTCCCGGCAGGATGCTTGCGGGAGCGCCGGTGGTCTACAGATGCGCGCCGTGGGGCCTTACCGCCAGGTTTGCAGCATCCGGAAACGCGATCTTCTTCAAGGCCACGGCGGACTATTTCGCGGCGGAAATCCCCGCCACCAGGCTGATGAACCGCCACTTCCCAAGCGCCTCTCCGAGGCTGATCGCCACCAGGGAGGAGCCCGGCCGCCGTTGGATGCTTATGGAGGACTATCAGGGCCGCCTGCTGTCCGAGGCGAAAACGCCGGAACCGTACCTCGCCGCGGTCCGCACGCTGGCCCAAGTGCACGCCTACTTCGCAAGCGCTTTGGATGAGGTGCCGCCCACCATCCCCCGCTTGCCCGCAACCCAGGTGCCTGGGCTGCTCGACGAGCTGATACCGTACGTAGAGCGGTGGTACGCCAGTGAGTGGCGTGCCAGTGAGCGCCTTCGGCACGACCTGCTGGATCTGGTGAAGGCGAACGCCCATAGGCTGCCGGCGTGGGCTCGGGAGGTCTCTGCGCTGCCCAACAGCCTCGATCATGGCGATCTCCATTCCGGCAACGTCGCCGTCCGCCGCGACGGCTCCGTGGTCCTGTTCGATTGGTCCGATGTCACCGTGGGGTGTCCGTTCTTCTCGATGGATTTTCTCCTCAGCAGCATCACCCAAACGTTGGGGGCGATGGAGGGGGCCAGGCTCTCGGCGGAGTACCTAGACGCGCTTGCGGGCTGGGCCGACCGGGATGAGCTGGATCGTCTGTATATGCTAGCCCTGTGCTTGGGCCCCGTTCGATCGGCCTATACGTACAAGATCATCGAGGAGGGAAGCGATTGTCGGGGACGGTTCCACGCCACCGTGGGATGGTGGTTGCAGCGGGCCGTAACCCGATGGGGGCAGCTGGGCTAGTGCGCACTGCCGTGCTCCGGAGGGCTACCACCTGTGCCTAGCCACAGACACGACGAGCTCGAGAGGGCCGCGGCGCGAGCCATCATGGAGGCGGGCCTCTCGTGGCGGGAGGGGCCGCAGCGCATCCATGGGTCGGTGCTCCTCAAATACGCGCTGGTGCTTAGGCTGGAGCAGTCTCCATACACCGGCTGCACCAACGAGCTGAGGGAGTGCGCTGCGGAGCAGGCCCCAGAGGCGGCCATGGTGTTGGCTGAAGCCGCCCAAAGCAGCCCGGAGCCCCCATGTGATCCGCTTGAGTTTCTGCGCCTTGCCCACTACCCATACGCCCTCCAGCGCATCGCCAACCTGGCGGCAGACACCCTAATCAGCGAGCGATTGTGCCCAGAGGTGGAGGTGCGCACGGAGACGCTCACGCCGGGCCAGGTGAACGTCATCCTCGGCGGCGCACGCCCCCATGCCGTCGTGTTCGATGCCTTCCCCCACGTGGCGAACGAGCTGTACCCGCTGATGGTGGATGCGGTTGCCGCTGGCGGAGGCCAGGCGGTCATCGGGGTCCACAGCGAGTGGATTCGGTGTACCCCTGCCCAGGGCAGATCCACGCCGCGAGCCGGCGCCGCCCGGGCGATCCTGTACGACGCGCGCCGCGATGTGCTCGTTGAGGCTTCTGTACCCGAAGGAGAGGAGATCGGCTTCGCAAGCGCGCTGTTGCTGTGCCTCGGTCCGGAAGAGGAACGCGACCGGCATAGGGCGCTCTCGGTGCGCCTGAGCAGGTGCAAGGTGGCGGTCCGCAACCCGTATCGGGGCTCCGCGCTGGCAGATAACAAGTCGGCAACGGTGGCAGCTTGGCGGAAGGCCGGGCTGGCCACGCCTAAAACCGTGATGGCGATCAGCCTTAGCGGCCTGCAGGCCGGCGTCGAACTCCTCTCCCGCTACGGATGCACGGCGCGCGGCCTGGTGCTGAAGCCGAACATGGGCACGGAGGGAAGGCGCGTCACGGTGCTGCCCACCAGCCTGGAGGGAGCGTTGGACCCAAACCCGCTGCAGCAGGCGTTGGCGGATACATTGCATCAGGATGGCGGCTGGCTTGTGCAGGAGCTAAGGGGAAACGTTGGCGTGCGTGCGGAGGCAGGCAGGCCGCGCTGCCCCACGAAGGATGCCGCGCCAGTTCCGGTGGTCTTCAGGCTTGTGGTATCGGCGGTGGAGGGCGCGTGGGAGGTGGAATCCGGCTTCGCGGTGGCGGCCGCCAGGCGGGACCTACCGGCCTCCCCAAGCAGGGGTGGCGTTGTGCTGCCGCTGGCGGAAGCTTGGGGCGCGCTGGCGTCCACGGACCCGCCGTACCAGCCGATCGCGCCGACCGAGAGGGACTGGCGCACGCTCGTCCGGGCGGCGGAGGAGGGAGCACAGGCACTTGCGGCGGTGCGCAAGGGCGCCTTCCCCACGCTGTTGGGGCTGGACATCCTGCTGGAGCGCGGCGACGACGGCCGCCTTAACCCTGTGCTCTTGGAGGCCAACGCGCGTCCGGCTGGACTGGGGCACTGCCGATTTGTGGCGCGCTCCGGGCCGGGATATACGCCCGGGGTCTCGCTGCGTATATGGCGCAGGCCCAACCCCTAGCCGCGTGCCTCCTGTGATTCCTCCCGCCTCTTCCCGTCTCCGCAAGTCGGGGAGGGAGTCGCCTCCCGCGGCTCACACGCTCCTCCCAACCACCCCTCTCCCCGCAAGTGGGAGAGGGGTGGCGGAGCCAGGGCGAGGGGAACTCCCAGCCCCTGGTTGCACGTCAGGGGTGAGGGGAACTACCCCCCTCAGTTGTACGCCAAGGGTGAGGGCAACTCCATCCCCTTACTTGCAGGCCAGCGGGGAGACAACCACCAGTCAACCGCTTGTCATCCGTAGTCCCACCCACTGTGGGAGCAAGGGTGAGTGCACGCATCCAGCAAGAGCATGCCAGCGCCGAGTCATCTCTACTTGGCAGTGACGCTCAAGCTTGGCACAAGGATGGCTGGCGAGTAGGTGTCTCCACCAACCCACTCGGCCTCGGAGCTTAGCACCACGTCTTTCAGCGCCTCGTAGCTGTTGCCCGCCAGCATCACGTTCTTGACGCGTCCCACAACCTCGCCCTTCTCAACCCTATACCCCAGAGAGACGTTGACGGAGAAGTCCCCCTGCATGATGTTGCTCTGTCCAAACCCCATCACGGAATCGACGATGAGGCCGGAGTCCATCGACTTCACTAGGTCGGCGTAGGGGGTATTGCCCGGCTCCATGATGAGGTTGTGTGGGCCGCAGCCGGGGCCGTTGCCGGTCGTCTGCGTACCGGCCTCGCCCGCCGTATCCAGGTCGTACAGGAAGGCAACAAGCACGCCCTTCTGAATGATGGGCGTGGGCCTAACCGGCACCCCCTCGCCATCGTAAGAGGAGCTGCCGGTGGCGAAGTCGATGAGGCCGTTGTCGGTTAGGGTGATGCTCTCGTGGAACAGCTTTTGGCCCAGCTTGCCCGCCAGCGGGGAGTCGCCCTTCAGCACGTTCTTGCCGCTTACTCCAAGGGTGAGCGCGGTGGCAAGGACGAAAGCGGCATCCGGGGTGAAGAGGACCGGCATGTAGCCAGACGGAATCTCCGCCGTCCGCTCTGCAAGGCGAAGCTTCGTGATGATGGCGTCTATGACGGCCTGCGGGTCGAGCGCATTGGCGCGCCAGGAGCGGTAATGCCAGGCGTACATCACGTCTTCGCCGCGCACCCGCTGGACGCTGGCGCCCAGCGAGTAATGGGTGCCGCTGGCTTGGTACGCGGCGCCCGCGGAGTTGGCGAAGCTGACCTGGTTTTCGCTCTTCGTGACGCCCACATCAACCAGCAGCTCCGGGTTGAACGACTTGATTGCGTCCAGGATCCGCCGGCCGGTGGCCACCATCTCCTCCCGCGTTACGGAGACCACGGACGGGTCGTGGGTCCTAACGCTTTGGGCATCCTGGTACGGCGGGAACTGGGAGTGGGCGGGGCTGCCGTACCTGGCACTCTCCACGGCGCGCGCAACCAAATCCTCCAGGTCGCCCAGGTCATTGGTGGATGAGGAGCCCTCCTTGCCGTCCAACACCACTCTCAGGGAGATGCTGCTGGTTTGGGAGACCTTGATGGTTTTCAGCTTGTCGTTCTCGAAGGAGACCGGCGTGGATTCGCCCGTGGAGAAGACGGCCTGGGCGCCGTTCGTTCGCTTAGCGGCCAACTCCAGTACCTTGTCAACCATCATGCTCCTCCCACCACCACGTTGCGTATGCGCATTGAGCCGCTGCCGAAGGTGACCGGCAGAGGCGACTGACCACCTTTGCCGCAGCCCCCGGCCTGGCTCCAGCGGAAGTCGTTGCCCAGGGCCTCCACGTTGAGGAGGGTTTCGAACACGTTGCCGGAGAGGGTCACGTCTCGGACCATCTCCGCGATCTGGCCATTGCGGATCATGTACGCATAGGCGGCGCTGAAGGTGAACATCTCCACCATGGTCTGTCCGCCGAACATGTCCAACGCGTAGATTCCCTCATCGATGTCCGAGATCATCTCCTCGAAGGAGCTGTCGCCCGGGTCTATGAAGGTGTTTGTCATGCGAACGATCGGCTCGTAGCGCCAGTTGACGGCCCTGGCGTTGCCCGTTGGGGGCTCCTTGAGCTTGGCGGCGGTTTCGCGCGAGTGAAGCCTACCAACCAAGATGCCATCCTTGATGAGGTAGTTCCTGCGCGTTCTTACGCCCTCGTCGTCGTACTTCATGGTGCCGCGCAAGCCATCAACGCTCCCATCGTCTCCGATGGAGAGGATATCGGAGCCGAACCGCCTGCCCAGAACCATGATCTCCTGCAGCTTGGGATTCTCGTACAAGTGGTCCGCCTCGCTGAGGTGGCCGAACGCCTCGTGGGCGAACACGCCGGCCAGGCGCTGGTTGAGGACTACGGTGTACTGCCCGCCGCGGACCTTTGGGGCAGACAGCAGATCGACGGCGCGCTGGGCGGCGGCCACCGCCCGGTGGTGGGCGTTAAGCACCGCCGAGTACCCCTTGCACGAGGCGATGCCTTCGAAGCCGCGCTGTGTATTGTCGCCGTCCCGGGCGGTTGCGGAGAGGTACATCGAGCAGTCCGGGCGCTCTTGCCGAATGGCGGTGCCCTCGGAGTTGGCGAAGAAAACCTCGCGGAAATGGTCTGAGTAAGACACGGACGTGGTTTGGATCTTCTCGCTGTGCTTCAGGATGATGTTGTTGTACTCCTCGGCCAGCTTGCGCTTCTCGTCCAGCGATATCCCGCGGAAGTCGCCTTCGAGCTGGGCGGGCACATCGTCCACGGCCGGCTCAACCTCCGCCAGTTGGCTCGTCTCATTGCCAACCAGTCGTGCGCAGTCATACGCTTGGTCAAGGCGGGCCTCAAGGTCCTCTATGTCGTTGAAGGTGGTGAGGCCCCATCCGCCCTTCACCATGACTCTTGCGATTCCGCCAACGGACCGGCTGGTGCCGATGCTATCGAGTTCCGGCCCGCGGAAGCTAAGGCCGGAAGAGCTAACGCGCTCCAGGCGCAGTTCGGCGTAATCTCCGCGCTTACGCTTAAGCGCCTCCTGCATTCTGTCAAGCAGGTCCAACAGCTCCTCCCTTCGTGTGGTTGATGGCTAAGCATGAGGCCACAACGACCGCTGCCCGCAGCAACAGTGTGCTCAATGCCCAACCACAGCGTGCAAACAGCCTGCCACCCAGCGTTGTGGCTGAGCACGTTGGGCGTGGCACCATACGGTTTCGTGGGTGGGCAGGTGGGACTCCTGCTGCATGAGCGCTCGCGGCTGGGGGCGATGCGCGCCGGTTACTCAGGCAGAGGAGCGGCGAGTCTGCGTCCGGGCTTATCCACACCTGTGGGCCGTTGCGCCGCCTCGCCGGTGCGAATGGCAATGTGTTTGCCTCTGCCAGCTGAGGGGTACAACCGTGCTGACAGCCAATATGGCAGCCGCCTGACCAATCAGACCGGGTGTGATGCACTCCTTGGCGTGGCAGGCGTCGTCTGCCCCCGGGTCCAAAGGACGCCGCTGAGGCGGCAGGCCCAGCAAGCCCTGAGCGGCTATGCGGGCGAGTGGCGAGTGAGCACGGGGTGGTACAGCCCTTTGGGGTGTTTTGGCGCAAGCATTGAGCGGCATAGCTTCAGCACGTGGCGGGCCGGTCAGAGGCGCCCTGTGGCCAGCTCTTGGGCGAAGCCTTGCACTACACCCAAGCAGCCGCGCGAAACTGGATGTGTATTCGCCCGTCGGTGGACCGCGCACAACGGCACCCGGTGGGCGGTTCGTGAGGGGGTATCAGCAGATCAGGGGGACACCAACTCCGCGGAATGTCAGCTTCTACTAGCGTTACGTGTACGTGGGTCCTTAGGCACAGATGCGGCTATGAGCAGTTGCTTGCCTGCCGGTGTGGCCACGCAGACTACCGTTGCTGCGAGGCGTTCGTGCCAGAGGTGTGTAGGGAATGTGGCGGTCGCGCGAAGCGAGCCACGTGGACGTTTGTGCGAGGAACGGTTACCGTGATCGCCGCCAACGGCAATCAGAGCGGCAGCTCCGGCGGCATCGGAGCGGGGGAACTGTCGAAGCAGACTGCCGAGGCCACAGCGGAAAGCCAGTCTCTTTCGGGCGGGTAGTAACAGATCGGGGCTTCGCGGGGAGCGGGCAAACGGCCCGGTGTTAGCGGCAGCCCGCCGCCAGCGGTGGCGAGCGTATGCCGATGGCCATGTGGCGCACGACGGCAAGCGTCCATCCTGGACAGGCGAGCGTGCGGCGTCCTCCGCAGGCGGGTTGATAGCTGCAAGCTCACTTCGACGGCACCAGCCGAGAGTGTGCGTCGTGGGGGGCTAGACGGCGGTAGTCGTCCCAGCCCATGTAGCGCCACGCGGTCCAAGAACGCGGGTCGTCTGCCTGCGCCCGTTCCAGAGGGAACCCGTACACAAATCGCAGCTTCTTGTCGTCGAACTGGTTGTTGGTCCCGCGGTTGGATTCGTAGCCGGAGCCGCGGTACACGTTGTGGTCCGCCTTGAACCCCGGCGGAGTTCCATCGCCGCCAGCCTCTCTGCTCCAACCGAGGAAGCGCTTGTAATACTCTGGAGTCTGGATGGCATCCGCCGTTATGCAGTAGGCGCCGCTGTAGCCCGCCGTCATCGTCACGTCGTTGTACTCCACAACGCTGCCCTCGCAGGTGGGTGTGGGGTTGGGGCCGTCCGGCCAGAAGCGGGTGCCGTTCTGCAGCACCCAGCCGCCGCGACCAACCATCTTGTTGTGGTGAAAGTGGACGGGCGCGTTGAACGCGAACGCCTGGCCATCGATCCACTGATCGCCGCCGCGGGCGCTGTTGCCCTCAAAGAGGCAGTAGCTCACCTCCGCGCTTGCCGTTAGCTCCACCTCAACGCCGCCCTTGGGGTGATTGCGAAACGTGCAATGGCGCACCACGTTGTTGCCGTACGCGTGGTCCGCCCAGAAGCCGACCTGCTCGTTGCGCTCGAAGACGCAGTTCTCCATCAGCAGATCCCGGGTGTTCCACACCTTGATCCCGCCGTGCTCGCCGATGCCGCCATCTTCGCCCTGGTTATCCCTGAACAGGCAGCCGCTGTAGGTGACGTGGGCGCCACACGCCTTAGCTCCCACCATGGTGTTATGCACGAAGGAACAGCCCTGAACCAGCGTGCCGGGACCGGCAAACAGGCCGATGCGGTTGTCGTGGAACGAGCAGTTGCGTATGGTCCACAGGTGATGTATGCCGTTTTCTGGCTCCAGTGCGCGATTCATACCGCCGTCCGTGTCCGGAATGTTGATGGCGGCCGTCTGCATGGGCGGCATGAACCCGCGCACCTCGAGGTTCTGGACCGTGACGTTCGCGAGGCTGCTTGGCCCGCCGTCGCACATCAGGAAGAAGGCATTGGCGCCGCGCCCGTCTATGATGGCGCCCTTCTCGCCAACCAGGGCCATCGGTTTGGCCATGATGTTCGTGACGCCGTTGGTGTATACGCCCGCCGTCAGCCAGAACACCGTGCCATCTGGGTGGCTTGCGATAACCTGCTGCAGATTCTGGTCCGGCGTAACCTTGACGCTTCCCGCTGGCCTTGCAATCCGGCGTGGACCGAACACAAGGCCCGCTTTGGCCCCGTAGAGGATCCGAGGCCCGGCAGGGCGGACGGGCGAAACCGGCCGCCTGGCGTTGGATGCGGCTCTGCTTTGGCCGACGAGAAGGCATACGCATGTAACGGCCGCGGCCACCGTTGTCGACACGCTAACTTCCGCAAGATGGTTGGCGCTGCGCATTGTGCTGTATCCTCGCGACCCGGGGTTGTGGCCGGGCATGCATCCAGTGTGCGGCTCAAGGCCGCACGGTCACGTTCCTGACGAACTCGTTCCGCTTCACATCGGATGGCGCAAGCGGCTTGCCGTTTACAACCACGTTATCGAACGTCACGTCCTCAACCGCGTGCGAGCCATCGAAACCCGCCAACTCCACGCGCGGTGGGTCCGCAGTGGCGCGGATGTTCCGAAAGGTTACGCCCTTGATGTGGCCTCGCTCCTGGTCCCGCGACCAGATCGCCCTGCCGATCCACAATGAGATGAGCCTTGGCGACTCCTCTATGCGCAGGTTCTCGAAGCGCACGTTGGTCACCCACGCTGCGTCGCAGTGGTACACCCTCAGCGTCCACTCGCGCCCCTTGTCGTGGATGACGTCGCAGTTGGTGAAAAGCACGTCATCCACGTCCTCGCTGAGCTCCGCTCCAACGCTGAGTGCATGCGCCACCTCGTTCCAGAGCACGCAGTTGCGCACCACCACGTGGCGCACCTGGCCCTGCCCCTTGTCGGATTTCACCACCACGAGGTCGTCCAACGTGCGGATGAAGCAGCCGTCCACGGTTACGTTGCGGCTGTTGCAGATGTCTATCCCGTCAGAGTTGGCTCGATAGCCCAGCAGCTTCACGTTGCTCACCGTTACCGAGTCCGACCGCCGAATGGGGATCGTCCACACGCTCGAGTCTCGCAGGGTGACGCCCTCAAGCTTGATGTTGGAGCCCTGAACGTATATCAGGTTCCTGGCATGGGTGGTGCACAGGCTGCCGTCCACAATGCCTCTGCCCCTGAACGTTATGTTGTCTCCCCTCAGCTCGAAGGTGGGCGAGTAGCCCCGCAGTCCACTGTAGCTGCTTACGGTGTACGGCTCGTCGGGGCGGATGACGCCGCGAACCACGGCGCCTCCGGCAACGTACACGGTTTTGCCGCTGCCCACCACCATGTGGCTCACCTCGTGGATGCCAGGGCCGAAGTAGATGACGTTGGGATCATCGGGCTTGGGCGCGTTGGCCTCGAGCGGGTTGGCGAAGATGTGCAGCGCGCCCACCCAGTTGCCGTTCACCTCGATGGTGAGGTTGGCCGGCCTGGCCAGGCGAACCGATAGTCTGCTGCCACAGAGCGTTGGCTTGATGCCCAGCGAGCTGGGCAGCACCTTTGCGGAGACGATGGGCGCGGGGCAATCCACCGTGATCGTGACTGCGCCCCGAATATCGAAGTAGGCGAAGGAGGCTTTGTCGTAGTAGTTCGCTGAGTTGGCCTTGTCGTCCATGGCCTTCCAGCGAAGCGCCGGGTCTGCAGGTGCCACCTTGGCCACGTAGACGGGCACTGGCTTGCCCTGCACGTGCACGGTGTACTCCTTGGAGAGTTCCTCACCCGTTGGCGCCGGATAGATTCGAACAGTGCCGCCATCCACTGGGGACGCTCCTTTGGCGCTACATGCAACCGGAGTAGACTGCAGCAGTATCACGGCCGCAAGCCAGGCCGCGGGTTTCAGCATTGTCACGCTCGCCAGCTTCCTTCCTTACGCCTTGCCGTTGGTGGAACCCAGCTGTGCAGTTCCATCTGGCGCGTCCAAACACCTCCAGATCCCGCACGGGAACCGAACGGTTGACGGCGAATTATGAGCCAGCAGAGCCGTCTGCGCAGATCAGGAGGGAGCCAAATGCCACGCGAAATAGCAACCACCGACGGGAGAAGCTTCCGGTTCAGGGAGTTCGAGCTGCCCAGCCTCGGGCCCAGGGACGTGCGGGCCGAGATCCGTTTCGCCGCACCCAAGCACGGCACCGAGGCCCACGCGATTGGGGGCAGCGCGTTCGATAGGAAGCGGTGGGACCCAAACCTGCGCATGTTCCTGCCCCGGGAAGGGGAGCCACCGAGCCGCGCCCGCCCCGAGCGAGGCGTGGGCAACATCGTGGTTGGCGTGGTCTCCGAAGTGGGGAGCGAGGTCAGCCGGTTCAAGCCCGGAGACCGCGTGTTTGCATACGCATCCATCCGCGAGGCGCATCAGGCTCCGGAGGACGCGTGGTACTCAGCCGATGGCCTGACTGACGAAGAGGCCGTCTGCGTTGACCCCGCACACGTGGCGCTGGTGGCCGTTCGCGACGGAAACGTGCGCATAGGAGACACCGTGGCGGTGTACGGAATGGGCGCCATCGGCCTGATGGCAACCAGAATCGCTCTTGCCAGCGGCGCCTACCGCGTCTTCGCAGTCGATCCCATGCCGAACCGGCGGGCATGCGCGGAGGCTGGCGGCGTGGATGGCAGCTTCGATCCGTCGACGTGCGATGCCGCCCTAGAGATCAAGTTGGCTACCGAAGGCAAGGGCGTGGACGTGGCCATCGAGACGTCCGGCAACGGCCGGGCTCTGCACGACTCGATACGCTGCATCAGGCAATGTGGCACCGTGGTGCACGTGCCGTGGGGCCCGCACGACTGCACCCAGCTGCACTTGGACGAGGAGTTTCACCTGAATCGCCCCACCATTGTGGGCAGCCAGGCGTGGGCCGGATGGGGCAACCCGGATCGATCGCACCCTCTGTGGACCCACGAGCGCGCGTTCCAGGCGGCCATAGACGTGTTTCGATACGGGCGGGCGTCGGCCGTAGGCATCGTTCAGCCTGTGGTGGCGTTTGAAGAGGCGCCAGGCGCCCTTTCGGATCTGTTCCTTCACCCGGAGGCGGCCATTAAAGTGGGCGTGAAGATGGAGCGGTGAGGGATGTTATGCGGGGGTAACGGCCCACCCACTTGGGCAAGATGGCGCCTAACGGAGGGCTGGTGCGGGGTTCAGAGCACGCGCCGGCCACGGTTGCGTTGGCCCTGGGGCCAACGGGCGTCAGCTATCCTCCATGGGTGACACACCCGTCTCGTTGGGGATGGGCCTTAGGATGATCTCCGTGCAGCGGTTCACCTCCGCCATCCTCTCCGTGGCCGCCAACACGGATTGCGCCAGGCGCACAAGCGCAACCCTGGTGCTTTCGCCAGGGTTCGTCATCTCCACCTCAAAGCGCGCGCCACATGCAAGGCACCGCGCAGTTAGGCTCTCCTCCGTGTTCTCTATGCCCAACGGCTGCCACCGGTGGCATGCCGGGCAACGGTCACCTGCTACCCACAACAAGCGGAACATGCGCCATCTCCTCAGGGCCTACGCGATCTCGTTCGACGTGGTTGCGGCAACTCCTGCCTCCGTGTGCCCTCCGACTTGCGTGGGAACGCCACAGGGATAACGCACTCAAGCGGGCGAGCAGGCCCGATGGGTGCCCTTCGTGCTGGCTCGCCCGCTTGCGCTTCGCCTTCACGCTCGCCCTAGCGCTTCGCCCCCCCGGCGATGGTGTTGGGGGCTATCTTCCCAACGGTGGCCCGGGTTCTCAGGGGTATGATGTGTACACACCCGACAGTCGTCCTCGTGGAGAAGCACAACCAGCATCCCGTGAAGGCCGTGCTCCATCCCCGAGTGCGAGGAGACGGCGTGGGGTATCTGCTTCGCCGTCTCTTTCAGCACCGTCAATCGGTAGAGGCCCTCACCCCTGGCCTGCAACTCAGGGCTGGACGTAGCTCCCCTCATCCTGGCTCCGCCACCCTTGTATGATGCTAGAGACGGTTAGGGCAGGGAGTTCCCCTCACCCCAGCTCCCTTGCATGATCGAAGAGGTCGTTAGGCAAGCCTTGTGGTTGCCCTCACCCCGGCTTCGCCACCCTGTGTGGTCGAAGAGGCTGCTAGGGCAGGGAGTTCCCCTCACCCCGGCTTTTCCACCCCTCTCCCACTTACGGGGAGAGGGGTGCTGGGAGGAGCGTGTGAGGCGCAGTTGGTTGTGTGAGCTCCTGGGACGCCGGAGGCTCCCCCTCTCCCCAAGCTCGCGCCGTGGGAGAGGGGGCCGGGGGGTGAGGGGAAGCGAACTGGGCGTTGCCTTCACCACTAGCCTACAACTGAGCGCAGGGAGTTGGCCCCACCCCCCCCCCCCCCCCCCCCCCCCCCCCCCCCCCCGGCGGGGGG
>Ga0078972_1007069_pt1 | contig 25554 bp, 18 predicted proteins | sample YelNatPaOPGAMG01_FD_67568 | JGI IMG/M metagenome (GOLD analysis project Ga0078972, IMG submission 67568) | Hot spring thermophilic microbial communities from Obsidian Pool, Yellowstone National Park, USA - OP-RAMG-01 (SPADES assembly) (version 2) | ecosystem: Environmental > Aquatic > Thermal...
TGCACAAATGGTCAATCCAGATCCCGAAAAAAGCGTTCTTGACACAAACAGGGGCGAGCGGGGGGTGTGACCCCCCCGGTTGCACTGGCGGAGGGTTAACCCCCCCCGCTCGCCCTCGACTACCGGGGGGTTCACACCCCCCGCTCGCCAAGATGTCCGATCTCTCCGTGCCCAGTAGGATACGGTGAGCACATCAGACCCATTGTTGCAGGATCTCGAACAAGACTTTGTTCCAACTTTCCAGCGGCTCCTCGCTCTCTGGAATAATCGGCTCGCTGTCTGCATCGGCGAGGGCTGGCTGAGGGCCATCCATTCGCAGGCGATGGATGGTGGTACCATGAACGTTCAATTGCCGCGGCCGCACGTCGATCAAGAGCGCGTGACACCGACTGTGCCGCGCCCAGTTTGCGCACAGCTCTGCAACCGTGTTCTCCGGCCCCGTCGCTATCTGCACCAAGCCGTTGGTGATCTCCTGCATCAATAACGACGCCAGCAAAGCGCGCTCGGCTTGGAGTGAATCCTTCCCACCCTCCACGACGAACAGAAAGCGAAACGCCAACGCCTCGGCGCTCAGCCACACTGCTAATTTGCGGACGATCACGTACAACAGAGCAAGCAAGAGGATGCCGCGCTGATAGTCCAGCTCGCAGTCCTTGAAGCGCGTCTGATCTAAGTCCGGATAGAGGACAAAAACGAAGGTGCGACGGCGGCGCAGAAATTGGTTTTCATCGCGGGCGTAGTACAGCAATTCGTTCCGAAGGAACTTGATGTCGAACAGATCGGGGCGTTGCCCGTCTTCCATATAGGCCAATTGAGAGTGCAGCAGGCTTTCGATGCTGCCGCGGGTGGTCAGCGAGGCGAAACCGCCGACAGGGTAGGTGTCGTCATCGAGGACGTGCGTGGAGATGTCGCCGCGATGTAAGCGCGGCCGGAAGCAGTGGTGTGGCAAGCTCTCTTCCAACCGATGAGCGGCGCGGAGCACTTGGCGCTCGGCCAATTGTTCGCCCTGCGGCTTGAGGGCAGTGCCACGTTCGAGCTGGGAGACATCCTCGGGGCCGAGCACCTCGGCAGTGTGCCGCGCCGCCGCGATCAACATTTCATATTGCGGAATCAGCATCGGGTGCAGCCCATCGCGTTCCAGCGATTCCCAACCTTGTGAATGGACCTCATTGGCCGGCGCTTCCCGGACAGACTTGAGGACAGCGGGACTGAGGCGCACGCCTTGAAAACCAGAACGCTCGGCGAATCGTCTAAGCACAAAAGCCAGGCCGCGCGCCCGATCGCGCCCTTGGTAGCGGCGCAAGGCATCGCTGGCCCGGCTGAATAGCCGATCAACGTAGAGTTTGCCGAGGACGTGGTCTTCGTAGGTCCGCAACAAGACGGTCCAACGAGCCGGAAGCGTTCGTGACGGAAGGGCCGCCGGTAACACTTCCCGCTCGTTCGCCAGTTCGCCAAAAGCAAGGTGGCCAAAGTCGGCGAGAAAGCCCAAAGGCGGCAAGTCCTGGCCAGCGGAGGCAATCTCCAGAGCCCATTCGAGCACGGGACGCACACGATCCGGCCGCGGCGACAGTACGCGCTGCCACCACAATCCCTGAAGCAAGAAACGCCGGGCTTCGTCCGAATCGCGCAGCTCATATCGACGCATGTCTCCTAGAGTACACGAAGCCGCCCAATCCTCCAACTACCCTAACCTCCTAACCGTCTAACCGCTTAAAATCGGCACAACCGATTTATTTCGTATTCCGGTTAATTCCGTAGCGTCTTTCGTCCGAAGAATAGGAGGATCGATTCCAGCGTCTAGTTGTGACGGCCGGTGGGGTGCCGCAGGCAGATGAGTTTTGTGGACGAGGGCGGCATGAGCGTCAAGCAAATCGGGCTGAGTAGTCTATGCTGGCTCCTCTGCGGCCTGGGTTGGCTCCACGCCCAAGGCCCGACGGCGGGGTCGATGCTCCCGGAAGTGCCGTCCTTGTACACGCCGTTTCGCACCGACGTAGGAGGCGAGGCGCCGACCAACCCGGTGACTTCGGCAACGGGCAGCGGGCCGCTCAGCTCCGCTTTTCGGCCGGCGCCGGCCGGAGTCAATGCGGAAGGCATCGCCCTCGATGAAGGCAGTCCACCGCCGCCGCCCATGACCCCTATTCCCTTGGCCCCGCCCTACTCGCCCTATCTTAATTATCCTCAGTCGCCCTGTTGCTGCGGTCCCGTCGGCCTGTGCGGTGGCCCTCTCGGCTTCGACGTATTTCTCCGCGGCGGTCTGGTTTTCCCAATCGGTTCGAGCATCTTCGATAAAGTCCTGCTCACCGGCTGGGAAATTGAAGGTGGCGGCCAGCTGTTTCTGTTCAATCGGCCTTCGACCGCCGCCTGGGTTGCCACCGCGAGCATTAGCAACATTTACAACACCACCGGCAACTTCAATATACCCGTCACCCTGTACAATGTGCCCGTGATCTTGCCTCCAGCCCCCAACAGCACCTTCCCGGTTCGGAGCATCAAAGTCGTTCCCGCAATAGACTTGACGGTTAATTACCTCAACATGACCTTTGTGAACCTAGGCATTGGCCGCGAATGGTGGTTGTGCGGTTCGGCCGATCCCGGACAAACGCAGGGCTGGAACTGGAGGGTCGGTTTCGACAGCGGCGGACGCTGGGGTACGGCCAAGGTGGCCTTCAACGAGATCCAACACAAGACCGGCGTCGTCGGCGGCGTGGATTGCGCTATTTACAGCAACATCGAACATCCTTTCCGCTGCGGTATCCCCTTCGCTGGCGTGCGCTTCGAATACAATTACATCTGGACCGGCCTGTTGCAGCGCCAGAACCCCGGCGATTTCCAGAGCCTCAACCTCCTCTTCCAGCTCGGTGTGCGCTTCTGAGCACAGTCCCCCTTCGTGCGAGAGAACGGATAAACCTAGACTTCGCATGATTTGAGTGTGGCCCTTTTCCCCTTCCCTACCAGGAGGGGAGGGCGCGCCGCCGGGTTAAACCCGGCGGCTCAGGTGGGGAGGGAGAAACAAAAGGGCCGTTTCAACCGGGGGTAGCATAAGAGCTATCGGGTAAAACGGACTCTGATGAGCACAAACTATTGGCAAATATGGATTTGCGACAACGAGCCGAGGTTTTTTCCGGCAGCGCTTTGCCGACCATGCCCCAAGGATATTTCCTCAGCGCAGCGCGATCGTGTGATTGCTGAGGCGTTCGTAGCCGCGCGAGGTGATGAGGTAGTTGTGCTCGATGCGGAGGCCGCCGATGCCGGGCACGTACAGCCCTGGCTCCAGCGTTACCACATCGCCAGCCACCAGCGTCTCATCGGCCTCGCGGACCAAATACGGCGGCTCCGGATGCGCCAGGCCCAGACCATGGCCGGCATGATGCGGGAAATATTGGGCCACGCCGGCCCGATCGAATACGTCGCGCACCGCCTCGTAGACAGTCCGACACGAGCGCTCCGCCGCCAACTCTTTTTCACCGGCCGCCATCGCCTGGGTACACAGGTCGTAAAGACGCTGCTGATCGGGCGTGGGGTCACGGCCAACCACGAGCGTGTTGGTGAAATCGCTGCGGTAGCCGCCGATCACCACCGAGTAATCGAGGATGAGCATATCGCCCACTTCCAGGATGCGGCTGGTCGGCGGGCCGCCGCGGCGCTCTGGACCGGGCGAAACCGCAAAATCGCCGTAGACGACGACGGCGTGCCCCGCTGCCTGGATGCAAGCGGTATTGACGCCGCAATAAACGTCCAGTTCGCTCATCCCGGGACGGACGTTGGCCCGCGCCCAGGCGTGGCCGGCCTCGCCGGCTTTCATGCAGCGGCGCAGCAGGGCCACTTCATCGGGATCTTTTTGCCGCCGCATCTCCGCCACGGTGCGGATGACGGTAGCGGCGTAGGGATCGCCGGGTCGATCGTGGATACGCAGGCCATCATGGCAAGGATTGACCGTTTGCAACAGGGCCAACTGACGCGGACTACGCGCCGGCGCCTGGCTGTTGTACCAAGGAACGACGGTACGCTCCTCAACGTGCGCCTCCGCCACGGACTTGGGCATGCGATCATCGTGCAGCAGTTTGGCGTGACCGTCCTTGCGCAGCAGCAGGTAGCCGCCGAAGCCAGCGCTGGAGCTGAACGGATCGACAAAAAAATTGGCCAGGTAAATGAGGTGAAGGGGATCATTGAGGCGGAGATGATCACTGTCGGGCGGCGGATCGAGGCGGTCCCACAAGCGTTGCCGGCGCTGCCGACATCCCTCCGCGGTCAACATGATGCGCTCCTTCCCAAAAGAGTGGACGAGCCGGAAACGTGGGCGACGGCCCGTTCTCCGTCCTTTACGTTTCCGGCTCGTCCACTTATTGTATAAGGCGCCGCTGCTAACGTCGGCCACCACCACCGCCGCCAGGACCGCCGCGCCCAAAATTAATACCCATCTGGGCCATCAGCGCCCGCTGATAAACGCTGCCCGCTCGCGCTTCGGGAGAAGAGCGGTCGAGTATGTTGGCAAAGCCGTTGGCTCCTCCTCCGCCGCCAAAGCCGCCTGGTGGTCCGCCGCCGGGACCGCCGCCATTGCCGCGGTTGCCACCGCCATTGCCGCGGTTGCCACCGCCATTGCCGCGGTTGCCGCCACCATTGCCCTGGTTACCCCCAGCCTTCGCAAATTGCTGGCGCCGTTGTTCCCACTCCTTGCGCCGCTTTTCCCACTCTTCGGCCCGCTTCTTCAAGAAGGCCACCTGTTGTTCCGGAGTCATCTTCAGGAAATCGACCATATCTGCATTCCGCTTGCGATCGAATTCTTTGCGCATGAGTTCTCCCATCTGCCGGCGCTGACTGGGAGTCAAGTTCTTCTCTTTTTCCCGAAGCTGTTCGAACTTTTCGCGCCGCTGTTCCGGCGTCAGACTTCTGTCCTGGAAGAGGGCCATACGCTCCCGATTCAGCGCCTCCAGATCGGGGAGGTTGAGCCAGTAGGAAAAGCTGCCTAACGCCAATAGCCACACCATCACGCCCAGGCTGATGTAGGCCTTTTTCCGCTGGTTCGGGTCGCCATACAGTAAATAGTAGCCGACGCCGAGCAACACGATCATCAGAAGGATGCGTTGGCCCTTGGATGGTTTGTCCTTGCTTGGTCCCGACGTGCTTTTCGGCTTGGCTGCCGAAGGCGAGGCAGCTTTCCACGGCGTGGACGCTGGCGTCTGTGCCGCCGTTTTCGAGGCCGGCTGAGTTTGCCCTGCGCGGTACAACTGCCGTGACATGACGCGTTCTTCGTCTTGCGACCGATTGGATAAGAAATCCATAGTACGCTCCTCCTGTAAAGGCTGGGGTGCGGATGCGGTCCTTATTGGATATGGCCGTCGGCGTAGAGGTAATTGCGCGAGACGCCGCTGCCCATGATGCCGTGAACCGGATCGAAGTCGTAAACCATCAGGATGTTGCTGGACCCTTTGTTGCCTCCCGATTCGAGCTTGGCCAAGTTCTGCTGCCACAGTCCGGTCTGCGCGCCGCCAGCGATGGGCGTAGGCACGCCGCGGCCGGAAGAGACCTTATTGTAGCGGCCATACTCATAGCTGAGTCCCTGTGTGAAGATCCCCGTCCCATACCAAAATTCGGTCTGAGGGGTGTCAATGTACTGGCCTGTTGCCGTCCAATTGGGGTCTGGCGGCAGCGGATTCATGGACAACAAGGGTTGTTGGCGATACAGGTCGCTGGGGCAGAAGAAAATCTTCGACGCCGCTACCAGCGGGTTGCTGTTGGTCGTCGTTTGTAGACTCTCCACGAACGGAGCGATGACGAGGTACAACGGTCCTTTGCTCGGGGCCGGCGGGTTGCAGGGGACCGTAGGCGTATCTGAGGCGTCAGGGAACTGGTTGAAGACGTCTTGATACATGTGGATGGCGATGCCGATGTTGTGCAGATTGCTGGCGCAGTGAATCTTATTGGCACGATCGCGGACTTTCTGCACAGCCGGTAGCAACAAGCCGATCAAGATGGCGATGATGGCGATCACCACCAAGAGCTCGATCAGCGTGAAGGCGGGGCGACGCGAACGAGAATAGTGCGTGTTCATGGCAGCACCTGGGAAAAGTCATCCAACCCGTTTTGTGTATCGCTAACCCGATCCCGGAAGGATAACACGAGTCAAGCGTGGTAGGAAAGCGTGAATCAGGCTAGCGCAGTCCCGCAAGACTACTCCTTCACTCCATCTGATTTTAACCGCAAGTCTATGAGAAGACGATGAGATGCGCAAAATTTTCTCGCTTCCGGCGACGTGAGAATATGCATTCTAGGCGAGCGGGGGGTTGACACCCCCCGCTCGCCAGAGCTACCGGGGGAACCGTCTTGACAGGCTAGGGCGGATTTGTGAAAAGGCCCACGCCACGGCAGAGCAGCCGTGCGGCCCACGATTGCCGGGTGAACGCATGGAGCCAAATAAAGTCCCCGCAACGCCGTCGTACTTAGGCGAACAGCGCTCGTCCTCTCTTTCGCTGCGCCATTTATGGCAAGTACCGGTGTTTTTTGTGGGCGTGGCGGCGCTGCTCACCACCTGCCTGATGCGCAGCCTGATCGCCCCCGATCCCGTGCAGCAGTTGCACCACCACTTGGCCGAAGCACGCCGGCTGCTGGAGCGAGACACTAACGATCCCGACGGTGCTCTGCGGCATGCGCAGCTGGCTGTTGAAAACCTCCTCTATGACCAGGGACGAGCAGCAGAAGCGTTTTTCCTCCTCGGTTCGGCTCATCTTCGCATAGCCGAGCAGGCCGGCGCACCTGCAACCAGCGAGCATTGGCACGAAGCACGCCGGTACTTGCAGGAAGCGGAACGGCACGGCCTTGGTGGCGAAGATGTCAGTCGACTGCACTATCGGCTGGCCAAACTCGGTTTCCATCTCGGCGACGATCCCGCTCAGGTGATTGCGCTGCTCAAGGCCGACATGGACGCCGCTGACGATCGCGCCGAAGCCTTGACCTTGCTTAGCCAAGCCTATCTGCGTTTGAATCCGCCCAACTTGAAAGAGGCCCTCAAAGCCAACAAGAAGCTACGTGAAGAGGTGCCCCAGATCGGCGAGGACGTTCTCGGTCCCGCCAAATTGACCGGTGCCAAGCTGCTGCTTCAGCTCCATCAGCGTGAAGAAGCGCGGAAAACCCTGGAGAAAATCAGTGACCGCGCACCGCCGGCGGTACTCGCCGAGAAAAACATGTTGCTGGCGGGGCTTTATCAGGAAGAACACAAATGGGCGGAAGCGGCGGCACTGTGGCGGGCCGTGCTGGACGAAAAGCGCGTGCCGCTGACCGAAGCCGGCGGCGTCCTCTACAATTTGGGCGTCTGTTATCGTCGCCAAGACCAAAACGATTTAGCAGCTGAGGCCTGGGACGACTGCAAGCGGCGTTCGCAAGGGGAGGAAGCGCAAGCGGCGGCGCTGGCCTTAGCCGAGCTGCGCCTGCACGAAGCCAACCCCGACGACAAGGGCGTGGCCCTGCTGGCCGAGGCCGTTGCCAAGGTCCGCAAGGCCGACGATTGGAAAAACTCGCTCATGGCCCTCGCCAGCGTGCAAGAGCTCTTTGAGCAGGCAATGACGATTTATCGGCAGGCGCAACGCTTCGACTTGGCGGTGCGCACGGCGGAGCTGTACGAGCGTGTGGCTATCCCCCCCCAGGCCCAGCTGCGCCGCGCCGAGCTGAACAGCGAATGGGCCAAAATCGTCCGCGAACGCGCCCGTGCGGCCAAGGATGAAGAGACGCGCAAGAAGGAGGAGGCCACGGCCGATGAATTGCTTCGCCAGGCCGCCGAAGCCCACGCCGAGGCCGCCAAGCTCCTCACGGAGAAAAAGGCGTGCGACGACCATCTTTGGCTCAGCGCCATCTGCTCTTATGAAGGACACGATTATCCGCGCGCTGCCGACAAACTGAGGGAAATGGTCGAGCGCGAGAAGGACAATGTCGATCGTCTGAGTGAAGGGTTATTCTTGCTGGGGGAAACTTGCCGCCATCTAAATGATGTCAAAGCTGCTGAAACCGCCTACAAGGCGTGCGTCGAACGCGGTGCCCGCTTCACATATCGGGCGCGCTATCAATTGGCGATGCTGGAAATCGAAGCCGGGAACATCGACAGCGCGGAAAAGGAGTTGGAGCAGAACATCCTCATCGAGCATCGCGATTCCGATCCTGAAGCCCAGGAACAATCACGCTTGGCCCTATGCGCGCTCTTATATCAGAAGGCCGCATCCCTGCCGCAGTTTTATCGCAAAGTCGTGCTGCATTTGGAAGGGCACATCGACCATTGCGCCCTCACGCCGGAAGCCGTGCGAGCGCGCTATCAGCTCGCGGATTCCTACCGCCAACAAGTCGCCCACGATACACTCAATCGCAGCGCCATCAGTATCAGCGAGAAGTTAAGCCCCGAAGCTGCGGAACATTTCCTGGAACTGAACAGGCATTCGTGGACTCGCGCCGCCGAAGAATTCGCCAAGGTGGAAGAGTTAATTAAAGACCCAGAATTGGCGAAGCTGCTGAGCCTCAAGCAGCAAATGGAGATCCCCTTCCATGTGGCCGAGTGCTATTTCAACCTCGGCCAGTATGAAAAAGCGCTGCAAAAATACGAGGAACTGGCGAAAAAAGGAGGCCAATCGCAGCACGCTTTGTTGGCCCTGGGCTGGACGATCCGCTGTTTTGGGGCGATGGGCGATTATGAACGGCTGCACCGCCGCGTCGCCGAAGTACGCGCCCAACTGGCAGCGACCGAGGGCCTCAGTGAGAGCGATCGCCAACGGTGGACCGAGTGGCTGAATCAGGCTGACAAGCCGCTTCCCCAGGAGAGTATTAGCAATTCCTCCAACGACCAGCCGAAGATCATCAACACCCCCCGCGACGAACCCCATACACTTCACGATCGCGGACCTACACTGGAACCCCAACGATAAGAAAGGCCGCCGCTGGATTTTGGCCAGCGGCCCCCTCCCGAGGGCGAGCGGGGGGTGTGAACCCCCCGGTTGAACAGAACAACGCGGGGGTTCACACCCTCCGCTCGCCAGAACAACCGGGGGGTTCACACCCTCCGCTCGCCAGAACAACCGGGGGGTTCACACTCCTCGCTCGCCGAAATAAAGTGGAGCATAACTATGGTGCAGAACATCTCCGTTTTCTTGATTTTTGCAGCAATGGCCAGTGCGGCGCGGTGCGCAGTTGCAGCCGACACGGATGAAAAGATGCTCCAGGGAGAATGGGAACTCGTGTCCCTTGAAGTCCAGGGGAAGACGCTGCCGGCACCAGGCGGCAAGGGCGGCAGCATCGTCTTCGCCAAGGGCGAGAAGCTCATTTGGAAAGATCCAGGCAAGCCGGAAAAGATCGGCAAATACAAGATCGATGCCCACAGGGAACCCAAGCAGATCGACCTGATCACGTCCAAGGACGGTGAGACGGTGCAGGGGATTTACGCCTTCGACGACGATAAGCTGAAGATGGCTTTTTCGGCCAAAGGCCCCAAAGGCCAGCGCCCTAGCGATTTCAAAGGAGAAAATGTTATGATTGTGATTTGGAAACGGCGGAAGTCGTGAACGAGACGCGAGAGACTACTTGGCCTCCGTTGAAACCCGTTGTTGGTTTTTCGGGTATATTTCTGGGTGAGCCGTCGGCACGAGCAGCTACTGTGAATAGCGACGAAGAAGCCATTTTGGTTCACCGTTGCCTACGCGGCGATAACGAGGCCGTTCGTCAACTGGTAGACCGTTTCCAGGCCGAGGTATACAGCCTATGCATGCGGCTGCTCAATCATCGCCACGACGCCGAAGACGTGACGCAAGAAGTGTTTTTGCGCATCTTTCGGAGTTTGCGGGGCTGGGATCCGCAGCGGCCGCTCAAACCGTGGATCATGAGCATCGCCGTCAACCGCTGTCGCACCTGGCTCAGCCAACGCCGCCGCCGGCCGGAATCCGTCGATTACTTGCAAGACACGCTGGCCGGACCTCCTACTGACGATTCCGGCGAATTGGTAGAGGAAATTCGCAAAGCCGTCGCCGAATTGCGTTGGGAATATCGCGCTGCTTTTGTGCTTTTTCACGAGCAGGGACAGCCGTATGAAGAAATCGCGCGAGTGATGGAGCGTCCGGTCGGTACCATCAAGACCTGGCTTCACCGAGCGCGGGTGGAGATTTTAGAACGGCTGCGCCGCCGCGGTATGGTCTCTGACGATGCCGAAGAGCAGTCGACGGCGCATGAGCCGGAGGGCCGGAGAGAACAAGCATGAACTGTCGCGACGCCTACGAGTTGTTGCAGCAAAGCCTCGACGGTACACCAATGGAATCGCCGGAGTGGCTGGCCCATCTGCGTCATTGTGCCGAGTGCCGGGCATGGGCATCGGCGAGCCGGCGCTTGCAGGATGGTCTGCGTCTTTGGGCCCCGGCGCTGCCGCCGTCCGATCTGGCCGAACGTATTGTGGAGCGTGTGTTGCTGGAGCGCCGGCATACGCGGCGTCGGCTGCGGCGGCGCTGGGCCGTTGGGGTGGGCCTTGCCGCTGGCTTGGTGCTCGCCCTGACGGGACTCCTCCACCAGCTGACGCCGTCGGTTCGCCCCACCACCATAGCCAATCGGCAACAACAACTGCCGACCCCTACAGCGACAGCGAAGCGGCAACAACAGCTCCAGGGCGAGCCGGCGCCGACTTTACGCGAGCCAGCCGCACAACTCAGCGGCGCCTTCGCTGCATTGAGTAATGAAACGGCCAAGGCCGGCGAAGGGCTCTCAGAAGGATTGGAACCGGTGGCCACCTCCGCTCGCCGCGCCGTTGATCTGTTCCTGCGCGAGTTGCCGATGGAGACGGAGACCAATTAACCCTAGAAGCCCTGGAAAACGCCGGGAGAAGCATCGGAAAGAACAAAGAGAAAAGACAATACAAGGGCCTTTTATGTGTGCTTGCTTCTTTCCGCGAACCGTCCTTTTCTGGGTTTGGCTTTGTTTTCTCTGGGACTGGGGAGTTGGTTGCCCTTTATTATGGGCAGCCACGCCGCGCGAAGAATTGCTCCGCCTGGTGCCCGATTCCGTTGGTTTCTGTGTGGTCGTTCAAGATCTCCGCGATCACGCCGCTGCTTTGCAGGCATCGCCTTTTTTTGAACAGCTGCGGCAAACATCTTTCGCAGTCAAGGTCCGCAACAGCGACTCATGGAGAAAATTAGGATATATCGAATCAAAAATAAAGCAAAGACTTGGACTCGATTGGAAGCAGCTGTGCGACGACGTCCTCGGTGACGCGGTAGTGTTCGCTTATCGGCCTGGCTTGCCTGGCCGACCGCAGCAAGAACAGGGCGTCATGCTCCTTCGTGCTCGCAATGAGAAAGTCCTCGCCGCTCTGACTGGACGCCTCAACAAGGTCCAGACGGAAACAGGGGAACTGAAAGACTTAACCGAGCATCGGTATAACGGCGTCGTGTACTATCGCCGTCTCGAATACGACAAGCGTACCAAGCGCGACAAACCACCGACTTTTTACTACGTCCACGGTCCTATTTTGGCCTTGTCCGCCCAGGAATCGATGCTGCGGCAAGTGATCGATTGCGACAGGCGCTCTTCCGGCGACCCAGGAGAAGCGGCACAACGTCTGCGCGAGCTGGATGCTGAACATGCTCTCTTGGCCGTATGGCTCAATCCGCGGGCGTTCGACGCGGAAGTGGAAGCCAAGGCCGCCAATGCGCCCGAGGATCGCTCTGCGGCCATTAAGCATTTCGCCCGGTATTGGAAAGCACTGGAGAGCATTGTGCTGTCTCTGTCGCCGCGCGAGCGGGACATCGGTTTATCGCTGGGAGTTCGTGCCCGCACCTCCGACGTGCCGCCCGCAGCCCGACGTCTCTTCCGTGAAGCGGCGACGGCAAGTGATGTATGGCGGCGTCTGCCGCCGTCGGCCCTGTTGACTGCCGGCAGCCGCCTCGACGGCGCAGCCCTGCTCGAGATGTTCAGTGGCTTTTTGAGGCCCCAGGGCCGACAAACGCTTCAGGCTACGCTCAACCGTCCCTTCGCTGCTCTCCTTGCCGAAGAAGATTTCACAGGCAACCTGTTGCCTGCCCTAGGCCCAGATTGGGGACTCTGCCTTTACGCTCCTGACTCCGGCGATAAAAAGGGGACGCCGCACCTCCTTTTTGCTCTCCGTGTCCAGACGAACCAGACCCAGAAGTCCCCCGAGCGCACCCTTCTCGCCGCCCTGGACTTCGCGGCTCGTTTGGTGGTGTTTGCTCACAACAATGAGCACCCCGATTCTCCGTTGACCTTCAAGACCGGTGCTGTACGCGGTCAGGAAGTCCGCTACCTGAGCGGCGCGGCTAACTTCCCCGCCGGCATGCAGCCGGCCTACGGCCTGCTCGATGGCTATCTCGTCCTGGCAAGTTCGCTCGAAAGCATGAATCGCTTCGCCCAAACCGCTCCGCTCCCTGCTCCTGCTCCTGGTGCTTCCGTGCCGCTTTTGCGCATCTCTTTCAAAGACTGGCGTACTTACCTGACAGAACACCGTGAAACGGTCGTACAGTTCCTTGCCCAGCGCGATAAGCTCAGCCGGGATGCATTCGACCGGCAGGTGGACGACCTGCTCACGGGCTTGCAATTGGTCGAGCGCGCCGAACTGAGCCAACGTTCCGCTCCCGGCCAGGTCATTTTCACCCTCAACGTTCGGACGACCCAAGCACTGAAAAAATGATGAACCAGCGCTTGCAGCCTGGCGATCGGCACAGTATCGTCAAAGCACGTCGTTCCTGCGCTCCCGTTCTAGAAAAAGGATGATAACGCATGAAAAAGTTTCGCTGTTTCGTAGCGTTGTTGGCAGCGATGATTTTTTCTTTGGAGATGTTGGTGCCCTTGGCAGGGCAGTATGCTCCACCTCCCTCCGTCAAGCCAAGCGAGGAGGTGCTTAAGAAGATCGACGAGCGCATGAACAAGCTCGAGGGCGTGCTGCGCCTGTTCCGCCGAGAGAAAATTGCCGATCCGATTCTGGCCGACATCGAGGTTTATCTGAAAGCGGCGACGTGGATTACTCAGCACGACGAATTCTACGATAAAAACGCCGGCGATTGGACGGTCGAAGCACTGGAGCGTGGTCTGCTCCGCGCCGGCCTGGTGAGCCAGGGCCAATGGCCGTGGTTCCAGCGGACAGGCGCGGCCGTGGTCCACGGCTATCGCTCCGTTATCGACGGTTCCGTGCAGCCTTATGCCGTCACCTTGCCGGCCGACTATGGCAAGGAGGTCAAAAAGTGGCGCCTGGAAGTGGTGCTGCACGGCCGCAATGCCAGCTTGACCGAAGTGAGTTTCTTGCACCAGTTCAATGGCGATAAACCCGCTCCCAAAGATCAGGATTACATTCGCCTGGACGTGTATGGTCGAGGCAACAACGGCTACCGCTGGGCAGGCGAACGCGATGTGGCCGAGGCGGTGCAACACTTCTTCCTGGTGGAACAGCGGATGAACCGGGCTGCCTTGCTCGATGACAAGCGCAGTGTACTGCGTGGCTTCTCGATGGGTGGGGCCGGTACTTGGCACCTGGGCTTGCACTATCCCGATCAATGGTGCGTCATCAGCCCCGGTGCGGGCTTCACTACCACGCATGGCTATCTCAAGGAGTTGCCAGCCCAGCTGAGGCCGTATCAGGAGGCCTGTCTGCGCATCTATGACGCCGTCGATTACGCCGAGAACGCCTTCAATGTGCCCGTCGTTGCCTACGGCGGCGAAAAAGATCCCCAATTGCAGGCAGCCCGCAACATCGAACAACGCCTACAGGCCGACCTGGGACGCGAGGAGGCGAAAAAGGTCGCCATGAAACTGTTAGTAGCGCCGGGTCTGGGCCATCAACTTCCGCCCCAGTGGCAGAAGAAAATGGCCGAGGCACGCAGCGAATACATTGCCAAAGGACGCCCAGACTATCCGCCGCACGTCCGCTTTGTGACTTATACCTTGAAGTATCCCAGCTGCTACTGGGTGTACATTTGGGGAATGCAACGCCACTACGAGAAAGCATCTGTCCAGGCCGAGCGCGTCGAAGAGGGCTTTAAAGTAACAACGCGCAATGTGCGCATTCTCCGTCTCCGGATGCCGGAAGGAGCCACACGCCAGGCGATTACCGTGCAGATCGATGGCCAGCGCGTCTTGGCCCAGCCTTACGAGCAGCCGGTACTCAACTCGGCTGCATTGTTCGTCGATCTGGAACAGCGTGACGGCCGTTGGCAAGCCGTGCTGCCACAGAAAATTGAGGTCGATCAACTCCGCAAACCCCAAAAAACCAACCACTTTCAAGGCCCCATTGACGATGCTTTCACCGCGCCCTTCCTGTGCGTGCGCGGCACCGGCACCCCGTGGCACGAAGCCACCGAAGAGTACGCCCGGGCCAACCTGGAACGCTTCCGCAAGGAATGGTCGAAATATTTCCGCGGTGAATTGCCGCTCAAAGACGACGTGGAAGTCGAAGCGCAGGACATCGCTGGCCGGCACCTGGTCCTTTTCGGCGATCCCGCGTCCAACAGCCTGATCGCTCAGGTGCTACAGGGGCTGCCGTTCACGTGGACAAAGGACAAGATCACCTGGAATGGCAAAGACTACTCGGCCAGTGAGCATGTGCCGGTATTGATCTATCCCAGCCCGTTGTCGCCGAATCATTACGTGGTGCTGAATTCCGGACACACTTTCCACGCCGCAGATTTTCAGGGCAGCAATGCCCTGCTTTATCCACGCCTAGGCGATTACGCCATCCTGAAGTTAATAGGCGATAAAAAAGATCCTCTGAATGTCAAATTATGCACCGCTGGCTTGTTCGACGATTTCTGGCGCCTCAGCACGGTGCAATCGGGGCCGTGATCCCTCGGCGCCCTCCTTCGTTAGCGTGGTCATGCTGCTGCTCAGCGCTCTGAAACCCTGAAAAGGGCTGCCTGCGGAACAGCCCCGCTGAGGGACACCCGCCAACGTCCCCTTGCTTTTTTTCCTCCTACCTGCGAAAAACGCTCCTTACGGAACATCCTTCCGGTCGCAACGGCTCATGGGTCGGGAGGACGCGACCCTTGAGGCTTTCTCCTCTGGCCTTGCGACCGCTCGCGGAGCGGACCCTGCATGTTTCAGCAATCTCCCCCTGCCTTCGTGGTGAAGGCGTTGCAAAGATACGGTTTTGAGCAACGGACGATCTTGTTTTCCACGGCCACGGACCTCAGCGCGGAGGGCCGCCCGGAACAGCAATGGCTCTTTCTATGCGATCGCCGACTCGTGTTACTATCCGAAGACGATCCCCCACAACTCCTGCACACGTGGACGGTTGATGAAGCGGAGACGTTTCGCACGCATGCTGGCGTCGGGTCCGGTTTCTTGCAAGCGCGCATCGGTGGAGTGTGGGTGGATGTGGTCCGCTATTCTAATAGTTTGGCCAGCCGATTCGTGAAGTTGGCGGCAAAACTGGAAGCGATGCGCGACGGCGGCGCGTTTGCCGTGGACCCTGAAGACGAGATCGACGACCGTCGCTGCCCGAGCTGCGGCCTGGCCCTGAGTTTTGCCGGCGATGTCTGCCCGCGCTGCATCAATCGCGGCGCCGTCCTCAGCCGGGTTTGGGAACTGCTGTGTCCCTATCGTGGCGGCGTATCGATAGTGTGTGTGCTCATCTTGCTGGGCGTGGCGTTGGAATTGGCCCCGCCCAAGTTGCAACAGTACCTTGTCGATCACGTCCTGGAGACCGATGCGCGTGGCGGCCAGGCCGGCGATTTGGTGGCGGCGCTGTTGGCCATCGTCGGCGCTTTGGCAGCGACGCGCGTGCTGCTCGCTCTGGTCAACGCCGTCAAGGGCTCCCTGGCCAATCGCCTCGGCACCGCCATGACCTGTACCCTCCGCGCCCGCATGGTCGAGAAATTACAGACTCTCTCAGTAGATTATTACGACCGCCACCCTGTCGGCGTACTCATGAGCCGGGTGGCCCACGATACCGAGGCGCTGTACGGTCTTATTCATCAGCTGACGGGAGGGTTACTGTTGCAAACCCTGCAACTTGTGGGTGTCGGCGTCATGCTGTTCACGCTCAACGCCAAGCTGGCGCTGTGGACGCTGGTGCCGATGCCGCTGGTGTTGTACGGCAGCTGGTTCTTCTGGCGGCACGTCTACCCGCGCTATCATCGCTACTGGGACTCGGCTAGCAAGCAAGCGGGCACCTTGGCGGGCATGTTGTCGGGCATTCGGGTGGTCAAGGCGTTCGCTCAGGAACGCCGCGAATTCGAGCGCTTTCAGAGCAGCAGCGATTCGCTGCGGCGTTCCCGGCTGGAAGTCGAAGGCGCGGCCTCTACTTTTTCGGCGGTGATGCAATTGGTGTTCAGCCTCGGTGGTCTGATCGTCTGGTTTGTTGGTGGTCGGGATGTGCTCGGCGGCATGATGAGTCTTGGGGGCCTGATGGCGTTTTTGGCCTACTTGGCCATGTTTTACACGCCGCTTTCGACGCTGGCACAGTTGACCACGTGGTTGACCAGTTTCCTGACCGCCAGCCAGCGCGTCTTTGAATTGCTGGATACGACACCGCGCGTGACCGAATCGGAGACGCCGAGGCCGCTGCCGCCGTTGCGCGGCTCGATCCGCTTCGAGAACGTTACCTTCGGCTACGACCGCAATCATCCTGTGCTGAAAAACTTCAACTTGCACATTCGGCGTGGCGAGATGGTGGGCATCGTGGGACGCAGCGGTTCAGGCAAGACGACGTTAGTGAATCTGATTTGTCGCTTTTACGATGCTGACACGGGCCGGATCACGCTCGACGGCCGTGACGTGCGCGAGTTGCCGCGCGAGTATCTGCGCAGCCAGGTCGGCGTCGTCTTGCAGGAGCCGTTTCTGTTCCGCGGCACCGTGTGGGAAAATCTGGTTTACGGCAAACCCCATGCTAAGCCGGAAGACGCGCTGGCTGCCGCCAAGAGCGCCCATGCTCACGAATTTATCATGCGTCTGCCCTGGGCTTACGATACGCCGTTAGGCGAACGCGGCGCTGGATTGTCCGGCGGGGAACGGCAACGGCTATCGATTGCTCGCTGTTTGCTCTATGATCCACGGGTGCTGATCCTCGATGAGGCAACCAGCAGCGTCGATCCCGAATCGGAACGCGCCATCCAGGAAGCGTTGGCCGTGCTGACGCGCGGCCGGACGACTATCGCCATCGCGCACCGTCTTTCCACGCTGCGGAATGCCCACCGCATTCTCGTCCTCAATCGCGGCAAGCTCATCGAGGAAGGCAGCCATGAGGAACTGATGGCCAAGGACGGGACTTATGCGCGTCTGGTACGTATGCAAACCGAAGTCAGCGCCGAGCCGACCGTCGATGGCTTGGTTGGTGCCGACCGCAACATCAAACGCCGAAAGGCGTGGGCCGAAAGCCGAAAAGGCCCACCCAGGCACACTCGACGACTTCCGACCACTCCGCCCGGTCTTTTGGGGCTTTCTTCCTCATCGTTGGCATCTCCGTCGACCTTCGACTCTCGATTTGCAGATTTTGGTTTGCGCTGGCTGACGCCCCAGGAAACGCGCTTGCAGCGGGGCGGACGTGATACGCTGCAAGCGGCCGTCGGTGCGGCCCTCTACGATGGGCTGTTCGCCGTCCGCGCTCTGCCGACCGCTTTTCCCGATCAATTTATCAGTCTTCGCTACGCCGATGAGGATGGCCAAGAACACGAGGTCGGCCTCATTCGCGACCTCGCCGATTGGCCGGCCAAGGACCGGGCTTTGCTGGAACAGGCCTTGGCGCGACGTTATTTCGTCCGCGTCATCACCGCTATCGACCGCATCGACGCGAAATACGGTCTGTTGACGTTCCAGGTCCAGACCGATCGCGGACCCGTGTGTTTCACCATGCGCCACAGCCATAGCCAGGCGCAGGAGTACGGCAAAAACGGCAAACTACTTCTCGACGTAGACGACAATCGCTATCTCCTCCCTGATGTCGAGGCCCTGCCGCGCCGGCAGCATTTGTTGTTTCGACGATATATCTATTGGTAAATGTTATCTACCCCTGCCTGAATGCGCCAACGACTCTCTCTCCCGCTTCAACCCTTTCCCACAGGAGAGCAATGGTCCACTGTGCAGCACAACCTCACGGCTATACCGCCCCAGGATAAATAGGCAAGATCACGGCAGCAGGCGATAGAGGCGGTAATATTCATCCGCGTAGATCAATTGCAGAATAGCGCAGGGAATGTCACGATCGGCAGTGGCTACCACATGAGTGATCCCTCGGCGTTTCAACTCGGCCTTGATTTGCTCGTCATTCCAATCGCGTTGCTCATAGCGTTGCTGGTTCCACAGAATGCGCTGGTGCCATTCTAATACCTCAACGTCCCTGTAGGGGATGGACTTGAAATCGATATAGATGGGTGCGCCGGTGAACAGTCGGAATTGCTGCAAATCGACCGAGATGACCTGTTTCTGGATGCTGCTACGGCGCGGCGGCGGCGTGAAGTTGAGCGAGGCAGCCCCTCTCTTGCCGGAGAAGAGGTCGGGCACTTCCACCGGAAGCAGATAAACTTCGCCTTTCGTTTTATGGGCGCGAACGTATTCCAGCAAAGGCAACTCTTGGGTATTTGTGCGATAACCAAGATCGAAAAAGGTAATGAAAATCCCTCCAGCCACAGCAAGGACCAACAACCCGATCCAAGCCATCTGCAAAGCGCGTCCCCAGCGGAATAAGGCCGGCGAGGACCAGGCAGCCAAGCCTTGGACTAGCCGTGTGAGAATGATTATCGTGGCAAGAGGGACCAAGACGACGGATATGCGCCAGGGAAAAAGCAAGGCCAGTGTATCGTTGGCGGTGCCGACTTGTACCAACGTCAGCGCCAGTCCGAGAAGGAAACATACCGCCAAGATGACAAACAACCGACTGCCGCGGACCAGATACGTCGCTGCTGCGACCCAGCCGATCTGCGCCCAAGCGATGCCGTCCAACCAACGATCCACCTGGGCATGATGTGGAATGCGGAAATGGGCCAGAAGGTGCTGCGCCTCAGCGAATGTCTCCGGGGAAGAGGGGGCGAAGGTGCGGAGAACATAGACCACCGCTGGCAAAACCAGGAGCAGGGACCACACACCGCCGAACAGGGCCTCGCGGAGGCGTTTTGCACGGAGGAGCAGATACAGGTAGGCCAGCGTCAGAAAAGCGGCGGGGAGCAGATAGGTGGCATGCATCACCGCAGCGAGCGCTGACCAGGCGGCGGCCGTCAAAGGCCGGTCGTGCAAAAAAGTACACACCGAAAGGAGGAGCAGGACGCCGAACGCCGACGGCTGCAAACCCGCGCCGAGGACGTATTGATTGGCGACCCCGGCCTGGAAATACCAGGGATAATCGACGCCGGACAGCTGGGCCGAGGTCCAGCGCAACAGGGCAGAATGAAGAAGCACCAAAAGAGCAATGAAACAAAGGCGTATCCGAGCCGTAGCCCAGCCGTTGCTGAGGTGCTCAAAAACACCCAAGAGAGCATGGAAATAAATGCCGAGAATGAAGATATAATAAAGGTAGAAAAAGGACTCGTGCAAGTATCGATAGGTGAAGGCTGCAAGGGCGCTGAAAACCGGGGTGGGATCGGCTGTGTTCGCCAGCCAGTCTTCCTTAAGGAACCCGCGGCCGCCCTGGGCAAGACCGTGCAGGAAATACTGGTTCTGGTTCGAGTAATAGAGGCGAGGCTGCGTATAGGCGAGGCCGAACAGCAGCGCCCAGAACAGAAAGCGGAGCCCCTGATTGCCGATACGGAGAAGCAGGCTACGCTGCAAGAAACCTTGTTTTCGGCCCGTCGTGTGGTGCATCGCAGTGCTCACGTGTCTGGTCGTTGACGGTTTTCCGATGCGCCTCTCGCTCTCGCTGGCGGAACGCCTATAAAGAATAGAGAAAGCCGGCATCGTGTTTGGGCCGGCCGCCCGCCTTGGTCGTCGAAAGGATGAGGATGAATCGGTTGTCGCGGTTGGTCTTCTCGTCGGTTGGTTCCAAATACGTCATGGCGCTGACCGGCCTGGGCCTGATGATTTTCGTTATCGCCCACATGAGCGGAAACCTGCTGATTTATTTTGGCAAAGATGCCCTCAACGCCTATGCCCACGGTTTGATGGAACATCCAGTCCTGTTGTGGTCGGCGCGCACCGGCTTGCTGGCCATCTTCCTGATTCACTTGGTCTTCGCCCTACGCACCTGGCAAGAGAATGAGTCGGCCCGGCCCATCCATTACGTCCATGAAAACACTATCCAGGCCAGCTGGGCATCGCGGCATATGATGCTGACCGGGGTGGTCATTCTGTTGTTTGTCCTCTATCATCTGCTGCATTTCACCTTCGGCATCTTCGATCCGGAGCATTTCAAGTACGTCCTGGAACCGAAAGAAGGCGATGTGGCAGGTATGGTCATAGCTGGATTTCAGCAACCGTTGATATCGGCATCGTACATCCTGGCGCAGATTTTTCTGGGATTGCATTTGTGGCACGGCGGCAGTAGCTGGCTGCAACACTTAGGGTTGAACGGGCGTGGCTACGACGCTGTCGTCAACCATGTGGGAGCGGTGGTGGCCTTGAGCGTCGTCGTCGGCAATTGCTCGATCCCACTGGTTATTTTGATGGGATGGATTTATTAAAGCCCCATGCGGCCTTGTAAGGGAGGGGATGCCGCATCGCTCCCTTCCGGCCGCAGCCCTGGCAGAATCGTACAGGAGTACCCTTCATGAAGCTCGACCCTCGTGTTCCTTCCGGCCCGTTAGCACAGAAGTGGGAACGGCACCGCTTTGAGATGAAATTGGTCAATCCAGCGAACAAACGCAAGTTTCGCATCCTCGTCGTCGGCACCGGCTTGGCGGGCGCTTCGGCGGCTGCATCCCTGGCGGAGTTGGGCTACAACGTGGAGAGCTTCTGCTTTCAGGACAGTCCGCGCCGCGCGCATTCCATCGCTGCCCAGGGCGGCATCAATGCCGCCAAGAACTACCAGAACGATGGCGACAGCATCCGCCGGCTTTTTTACGACACTATCAAGGGCGGCGATTTCCGCTCACGCGAAGCCAACGTTTTTCGCCTGGCCCAGATCAGTGTCAACATCATCGATCAGTGCGTCGCTCAGGGCGTGCCCTTCGCTCGGGAATACGGCGGCCAACTTTCCAACCGCTCTTTCGGTGGCGCTCAGGTGTCGCGCACGTTCTATTGTCGCGGACAAACCGGCCAGCAACTGTTGCTGGGTGCTTATCAGGCCATGTGCCGACAAATTCGGGCCGGACGCATCCACATGCACCCACGCACGGAGATGCTCGACCTGGTTGTCGTCGAGGGGCGGGCCCGCGGCATCGTTGTCCGCGACCTGGTGAGCGGGCAGCTTCAGTCGTACAGCGGCGACGCGGTGATCTTGGCCACTGGCGGTTACAGTACGGTGTTCTATCTGTCCACCAACGCCAAGGGCTGCAACGTGACGGCGGCTTATCGCGCCTACAAACGCGGCGCGGCCTTTGCCAATCCCTGTTTCACGCAGATCCACCCAACCTGCATTCCGGTCAGCGGCGAACATCAGAGCAAATTGACGCTCATGTCGGAATCCCTGCGTAACGACGGCCGCATCTGGGTGCCTAAAGAACCCGGCGACCGTCGCCCTCCCAATGAGATTCCGGAAGAAGACCGTGATTACTTTTTAGAGCGCAAATATCCTAGTTATGGCAACCTGGCCCCGCGCGACATCGCCTCCCGGGCGGCCAAGGAAGTGTGCGACGAGGGCCGCGGCGTCGGTCCGAACGGCCGCGGCGTCTATCTCGATTTCGCCGATGCCATCCGCCGCCTCGGCGAACCGGTCATCCGCGAGCGCTATGGGGAGTTGTTTCCCATGTATCAGCGCATTACCGGCGAAGACGCCCTGAAACAGCCGATGCGCATTTACCCCGCCCCCCATTATACGATGGGCGGCCTATGGGTCGATTACAACCTGATGAGCACCATTCCCGGCCTGTTCGTCCTCGGCGAGGCCAATTTTTCCGATCACGGCGCCAACCGTCTCGGCGCCAGCGCCCTCATGCAGGGCTTGGCGGATGGCTACTTCATTGTCCCCTACACCTTAAGCGATTATCTGGCCAGCACCAAACAAACCCCGGCCCCGACCGATGGTCCGGAATTCAAACGCTGCGAGGCTGAGGTCCGCGAACGCATCGCACGGCTGCTTTCGATCAAGGGCAAACGCAGCGCCCAATCCTTCCATCGCCAGCTGGGCAAGTTGATGTGGGACCAGTGTGGCATGGCCCGCAGCGAGCAAAGCCTGAAAAAAGCCCTCAATGAAATCCCTGCTATCCGCGAAGAGTTTTGGAACAACCTCTGCGTCACCGGCAGGGAGCAGGAACTGAATCAAGAGCTGGAGTATGCCGGCCGCGTCGCCGACTTTTTGGAGTTCGCCGAATTACTCTGTTACGACGCTCTTGACCGCGACGAGTCCTGCGGAGCGCACTTCCGCATCGAGCACCAGACGCCCGACGGCGAGGCGGAGCGCAACGATGAGAAATATGCTTACGTGAGCGCTTGGGAATATACGGGTGTGGGGAAGGCCCCGATTTTGCACAAGGAGATGCTGGAGTTCGAGGAAGTGCATCCGAGCGTACGCAGTTACAAGTAGCCTGCCGCGTTTCCCAAGCCCGCCTGGGAATGAAGGGAGTTGAAGAAATAAACATGAATTTCACTTTGCATATCTGGCGCCAGAAAGGCCCTCAAGACGAAGGCCGCATGGTAACATACGATGCCCGCGACATCTCGCCGGACATGTCGTTTTTGGAAATGCTGGATGTCCTCAATCAAGAACTCATCACCAAAGGCGAGGAGCCGATCGCCTTTGACAGTGATTGCCGCGAGGGCATTTGCGGCAGTTGTTGTCTGATGATAAACGGCGTCCCCCACGGCCCCGAACGCGGCGTGGCGACTTGCCAGACCTATATGCGGGTCTTCGAGGACGGCCAGGAGATTTATGTGGAACCGTGGCGGGCGCGGGCGTTTCCCTTGGTGAAAGACCTGATTGTAGACCGCAGCGCCCTGGATCGCATTATCCAGGCAGGCGGCTTCGTGTCGGTGAACACCGGCGGTGCGCCGGACGGCAACGCGGTGTTGGTGCCGAAGACCCACGCCGAGCGAGCGATGGATGCGGCGGCCTGTATCGGTTGCGGCGCGTGCGTGGCCGCTTGCAAGAACGCCTCGGCCATGCTCTTCACCGCCGCTAAAGTTGCCCACCTGGCTTTGTTGCCCCAAGGCCAGCCCGAACGGCGGCGGCGTGTGCGCAATATGGTCGAACAAATGGACCGCGAGGGCTTCGGCAATTGCACCAATTATTACGAATGCGAAGCGGCCTGCCCCAAGGAAATCAGCGTGAATTTCATTGCCCAGCTGAATCGCGAATACCTTGCCGCTTGCCTGGACGGCAGCGACGAATGAGCTGCCAGACTGCTGCTTAGCGGCGCTGCACCGCGGCGCACAAACCGGCCCCGTTGCGCGGCGCCGCTCCACAAGGACGAATGCACCTTTGCGCTATCGGCTTTGTCTGTTGATGTTTTTGCAATACGCGCCGGCGGGTGCCGTATTGCCGTTGTATAGCACCTACTTGCAAGAACAGCTGGGCTTTTCCAGCATGGGCATCGCGGTCTGCTGCGCCACCCAGGCAATTGCCACCCTCTGCGCCGCCCCCTTCGCCGGTCACATTGCCGATCGCTGGATGCCGGCCGAGCACCTTCTCGGCCTGTGTTCGCTCGTTGCCGGCCTGGATCTGTGGCTGCTCGCCGAACAAAACCAGCCGCTTGCGGTCTTTGGCGGCACGCTCCTTTATTGGCTGTTGACCGGCCCTATCTGGATGCTCGGCACCGCCATTGGCTTCGCTCATCTGAAACATCCCGAACGGCAGTTCGGCCCGGTGCGCTTATGGGGCACCCTCGGTTGGATGGCCTCGGCCTGGCTGGTGAGTTACTGGTTCCAAAACCCCGATTGGCTGTGTCAAATAGTCGGCTGGTTCCGTCCCGACCGACCGTGCAGCGAGCGTGCAGATCTTTTTCGCCTGGGTGGGCTGATGTCGTTTGTGTTAACGGCCTACACACGGACGTTGCCGCACACACCGCCGCATCCCGCCTCCTGCTGCATCGCCCTTGTGCCGGGAGGAATACAGCAGGGGTTCGCACCGTTGGCTGCCCTGCAACTCCTGCGGGGCCGGCTGTTTTTCATCTATGCTTTGTGCTTTTTCGGCGTCTGCGTCACCTTCCCTTTCGGCACCCAGGGGACTCCACTTTTATTGCGGCAGCTGCACACCGATGAGGCCGACTTGCCCGCCCTCCTTACCATCGCCCAGGCCACGGAAGTGATTTGCCTGGCCCTGTTGCCTTGGTTTTTGCGGCGCCTGGGTATCCGCGGCACCGTGCTTGTCGGCATGGGGGCGTTGACGCTGGGACTGGCCGTGCAAGCGTTGGCCCCTTCGCGTCATCTCGTCGCTGGGGCCTTGGGCTTCAACGGCCTGGTCATTGCCGGTGTCTATGTGGCCGGTCAAGTCTTCGTCAATGGCCGCGTTCACGAGGGGCTTCGTGCCAGTGTGCAATCGCTCTTGACGTTTATCAGCGGCCTGGGTTTGTTGCTGGGCAACCTGCTCTTTGGCGCCCTCCGCCGCTGGGCCGGCGGCGAGTTACAACCAGCCTTCGCCGTCGGAGCGGTCATCATGGTGATATTGACGGCGGTATTCGCATGGGGGTTCAAAAGCGACCGCTAAAACCCTGCGGGCCTTTAACCAGAAAGATTACAGGCACGCTGTCTCACGAGGGCGGTGCGCCTTGAAGGCGGCGCCCCGCTCCAGCGCTTTCCGCAGACGAAGCCGTGCCACATGGAGACGGCGCTTGATGGTGCCGATGGGCGTTGCAAATTCGCGGCTCATTTGCTTCAACGAACGGCCACGGATGTAGAACGCTAGCAACGTAGCCCGATCGACCGGCTTGAGACGCTCCAAGCCGCGGTACAACTCGTCGGCCTGCTCCGCCTTGACCAGCGCTTCCAACGGACTGGCGCCAGAGGCCTCGGCATGCTCTAGCACCGCCGGCTCTGTTCTCTGTGTCGGGCCGTGCCGCGTCAGGCGATTAATGGCCATGCGCACGGTGATCTGACGCAGCCAGCCAGCGAAACACTGGGTGTCACGCAGCTGCGGCAGCTTCTTCATGCCATGCAAGAACACTTCCTGTGTCAACTCCTGCGCCTCCGTCGGATTGCGCAGACGCGACAAGGCGATGGCGTAAACGGTCGGCTGAAAGCGCACGATCAGCTCACCGTAGGCTGCCCGGTCGCCCGCTTGTGCCTGTTCAACCAAGATCTTCGTGTCGATCCAGTTCATTGCAAAGAAACCCTTCTCGATCCATGCGCGAATAGCCAGGTTCTACGATCGCCAGCGAGAATCCTGCGGGGATCATCCGCGTAGGTCTCGCGGTTGTCGCCCCCACCCTAACCCTCCCCCTTGGGGGGGAGGGAACCTTTCGCCCTCCCCCTTGGGGGGGAGGGAGCCTCTTTCGCCCTCTCCCCTCGCGGGGGAGGGAGTCTCTTTCTCTCTCCCCCCTTGTGGGGGAGGGAGCCTCTTTCGCCCTCTCCCTTTGTGGGGGA
>Ga0078972_1007071_pt1 | contig 25551 bp, 28 predicted proteins | sample YelNatPaOPGAMG01_FD_67568 | JGI IMG/M metagenome (GOLD analysis project Ga0078972, IMG submission 67568) | Hot spring thermophilic microbial communities from Obsidian Pool, Yellowstone National Park, USA - OP-RAMG-01 (SPADES assembly) (version 2) | ecosystem: Environmental > Aquatic > Thermal...
TTACTGGAATGGTTGTCTGAAATTCCTTCCAGGGTAGACTGCTTGGCTTCCAAGCTCCTCCTCAATGGTGAGGAGCCTGTTATACTGGGCTGTCCTCTCAGACCTGCATGGTGCCCCCGTCTTTATCTGGCCTGCGTTCAAGGCGACAGTCAGGTCGGCGAGCCAAGTATCCTCGGTCTGCCCCGACCTCTCAGAGACTTGCACGCCGTAACGGTTCCTGAAGGCGAGTTCAGCCGCATCCAAGGCTTCACTCAAGGTTCCGATCTGGTTGACTTTCAGTAGGAGGGCGTTACCGGCTCCTACACTCATCCCCCTCCTCAACCTGGCCATGTTCGTTACGAAGAGGTCGTCTCCAACAATCTGAATGCCGAGTCTTTTTGTGAGTTCAGCGAACCCCTCGAAATCATCCTCATGCAGAGGATCCTCAATAGACTGTAGGGGATAGGTTGATGCGAGGTCGACATAATAATCTATGAGCTCCTCCCTAGAGTATTCTCTGCCCATCAACCTGTATCCTCCAGTCTTCTGGTTGTATAGGTGGCTTGCAGCCGCATCCAACCCAAGAACATATTGGCCGCTGTAACCTAGATTCTCAACTGCCTCAAGCTCGGTGTCGAAGGCTTCTCTGGGATCCTTCATTCCAGGGGGTGTGTAGCCTCCCTCATCCGCAACGTTTAGGGAGTGTCTACCATACTTTTTGACAAGTATCTTGCCGAGCTCATGGTAAACCTCGACACTCGCCCTCATAGCCTCACTGAATGTTCTGAAGCCTACAGGGATTATCATATGCTCCTGGAAGTCAAGCTCGGTGGCGGCTAGTCTACCACCATTGACATAGTTGAGTAGGGGAACAGGCATGATGTGGCTGTTTGGGCCTCCGATATACCTGTATAGGGGGATCTTGAGGGTGTTTGCGGCAGCCCTAGCCACCGCCAAGGATACACCTACAATGGCGTTGGCTCCGAGTCTGGATTTATCCTCTGTGCCGTCGAGTCTTATCAGTAAACCGTCGATCTCCCTCTGCTTTGTGACGTCGACACCTATCAAGGCCGGTTGAATAGTCTCATTCACATTCCTGACAGCCTTCAGAACCCCCCTACCGCCATATCTTGATCCGCCGTCCCTGAGCTCAAGAGCCTCATATTTGCCGGTGGATCTGCCTGATGGAACGTCGGCCCTACCGACCGTTCCATCCTCAGTCGTAACCTCAACTTGGAGTGTAGGCTCACCCCTACAGTCAAGTATCTCCCTGGCCTTAACACCCTTTATCTTGACACCTTCTCCACACCTTGAGAGATCCATTAAACATCAGCCTCCATGAGGTTCACTTGCGGGTTACAACTATAAGGTTCAGGTCCATAACGTTTGTCCCTGTAGGCCCGGTTACAATCGTGTCTTTTAGCCTCCTCAACACCTCATATGAGTTATGTTTGGTCAGACTGTCAAAGATATCTATGCCCTCACCTTCAGCCCTGCTTACAGTGTATCCGTCGGCGATCCCGCCTGCGACGTCTGTAGGCCCATCTGTTCCATCAGTGTCTATGGAGGCCACGACTATCCTTCCACATCCACCTATCCTCAATGATGCTCCCAAGACAAGCTCTTGGCTGGGCCCTCCCAAGCCTGACTCACCCTCAACCTTGACCGTCGACTCACCCCCAGCGATCAAAACGCATGGCGGCTTCAGGGGTCTACCCTTCACATCCACCTCCTTACCTATGGTTGCCAGAACCGAGCCGACCTCCCTACTCTCCCCCTCAACTACCGTTGATAGGATCATTGGTTTAAACCCTAGATCTCTGGCCTTCCGCTCAGCCGCCTCGCATAGAATCTCATTATCGGCAAGTATCACGTTCTGAACCTTCAGACCATCAAAGTCCTTGGTCTTAGGTGTCTCCAACCTAGGGTCTCTGAGCCCCCTCTCAATATATCCTCTTACAGTGTTAGGAACCTTATCCCATAGACCATACTTCTTGAGGGTCTTGAAAGCATCTTGGAACGTCGTCTGGTCTGGAACCGTGGGCCCCCAAGGCTGGCCTGCAACCTCATCTATAACGATAAGATTGATTATCTGGGCTGGATGGATGTAATGTGCGAGTCTCCCACCCTTGATCTTTGATATGTGATTTCTAACAGCGTTCACCTCATCTATCTTGGCCCCAGACTTCAACAGCAGGTCGGTCACCACCCTCTTATCCTCCAAAGTTATGTCGCCGGCGGGCAGAGGCGTCAAGGCTGAGGCACCGCCGGTTATAGCGCAGAAGACCAAGTCTCTGAACTGGGCGCCTTCAGCGATCTTTACAATTCTTCTCGCACCCTCCAGGCCAGCCTCATCTGGGAGGGGGTGGCTCGCCTCAACCACCTGAATACGGTTCAGACGTCGACCATCACCCCTCTTGACAATTATGAGACCACCTGAAAGCCTATCCTCCAGAATCTCCTCCAAGGCTTTGGCTATAGGGTAGGTGGCTTTACCTGCGCCGACCACAAAAATTCTATTGACCCTGGCCAAATCATATTTTGAGCCGCCGACTTTCAACGTATCATCATCAACATTCACCAGCCTCAAAGTTGCCTTGTAGGAGTCGACTGATTCCAGGGCATACTCAATAATTTTGAGAGCAACCTCCCTACCCTTCACGTTTCCATGGGAGACCAACTCATCCTTGTTCATGATCATGCGAACATCCAAAATCCAATAACCTAGACTATTCATAAAATTATTGTTGCAGACGACGCCTCCGAATGTATATGTGAATGAAAAGTTCACTCCAACATTCTTTAGGCAGGTCTGATCGGGGAGACAGCTGTTCAGCTGACATTCATAGATTCCCATAATATTATTGATCTCGCTGATTCAGATAGGTTTCGGCAACCCTTATATGGTCAAGCATCGACGTGAAGCGGTAGGAGGCTTCAACATTCAACTGGAAATATTCCAGCTTGATAAATGAGTCTAAACTGGTAGAGTTGACTAGGAAGCTGATCAGTATTCCAAGCCCCGTAAGAGGGCTTGACTACGGGTGTGAGGAGGAGATTGCGACATATCTTTACAGGAGGCTCAGAGATTCCGGCTTTGAGGTCCAACTCCAAAATGTTTCTGAAGGCCGACCGAACATATTAGGGATCCTCCGCGGTGAGGGTGGAGGATACAATCTCATGCTCAACGGTCACCTAGACACGATCGAGACTGAAGGTATGACTGTAGACCCATATGGAGGCGAGGTTAAGGATGGAAGGATCTACGGTAGAGGAGCATCCGATATGAAGGGTGCTCTGGCCGCGATGGTTGTGGCATGTGAGGCTGCTAAAGAATCGAATATCAGATTGAAAGGCGACGTCATATTTGCAGGGTGCGCCGACGAGGAGGGCAGAGGTTCCGGAGGTGAATATTTAGCAAGGAGCGGATTGAGAGCCGACATGGCCATAGTCGGGGAGCCTACAGGACTCTCCCTAGGCATCGCACATAAAGGCTTGACTTTCATAGAGATAAAAACATACGGTAAAGCAGCCCATGGGAGCAACCCAAACCTCGGCAAGAATGCAATCCTAACAATGAATAAGATAATCAACATACTAAACACGAAATATCTTGAGAGGTTGAACAGTAGAAAACATCCGGTTCTTGGAGCACCGACCTTCAACATAGGCCTCATAGAAGGAGGGTATAGGCCAAACGTAGTTCCAGACTCATGTAGAATACAGGTCGATAGAAGAATCATTCCCGGAGAAGACTACAGGTCGGTCCTCACCGAACTGAACGAGATCTTAACCGAATTGAGGGCTGATGATCGAGACGCTGAATATCAAGTTGAGGCTATAGACTGGATAAAATGTTCACCGATGGAGACACCGAAGGATGCTCTCATCGTAAAGACCGTGAAGGAGAATTTGAAATTAATCTCTGGAATAGAGCCTGAGATTGGAGGGTTACCATACTGGTGCGATGCAGGTTCAATCTCAAACATAATGAGAATACCAACATTAGTATTCGGACCTGGAGACCTGGAGCAAGCACATTCATCAACCGAGAGCATAGACATCACCAAACTCAAAATATATGCAGAGACTATCCTCAAAACCATAATAGACATATGCTCAATAGAAAGATGACCAACAAAAATCCTAGAATATAACGCATCTTCCACTAAACCTGGTAGACCTAACCTAAAAATTGATGAGAAGCCCAACCGATCACATCTAAAATCTTAAATTTCAGATTCAGAATACAAGTTTACGAGTTGAACATGAATGAATTCTGCCGATGATATTAAGAGTGTGGCTGTTATCGGGGCTGGCGTTATGGGCCACGGAATCGCTGAAGTATATGCCCTGAACGGCTACCCAGTATGGATGATGGATGTGAACGATGAACTGTTGAGGAGAGGGATGGGCTATATCAACTCTGAACTTAAAACATTGATCGACAACGGGTTCACAACCGAGGAGGAGGCTGATAAGGCCCTGAAAAGAATATCGACCACAACAAGCCTGAAAGAAGCTGTTGAGGGTAGAGAGTTTGTAACAGAAGCTGTGACTGAAGACCTGAAACTGAAGAGGCGAATATTCTCTGAAATGGAGAGTTATGTCTCTGAAGACGCTATACTCGCATCGAACACTTCAGGCCTGATGATAACAAAGATAGCCAGAGGGTTAAAGAGGCCTGACAGAGTCATAGGCACACATTTCTCAGTACCACCCCACATAGTTCCAGGTGTTGAGATAATCAGGGGGAAGAAGACCTCAGATTTAACATTCAAGATAGCCTACGACCTCATCAAGAAGGTTGGCAAAGTACCTTTCGTTGTCAAGAAGGAGATCGACGGATTCCTTTTGAACAGGCTCCAACTAGCCTTGAACAGAGAAGCTTTCTACCTGGTTGAGAAAGGCGTCGCAACACCTGAGGATGTCGACATATGCTTAAACAGCGTCTTAGGATTCAGATGGGCGACTGTAGGACCGTTCAGACAGATAGACTCGGCTGGAATAGACACAGCGGCGAGGGTCTGGAAATACCTCCTACCAACCCTTGCAAACTACAAGAAGACACCGAAGATGATAATTGACAAGGTTGCCAAGGGCGAGTATGGCATGAAGACAGGTAAAGGAATCTACGAGTATCCAAACATCGAGGAAGCCTACAGGAAAAGAGACGACGGATTCCTCAAGACCTTGAAAGTCATGAAGACCATATGGAAGTAAGTCTTTAAGAAGGAGCCGCGCCTGGCAGCGTAAAGCCCCTCTCTCCAAAGGCTACAATTAAAGGAACCTATGATATTTGAGAGAGCGGGGTTTCCCCCAAAAGTTAGCTAGGCCTCTGAATGCCGATCTCTATTCCACACCGTCTAGAGTGAACCATCAGCCAATCTGAAAATTTTTACCATCATGGATTTTGAGTTTAAAGAGAATATTTATGGAGTATGGGAGGTTCGGCAACCGACAAAAAACAGGCAATTTAATGTGTTGTTCTACTCTCTATTCAGGAACTTCTCGTCGCATTGTATCTCAGCATTCGGTAGGACAGCGATTTTAGGCTTGTGAGTGAAGCTCGACTTAACTTCTTCAAGAGCTTCCTTCCATGTCTTCACCCAGACGACTTTGGATTCAGCTATTGGTAGGAGGGGGTCGGGAACCTTATACTCTGAGTATATGACCAGTTTCCTGAAGTTTACTTCAGGTGTCTGGCTGCCTCCTGGACCATACTGTCTCTTTCCAAATTTCCCAACCAGGTAGTGGGTCGTCTGACCTTCAGGCGCCTGGGCTATGAGAACCATCACACCATCCTCCTTCAACCTGTGCTTCCAGCTTGAGACCGCTAGAGCAGCCTCGTTTGCCTTGGCATATGTGTTTGCAACGATGACGTCGACATTGCTCGGAAAGTTTGGTGTCGAATAGTGGTGTTTGGCCTCTGAGACAGCATAGGTGAAGGCTTCATCTAAGCCTCCAGCATATATTTCGGCGCAGTCCCCTACACCGTTTACTAGGACGTCTATCTTCATGTCCATGCCGGCTATCCTACCAGCCTCATCTATATCTGCCCTCGTAAGGTTGCCCTTCACGAAACCCCATAGAGAATCTAATGGAGGATTCTTCCTGTGAACATCCACATGATTATGGTAGACTGTTTCGAATGAGGATATTCCAGGCAAGATTATCTTTGCGCCTCCACCGTATCCTGTCATGGGATGAGGTAGGACCGAGCCTATTCCTATCTTTAGGTCGCATGAATTGTATTCGGCGTTGACTTCGACAGGTGTTCCCCAACTTGTCTCACCAACCCTCTCACAGTTTGAGAATGGATTATGATTATAGACAGGGTACCTCTCAACATTCTCCTCACCGATCTTCTTGGCGAAGTCGTACCTGTACCATGCGCCGTGCAGCCCGCCACCCATTATGAATCTGATGTGGTCATCAGATATGCCGGCAGCATTCAACTCCTCCAAGATGTGGGGGATTATCTGGTATGCCCTGGTGGGTCTGGTCATATCGTCGACCACTATGGCAACCTCCCTCTTACCCTCAGCAAGCTTCGCTATTGGTTTGGCTCCGTGAGGCTCCCTCAGAGCCTTCTTAAACACATCATCCTTCACCTTTTGCTTCTCATACCCGACCATGGGTAAGAATAGGGTGAACCATGACATGAGTCTGAAACTTTTCCATTAATTTTTGGTGTTTCTACCAGAATAGTATAACGTCGCCATCCTTTATCTCAGTGTTTGGATCAACAACCCCGAAAGGCGGCATCCCAACCCTCTTCACAGTTATCATCGTCCTCAGGTTCATTATTTTATATTCTGGCGGTATGAATACTTCTTTGAACCCTGGATATTTCTTGTTGAGCTCATCTAGGAGCCCACCGATAGTTTTTTCCTCTGTCTGGATCGTTTCATCATATTTCCCAGTCATGACCAAGGTGAATACTGTGTATTTGGCATGTACCAGAGGCATCTACTTCACCTCTAAACCATGCTTCTTAAGGTCTTCAGCGACATATTCGAGTCTGAGTTCCTTGAGCCTTCTAAGTGTTGGGATACTTGTCTCTCTATCCCAACCTTGGAGCTCATAATATTCATCGAGCATGATGTCAAATTTTTGTTGTGTCAAGGGTTCGTAGAATTGGGCTCCTAAAGGCTCCTCCCTCATCCTTCTAGGCACGGAGTCATGCACCCTCCTGTAGCCTTCCCTAACAATGAATGATCTCTCCAGGGTCACGACTCTGGCCCCTACCTCCAATGCTTCTCCGAGTGTGAAGTCTAGGCCGGTGGATGCGTTTAGGATCTTGACCCAAGGCCTGAAGTCTATACCTAATCTGCCCCTTATCATGTAGACGCAGCTCGGCAGACACTCGATGAAAGTTGTGCTGTCATACCTGAACTTCATGAATTTAGCTTTCCCATCGGTCGTTCTAGTGTTGAAGACCGATTTCAGGTCTAGGTCTAAACCCAACTCTCTCAACAGTTCGGATGTTGCGATTCTTGGGTTTGAAGGGTATGGAGGATACCATTTTGTATGGTCTGGCCCGGTCTCACTCGTTGCGTTTCCAAGGGCTGCCTGATACAGGTTCCTCCAAGGCATCATCTCCAACTCTAAACCTTTCACCGTCAACTTGTACCTGTCGGAGCCTCTACCGATCTTCTGAGACGCCTTCTCCACACCGAGGGCAAGTATTCCTCCGAAACCTTTCCTGTAAGCTATTTTCTCAGCCAACTCGACAGCTGCCCTGTGATTTCCGAAATTCAATTCTAAACCGTCCGTATCCTGCTTTGTAAGTATCCCCTTCTCGTAACATTCCATCGCCCAAGCTATGGAGTAGGCTACGAAATACTGGTCCATCCCGAGCCTGTTACATTCATCCACAAGCTTGACCGCCGCAGCTAGGTTGGCGTTACCTATCAGGGCGGTGAAAGCGAAATTGCTTCCAGCCCACATATTCTTCCCCTTCGTCCCCGCATACTCTCCGTCTCTGACCTCATGCCATTTACCCTCAGCCGCGTATGGGCAACAGAAGCAGGCTGTTCCTCTGAGAGCATACTTTTCAAAATATTTCTCCGCACACACATCGTCTATCCTATATAATTCAGCCTCCTGGGCGTTCCTCGTCTGCAAGCTTCCGGTGAAACTGAACATTCTTGTCATGCCGCATGAGCCCCAGACGCTGTATATGGGGACGTAATGGTCGTCTGTATTGTAGTGGTCGTGGGCCTGAAATATTTGGTTCCATAACTTTCCATACTCTTCAGGGTCAGCTATCTGGACCCCTCCAGTCCCCCTCACCGCTATGGCCTTGAGCTTCTTCGAACCCATCACCTCACCGCAGCCGCTGCGGCCACCACCCCTACAAAGGTCTGTCAAAACCAGACTGCTGTGAACAAGATTCTCACCTGCAGGACCTATGTAGGCGACTTGAATATTGAAGTCTCCAACCTCCTCCTTTATCATCCTATCAGTATCGAAAGTATCTTTACCCCAGATATGCTCAGCACTTCTGATCTCCACATTATCATCGTCTATCCAGATATAGCAAGGCTTCTCTGAAACCCCTTCAACAATGACATGGTCATACCCAGCATACTTCAGTTCGGGACCCCAGAACCCCCCGAAACCACCTTCAGCAATGCATCCCCTATCGCTCCTAGTTGTAATGGAAACTCTACCCATACCTATCGGCGTACCTTCGAGGGGTCCTGTTCCAAAGATCAGCTTGTTCTCAGGTCCGAAAGAGTCTACACCAGGCTTAACCTCCTCATACAGGATCCTCGCATTTATACCTCTGCATCCAACATAGTCCCTCATCCAATCCTTCGGCAAATCCTGCTTCAATATCTTTCCAGATGAGAGGTTGACCCTCAATATTCTGCCTTTCCAACCATACAATTTGCCGGTCATTTAGGCCAAGGCCTCCAAGGATACTTCCACTTCCAAGGAGCTATAAACTTGAATACAGGCTGAATCTGCCTCTTAATTGCAAGCTCATAATTCATATCTACAGCCTGCTTCTTGCTAACATATACTAAGCATCCTGTAGGACAGTAATAGACGCATTGGGGATCCCCTGCAGGACACTTGCCGTCACAGTCTATTACAGGATAGTTGCGGCCCTCATATACAACTCTTGAAACTCTTATCCTGGATTTTTCAGGGTTGAACTCCTTGAAGAGGGTCAGAGAACAAGCCATCTCACAAGCCCTACAACCATTACACAAATCGTTAAACGCATAAAGAATCTTGGAATCCATTTTGCAGATCACTGAACAGTAGAGTTGTTCTAACATTACATCATATTTATGTTGAATAGAGACTAGATCACTGGTAGCGTAAAGAGGATGATCCATGCGGGTATAGTCAGCAGCGCCCAAACGGTCTTGTTCCAGTTGAAGACTTTCTGCCCATCCATCACTCCGAAAGGTATCAGGTTGAAGGCGGCGAGCCAAAGGTTCACATAGAATCCTTTGGTTCCAATCAGATTGAAGACTGTGCCGAACCTGCTGATTATTAGAAATAGTAGTGTGATCCCGATGTTTGTTATTGGGCCAGAGACCGATATCAACCCGTTCTCCCTATCACTGATTCTGTAGCTGAATGGGCTCCTTGGGAATATGTATACTGCCCCTGGAGCGGCAAATATTACTCTGCCACCTGAGGCCAAGGCAAAGATCAGAGCCATGATGAGGCCCATAGGCCACACTCTGAATTCCGCCCAGCATCCAAGCCTCCGAGCCACATACCTATGTGCCAGCTCATGCCCTATGAATCCTAGCCCTAAGGTTCCTAGGGATATGAGTAGTGTTGTAAAGAATAGTCTGGGTGTGGTGAGGTCTCTGACTGAGAAGCAGAATCCTAGGACAAGCCAAGCCAAAAGCAACTGTTTCAATTCTGATGTTAAGATCGGTCTAACATGCCCCTCTGGCACCTCAAGTCTATCCTCGAAGACCTCCCTCACATAGTTCGGTGGCCTGGCGAATATGATGTTGGGGCATTCATGTGCCTCCGGCAACCTATGGCTGACACAGTAGGGTCTCCTGCAATAACTGCAGATGAAGGGGAAATCCACCTCAGCCCCGCAGAATTCACATCTAGCCATGACTATACCGCCACTGAACAGTCTTCATTCAGACCCTCACCACTCATAAACCTTCAGAGATTTAGAGGGGATGTAAACAGATAATCTAGTCGACCTAAATATGCGAGTTTCGAAATTTTCTATTGGTGGCCCCTCTGTTTTTGTCAATTATTCGATTGTGAGAATTGTAATCATAAAAAAGGGTGGAGGTTTTAAAGCTTCTTCCTGCATAGGTACCAGTCTTTACATTCGTAGCCTTCTCTGAGTCTCTTCTCGGCTCCTTCCTGGGTGACCGGCGGCGGAACTATCACTGGGTCTCCGGGCTTCCAGTTTGCTGGTGTGGCTACGTTGTGTCTGTCGACTGTCTGTAGGGAGTCTATGACCCTCAGAATCTCACTCATATTTCTCCCAGTCGACATCGGGTAATATATTATGGCCCTGATCCTCCCCTCCGGATCTATGAAGAATACAGACCTGACCGAGGCTGTTGTGCTCTCCCCTGGATGTATCATACCGTAAAGTCTAGAAACCTTCATGTCCAAGTCTGCAATTATCGGGAACGGTATCTTGACCTTCATCTTCTCCTCTATGTTCCTAACCCATGCTATGTGGGAGTATATGCTGTCGATGCTCAGCCCTATGAGCTCAACATCCCTCTTCCTCAACTCCTCATATATCTCTGCAAAGGCGATGAATTCTGTTGTGCATACCGGTGTGAAGTCTGCTGGGTGAGAGAACAGGATCACCCACCTCCCTCTATAGTCTGAGAGTCTGATGTCACCGCGGTTGCTTCTAGCCTCGAAGTCTGGGGCTTCCTGACCTATCTGCGGGAAGGGCCTAACCTGAGATTCTGTTGAGGCCTCCTCTTTCATGCTCCTACACCCTTCTTACTGGTTATGACTATTTTCACTACTAAGGCTTTAAGGTTTCCACAATAGAGAAATATTGAGTTTCCACATTGTTTTCTACTTTTTGTCTTAAATTCAATCCTTTATTGAGGGATGCTACTCAATCGACCGTAAACTTACAAGCATAATGGTGAAACGTTTGAAAAATTAAAACATGTTTCAGAATTTGAACATGATGTTCTAAACCTTAACTCTTTATTCTGGAATTCACATTGATCTAGCTGGATGTGAAATGTCGAAGGCAAGACTCGCCGCGGCGATAGCGGCTCTAATCATAATTGTGGCGGTATCGTTCACATTAGGTACTCTTATCCTCCCTCTTGAGGAGGGGGAGAGGTTTGCAAGGCCGGAGTCTATTCCAGCTGTTGCACCCTCCCCAATCTCAACCCCAAGCCCAAAAACCTTGGAGCAAAAGACACCTGAGGGTAGAATGGTTATCTACAATGGATACGTATCGATTGAGACAGATGATATTGAAGGAACCCTTGATAGGGTGAGGTCTCTAGCCGAGAGGCAGGGAGGATATGTAGCCGGCTCATCGAGGTCAACATCTGGAACAAGAATCGTCGCCCAGATAACCATAAGGATCCCACAGGAAGCATTCCACAGAACCATGGTTGAGATAGAAGGTTACGGTAAGGTTCTGAATGAACATACAAGCAGCGACGATGTAACTGAACGTTACATAGACTTGAAGTCTAGACTCAAGAATCTTCAGGTTCAAGAGCAACGTCTGGTAGGTCTATTTGAAAAAGCCGTAAACATTGATGAAATACTCCAGATAGAGAGGGAGCTGGGTCGAGTTCGAGGAGAGATAGAGAGCCTCCAAGGCCAGATAAACTATCTTGAGAGGAGCGTAGCGATGTCTCTGATAACAGTCAACCTCATAACCCCACCACCCCCATTCACACCGCCAGGAATGGATTGGGGCTCCACACTTGAGGCTGCAATGAGAGGTTTCTTCACAGTCCTTAGGGGGCTCATAATAATCATAGTCTCCATAATACCATTCGTATTGATAGTTGGATTGCCGGCATACATCCTTTACAGGAGGAGACAGACAAGAAAGCCGGAGAGTCGAAAGCCACAAAACGAAACTACTTGAATCCAACCTCCAGACGAAAGATAATTGTGGCTAGGTTAAAATTTATGTTGTCTGCGATCAGGCCTGATGTGGAGGGAACAGATTATAAGTCTGCTCCCTCCCTTTATCTGAAACATGATATCTGAACTGGAGATCCTGACGAGGCTTTTCTTAGCATTTGTTCTCGGCGGATTGATTGGTCTTGAGAGGGAGCTGGTCGATAAACCTGCGGGGCTTAGAACCCATATACTCGTCTGTCTAGGTTCAGCCCAATTCACAATTCTATCATTCAACGCCTTCCCGGGAAGCGACCCCTCCAGAATAGCGTCATATATCGTTGCTGGAATAGGCTTCATCGGCGCCGGAACGATCATACAGACTAGAGAGAGGGTTGTTGGTGTAACAACCGCAGCCTCCCTATGGGTCACCGCTTCAATAGGCATGGCTATAGGAATAGGATTCTACTTCGCCGCCGCTGTGGCTACAGTAATTACCCTTCTGACCTTGGGCCTGACCTTGATGTTGAAGAGAATACGTTAACAGCCAAGAAGATATTCATAAACAGTTTTTAGGGGGAGCCGCTTCCAACCTGAGTATTTTGACGGTTATAATTATTTTTTTATCTACTGGATTTCCAAGTGATAGGTGTGGTTAACCTTTCTGAGTTCGACACCATCACCGAATAGGGATGTTACGTTCCATTTATTGAGTTGGCTCTCCTTATCTCCTGAGAATATTACCCTACCTTTCTTTAGGCCTAAGACATGTGTGATCTCTGGAAATATCTCCTCGAGATGATGTGTAACGAAGAGAACTGTGATGCTCCTCTCCATCCTTATAAGTTGCTGGACCGATTCCAAATATTCTTTTCTGGCGACTGGGTCGAGTCCAGCGCAGACCTCGTCAAGAATTAGGATCCGAGGTTTCTTTATTACGGCGCGGGCTATCAGAACCTTCCTCTTCTCGCCTGTCGAGAGGGTCCTGAAAACCTGACCTTCACGACCCTGCAAACCCATAAGTTTCAATAGTCTTTTCGCCCTTCTGATAATCTGCGGTGGCGGCTCATCGAATAGCCTGAGGGTTGAGAAGTAGCCTGTCAACAGAACATCTATCACAGGCTGGTCCTGAGGCAGATCCTCCTCCAGAGCTGAGCTCACCCAACTTATCCTCTCCCTCAGCCTCTGTAGGGCTACCTTCCCAAACTCTTTACCTAGAACCTCAACCTTACCCCTTGAAGGCCAAAGGTATGTTGCAATTATCTTTAGGAGGAGGGTCTTCCCAGCCCCGTTCTGACCTATGATAGCCCACTGCTCCCCAGGATAGACCTCCCAATCGATGCTGTCGAGTAGACGCATCCCTTCACGTTCGAGTGAGACATTGCGCAATGCGATTATTGGCTTCCTCTTGACTCTGGCTGGCGGAGACATTATTCCACCTGGGTAAGGCTCTTCCAATGAAGGTTAGGTTACATACGGTTTCGCCGATAGATGTCTGAACATATTCTTAAACTTCATTCTTCAAAGGGGGGTTTGAGCCTCTTTAGAAAACGTCTTTTCTACCCACTCTTTTATCTGGTCTCTAACGTTTCTGAATCTTTCCAGAATCTCAGCTTCACTCCCACTGATCGTTGAAGGGTCTTGGAAACTTTTGTGCAGCCTCTTCAATCCCGCCGGAAAGTATGGGCATCTCTCCTTGGCTTGGTCGCAGACTGTGATTACCCAGTCAAATTTGATGTTGCGAAACTCATTTATGCTCTTAGATCTCTGTTTCGATATATCTATCCCGATCTCAGCCATCACCCTTACGGCGTAGGGGTTCAGGTCTGTCGGCTCGGTCCCTGCACTGTAAACCTCATACCTGTCCCCGTATAGGCTCCTCAAAAGACCTTCAGCTATCTGTGAGCGTGCAGAGTTATGGGTGCATATGAATAGGACCTTCTCCTTAACCATGATCCTCAACCAACATTCGCCGCAAATTCTTGCGGGGCAATATGTTTCTCCGTCGAGCTGCTTAACATCCTATTTATAAATTGTAGTTTCGGCCACATCCTTAAGAGGATGCCTTTTCTACTTCAGATATAGATCATATGTGTGTCTGCTGTTGATCTGATGGTGGGGTGACCTTGAATAGTTTAGGTGTGGTGATGGCTTTCAGAGGTTGGCCTGACGCAGGGAGGGTGGCGACATATTCGGCTGAGTATCTGGTGGAGACGCTGGATGCTGTGAAGGTTGGTGAATTGGACTCAACGATCTTCTATGACTTCGCCGTTCAGAGGCCTATCGTCAATATTGAGAGGGGGCTACTCAAAGATTACAGGCCTCCAGTGAATGAGTTGTATAGAGTCGCCTCCTCAGGCATGGATCTGCTTGTATTCATCGGTGTTGAGCCGCATATGAATTGGCCTGCCTACTCAAAATCCATATTCAAAATGTTCGAGGGTAAAGATGTTGGTAGGATATGTTTGCTCGGAGGCTTGATAGATAGGGTTCCCCATACTGTCGAGCCGCTGGTTTCTGGTCTCGCAACCACACCAGACCTTGTTGAGGAGTTGAAGCGCCACGGTGTGGAGCCTACAGACTATCTTGGTCCAAGCAGTATCCACAGCCTGATATTGGATGAATGTAAGAGGATGGGGTTGCCTGCTATGAGTATCTGGGGCCACTCACCCGAATATGTGATGGATGTAGATGCGGCGACAGCCCACCAACTGTTGTCTAAAGTCAGATCTTTGATGAATATAGATGTTGACTTGACACGTCTAAGGAGGGAGAGTGAAGAGTTGAAGAGGAGGTTGGATGACCTGATGGCTGGGAACGAAGATTTTTCGCAGCTTGTGAGTAAACTCGAGCTCGAATATAAGAGTCTTAGGAGGAGGCCAAACTACATCGCATAGCCTCAGGTTCAGTCTTCATTATTTCTCTTAGAACCGATGTTGCGAAGGCTCCTTTTGGCAGCGTGAAGGACACAACCAGATTTGAGCCTTCAATCTCAACTTGAATGTCGGAGATTGAGAGGCGACCTAGACGCCTCGTACCCTCAACCTTAACCTGATCAAACATATCCAATGTTACACCGGCTTCCTTTAGGATCTCCGATTCAAATTCTCCAGCGGGGCCCCTAGCCATCCACATCCTTGAACCGTATATCGGCGCTGTGAAACTGATCTCTTGCCTGTTGTATCTCGGCTGCTCACGCTCAGCATCCTCAACGATGAACATGCCTCCTGTAGAATATTTCTTCGCAATATCCCCTGGAAGTATTTTGTAGAAGAGCCCAGCCTCAACCCTCCTGGCCAGGTAGAGGTTGCATAGGTAGCTCTGGTAGCTCGATATGAGGAATCTTCTCAACCACCTGTCCTTCACTCTCAGCTTGCCCCTAACGATATTCATTCCTTTAACTATGTTGTCGCCTTGAAATCCGAACCTTTGGGGGCCGAAGAAGTTTGGTACACCACACCTCCTCAACTTTTCAACTATGGCTTTGGCTCTACATTCAGCCTCCTCTGGCGTAACGTTCAGGTCTGTAATGGTCACTCTGAACCTGTTCCCTAAGAGGTGGCCGGGCCTGAGCTTATTCCTGTGCAGCCTAGCCCAGTTCACAGTGACCGGTAGACTTCTTTTAACATGTTCGATGACCTCTTCGATAATTTTCCCGTCCCCACTCTCTAAGGGTATGCTGAATGTCTGGGTTGCGCAGGCATGTTTGTCCTTCAACCCTGCGTAGCCTACGTCGCTTGGACTCAGATTGAAGAGTTTGGCGAGTCTATGTTGAACTTCAATGGTGGTTAAGCCTTTCTTGGTAAGGTTCACATATAGGTGCCGGCCATCCCCAACAGGATCATACAGGGGTAGTTCTTCGACGATGAAATATTCATCCTTCAACCTCAGTCGGCCACCTACCCCAGGCATATCTGCGGTGACATATGGCAGGCTGAGGTGGAACATAGTCTCCAGTCGACTCTTAGAGGTTGTTGAACCTGATCTTCAGCCTGCTCCTCCAGTAGAGACCTGATTTAAAGGTTTAGGGTTCCATGTTGAAGTCGACTTTCCAAATAATGATTGGGTTGCATATGATCATACGTTGAATTCTAGGTTTCTGTCTCTTACAGATGCTTTATTCTCTCAGCAAACTCTCTGCCGAAATCGAAGCATCTCTTGAGTTCTTCCCCGTCTGGAACCCAGTTGATTGAGAGTCCAGGTTGGGCTACTTCGAATCCAGCCTTCCTGAGTGTCTCCTCTATCGTCTTCACTGCTCCGCCGCCCCAACCGTATGAGCCGAATGCGGCGGCTAATTTTCCTCTCGGCTTCAAACCTTTCAGATCCTCCAGGATAGGTGCGACTGTCGGTATTATGTCGTTGTTGATCGTTGAGGATCCTATGATCAGGCCTTTCGAGTTCAGGAGTTCCGCTATGATGTCGCTTCTGTCCGAGTATGGTATTCTATACATCTTGACGTCGACGTTTACACTCGCCACCCCTTCAACTATTGATCTCGCCATCTTCTCTGTGCTGCCCCACATCGTGTCGTATACGACGAGTATCCTGTTCTCAGCTTCACCTTTGGCCCACCGGAGGTAGGCCTCCAAAATTTTTGTTGGGTTCCTCCTCCAGATGACTCCGTGGCTCGGCGCTATCATGTTTATCTTGAGTTTCAACTGTTGAATCTCCTCGATCTTCTTTATTACTAGGGGGCTGAGAGGCCAGAGTATGTTGGCGTAATACTTTGCAGCCTCAGCCATCAATATGTTCTCATCAACCTCGTCGTCGAATCTTTCAGATGTAGCAAGATGCTGGCCGAAGGCGTCGTTAGGCAATAGTAGAGCATCCTTCTCTATGTAGGTGAACATTGTGTCTGGCCAATGGAGCATCGGAGCCTCTATGAATCTAAGGCTCCGCCCACCCAGGTCTATCTCATCCCCTGTCTTGACCACTTGAAAGTCCCATTCTCCAAAGTAGTGTTTCATCAAGCCCTGTCTACATCTTGCTGTTCCAACAACCTTAGCCTCCGGTGTCTTTTTGAGAACCTCACCTATAGCGCCTGAATGGTCCATCTCAACATGGTTTGCAATAATGTAGTCGATCTCTTCAGGGGAAACTATCTCCCTTACTCTATCTATCATCTCTCCAGCGTATGGAGTGTAAACCGTGTCGACGAGGGCTATCTTATCGTCGACTATGAGGTAGGCATTGTAGGTTGTGCCTCGATGTGTGGTGTAGGTGAATCCGTGGAAGTTCCTTACATTCCAGTCTACGGCACCCACCCAGTACACATCATCCATAACCTTTATGGTAGGCATAAACATTCACATCTAACATCTTCTCGTCGACATCGCTTATAAATGGTCTGCAATCTCTATTATTTAGGATGTTCTGGGTCGGTTGATTCTATGTTGCGGAGGATCACATCCAACGGATCCTCCATCTCACCTAAAAGCGCCGAAGCCCTACGCTTACATTCAACCCTATAATCCTCATCCGTAAGCCAATCCATAGTCTGCTCAACTATAGACTCTGGGTCGGTTAACCTCCTCAATAAGCCTCTCCCCTGAAGATACGATTCAACCCTGGTTGGCCCCGCCGGGAAGTAGGAGATTGCTGGAACACCCATCATGGAAGCCTCAGCGGTCATCGTTCCACCTCCACCTATGAACACAGATGTCGACGCCAGCAGGGCTGGTCCATATATCATCCTTCTTGGAACAACTATTCTCCCACCATATCTTCTGAGTCTGGTCATATGCTCCCCATAACGTGGCAGGACTACTATGGTCGCTCTACAATCCTCCCTCAACAGCCTATCCAGAACACGGTATGGTAGGCTCCTCCAGTCACCATCCATATTCATCAGGTATGCTGCGAAAGACTCTTCAAGCCTCAACGTAATTATTCTGGACTCTGGATCTACGCCGTGTCTGCGTAGATACTGCGGGTCAGGCTTAAAATCTTTAACCCAGACGTAAGGGTCGAGGGCATTGTAATGGATTATCTTTGATGGGTCTATGCCGTAGCAGACCCATTCCTCCTTAGGAATTATTCTTGGTGTGAATAGTTTGCTTGATAGGGGGATGGTCAGTCTCGAGACTGCTTCGGCGTGCGGTGAATCGCTGATGCAGTAGTAAGGTATGGAGAGGCCGAATGCGGCTCTGGCAGCCTCGACTGAGGAGAATCCTACGACGCATTCTACCTTAAGTTTCAGCATCATATTGGCAAGTTTAGAGGTTCTTCTTAGACTCTCCTGAAGTTTACCTTTGAGTGTGATGCTATGTGAACCTACAATGTTGGCTCTCAAACCATTCATCCGGAGCATTCTGATGGTCTCCTTGAAGTCTCGAGTAACCCTGAAAACCTCATGGCCTGCACCCTCAAGTCTCCTAGACAATTCGCCGAGGAAAAGAGCCTGCTTAGGAGTCAGAATATCTACCATTATCTTCAATATACCCTTCAACCCAACCAGATTTAGATCTCCCCTGAATGAAATATGTTTCTAAAAATAGTAGATCATCAGTGTTTAGACTTGGAACGATTAGGTTTTTGAGGTGATCCGATCAATATGTTAGATGTAAAGCTGATCTAATGGTGGGTGGCAAGTATTGACGATTATGAAGCTCCAACCTGAGAACATACCGAGGGAGATGTCGCGTGGGAGGGTGACTGTTGCTGTCATAGGTTTGGGATGGATGGGTCTACCGATAGCGTGTCTATTCGCCGAGGCCGGCGCCAAGGTTGTTGGAGCCGACATAAACAGGAAGCTCGTTGAGAAGATCAATAGGGCTGAGGCTCCTATAGACGAGCCTAAGCTCCCCCAACTGTTGACTAAACATGTGAAATCTGGAAGGTTGAAGGCTACTGACGATGTTGAGAAGGCTGTCTCAATGAGCGGCGTGACTGTTATAACTGTTCCAACACTCATAGATGAGAGGCGGCAGGCCGACTACAGCGTCTTGGAGGCAACATGTAGGGATGTCGGGAGAGGTTTGCTCCCTAGATCCTTGGTCATAGTTATGAGTACTGTGGCTCCGAACGTTGTTGAGGGGAGGGTGAAACCTGTCCTGGAGAAGTATTCGGGCCTAGTCGCAGGTGAGGATTTCGGCCTGGCCTACAGTCCGATAAGGGCTATGGCAGGTCGAACCTTGAGGGACATCCAAGAGTATAAGAAGATTGTGGGGGGGTTGGACCAGCCTAGCCTCAGGGCAGCCTCCGCTGTTCTGAGCACAATAGTCAAGGCGGGCCTCATAGAAACCAGCAACATCAAGACAGCTGAAGCCTCAAAAATATTCGAGGCTGTCTATAGGGACCTGAACATAGCCTTGGCCAACGAGTTGGCCCTATACTGTGAGAGGGCTGGAATAGACTATTATGAAGCTATGGAGGCGGCTAACACACAGCCATACTCACACCTACACCTGCCTGGGATAGGTGTAGGAGGACACTGCCTACCATTATACCCACACATGTTGAGAACCGAAGCTGAAGCCTTAGGCGTAAGACTCAGACTCATAAGGTTGGGCAGAAGAATAAACGATGAGATGCCTAAACACGTAGCCAGACTAGTAGCCTCAGGACTCAGACAGGTCGGCCGAACATTGACGAGAGCAAACATCACAATCCTAGGAATATCTTACAGGGCAAACGTCAAGGAGACAAGATACTCCCCAACCTTAGAGTTGATAAACATCCTCAAGAGGAGAGGAAGCAGAATCACAGTCTATGATCCGAAGTTTCTATACAGCGAGATCAAGGCTATGGGCTACAATTGTGAAGCAACATTAGAAGCATCCATATCAAACGCCGAATGCATCATAATCACAGTCGGCCATGACGAATTTAAAAAATTGAATCCAAAGAATCTTGCAGCCCACACATCCAGAGGATGCGTCCTAGTAGACGCTGCAGGAATCATGCAACCAAAAGATGTCGAAGAGGCTGGAATGATATACAGGGGCGTCGGAAGAGGAGTCTGGACGAGATAAACATAAAATATAGTCAACAGAATAAGCTGAAAGTTCAACATAACCGAACCTGATACTTTTAATACCGCCTGATCTTAAGGGTTGATGTTTGAAGGTGAAGGTTTATTGAAGAGGAGCCTGATGGACATCCTCGCATGTCCAATAGATAAACACCACCCCCTCGAACTATACGTCTTCGAGGAGAAAGATGAGGTAATCGAAGGGATGATAGTATGCCCAAAATGTAACAGGTTCTACCCGATAATCGAGGAGATACCTCACATGTTACCTGACAACCTGAGGACGAAAGAAGAAGACTTGAAATTTCTGAAGAAATGGGCTGAGAAGGCGCCTAGAAAGATTTTGGAGGAGGGAAAACCATACAGCCTGTCGACAGGTTGATAAGGCAACATTACAAGCAAGTATATTCGGTGAAAGCAGCCCGGTAGTGTAGTGGACAAAGGAGAGCTCCGTCCAAGCATAGCGGGCTTTGGACCCGCTGACGGGAGTTCGAATCTCCCCCGGGCTACCATCGATTCCGTTGAGGAGATCTTCAGCGTCTGTGATTCACTTCTTGAGCAGCCATGCAAAATAGTCTTTTGTGGCGTTACTCCCAGTCCTGTTACATATGCCGCGTAGCACATGATGTGCGGTATCTCTCCGGTCTGAAATGCCATTTCTTGTCTTTCGTGTTGTTCCGACGCAAGCCGAGCATCTTTTTCTCCCCAGCCTAACATTACCGCTTACCTCCCGACTATATTTTGGGCATGAAACATGCTATTTACTACCATTTTGAGTAGATTCTAGACAGAGTTCGGGCATTCATTGATAGATGTTTGTACCTGATCTCTAGCACTCTCATTTTATGATGTGGAGACTACATTCTAATGTAGACGCAGCATTCTTTTGGAGTTGTCGCACTCGACACCTCTTCTGCTTCATCAAGGTCCTCTAAGCCGAGCGAAATTAGGCGCTGGGAAGGTATCTGGGAAAGCCATAAGAGGAAGTGGGAGTTTTTAATCTGGATGGCGAGCAAGTAGGATGGGGCATATCTACGCTTTAGTCAAGGCGATGGGTTCTAAGAAGTCAAAGATCCTGAAGATGCTGGTGGACACAGGGTCCACCTATAGCATGATAGACCCAAAGACCGCTGACGAAATCGGTGTGGCCAAGCTACCCTATAAGGTCCCAACCACCTACGCTAACAGAACGAAGGAAGAACTTGATGCCGGCGCCGTCATAGTGGAAATGTTTGATAGGAGAGCTGTGGCTACGCTCCTGATCAGAGAATGTGATGAGCCCCTTTTAGGAGCCGAGACTCTGGAAGCTTTAGGGCTAAGAGTCGATCCAGCCACGGGAAGGATAGAGCCTTCAAGAAGTTATGCTGTAAGAGCGTAGCCTCAGCGACGTAGATGCCGAAGCTAGATGGCACAGAAGTGTTTGACACGGTTGTAGGCAGAGGCTGCAAAACAGCATAAAACCGCAATTTTAACGCTACATTTACAATAGGGCGTGGCAACCCATAGGGGCTACCATCAACTCCAGTCAGGGCACCGTTCAAACTCTCTCGATTCAATGATGATCAACGAAGTTGTGAGCCCAGATATAACGGCTGGGTGTAAAGTTAAAGAGATAAGTTAAGAGACGTAATCCTCATCGGCGATGCTGCAAATTAAAAAACTGTATGGTGTACCAGTTCAAATTTAGTATGACTTTTTACAAAATGGTGGTTCTTTGCAAGATATGGTGAAGGTGAAGAGGAAGTTCAATATCACAATTCCGAAGAAGTTGATAAAGAGTCTCCCAGTAGACTCGTGTAGATTATTGGAAAGATCAGGCCTGAAGACCTGAGGGGGGGCGAGCTGAAGAGGCTATGGTCAAAGAGGCCAAGTCCAGCCTGGCTAAAGAAGGTTGAGCGAAGGTGACGGTCTTGCCAGTGCTCGGGACCGACTTCCTAACGGGACTTCGAAGAGGAGATAAGAAACATCGATTGTGCATGAGTATGCTCGATCTCGCCGAAGCTTGGAAGGTCAAGAAACTCGCAGTCTGTGGATCAGCCTTCATAGAAATAGGAGTTGGAATGAGTGGGAGTCTCGTGATGCGAGACATCATTGAAGTACTACGTAATCTCCGAGCCCTAACAATCCCAATCACAGAGATTCCTCTTAGTCTTATAGTCATCTCAGGCCTAGAGCTTGAGGAAGGACTTTCTGTGTCAAACCTCTTCCACTGCCTTCACGTGGCGACAGCCCTAAAATATGATGCAGTAATAGTCTCAGATGACCGTTTCTACGAACAAATTCCCAGCATAACAAGACTTTCACTTAAAGACTTTGAAGAAACATACGTTGACAAGCTGAGAGCCTAAGTTTTAACTTGAATCTACCTTTATTATATGACGCCCACGAAACGATGCATACGGTAGAACCCTTATTAACATCTCAACCAAAATACTTCTCAGGCTGTAAGTCTTGAGTTTGAAGGGAGAGTTTCTAAGCCTTCTCGAAAGGGATAAGGAGTTCAGATACGCTGTCGCAGGGCTCCTTGGTTTAGAGGAGATTCTCAGAAGACTCGATAGGCATGAAGAGGAGCTTATCAAACTCAGAGAGGAGATGAAGGAGCTTAGGGTTGACATGAACAGGCTCAGGGAGGACATGAACAAGCTTAGAGAAGACATGGGTGGAATCAGAGAGGACATGCTCATGGGGTTCAAGAGGCATGACGAGGAACTCATCAAACTCAGAGAAGACATGCTCATGGGGTTCAAGAGGCATGACGAGGAACTCATCAAACTCAGAGAAGACATGAATAGAGGCTTTATGTTGCTTGAGAGGCGCATATCCGCATTAGGCGCCAGATGGGGTTTAATGAGTGAAGAAGCGTTCAGAGAAGGAATCAAGGGATTAGTGGAGGGTGAGTTGGGCCTTAAAATTGAGAGGTGGTCGAGGTACGACGCGAAAGGATCAGTCTCAGGCTATCCAAGCCAAGTCGAGATCGATATGGCCTTACATGATGAGAAAATAGTCTTGGTGGAAGTTAAATCGTATGTCAGAGCTTCAGATGTCTACTTGTTCAAGAAGAAGGCGGAATTTTACGAGGAGACTGAGGGGAAGAAGCCGTCGAGGCTTGTTATAGTAACACCATACGCGGAAGAGGGAGCCTTGGAAGCGGCCAAACATCTAAGCATAGAAATATACACGAAAATCTAAAAGATACGAAGTCAAACATGCCTTAGGGCTGCAAATTTTAATTGCCATTCGAATCTTTTTGGACATTATGGAAGCTGCTCACACTTCAAATTCTCGGTCTCACCATCCAAAGAAGCTTATGAGTTAGGCAGATCTTCGGGCCATAGGCATAACTGTTAAATCTTCATTGAGTGAGATGAATACTCGCATAATGGGTGGTAGAAATGGTTTTAGATGTGGTTTGCAATATGGAGGTTGATGAGAAGACTGCGAAGTGGAAGTCTGAATACAAAGGGAAAACATACTACTTTTGTACACCTATTTGCAAGCAGAAGTTCGATGGAAACCCTGAGAAGTACATCTAAATTCTCCAAAATAATATAGCTCCTATGGCGATTCCATCCCCTCTCTAACTTCGTTGCTGTCAATTACGGTGACGCGCTGTCCAGCCACCTTCTTGAGTCTAGCATCGTCTGTTACAAGGTTTGTTACTCTTCAGGGCCTTAAAAGGCTCTATCTGCTTGGGCTGTCGGTGAATGAGATATTTAGCTGACATTGTATCGTCGCATAGGCTTTTATCCATTTTCAGGCGCTCTTTAAGGCGTTCCTACGTGGTGGTTATGGAGGCATCTTGCACTATGTTTTAGGATATGATAAAAGAACATGAAAAATAGATGCCTACGTTCTCCTGATCTTCTAACAGTATCGAATGTGGAAAAGCAAAGTTTTATATGTGTAAAAAAGTGTTTCTAGATTGATCTTTATGCCTCAACCACAGTTTGAAATTTTTAAGGATACTGCAGGGAATTTCAGATGGAGGCTTAGAGCAGCAAATGGGGAGCCTATAGCGGCAAGTGAAGCCTATTCCTCAAAGGCTGCATGCCAGAAAGGAATAGAGGCTGTAAGAACAGCGGCACCAAAAGCTGTCGTGCAAGACCTTACAAAATAAATGTGTTAGAGCTGCATGTGACTGATTTAATCTCCTCTTTTTCTTTTTCATAGTATATTATGATCGTCCTTTGCTAGTTCAAGAAGTATACTAAGAAACATGTTTTCAATTCGATGTAAAAAGTAGCCCATTTTTCTACATACCAACCTCCTTCTTGTAAACCTCAACTGGAGACATCGACAGGGAAATATTGCAGAAAATTAGGGATAGCCATGCAGGGAACCTATATCCAGAGGTTTCGATAGTCTAGTATTTCAGAAGACTGGCGTGCAAACATTATGCTTTCACTGCTCCGGCTAAGATACCCATTCTGACAAATTTCTGGATTGAGAGGAAGAGTATAACCGGTATCATTCCAGCTATGACCGCTAGGGCAGAGAGGCCTCCAGGGTCGGTGATCTCCCAACCCCATAGGTAGCTGCTAGCGTAGAGTGGCAGGGTGAAGTTCTCCCCCGTCTGGAGAACAACTAGAGAGAATACGACATCCCCCCAAGACATAACGAAGGAGAAGACAGCTACGGTGACCAAGCCTGGCAGTGCGAGTGGCATAATGATCTTTCGGAAGACCTGGAGTCTGGAGCATCCGTCGACATAAGCTGCTTCATCGAGATCCCTTGGTATACTCAAGAAGTAACCTCTCAACATGTAAGTCGAGAATGGCACAGTGTACGCTAGGTGTACGAACGACAATGCTATGAGGTTGTTGAGAGCTCCTATCCTGCTCAGGATGAACATCAACGGAGCCATCAACATGAAGGGTGGGAATATGTATGCGAATAGTACGAAGAGGGATACGAATCGCTTCCCCCTATACGTAAACCTGGACAGATTATAGGCTGCTATGCTGCTCACCATCAAGGTCAGAGCCACAGTGATCGTTGCCACCAGAATAGAGTTTTTTAGGGGGTTGAGGGCTGATGGCGATACTACTGTGAAGGTCCCAACAACCTCAGACATCCTCCCCTTCGGAAGTTCAGGAGACAATATGTCTATGTAATTGTTCAAGGTAGGATTCTTCGGTATACCAACAACCCACACCTCCTCCGGTGGGGAGATGGAAGTTTTGAGGGGCCAATATATTGGAATGCCTATAGTGGCCAGAACCAAGACCACCCCAAAAAACACTATGGCCCTATTCATGCTCCCACCTCAAGCTTCTTCACAATGTAGTAGATCAAGAGCAGATATACCGGTAAGACCGTGACATTGTAGACGCTGGCCAGGGGTATATCCAGCTTGGTCAGGAAGGCAAGTTTGTAGGACGCTATTGGAATAGTGAGGGTTGCGTCGAGTGGCCCCCCACCAGTCATAAACCAGGGGGTTACGAAATCGCCCATAGTCCACATCAAGGAGAGGCCGCACACGATGAAGAATACAGGCTTCAGCAGGGGTAGGGTGATGTGTCTGAACT
>Ga0078972_1007072_pt1 | contig 25548 bp, 21 predicted proteins | sample YelNatPaOPGAMG01_FD_67568 | JGI IMG/M metagenome (GOLD analysis project Ga0078972, IMG submission 67568) | Hot spring thermophilic microbial communities from Obsidian Pool, Yellowstone National Park, USA - OP-RAMG-01 (SPADES assembly) (version 2) | ecosystem: Environmental > Aquatic > Thermal...
GCCTCCCTCCTTCGAAAGAAGGAGGGGGGCACGAAGAAGAAAGGTGCGTCTTCAGGTCAAATTCAAACGCTCACCCCTAAAAATAATTCCCGGGAGAGCACAGGCACCTGCGGAATGTGCGCTCCATGGCATCGCGGACGCTCTCCGACTCGACCCCTTCCACGACGAGGGCCAACCCCATCCGGCTCACGAGCTCCTGGACCGCCCCGACGAAATGCAGGTCCCGGGGATTGGTATCGATCGTACGGATGAACCCCTGGTCGAGCTTCACCTTGTCGACGGGAAGCTCCTTGAGCCGCAAGAGTGAGGAGTAGGCGCTTCCGACATCGTCCATGGCGAGCCGGACGCCCAGACTTTTTAGTCGATGCAGAAGCTCGAGCGCATCCTTTGTCTCGCCGAACTCCCGGGCCTCCAGAATCTCGAGAAAGAGCCGCGAGGGAGACACCTTCGCCGCCTCAAGCATCCTCCTCAAGACTTCGACGCCCTCCTCCTTGACCGACCCGGGGTCGATGTTGACCGAGACCCAGAGGTCGGGAGCGACTTCGAAGAGCCTGGGCATCTCATCAAGAACCCGTTCGATCACCTGCCGCGAGAGCTCGAAGAGATCCTCCGACGACATCTCCCCAAGAAACTCTTCCGGAAGAAGAATCTTTCCATCGCCTGTTTTAAGCCTGGCCAAGGCCTCGACACCCACGACCGCCTGCGTCGCCACGCTCAGGATCGGCTGGTAGAAAACCTCGAGCGCGCCTTCTCCCAGAAGACTCTGCACCTCATTTTTCCGGACCCTCACCCCCTCCCCGTAGACCACCCAGGGAACCTCCCGGTCGTCCTTGTGGGCCTTGCTCTCGTAAAGGGCCTGGTCGGCCAGGCGAAGAAGACGATCGGGGCTCTCCGGCCCTTCCCCGGAGGCCGGGGCCACCCCCATCGAAATCCCGACCTGGAGCCTCTCCCCTCCCGAAAGACGGAACTCCCCGGTCGCCGCCTCCTCGACCCGCCGGAGAACCTCCAGAAGCTCATCGGCCCCCGCATAGTTTTCGACCAGAAGAACGAACTCGTCCCCGCCGAGGCGCGCGAGAAAGTCGGTCTTCCGGAGCACCCCGGCCAGGCGCTCGCACATCGCCACGAGTAGCCGGTCTCCGGCCTCATGGCCAAAGGTATCGTTGACCGGCTTGAAGCCGTCGAGATCGATCATCACGACCGCAAGCGGCCATTTGTATCGCATCGAGCGTCCGAAGGCCATCTCGAAGGCATGATCGAGAGATCTCCTGTTGGGAAGACCGGTCAGACGATCATGCAACGCCTCGTGCTCAAGCAGTTTCGAGATCTCCACGACCTCGCTGACATCCCGCTGGACCCCGACAAACTCGACGACCCTCCCGGCATCGTCGCGCACCGGAGAAATCGAGAGCATGTTCCAGAAAGGGCTCCCGTCCTTTTTGTAGTTTCTGATCTGGCACTGAAAGGGCGCGCCGGTCCGGATCGCCTCCCGGAGGCCCTCCACAGTTCCGGAGTCGGTCTCCTCCCCCTGGAGGATCCGGCAGTTCTTTCCCTCCATCTCCTCAAAGGAATAGCCGGTAATGGCGGTAAAGGCCCCGTTTACAAAAAGAACGCTTCCCGCCGGATCGGTGATCGCGACCCCCTCGCCTACGGAGGCAATCGCGCTTGAAAGGATCCGCCGCAGTCTCTCCTCATCGAGGCGGTCGAGCCCCCCGGAAATCAGCCCCTCCATCTCCCGGAGAAGAGCCTGAAGCGAGAGGTCGAATCCCTCCTCCTCCTTCATGTAGAAGGCCAAAAGCCCCCAGGGGCGCCCGCTCCGGAGGATCGGAAGAATCGCCAGGCTCTGGAACCCAAAGCGGGCCGCCCGATCCGCTTTGGGGCTCCCGGCAAAGGCCTGGGCCAGATCGATGTTGAAGGCGGGCTCCCGGGAGCGCCACGCGCGCCCACCCGGACCGTTTCCCTCGGGGAGATTTTCGTCGATTGTGATCGAGAGGCCGTCGAGATAGCCGGTCTCGCCGGCGCTCCCCACAAAGCGGATCCGGCCGTCCCTTCCCGGAACCCCCACCCAGGCTAGATCGACCTCCACGTACCTCACAGACATCTCGCAGATCTCCTGGAAGAGTCCCTCCTCATCCCTCCTCTCCGCCATCATCCGGCCGACCTGGGCCAGAAGGTTCCGAAAGCGTGAAACCTCCTCCAGCTCGGCTTCCAGCCGGTGCTTCTCCGTCACATCCACCACCGTCCAGACGAGGAGATCGTGGGCGCTCCCGGGAACCCGGTGGAAGTCGATATCCGCCCATACCCTCTGACCATCCGAGCGCCTTTGGAAGGAGACGTTTCTGGCGAAGGCCGCCCCCTCCGCCAGTGCCTGGGCGGCGATCTCCCCCACAAGAGCCCATCCCTCGTCGTCGTCGAAGTAGAGCTTCCGCACCGACTGGCCGACGATCTCGTCTCTTCCGGCAAATCCGAAGATCCGGAGGAAGGCCTCGTTGGCCTCCACCACCACGCGCTCGGGATAGCGCACGAGGTCGACCCCTGCCGCCGAGTTGGAAAGGAGCGCCTCGCTCAACGCCCGGGCCTCATGCTCCCTGTTCCGGAGATCGATCCGGTCGAGTCCTAAAGAGAGACTTGCCCCGATCGCCTCCAGGATCTCCCGAAGCTCCGGAGGAAATATCTCCTCGTGGTCGAGATAGACGGTGAGAAGAGCATAGAGCCTCCCCTCCCTCCGGATGGGAACGGTCGCGCTCGCGGCGATCCCGAAGGAGGCCGCCCGCTCCTGCCATGGAGCCATCCAGGTATTTTTAGCAAAAGAGTCGTTGTAGACGGCAAGTCCCGCCCGCCAGGCCTGGCCCGAGACGCCAAGGCCGGTGGACTCATCCACCCGCGACGAAATACGGACCCCCTCGAGATAGTCGGTCACCCCGGCCGAGGCCATTACGGAAAACTCCCCCGTCGCCTCATCGGGACGGCCCACCCAAGCCAGCACCACCCCCGGAACCTCCATCGAAAGCGCGCAGAAGGCTTTGAGAAAGGCGGCCTCTTCGGAGGCCCCGGACACCGCCTCCGCAAGCTTTCCCCGAAGGATATTGTAGGAGAGGAGAGCCGCAAGCTGGTCGTTTTTTTTCTGAAGAAGTCCGGTCAGCCGTTCGCGCTCCGTGATATCGACCCCCATCTTCACGATATAGCGCATGCCTCCCTTGTCGATCACCGTGTGTGTCCAATGCAACAACCGGCTCTCTCCCGACGGACGGACCCAGTGGTGTTCGTACTCCCGGATGCCAGGATCGGTCTTCATGCGCTCAAAGAGCTCATGGACCGCCGGGGCCTCCTCTTCCGGAAGAAATCGCTCCCAGTAGTAGGGCTCGCTTGGCACGTTCTCCGAGGGGCCCCCCGGAACCGCCATAAACTCCCGGGCCGATCGGTTCATGCGGATGATCCGCCCATCCTCCCCCATTACGAGTCCGATCGCCCCGGCCTCCTCGAAGATCGCCCCATCGAGCGCGGAGAGCTCGGCGAACCTCCGAAGGATCTCTCCCTGGCGCCGCGAGAGGAGCCGGATCCCTCCCCCCATCAGCGAAAGGAGCAGGAGAGCTCCGAACTCCATGGCCCATCTCGGATGGGCGGCCTGCCGGTAGCGGAGGAAGGCGGTCTTCTCCGGCCAGGCGACCTCGAAAAAGAAAGGATAGGAGGGAACGGAAACCCGTAGTGAGGTAGCAGACAGGCCCTGCCCGGAGGCGCTCGAAGGGCCCGGACCCTCCCGACTGTCTCCCATCCTGACGCGGAAGGGAGATTGAACGGGCGAGGGAAGGAGCGTGTCGAGCCGAACATGAGTGCGAACGTAGAGGGGGGAGGAGGGGATAAGGATTCCGAGGGGAATAAGCCAGGCGCCGATGCGGGAGGAGGCGTAGGGGGAGCCCAGAAGAAGCGTCGGGTTGGAGGGGAGGGGGATGTCTGCCTGCGAACTTGTCCCTCCGGGGCGAAGCGGGGGACCTCCTCCCGCCCGGGTCGACCAAAGGATCGGCCCCGCCTCGCCCTTTCGCACCTCGAAGTCGACCAGTGCCGGATGAAGGGCCAGGTAGACCCGAACCTCCCGTTGCAAACTCCGGCCAGGTATCCCGCCAAAGTGCCCGGAGGAGTGTCCGGTAAAGGATGCGGCAATGAACCCCAGGTCGAGGAAGCGCCGGGAGAGGCCGTCGGAAAACCGACCCGCCACCTCGAGTCCCGTCCGCTGGCCATCGGATGCGACCTGTCCCTTCGCCTCCTGGAAGCGGGCCTCCTCGAAGAGGGCGATCCCCCCTCCCGAGAGAAGGAGGGTTCCGATGACCAGAACATCCACCCACCGCGAGAAAAAAAGGCTTCGAGCCACCTCCCTTATGGGCCTTTTGGGGGAGGGCGACGCCCCGATGCGACCACGGACCGTCCCTGGAGGAAGTCGATCCCCCCCTCCAGGGAGTCCGTCTTCAGGAAGAATCATCTTCTTCTCCTCTTTACCCCCCCGAGCCGGAGGGAGGATCCGAGCCCGTCAGGGCCGCCACGTCAATCTCGAAGGCGACGGACGGCATGCGGATCCCCCAGAGATCGAGAGTGGCGGGGTGCACCTCTCCCACCGTTGCGACCGTCTCGCCCCGGAGGTTTGTGTAGATTCCGCAGCGGCCAGGAATATAGGGAGAAAGGTCCTCTCCCGAGACCGAATATCGCCGGTCCATCCGCTCGAAGAGGGCTTCGAGGATCCCCTGCCCCTCGGAGATCCCCGCCTGGGGATGAGCGACAAGACCGGCGGCTAGGAACCTGTCCCTTAGGCGCCTCCCCCCTCCCGGGGGGGACTCGCCCTGATCCATGGCCTCACCCACCTCAAAGATCCGGTGGGGGTAGGGATGGCGGCTCGACCGGGATTCGGCGGCAAGAAGACCCGAAAGAAGGGTCGGACGGACTACGGCATACTGCAGGGAGGCCGGATTGTCGATCCTGACGAGACCGGTCCCCTCCCGCCCAAGTCGGGTAGTGACGAGGGGCTCTCCGGTCAGGATATTGGAGAGCAGCTCGGTAAAGCCCATCGCAAGGAAGGCCCTCCTGAGACGGTTCTCGACCTTGAGCCGGGGAGCGGCCTGTCCCGGGGTGAAAGCGCGGGGCATGATGGGGGCGAAGGAGTCGAAGCCCCGGGCTACGAGGTAGTCTTCGACCACGTCCACTGCGCCCAGAAGATCGTCGCGGTAGAAGGGTTGCAGCACCTCGTAGCTCCCTGTCTCCTTCCGGTCTTCCCGCCCCGATTCGGGCTTCCCGGAGCGGGAGATCGCGGGATACCCGAAGTCCAGAAGAACCTCGATAAAGTCCCGGGGATCCTCCTCCATCCCCATGACCCTCGCCGGAGTCCCAAAAGGAACAGAGACTGTCGTCTTTTCCGGAACGGGGGCCAGAATCTCTCCGATGGCTCCGCCGGAGAGAAGGGGCTCGACGGAAAATCCCCGGTCGCAGAGATTGGCGGCAAGGATAGCCAAAACGAGGAGGATCCTCTGGGGATCCCCCCCCGTAGCCTCGACGAAAAGATCGGTGTCTTCGGCTATGACGGCTCCGGAGGTCTGCGAGTTGATCACCGGGGGAAAGGAGAGAATCACTCCCCGGGCATCTTCGAGAACAGGCCAGAAGGGGTGGGCCGAGACAAGGGCGCCATAGGCCAGACCCTTGGGATGGGTCGACACGATCTCCCGAAGGGAGAGTTCAGCCGATCCCCCCAGCGGATAAAAGCGGGTCCGGTCGGGATCGGCCGCCCGATAGCGCAGGGGAAAGACCATCCCCTCAAGGGGATAGACCCCGATCGCAAGGTCGGCGCGCTTTCTCCCGAAGAGCTCCGAGAGGCGCTCCTGGGTTCCGATGAGCTGGGCCAGCCCCTCCTCTCCCAGCACTCCGCCCGTCGCCCTGAATCCCCCCAGGAAGGGGCGGACGGAAGAAAGCTTCGGGTCGACCGAGATCTCGGGGGGACGCCCCGACTCCCGGAGGGCCGCCTCCTCGAGAAAGTCGTAGGGGTGTCCCGGCAGGGGACGGCCGCCCCGGAGCTGGCGGGCGATCCCCTCCACACTCCAGAGATCGGGGCGATTGGTATCGTTGAGCTCGATCTTGAACCGGCGGGTGGCCGGATCGTAATGCTTCCACTCGCCCTTCACCAGGTCGAGGGCCTGGTTCATCTCCTCGGGGGCAAGTGCCCGGTCGAGCAGGCGGTTGAGGTCGTCGAGATGTCCTTCAAGAGTCGGCACGGTGATCCTTTCGCAATGTGAGACAAGGTCGAAGACTCATCTTTCAGGACCGGCGCCAGGTGGAGGCACGCTCCTCGGAGCGTATCATGCCCGCCAGAACCGAGAGATCCCCCGTGAAGAGATCCCGGATATCGGAGAGCCCCAGGCGGAACATGGCCATGCGGTCGATCCCCATCCCCCAGGCGATGACGGGAACATCGACCCCCAGCGGGCGCGTCACCTCCGGCCGGAAGAGTCCCGCGCCGCCAAGCTCCATCCACCCCAGGTCGGGATGGTGGGCGTGGAGCTCGACCGACGGCTCGGTAAACGGAAAGTAGGCCGGCTTGTAGTGGACCCGGTCGACCCCCGCGATCTCTTTGGCCAGAAGGGCAAGAAGACCCAGGAGGGTCCGGAAGCTCGCATCCTCCTCGAGGACGATCCCTTCTGCCTGAAAAAAATCCACGGCGTGGGTCGCATCCACCTGGTCGTGGCGGAAGCAGCGGGCGATGGCGAAGTACTTTCCGGGAACAGACGGCTTGTTCGCAAGCGTCCGGGAAGAGAGGGCCGTCCCCTGGCTTCTCATGAGGAGCCTTTTGGCCTGGTCCGGGTCGAAGCCCTGGCGCCAGCCCCGGGTAGGGGCGGGGGAGTCGCGGCCCTCGTGCGTTCTGGCCACCGCATCGAGCGGCCAGTCGGAGGTGTCGGCGGCGGTCTTCGGCTCGGAGATGAGATAGATGTCGTGGATGTTGCGGGCCGGATGGGTCTGGGGGATGAAGAGGGCGTCCATGTTCCAGAACTCGGGCTCGACAAGGCTTCCGGTCATTTCGGCAAACCCCAGGCGGACGAGGTGGCCGCGCACCTCATCGAGAAACTCCCGATAGGGGTGGAGATAGCCGGTCTGGGGGCGGGGAGCCTCCGTCCCCACGGAAAAGGGACGGAAGGTCCCCCCTTCCCAGCTTTTGCTCTGGAGCATCTCGGGGGTCACGTTGCCGAGAAGCTCCTCCGCCCCGTCGAGGTCGGAGAGGGTGAGAGAAAAGGACGGCGAGAGCCGGTAGGAGCGGAAGGATCGGAGATCGGAGCGGACAAGCCCCTTCTCCTTCCCCCGGCGATGCTGGTAGAGGGCCAGCACCTCCTGCTCCTCTTTGGGGAGTCCTTCGAGAACGACGGGTTCCCGCGCCGAGGTCTCGAGAAGCCTCCGCAGGAGGAGGATCCCCGGAGGCGCCTCCCCCGAGCGGATGACCTGTCCCCCCTCGACGATCCTGATGCTCCCGCTCTCCTTGAGTGCTCCCACCGCCTTCGAGGCGACGGAAGGGTCGGAAAAGAGTGCCCTCAGATCGTTCATCGCCCGGGGACCGGACGAGAGCGCGCTCAGGATCCGCTCCTCGGGGAGACCTTCCGAAAGCGCCGCAAGCCCCATGTCGGTGGGGCGAAGGAGGGTTTCCTCCCGGTCCACGCGCTCCTCGATGAGCCCCTTGGACTTGACCCATTCGAGACCCATCTGGACCTGGGCGGAGGAGAGGCCCGAGAGGCGGCCGATCTCGTCGACCGGAAGGAAGGCCTCCCTGTCGGAGTTGAGAAGAAACGGCCTCAGAAGAGCCCGTTCAACGGGATGAAGCGATTGGGACATCGGAGGGACTTCCTTGGTTGGAGGGATGGAGGGGGAGCCAGGCGATCTCCCCCTGAAGAAGATGGCAGAGGGCCTCCCGGCCCCCCTCCCCGTCCGAATAGAGGGGGGGCGGTAAGATCCGGCACTCCGGACGGGCCTCCCCGCACCGCGGAAGAAAGGCGCAGAGCCCAATCTCCCCGGCGGATACGGAGCCGGCGGATACGGAGCCGGCAGATACGGAGGAAGCCGAAGAGTCCGGGGATCGGAGCTCTCCTGAGGGGGCGGCGGGTTCGGCGGAGAGGGACCCCTCAGTGAGCAGACGGGTATAGGGGTGGCGCGGGGAGGAGAAGACCTTCTCCGTCGGTCCGCTCTCGACGACCGATCCCCGGTAGAGGACCGCAACCCGGTCGGAGAGGTACCGCACCACCGGAATGTCGTGGGAGATGAAAAGGAGGCTCATCCCTTCGGTCTCGACCAGTGAGGAGAAGAGATTGATGATCTGCGCTCCCATCGAGAGGTCGAGGGAGGCGATCGGCTCGTCCGCCACCAAAAGCTCCGGGCCACAGGCGATCGCCCGGGCGATCCCGATCCTCTGGCGTCCCCCGCCCGAGAACTCCCGGGGCAGGCGCTCCATGTCGCGAGCGGAGAGCCCCACCCGCTCGAGGAGGTGGGCGACCCGCTCCCGGCGGGCGCCTTTGCCAGGCTCGATCCCGTGGACGGCCAGCGGCTCCTCCACGATCTCCCGCACGCGCATGCGGGGATTCAAGGAGGCGTACGGATCCTGGAAGACCATCTGGAACCGCCGGCGGTGGCTCCGGAGCGCCCCCCCCGAAAGGGCCGTCAGGTCGATGCCATCGAAAAGGATCCGCCCCCGGGTGGGGGGAAGAAGCCGCATCACCAGGCGCCCGATAGTGGTCTTGCCCGATCCTGACTCGCCCACGAGCCCCAGGACCTCTCTTCTCCCGATGGAGAAGGAGACCTCCGAGACCGCCCGGAGAATCTTCTTCCGGGAGAAGAGGGCTCCGCCCGGAAGCTCGAACTCCCGGACAAGCCCTTCGGCCAAAAGAAGGGGAGAACTTGTGTCAGGCCGCATGGACAGGGGCTCCGAGGGGGGTGTCGACGGGATGGTGGCAGAAGACCCGACCCTCTCCTTCCGACTTCCAGGGGGGAAGGACAGAGCGGCAGAGATCGTCGGCCCTTTCGCACCGGGGAGCAAAGGAGCACCCCTCCGGAAGATCCCACAGGGGGGGAACCTGTCCCCCGATGGCCGCAAGGGGTCCGTCCTTCCGGGTCAGTGTCGCCCCCTCCGGGCGGGAGGCCAGCAGGGCCCGGCCGTAGGGGTGGCGGGGGCCTGTGGAGAAGAAGATCGGAGACCGCGCCTCCTCGACGATCCGGCCGGCGTACATGAGGAGGACCCGATCCGAGACCCGGCGCACATGGGACAGGTCGTGGGAGATGAAGAGAAGGCTCTGGCCGGAGCTCTTCCGGATGCGGGAGAGGAGGGCCAGGATCTGAAGCGCCACGGTGGGGTCGAGGGCCGTCGTCGGCTCGTCGGCGATCACGAGAAGGGGGTCAAGGGCCAGGGCCATGGCGATCATGACCCGCTGGCGCATGCCCCCCGAGAGCTGGTGAGGGTAGGAACGGCTCACCGTCAGGGGATCGGGAAGACCGGCCTCGCGAAGCCTCTCGAGGATCCTTCCCCGGATTTCGGAGGACGGAAGAGCTGTATGGCTTTTGTAGATCTCCTCCATCTGGGTCGCCACTGTCAGGACGGGGTTCAGCGCGCTCTGGGGCTCCTGGAAGACCATGGAGATCTTCTGGCCCCGAATCTCCCGGAGCCGGGAGGGGGAAAGGGAGAGAAGATCGGATCCCTCGAAGAGAATCCGTCCCTTGGGGGGCTTGGCCCCCGCAGGAAAGAGTCCCAGAAGGGAGAGGCCCGTGAGAGTTTTTCCCGAGCCGGACTCCCCGACCAAACCCACCGCCTCCCCCCGCCCCACGGAAAAGGAGACCTCCTTCACCGGCTCGATCGTTCCTTCGCGCGTGGCGAGGGTCACGGTGAGATTATCGACACAAAGAAGCGTCTCCCCTCCCCCCATCAGGGCTCCTCGTAGGTAGCGACATAGCCGTCCATCTCTCCCACCGAAACCCGGTCCACCAGAAGCCCAGGACGGGCCGCCTCCGCGAGCGATCGGCGAAGGCCCCGATAGAAGAAGAGGGCAATGTTCTCGGCGGTCGTCGTCCTCTCGGCAAAGAAAGGATGGTCGTTGAGATGGGTATGGTCGACCTCCCGAAGAAGGGGATCGAGGAGCCGCTCGATTTCGTGGAAATCGACGGCCATGCCGAGAGCATCGAGCTCTCCCGTACGGAAGGCCGCCTCGACGGTCCAGTTGTGGCCATGAAGCCGGGCGCAGAGCCCGGGGTACCCGGGAATCATATGGGAGGCGGCAAAGCTCCTCCGGACAGAAACAGTAAACCCCATGAATATCCTTTCAGAAAAAATCCCGACCCTCTCAAAAACGAACGGCCTTTCCGGGGAGAGGCCCGGCAACCGGACCGAACCTTTGCATTATATCAGAGAAGCCACAGAAAACGTGAGGGGCCGGCAAGTATATAAGGGAACTCAGGAGGACGGAGGAGAGTCGCAAAAAGGTCTCCGGAGCAGGTCCGGATCGAGGACGGATCGTCCCTCCCCGGAGACCTTCGAGAGAAGTTTCTGGTAGTGAGAGAGAGCCTCTTCGACGGCAGCCTCGAGGGAGACGGTCCCCCGGGCCACGAGGCCGGCCACAAGCGATGAAAGGGTGCACCCGCCCCCGTGGATCCCCGGAATACCGAGGAAGGGGTGAAGAAAGAGACGTTCCCCGGAGGAGGTCAGGAGGAGGTCGGTGCGCTCCCCCTTTCCCGCCTGATGTCCTCCCTTGAGGAGAACCGCCCGGGCGCCGAACTGGTCCCGGAGGCGATGGGCCATGAAGACGAGATCCTCCGGAGTCCGTTCAAGAATTGCGCCGGTGAGCTCCTGGGCCTCGGGAATATTGGGCGTGACAAGATCGACCCTGGGGAAGAGAGCGCGCGCCATTTCGCGATAGTCCTGGGGAGAATGGAGAGAGCCTCCCGTGCCGTAGAGAAAAACCGGGTCGAGAATGCGAAAAACATCTCCGGGAAGACCGTCAAGATAGTCCGAGAGTGCACCGACGAGCGATACGGGCATGAGCCCGATCTTGACCGAAGACGGCCCACCCCCGTCGGACAGGGCGGAGAGCATGTCGAAAAAAAGGGCGGGGTCCACCGGAGAGGCGCCCCGAACCCCCTGGATGCTCTGGACGGTCAGGGCCGTCGGAACCCCCTGGCCGGGAAGTCCCAGGGCAGAAAAAACACGGAGGTCCTGGAAGAGTCCCGCTCCGCCGGATGGGTCGAGACCGGCGATGGAGAGAGGGAATCCTCTCAATGCGCCCCTCCCTCTGGCCGGCCTCCCGAGGCTGTCTGGACGCCCGGTGCGAGGGCGGGGAGATGGACCGCCTGTCCGACAAGGCCGGTCAGGAGCATGGGGTTGATGTGGGCCCCCCTAAGCACTGCCCCGTAGTGGAGGACGGGGCCGGTGACGCGCCCGGTCTGGCCCACATGGCCGAGCACCTCCCCCCGCACGACCCGGTCTCCGGCGTGCACAACCATGTCCGACATGTGGAGATACTCGGTGAGAAGCCCTCCGCCGTGGTCAACGATCACCATGTTCCCGTCGTAGTAGAAACGACCGGCAAGCCGGACAACTCCATCGTTTGCCGCATGGACCGGAGTCCCCTTCGGAGCATCGATATCCTCTCCCGAATGACGGGCCATGGGATGGCCGTTCAGGTAGCGGTAGGCCCCGAAGTCATGGGTCACCCGGCCGGAAAGGGGAAGGAGAAATGGCGCATGAAACCTCAGGGGCACATCCGGAGCTGCGAGCGCCTTCATGATCACCGCCCTCTCGCGCGCAAGCCGGCGGAGGAAGGAGGCGGGAGGGGTCACGAAGGAGCGGGCCACGGAAAGACGGGAGACCTGGAATGGGCGCTCCGTCACGGAAAGAGATTGGGTCCGGGTCTGCCCCGCCCCCACGAGTTTTAGCGAAACGGTCCCGGGAGGGTGGGCAAAGTCCACACCCACTAGAACCGCCCGGAACCGCCCCCCCCCTTCGGAGGGCTTCCCGGAAATCCAGGGGTGAACCTGTCCCGTCGTCTGCCCGAGTTCGACGTCGCGGATCGTGGACTCCCAGGGAAAGAGCACGAGGAGCACCCCCCCCTGGGGGAGGGAGAGATCGGGCCCGGAGGCGGCGAGGCCGGATGAGGGCGGGCTCCCCACGCCCAGGAGGAGTAAAACCAAAAGAAACAGCTTCGCAAACCGTCCCCTCTCGGGACATCTCCTTCTAGCCACGGGCCCAGGCCTTTCTCAGGGCAAAGGCGGCCGCCACCGGGTCGGAGGCATAGGAGAGTGCCCCCATCACTGCCATGCCAAAGGCCCCGACACTTCGAACCATCGGCGCCTCTTCGGGGCCAATGCCACCAATGGCAAAGACAGGGACAGACACTGAAGAGACTATCTTTTCGAGTAGGGAGAGACCGATCGGCGGTCCAAAGGACCGCTTGGAGGGGGTATCGAAGACCGGTCCCGCAATCAGGTAGTCGGCCCCTTCCCGGACCGCCTCCTCTGCCGCGGAGAGCGAGTGGACGGAAGCTCCAAGAAGAAGGGGTGCAGGGACTTGGGTCCGGATCCGGGGGATCGGGGGATGGGCCTCGGGAAGATGAAGCCCCGTGGCTCCCCCGACCACGGCAAAGTCCATGCGCCGGTTGACGAGCCAGGGAAGTCCCCGGGGGACATTGTCGCGAAAGTTCCTGACGAGCTCGGAAAACTCCCACGAAGTGCCGGCCTTTCGTCGAAGGATCACCCCGGTCACCCCCCCGCGCGCCGACTCGATCGCCCGGCGCACAAGGTCTCTCACAGGCACCTCTTCCGGCGTGACGTAAAGAAGAGGTCCCAATATCTCCGCCCGGCGGGGCTCCATCAGGATCCCAGCATCCCGTCGAGGGGACTCGAGGCGCTGGCATAGAGCCTGCGTGGCATCCGCCCGGCCAGATAGGAGTCGCGGCCGGCCGAGACGGCGTTTTTCATGGCCCGGGCCATAAGAAGGGGATTTTTGGCCTCGGCCACGGCGGTGTTCATGAGAATCCCGTCCACGCCAAGCTCCATGGCGATGGCCGCATCGGAGGCACATCCCACCCCGGCATCGACGATCACAGGAACGGAGACAGACTCCAAAATGATGCGAATGCTGGCGGGATTGCGGATACCAAGCCCCGAACCAATGGGGGCGGCCAATGGCATCACGGCCACACACCCGACGTCGACGAGCTTTTTGGCAATAACCGGATCGTCGCTCGTATAGGGGAAAACGACAGATCCCTCCGCAACAAGAATCCGGGCCGCCTCGACAAGTCCCGTGACGTCGGGATAGAGGGTCCTGGGATCTCCGATGACCTCGAGCTTGACCAAAGGAGAGATGCCGGACTCACGGGCCAGGCGAGCATACCGCAGAGCCTCCTCCACCGTATAGCAGCCGGCCGTGTTGGGCAGGATCTTAAACTCCGAAGGGGGAAGATAGTCGAGGAGGTTCGGCTCGTCCTTCTTGAGGATATTCACCCGCCGCACGGCGACGGTGACAACGTCGGCTCCCGATTCGAGGATAACCTTCCGGGTGACCTCGAAGGAGGGATACTTTCCGGTCCCGATCCAGAGACGCGAGCGGAAGGAGATCCCGCCGATCACGAGGGGTTCGTCGGAGAGACTCTCCGGGGCAAGGGAGGAGACGGCAGTTGAACTCATGGAAGGACCTCCGGCAATGATGTGGGGAAGGCAGGCAGACTAGCGTCACGACAATTTCATTGTAAGTCGTCCGGCGCCCCGGGAGCAAACGGAAGCTCCCAGACAAAACGCTACCCGGAGCCCCAACAGGATCGACCCGGGAGGGGGTGAAGCAGAGAACGGCTGAAATATCTCCCCTATCTTCGAAATACCAAAGAGGCGAAGCGATTGTCTCGACAAGCCCTTGGGCCTTATTCCGAGGTTTTCGTTCAGGTCGTCAATTTCGCACACCGGAAGATGATCCGTTGTCGAGGGCTAAACTCGGGACATCGAGGTCTTTCTTCACCCCAGAAGAAAAAGGATTATCGCGACGGGGACCCCCTCCGCGAGCGTAGTCTGCTTTGCGACGGGGAGATCCCCAACACCCAAGCTTCTATCCTAAAAATAAGCCTTTCCCAAGGAGTTGACAGAGATTTGAGGGGAGCATATAGTCATCCCGATCCTGAGGAGGACTCTCATGTTCTCGCCTGACAGATCTCCAAATTTCCCCCAATGGTGGCGATGGGTTGTATTCCAAGGCCGGGACTTCCTTGGATCACAGGAACCGCCACAACACGAAGGAGTTTTTATGGACGACGGACCGAGTCCTAAACGGACGGAAAAGGAGGTGCCGGTTATAGCAGTTTGATGTCTGGTTCCTGAAAAGACTTAATGCTCTTTCCCCGATTCTCTTCCCTTTTTCGCCTCCTTTTCCTCCGTACATTCAATTCATTTAAAGATCAGATCGAAGAAGAGTCTTGCCTTTCTTTTAAGCCAAAAACAGCTTCACGTCTATTCCTGGCTAAAAAAAGGCATTTCCCAAGGAGAATGCCATGCGAAAAATGGAAGAAACTCTTGTGAAACTGATTCATTTTGCCAGATGTGTGGGAAAGGCGTTCCAGGAAATCCTTTCCGGCCCTGGAAGCATGGGGCGCCTTGTCCCCTGAAAGGGCAAACAATGTGACAAACATCCTCATCGGCAGGATTCTCCCGCCGGCGAGGGTCATCATGGAGATTTGAAATGACGATCAAAAATCTTTCTTACTTAAGATCCTGGAGGCCGGTTTCCGATTATCAGGAAACCTTTCTTCCGGAAAAAGCCACAAAACCGCCTCTCCGGGCCCTGTATTCAGGGAAAACTCGTCTATACGAAAATCCGGCAAGAATTAAAAAGGTGGGATTGACACCTTAATACACATAATCGATAATGACTCTCATTGTTAATAATGAGGATTGACCCGGACTGCCATTCGCGATACGATACCATGGATCAAACGATACCCAGTACCATATTTAAGGAGAATCACTTGAAACCCGCGAAGCAGATTGTTATTCCGAACAAAAGACCTCAAGAAAAGCGTTGGAACACAAAAGGCATTTTGGGGGGAATTCTTTCCCTGATCCTTTTGTCGACGATCTTGCTCCCTGGCCTGACCGGGAGCTCATCCTCGGCACTGGCGGCGGAGAACTCTCCCGGCCCCCAGGATGTGGACGGCGATCTCGTTCCTGACCTCGACGAGATGGCCCCCCACTATCTCTCATGGGGGCCAAATACGAGCGGCCCCATGTTCACCGGCACGGCCGAGGTCGAACCGGTAGGATCCTTCTTCTATGAACCCTACTGGTTCGACTACCTGACCCCGGGACTGGGGATCTCATCTCTTGCCATGACACAGCGCCTCTCTATCGGACTCATCAAGAACTGGGAGTTCGACATCGCGATTCCCTTCGTTTCCAATCAGGCGACCGCCCCGACAGCGCCGGCAGGAAGCACGCTCAACACATTCGGGATGGGGGACACGCTCGTCTGGGTCAAAAAGCAGCTCACAAGCGATGTCGATCCCTTTCATCTCTTCGCCCGTCCAGCCCTCTCCCTCGAGCTTCAGTTTACCCTCCCGACCGGCCACTTCCTGAACCTCAACCCCCAGCTCTACGGCGAGGACCAGACCGGGGACGGAAGCTATAACGAGGGGCTCTATCTGATGATGCGCAAGCACTTTAAGCCGTTCATGCTCTACATGCAGCTGGGAGACATCATCGAAAACCCCACCCAGGTCGGGGCGGGGTTCACCTTTAACAATGGAATTCAGATGACCCCGGCTCCCCAGACGGTCGTCAACGGGAACCTCCTGTGGTTTTCCGGGGCCCTCGAACATGTCTTAAGCGACAAATGGGGGGCGGGTTATGTTCTGGAATTCTTTGGAGAAAGTCAGACAGGGCAGAGCCTCCTCTTTGGCCCGGCCAGCGCCCCTCCCTGGAGCTTCCTCTGGGTCGACCCGGGGGTTGAACTCACCTGGCCCGACACCGATCGGGTTTCGGTGACCTGGGGCCTTGCCATGGGCTTTCCTGTCTACCAGTCCAACTATCCGTCCACCTATACCCCCATGGGAACCATCACCGTCTACTACAACGGCCCCTTCGGCTATCGCGGAGAATAGCCGCTCTCCCGATTCTTCAGTCGGACCTTATAATGATGAAGGAGTCTCTCATGACACCCCATATTCGGAAGACGGTCGCCGGAGCAATCCTGTCCCTGGGACTTCTCCTCTCGATGGCCGCCTGCCAGACAACCCCCTCCGGAGAATCCCTGAGCCTCGAAAACGAGAGCCGAACTGCCCTCCGGGAGGGTCATCTTAAGGCGGCCTATCGCCTTACAAGCCTCCTTGTCGCCCGCTTTGGACCCTCCCCTTTCGCGCTAAACCAGATGGCCCTCATCCAAAACCGCAGAAAGAAACCGGCAGAGGCGCTCCGGATCCTCTCCCATGCCCACCGCCTCTATCCATCAGAAGAAGAGATTACGCTAAACCTCGCCAAAATTGAGCTCTACCAGGGATCCCCTGCCACCGCCCGAGTGACACTTCTCCCCCTCCTTGCAGAAAAGAGGTGGCCGGAAGGATTCCGGACGATGATGGGCCGGATCGATATCGAGACCGGCCAGATTTCCGAAGCCTCGATCTTTCTTCACGAGGCGCTCCGTCGCCACCCCGACAACCCTCTCGTCCTGGCCAACATGGGCCTTTTGAACGAGCGACTGGGACTTGCGAAAAAAGCCCGCCAGGACTTTCTGAAGGCGGAGGCGCTCGCCTCTGATGGCGCGCTCAGGAAGCACCTTCTCGCCCTTCTCGGAACGACTGCGCCTTAAGCCAGCATGGGAGAGGTTCGACTCCCGACCCTCTCTCGGGGAGAATCGATGCCTTTTCTTGCCCTTTCCCCTGGGATATAATCCGCAGATGAGGGAAGAGGCCCTCCCTTTCCCGACATATGACCGCCCAGCACCTTCATTTATATCTTCGAGGAGCTCCGATGGCAGAGAAGTCCCCCCCTCATCCTTCCGACATATTCCTTCCCTCCCCCGAAGCCGTCCACCATAGCCGCATCCCCGACTACGAAGGGCTCTACGCCCGCTCGATCGCCGATCCGCACTCTTTCTGGGAGGAGAGGGCAAGACTTCTTTCATTTACCAGGCGCCACGAGACCCTTCTCGACTGGAACCCGGACACATTCGAGGGCCGATGGCTCGTCGGAGCCCAGGGCAACATCACCCACAACGCCCTCGACCGCCATGTGGTCGAAGGGTACGGGACCAAGGCGGCCCTCATCTGGAGCGGCAACGGCGGCGAGGAGGAGACGATCACCTACGCCGAACTTCTCGACAGGACCATCCGCTTCTCCCTTGTCCTCAAGAAGCTGGGAGTGGGCAAGGGCGACAGGGTCGCGATCTTTCTTCCCCCGACCCCGGATCAGGTCGTCGCCATGCTGGCCTGCGCCCGCCTCGGCGCAATCCACGCCGTCGTCTTTTCCGGATTTTCCCATGCGGCACTCAAGAGCCGCCTTGAGGATTTCGAGCCCCGGGTTCTCGTCAGCGCCGATGTCGCCTATCGCCGGGGGAAGGCCATCCCTCTTTTGGAGACAGCCAGAAAGGCCCGGGAAGGAGCCGCTTCTGTCACATCATTGCTTGTCGTCGAGCGGAAGGTGGGATCCTCCCATACCCTTCTTCCCGGGGAGCACCTCTTCTCTGAGCTTCGGGAGTCTGTCATCCATGAAAATCGTCTGGATCCCGAGCCAATGGGGGCAGACGACCCCCTCTTCGTCCTCTACACTTCCGGAACCACGGGAAAGCCCAAGGGCATCGTCCATATGCACCTGGGATACATGCTGGGCACATTCGCCACAACCCGCGAGATCTTCGACCTCCGGGACTCCGACGTCTACTTCTGCGTGGCCGACCCGGGATGGATCACCGGCCACAGCTATATCGTCTATGGCCCCCTCCTGAACCGCGCCACCGTCCTCCTCGCAGAGGGGACCCCCGACTACCCCGATGCCGGCCGGCACTGGTCCCTGATCGAACGCCACCACGTCACCATCTACTACTCAACCCCCACCACGATCCGCCTTTTGATGCGCTTCGGGGACGACTGGCCCGGAAAGTTCAACATCAGAAGCCTCCGGATCCTCGGCTCGGTGGGAGAACCCTTGAACCCCGAGGCCTGGTACTGGTTCCGCCGGGTCACGGGAGGCCATCTCCCCCTCATCGACACCTGGTGGCAGACCGAGACCGGGATGATCATGGTGACCCCCTTCATCTCTACTCCCGAAAAACCCGGATCGGCAGGACGGCCCTTTCCCGGGGTACAGATCGATGTCGTGGACGCCAAGTGCCACCCGGTCCCTCCGGGTGAGACCGGCACAGTCGTCATCCGGACCCCCTGGCCCTCCATGTTCCGAACCGTTTTCCGGGATCCGGAGCGCTACCGGAAGTACTGGACGGAAATCCCCGGAGCTTTTTTTTCCGGGGATTCGGCCCGCCGGGATGAAGACGGATACTTTTTCTTTCTGGGTCGCGTCGACGACGTGATCAAGGTCGCCGGCCACCGCCTCGGGACCGCCGAGATCGAGAGCGCCCTGATCACCCATCCCCATATTGCCGAAGCGGCCGCTATCGGCAAGCCTCACGACCTGAAGGGAGAGGTCATCAAGGTTTTTGTCGTCCTCCACCCCCACGCCGAAAAGACCCCGCCCAGCCACGACGAGATCAAAAAGCATGTTCGGGCAGAACTCGGAGCCATCGCCGAACCCCACGAAATCGATATCGTCATCTCGCTCCCCAAGACCCGGAGCGGAAAGATCATGCGCCGGGTCCTCAAAGCCCGCGAGATGGGGTTGCCCGAAGGCGACCTTTCGACACTGGAGGACTAATGCCAAAAGCCCCCCCATTGACGGTAACGACCCTTCTCCATCTCCGCATGCGGGTCGACAACCTCGACCGCACCGTCGCCTTCTACCGGGACATCCTCGGACTCTCCGAGGGGCGTCGCATCGTCTCCCCCCGGGGATCGAAGATCGTCTACCTGAAAATCCCCGGATCGGAGACGGAGCTTGAGATCAGCGAATTCCAAGAGTCGGGGCCGGTCGCTGTCCCCCCCGACCTTGTCCATCTGGCCTTTCGGGTGGAGGATATGGACGAGACTCTTCGCCGCCTTATGGCGCTTGGAATCCCTGTGACCGATGGACCGACAGAGACCTCTCACAGCCTCTTTGCCTTCATCGATGCCCCGGAAGGCTACGAAATCGAACTGATCGCCCCCAAAAAGTCCTGAGGGGCGAGCCCGCTCCCCGGAGACCCATTCCACCCTCCACCGGCCTCTTCACCGGATGGTCTCGGAGACTTCCCCACGGCAAGATAGTTCCTTGTCTGATGGGGGAGTTGTGAGGAAGGAACTGGCAAAAAAAATCCGGGAGAACAAGGGCGAAGGTTTTGATAGATCTCTGGAGGGGGAGTTCGGGGAGGGTCACTTCACCGACCCTTCGGGGGAAGAACCGGGGGCGGGAAGAAGACTCCCTGCCGGTTTTTATTTATTTTTAAAAAAACACCGTGACATCAACAAAACCTGTCCATCAACGCTTTCCGCTCATCAAGTATCCGCCATCTATTAAAATCCGCAGAAGCTCGCCAAATCTTCCGCCATAGGCAATGTTGTTTTCTCGGGTAAACCTTTGAATCCTCTCCTCAAGGGTCTCTTCCTTGGGAGGCAGACAGATGACATACCAGGAGTTTGAATTCATTTCCGATTTCCAGAGTACCGCAGGGGCATTGCTTTCGCTCAAAAGCCGGCCTTCCGCATCGAAATGATAGGTGTATGATGCGCGGTATTCGGGCTTGCAGCTAAATCGTTCCCCCGGTCTCCGTTCGTGAATGATCTGCTGGAAAGTCATCGCTTCTCCGATTTTTCATCCCAATTTGCCATCGAAAACCCCGAACTCCGACAGAGACTCTCTTCTTCATATTGAAGCCACATCAGGTCGTCCATCCCGCGCAACACACCGCAACCGAAACAGATGGCTCAAGGGCGTCCCGAACAAAAAACGATATCCTGATCCGTGCATAAAGCCCGTTCATGGATAATTGGGCTCTTCCGACAAGAACCCACAAATGCTCATCCATTGCCACGCAAGTCTTCACCTAAGCAAATAGCAAACCAGATGATAAAATCATTTACAGAAGATGTTTTAAGTAGAAAATACCCCCCCTGAAAACCGTAATATCGCGTGACAGGTGTAAAAAAGAGGGACAGTATTCCTATAGAGTTCACAGGCTTGTCCGAAGGAATCATTGCCAGGATCTGCAGTGGGTACCATTGGCGAAAAGGGGGAAGATTACCTCATTTGAGCTTCAAACATGACAAAACTCATGCATAGACTCATCCAAACCCAGCACCCGACTCTGATATAATTCGAGAAGATTAAACGATGGAGTTGCTGGCTGAACAAACAAGACGGAAGGAGGAAACAGGCATAAAGTGGCCAAGCGGCCAAGTTATGCTTGTTTTCACAAATAAGGAAAGGTCATGTAGTAGTATGGTCGGGGCGACAGGATTCGAACCTGCGACCCCCTGCTCCCAAAGCAGGTGCGCTACCAAGCTGCGCTACGCCCCGACGAGAGATATGCGTGACAAGAGAAGGCTTGAGGGGGATCAGACAGAAAGCCGAAACCCCGGGGGATAGGGAAACACAAGGAAGCGGGATGGACGGCCTTGTCAGCCCAGAAGACAGTATAGCGGCGAGAGGATGAAATTGAAAGTCAGCTTTTTTCCAGAAATAGAGAGCCCTGCCTCTGACCGTTCGTCTGCCCCCCTAGACGACAGTCCGGAAAACCTCCGTCCGATGAGTGGGGCAGCGAGCTCATCCACTCCTTCTCAAGAGTCCCTTACCTCCTCGCCTTCTCTAATAAAAGCCTTAGTCATCATGCTCTTTCTCTCTATTTCCCTTCTTTCTCCTCTCCCCTCCCGAGCTGACGAGGTTCTTGACACCGAGCACTCCCATTACAGGGAGCAGATCGAGAGAATTCGGAATTCTCTCGATCAGGGAGAGGACAAGAAGGATCGAAAGGAGACTCTCTCCGACGCTCGGCGGACTGCCCGGTGGGTCTTCGAAGAACCGGTCGCGGCCCGGAGGGAGGGTCTCCGGCTCAACAGGAGAATCTCAAAAGAGTTTCGTGAGCTGGGGATCCCTGTGGTGATCCACCCGAACCCTTCTCGTCCCGTCATTCTCCAGAAATTTACCGACCATTCAATCCGCATCACTGACTTCGAAAAGGGAACAATCCTTGTGAAGGCCTCCGTTCCCTTCTTGCGGGACGGCGCCATGAAGCGGTCGAGAACCATAGGGATCCTTCTCGCAACACTTCTTCTCAAGGATCAGATCCTTTCCTTGCCCCTTCGGGAGAGGATCCCGCTGTCGAGATACCTCCCCCCCGAAGCTCTCAATCCTAATGGTCCCCTCGCCATGGAAATTCTTACCCGGGCGCTCGCACCTACAGGATTCCATGTCCGGATCATGCCGCTTGCCGCAGGGGGGGGGATCGTTGTCATTCACATGGAGATCCCGATGCCCCTTCATTTGGCTGAAGATAAGGCAATCGGCCTCGACAGGCTCACTCTCTCTTCTGCAAAAATTCCCCAAAGGCCCCATCACGCCCTTCCTCCCACAGGTCTCATCATCGATGCGCGACATCTGCCAGTGACCCCCTTCCGGGATATCCTCCTGGCCTCCAACAACGGACAGATTCTCATGAAGCCCGATGACGGTCGGGACTCGGGCGCCCTGCCCCACGGGTGGGCCGGATTTTCCGATGACCCCTCACAAGCCGTGCTGAGAGAGAGAGTCGGACTCCGCCCGCTGGTCGTCCGGCCAACATCCCTCATCCATCATCAGCTCTTTCTCCTCTCCCAGAGAGATTACCGTCGAGTTTCCCGCCTCTTTGCAGGAACCGGCCTTCTCAAAACAGGACATATTCTTGTCAGGGTTGCCCCCTTCGAGGAACCAGCGTCAAAACCCTCACCCAAGGCGGGAAATAAAAAATGAGAAAGAGGCTCCTTTTTTTTGCACTTTTCATCCTCTTTGCAGGCTGTGCCTCTCCCGAGATCGTCCTCGAGGATGTCATCAAGCCCCCCATCGCTCTCGGGCCGATCCACCGGATCGGCGTTCTGGTCTGGCCCCTCAAAAGCCCCGAAGAGAAACTCTTCCAGCGTACACTTCTGAGAAATCTGGGAGAGGTCCCCGGACTCTACCCCGTAGCCATTCCAGCCCCAAAAGACCTCGAAAAACTTTCCCTTAGCGCCCCCTCCTTGGCCCACATCTCGGGGGCAAACGATCTCCTCGTTATCCACATCCTTTCCCACCAGACCCACGACCGGCGGATCATCTCGGGGAACTGTGAAGCCCCCCCCTGCCAATCCATGAACATGCCCATGACGATCAGAATCAACTCCCTCCGGCTTCACATCGTCTTTCTCAGGGCCTTTCCTTTCCATATCGACCTCGACAGAACGGTCACAGTCCAAAACAAGGATAAAAAGATCCCCTTTTCACTCTTTCAACGTCACTTCACCCCCAAAACAACGCTCAACCTCCGCCTTTACGCCAAGGCCTCCCAGCATATTCGTTACCTCTTCAGCCCCCTTTACCTCACCGTCCAGCGTCCATTCTTCCCTTACAACAGACCCTCCCGAAAAGCCTACAGAAGCCTTCTCGCAAAAAAGCCCGTTCTCGCCCTTTTTTTCCTCAACTCGGAGTACAACCGGATTCTCGTCCGAAAAAAAACCGTTCCGTCAGAACTCTATGCCAACCTGGGAGTCACCTACGAAGCCCTCGGCGTCTACTCCCTGGCAGACTACTACTATCAAAAGGCGGCCCAGGGCGAAAAGAAACACACGCTCAGGACCTTTGAACACCAGATGCGGTCGATGGTGGTCTATCTTATCGGCATCAACTTTTTCGAAAAGGGGGACACCAGTGCTCAACATGCACCTTGAAGACCAGGCAGGGGACGTCCTCAAGAAGTTTCGATATGGAAGGAAGCTCTCGCTTCGAGCCGTGGCAGAAGCGGCAGAAATTTCGACCGATCTCCTGCGATCTTTTGAGGCCGGGGAGAGCGCCCCCCAAATACAGGAACTCATTCGCCTGGGTGTCGTTCTTGGATTTGACGGAGAGTCCATGGCCTCACTTCATCTCAGTGAAGATCTGCCGCCGGGCGTCCAGCTTTCCTCCCGGATCCGTCCCCTGAACATGAGCTATGGAGGCTATGCGGTCCGGTGCGCCCTCGTCCGGCACCCGGACGACCCGCGCCGGGCCCTGCTTGTAGATACGGGAGGGGGAGAGGGACTAGAAAAGGAAATCATCTCGGAGGGCGTCACCCTCGAGGCCATTCTTCTGACACATGGCCATGAGGATCACGGGGGAGGATGGTCCCGTTTTCAAGGGGAGGAGCCGATCCCCACACTTCTCTCCCGGGAGGACCACTCCCTTCTTGAGGGCGAAAGAGGTATGGAGGCATCCTGGCAGGATCCGATAGAGGGGTGTCTTGCCCTTGAGAAAAAGGGATGGAAGGTCAGTGCCATGAGGGCGCCCGGACATACCCGGGGGTCGGTGGCCTACCTGATGGAGGGAGCCCTGTTCGTGGGCGACACCCTGTTCTGCGGGTCGGCGGGTCGGGCAAGAACCCCGGAGGACTTTCCGGAACAGCTTGAGTCCATCCGCCAGATTCTTTCAGGGCTCCCGGACAAGTCCGTCATCATCCCCGGCCATGGCCCCCTCACAACGGCCGGCCATGAACGGGCGACCAATCCTTTCGTCAGGACAAGAACGCCGTCTTTGTCTGGCCCCTGGAAAATCTGACGGCAGACCGACCTCTTCACGGCATCGTCTCCGGAAAGAAGTTTTTCTACAAGACTGTCGTGGTGGCTCTGCATCCCGGAGATGGCCCGGCGAACCCTGACCATGGCCTCTCCCCGGGAAAACTCCCGGAGGGCCTTGATAAGGAGGGAACACCCCCTCCCCTTTTTAGAGATCCGGTCACGGGACGACAATACTGACCTCGCCGCCTTCCACTTCACTGACTTCGAAACAACGAACCTCCTCTCCGGGCCTTGTGGAACAGGCTCCGGTGGCGAGATCGAATCCCCAACCGTGGAGGGGGCACAGCACCTGCCCTCCCCGAACGATCCCGTCGGCTAGGTATCCACCCCGATGGGGACAACGATTTTCAACGGCATGGTAGCGTCCATCCACCCGAAAAAGAGCAATCTCATGTTCGTCGGATTGGACAAGCTGTCCTTCATTATTCTTGCCGGAATAGTGCACCCTGATATTTTTCATAGATCCTCCGATTTTTTTATCCTTAAAAACCAAAAGTCAAAGAAAGGACTGACAGCCGCCGCTAAAAACATGACATCTGAATGATACCGTTTCTCTTTTGTCCTGAGCAAACCCGGCAGGAAAAAGCTTCGCAAACCGCTTTCCATTCCCTCCTGTCCGATGGTATGATCAAGTCAATACTACTCCTTATTAGAGTCAGGCGTCCCTAACCCCAGCCCCCGGGAATCGGGTCCTTCTCCTGGCCGGACATTCTGACCATGACCTCATATTTTACGACCCAAACAAGAAAGGGAGCAGGAAAACCTCCGATGAACAACGAAGAGACGCTCGACAAATACCTCGCTGACCTCTCCTTCGACAAGGATCCCCTCACGGGAGAGATCGCCCTTCTGACAACACAGCACAGCCGTTTTCATACGGGACGTTCCGGAGGACTTCTCCTGGCAATCCTGGCCTCGACCACTCGGATGGAACATGTCTTCGAGTGGACCGGTGCCTACGGCTCGACCACCCTGTGGCTTGCCAAGGCCCTTCCCGACACGGCACACCACACGATCGGGGTCGTCAGCGACGAAAATCTCCGCCTCATATCAAACTACATGAAAAGGGCAGGACTGTCCGGTCGCGTCCAGATCTCCAAGTCCACCGGCCCTGATCACCTTCTTTCACTGGATTCGCCCCAGAATCTCATCGTTCTCGACCTCCAGCAGGAACGGACGAAGCTCGCAGACTGGTATCCCGCCATCGAAAAAAAGCTCGCACCAGGAGGGATCCTCGTCTCGCTGGGCATGTCGCCCCCCGAGGGAACCGGTACCCGCTCCCTCCTTCAATCCTCGGTCGAGTCCTTCAACCACAAGATTCTCGGGAACTCAAACTTCCTGACAACTATCCTGCCGCTCTCCCAGGGCATGCTGGTCGCCAGCCGAATCTCATGACCAAGTCTGCCGCGCAAGCCCCTGTCTTTAGACATGGGGTGAGCGGCAGACTGTTGGTTATCCAGTATTGGCCTGATATAATGAACGCATGTCGGAATATAAAGTCGTATACAAGTCAAACAACAACATGGAAGACTGGCCAACCGGGTCGTGGCTATGGGCAACACCGTGATGGCAGAACAGTTGAGTTATAAAGCCTTTCAGCGGATGTTCGGCAAGAGCGTCCGCGACCGGGCTTCTGGGGAATATATGGGTCATTTAC
>Ga0078972_1007073_pt1 | contig 25548 bp, 25 predicted proteins | sample YelNatPaOPGAMG01_FD_67568 | JGI IMG/M metagenome (GOLD analysis project Ga0078972, IMG submission 67568) | Hot spring thermophilic microbial communities from Obsidian Pool, Yellowstone National Park, USA - OP-RAMG-01 (SPADES assembly) (version 2) | ecosystem: Environmental > Aquatic > Thermal...
CGGGATCGCGGTCACGACCGACATCATCGTGGGTTTCCCGGGCGAGACGGAAGAAGATTTTTCCGATACGCTAAAGCTCGTCGAAGAAGCCGGGTTCGACGCCGCTTACACGTTCGCATATTCGAAGCGTTCCGGAACAAAGGCGGCGGGAATGATCGGACAGATCGAAAAAAGCGTCAAGTCCGAAAGGCTTTCGCGCCTCAACGAGGCCGTATACCGTCAAATGCTCGCCAAAAACGAGGCGTACATCGGAAGGGAAACGGAAGTCCTCGCCGAAGGCCCGAGCAAACGCGGCAAGGGCGAGCTTTTCGGCAGGACGCGCTCCGCGAAAACGGTGGTATTCAAAGGCGCTCCCGAAGAAACGGGACGGCTGATAAAAGTAAGGATAGAACGCATGAACGCGCATACGCTGTACGGCACGAGGTTGTGAGGCAATAGAATGAGCCGTTACGGAAGAAGAAAGAATACGGCCGCTAAGGTTTTGGCAACCGTATTGGCGCTTATCGCCGCGGCCGCTTTTTACCTCATAGTCGACAGGGCGGTGTCGTCGGACAGGATAGCCGCTATCGGCTCGCTTTCGTATGCGCCGTACGCCGCGCAAAAGGGCGCCCAGTTTAGTTTCAGGGGCGTGCCGGTTTCGGAAGAACCGGAACAGGAGCCGTCGAGCGGCAAGGTCTACCGAACGCCGTCCGGCTTTTCCATAGTGAGCTATTCCGGCAAATGGACGGGTAAAAAGCTTGCCGACGTTTATGAAGAGTTGATGAAAAACGTCCACGGCGGCGAGATAGGCTATGTATCGCAGGTCGCGATATATCCCGGCGGTTCCGGCATAGATTCCGGAGAGTTCAAGGTCGCGGGGACGCAGCAGATGAACGAGGAGAGCTTCTCCGTATTCTTCGAGGTCCCCGCGCTTATCCCTCAAAGCATGAGGTATAACTTGAGCCGCGAGGCGAGCGTCATCTCGCTTTACAACATGGACAAATACGCCTCGGCCGCGGAAGCCGCGCACACGATAGCGCACGAATACGGCCACCATTATACCATGTATTATTTCCTGAAAAACGACGAGGAGGCGCTTACTTCGCGGTATTACCGGCTGAGGGGCTTTTCTTCGTTCGGGCATCCCGCCATATACAACGATCAGGATTCATATTACGAAAACCACCAGTGGGACATTTACGAGATAGCCGCCGAAGATTACGCGCAGCTAATGGGGAGCCCGAACGCGAAGCAGGTAAGGGAATATAAGGACGTAAAGCAGGTGCTGAATTCCGGGCGGGAATACAAGCTCAGAGCCGACGCGAACACCGCGAACGTGTTCCCGCAGGAGAACATTTACATACCTCTCGCGTACGAGGTCGAGGGGCTGCGCGATTATTTCTATTCGTTCATCGGGAAGGAAAACGATTTGCCTTACGTCGGGAGAGCCGATATTAAAATCAGGATGAGCCGCCATTCGAGCAACGGATACGCTTATTACGTTATAACGTGGACAAAGCCGAGCACGGACAAAAACGCCGTATATACTCTCGTCTGCTACGACAAAGACGGGAACGTATTCAGGCCCGTAAAAACGATCAGGGGCAACGAGAACCCTTCCGCGGTCGTGGGCACGGCTTCAAGGATAAACGGTATGCTGCTGCAATGGCTGCCGGACCACATACCCGACGAAGACAGGCTTTTTAAGGTTTATCTCGTCCTGCCCGACGGCCAGATGCAGTCGTCGGAAATATTCAGGGCGGATTTTTAGCGCCGCCGCAGTATCAGTACAACTACGAGCGCCAAAAAAACGGCGCCTCCCGCAACGGCGCAGAGCGTTATCAAAGCGTCGTCTCTTTCGGCCGCTTCCGCGAGCGCCGAATACTCCGCTATCCTGTCGGCGAATTCTTTTTCGGTGCGGACACGGATGCTGCGCGTCTGCGCGAATTGTATATTCCATGTGCAGACGCCGTTTTCGACGCTGTCCGCGTTTTCCGACAATATCTTTCCGGGCAGCCCTATCGAAACGCAATATTTGCCGCCCTGCGCTTTTTCAAGGAGGCTTTCCACCTCGCCTTGAGGGATGCGCTGGCTTTCCGTTCGCCTTATTACGTCCGCCAGCGAAACGTCGGCGTCAAGGCTGTATTCGTCTTTGAAATACGACGGCGTATAGACGAACCTGACGTTGTGAAAAAGCGATTTTTCGTCGGCAAGTATTTTCGACAGCCCCTCGGCGGCGGCGAGACGGGAGTCAAAACCGTCTTTCCTGATCCCGCTAAGCGTAGCGCCGTCGCCGCTCAGCTCCGTTTCAAAGCCCATGGATTCCCAGTATTTTTTGATGCTGTCGGTATATTTCTTTGTATCCTCGCCGGAAGGAAGGGTCACCGAAAGTACGCTCGTAACCGCGTTTTCGTCCGACAAAGAGTACGAAACGGAAGCGGCGCAGGACGACAGCGGCAGAACAGACGCGATTATAAGCAACGTCAGCAGCTTTTTCAAACGCTCCTCCTTTGCGCAACGATGTAATATCCTTCGCTTTGCGGTCACGGATGTCATACAAAATTATATTTTACGGACGCTCTTTTTTCAACACGCCGAAAATAATTGTGTTATAATATTACAGACATAAGGGAGGGGTTATGCAGCAGCTTACGCCGATGATGATGCAGTATGTGCGGCTCAAGGAGAAATACAAGGACTGCATACTCATGTTCCGGCTCGGGGACTTTTACGAAATGTTTTTCGACGACGCGGTTTTGGCGTCGCGGGAGCTTGAGATAACTCTCACCGGACGCGACTGCGGACTTGACGAGAGGGCGCCGATGTGCGGCGTCCCTTACCACGCCGCGCAGGGCTATATAGACAGGCTAATAAAAAAGGGGCACCGCGTGGCCATCTGCGAACAGCTCACAGACCCCGCGCTTTCTTCCGGCCTTGTCGAGCGCGACGTTATACGCGTGATAACACCCGGCACGGTGACCGAGGATTCGATCCTTCCCCGCGGCGAAAACAACTATATTATGGCGCTCAATTTTACCGATAAAGGCGCGGGGGCGGCGTACGCCGACGTTTCGACGGGCGCTTTCTTCGTTTCCGGATGCGGCGCGAACGATATTGAGAGCTGCCTGAACGAGATATCGAGAGTCTCTCCAAACGAAATAATCTATTCCGAGGACGCAAAAGCGTTTTTTTCAAAGATAGAGCCATACGTGCGCGAACAGGAGATATTCGTGACCGAGTACCCGGCGTTCACGTTCGGGCGCGAAACCGCGTTAAAAACGCTGCTTTCTCATTTCAAGGTCTCGAACCTGTCGGGCTTCGGGATAGACGAAAACGGCGAGTACATAGGCGCGGCCGGCGCGCTGATCGATTACCTGAAGGAGACCCAGAAAAACTCCCTTTCCCATATTAACGCGATGCGCCTCTACGGCGCGAAGCGCTTCATGTCCCTCGACGTTTATACGCGCGCGAACCTCGAGCTTACGAGGACGCTGCGCGAAGGCAGGGTAAAAGGCACGCTGCTTGAAACGTTAGACAGGACGAAGACGCCTATGGGCTCGAGGCTTTTGAAACGCTACATCTGCGAGCCGCTTCAGGACGTCGCGGAGATAAACGAGAGGCTCGGCGCGGTGGGGGAGATCAAGTCCCGCCGGCGGCTCTCCGACGAAATAGGGCGCGCTTTGGACGGCGTATGCGACCTTGAGCGGCTGATCTCCAGGATATCGTATTCGACTCTCGACGCGAGGAACTGCCTCGCCCTGAAAAACTCGCTTAAGAAGCTGCCGCTTCTAAAGGACGCGCTCAAGGAATGTAAAAGCGCTCTCCTTTCGAGGCTTTATGATTCGCTCGACTGCATGGAGGATATATGCGCGATGCTCGAAGCGGCGATAGACGAGGACGCTCCGGCGGGCATAACGGAGGGCGGCATCATAAAAACGGGCTACGACGCGCGGATAGACGAGTTGAAGAGAGTATCCTGCGACGCAAAGCAGTCGATAGCGTCGCTCGAGAGCGCCGAGAGGCAGAGCACCGGCATAAAGAACCTGCGCGTCGGATACAACAAGGTTTTCGGCTATTACATAGAGGTCACGAAATCCTACCTTTCGCTCGTGCCGTACAGGTACGTGCGCAAGCAGACGCTTTCGAACTGCGAAAGGTTTTCGACGGAAGAGCTTCGCGAAATGGAGGAAAAGCTGTCCGGAGCGGAGGAAAAGCGCGTGTCGCTCGAATACGAATGTTTTTTGGAGATAAGGAACAAACTTTCGGAAAACATCCCGCGTTTCCAGAAAGCCGCGCAAATAGTCGCCTGCGCCGACGTGATCCGCAGCTTCGGAGAGGCGGCCTTCGAGAACGGCTACAATATGCCGGTAATGACCGAAGACGGAAGGATCGAAATAAAAGGGGGGAGGCACCCCGTAGTCGAAAGGTTCGTGAAGCAGTCGTTCGTCAAAAACGACGCGTCTATCGGAGGCGAAAACTCGATCATGATAATCACCGGCCCGAACATGGCCGGAAAAAGCACGTACATGCGCCAGGTCGCGCTGATAGTGCTAATGGCGCATATCGGGAGCTTCGTGCCGGCCGACAGCGCGTCGGTCTGCGTCGTGGACGCGATATTCACGCGCGTGGGCGCTTCGGACAACTTGGCCTCGGGACAGAGCACGTTCATGGTCGAGATGAACGAAGTCGCGTACATACTAAACAACGCCACGTCGAAAAGCCTTCTCATACTCGACGAGATTGGGAGAGGGACGAGCACTCTCGACGGGCTTTCGATAGCCTGGTCGGTAGTCGAGTTCATAAGCGAAAACATAAAAGCGAAAACGCTTTTCGCGACCCATTTCCACGAGCTTTCGGAGCTCGAAGGGCTCGTTCCCGGAGTGATGAACTATTCCGTTACGGTAAGGGAAATGGCGGACGCCATCATATTCCTGCACAAGATCGTACGCGGCGGCGCGGACAGGAGCTTCGGGATCGAGGTCGCGAAGCAGGCCGGGATCCCTTCCGGCGTTACCGCGAGGGCGAAGGCGATAATGCGCGCGCTGATCGAGAAGGACGAAAGCATACTAAAGCCCTTAAGGAAAAACGCGAACGCGAATGCGTTCGGCAGGGACGAGCTCATCGAATTACTCGCGGATGTGAATTTGGACAACATAACGCCTCTCGATTCGCTGAAGCTGTTGAGCGAGATAAAGCAAAGGATACGGGGCTAAAATGGACAGGATACGGCTTCTTTCCAAAACCGTGTACGACAAGATCGCGGCGGGCGAGGTAATCGAGCGCCCCGCGAGCGTCGTCAAGGAACTGGTCGAGAATTCGATAGACGCGGGAGCCCGCGCGATAAGCGTGGCGATTACGGGCGGGGGATTGAAGGAAATACGCGTCGCCGACAACGGGCGCGGCATATACCCTGAGGACGTTAAACTCGCGTTCGAGAAGCACGCGACGAGCAAGATATCGACGGCCGGCGATCTTGGGTTCATAGGAACGCAGGGCTTTCGAGGAGAGGCGCTTTACAGCATATGCGCCGTCTCGTCGGTCGAGATGAAGACGAAGCGAAGGGAATTCCCGGAGGGGACCCATGCTCGCGTTACGGGATCCAATACCGAGTTCATAATCCCCGCGGGGATACCGGACGGCACTTCTGTCGCCGTTTCCGACCTGTTTTTCAACCTGCCCGCGCGGCGCAAGTTCATGAAAAAGGAATCCGCCGAAGCGGCGCTCGTCTCGGACATCGTATCGAGATTCATACTCGCTTATCCGGAAATATCCTTCCATTACACCTCGGACGGAAAAACTGTTTACCACAGCCCCGGAGACGGCGATCTGCGCTCCGCGATATACTGCGTTTACGGGGCGGGCGTATCCGACGCGGCTGCATACGTCGAACACGAGGCGAACGGCATAAAGGTTTCGGGATTCGTTTCAAAGCCGGGCGCGCCGCTTAAAGAACGCCGCGGCGGGAGCGTTTTCGTAAACAGGCGCTACGTAAAAAACGGCTCGCTGCACGATATGGTAAGGAGCGCGTACGGAGAAACGCTGGTAAAAGGCGAAAACCCGTTTTTCGTGCTGGACATACGCCTCCCGCTTTCGGCGGTCGACGTGAACGTGCATCCCAACAAGCTCCAGGTAAGGTTCCTCGACCCGGCCTCGGTTGAATACGTCATAAAAGAGGCTGTGTCGGGCGCTTGCGGGGAAGTAAGGGGCGCGGTCGTTTTTCCGGCGGAGGATATAAAGAGGCGGGCGGACATATCGGTGCGCCGGGCGGAGCAAAGCGAGTTCTTCTCCGGGTTCGGAAACGCCACCGCGTCCGGCGCGCTAAAGGAGACGAAGCTGCGCGAAACGCAGACTCCCGCGGCTCCGGAAACGTACGCGCGCGGTTTCGTCGCGCGTGAAAACGCGATAAGCCCGGAGAGCACGCAGACGGCGGCGGCATCCGAAAACGCGCCGCCCCCCGCGCCGTACAGGCTCATAGGCACGCTCGGGAACGCGTACATACTCGTCGAGCAGGCGGGGGACCTTCTTATAATCGACCAGCACGCGGCTCACGAGAGGCTTTTGTACGAGAGGCTCATATGCGCTGACGCGCCCGTTTCTCAGGCGCTCCTCGAGCCCGTCGTCGTTAAGCTGTCCCATGAACAGAAGAATTTCTTGGACGAGAATATCGAGGCTTTCATTTCGGCCGGCTTTTGCGTTGAGCCGTTCGGGGCGCTCGATTATAAGATAAGCGCCGTGCCCGCGGCGGCGGCGTCCGCCGATCCGGCGGCGCTTTTGAACTGCGCGTTGGGCGCGCAAAAAGGCGGCGTCGGAGCCGCGCTTACGCGCGGCGCGGTTATAAAGGCGGCTTGCCGCGGGGCGGTCAAGGCGGGCGACAGGCTCAACGACGAGGAGTTGAAAAGCCTCGTCGAAAGCTACCTTTCGGAAGGGGAGGCCCCGACCTGCCCGCACGGAAGGCCGGTCATAACCGTCATTACGAAAAAACAGCTCGAAAAGAGCTTCAAAAGAACGGTATGAACAGGTTTATAGTCATCACGGGCCCCACCGCGACGGGGAAGACGGCGCTTTCCGCGCTCGTCGCAAAGGGATTGGGTTCGCAGGTCATTTGCGCGGACAGCGCGCAGATCTATCGCGGCATGGACATAGGGACGGCGAAGGCGACGAAGGAAGAGATGCTCGGCGTCAGGCACCATATGATAGACATTGCGGATCCCGGCGAGGATTATACCGTCGCGCGCTTTCAGCGGGAAGCTTTCCGCATCATCGACTCCCTTAACGAAAAAGGCGTCACGCCCGTCGTTTCGGGAGGCACCGGGCTTTATATCAACTCGCTCGTATATGAGCTCGATTTCGCGTCCGTGAAAAAAAACGACGCGATTCGGCAAAAATATGCACAACTTGCTGATGACAAAAGCGATTTATACCTGTATAATATTTTGAAGGAAAAAGACCCCAACTTTGCTAATATTATTTCCGCGAACGACAGAAAGCGGATAATCAGGAGGCTTGAGGTCTTGGAATCCGGGGCGGCGCAAGATTACGATTTTCGCAGACGAAACGAAAGGTACCTGTATCTCATGATAGGCCTTACGATGCCGCGCAGCGAGCTGTACCGCAGGATAAACGAAAGAGTGGACTCGATGATCGAAAAAGGGCTCGTTGAGGAAGCGAAAGGCCTGTACGAAAGATACGCGGGAGCGAACGCCTTAAAAGCGATAGGGTATAAGGAAATAATACCGTATCTTAACGGCGAGTATGATCTTGAAGAGGCGGTGCGGCTCATTAAGCGCAACACGAGGCGTTTCGCCAAACGGCAGATCACGTGGTTTAAACGCGACGAACGAATAAAATGGTTCGACGTAAGCGGTTGCACGTGTATAGACTCCGTTGCAAATGATATAATCAGATATATAAAAGGAAAGGGGTTTTAATATGCAGAAGTCGGTAATAGTTCTGCAGGATGTCTTCCTGAATCAGGTGAGGAAAGAGAAAGTGCCCGTAACGATACACCTCACGAACGGATACCAGATCAAAGGGTCGGTAAAAGGCTTCGACAACTTCACGATAATACTCGACAGCGAAGGAAAGCAGCTTATGATATATAAGCACGCGGTTTCCACGATATCGCCCGTCAAATCGGTTTTCTTCACGTTCTCCGACAAACAGAAGGAAATGCCGGAAATATAATGCGAAATCTCCCCGACGGCTTCGGTATCGGCGCTGCGGTTTGCTCGCTTATCGAGGACGCCGAAACAAAAATCGGCGAATATTTCCGCTCCGTGCAGGCGACGGCGGAATTCAATCAGTATAAGGTAATAGACGCTTTCCGGCGTGAAAACATATCGCCGCGGCATTTTACGCCCACTACCGGATACGGGTATTCCGACGAGGGGCGCGAAGCGCTGGCGAGGGTATTCGCGCGCATAACGGGCGCGCAAAAAGCCGTCTTAAGCCCGCATATAGCCGCGGGTACGCACGCGATAGCGGCGGCGCTGTATTGCGTTCTGCGCCCTGGGGATACGCTCATAAGCGCGACGGGCGCCCCCTACAATACTTTGCGCGGCGTGATATCCGGCAAAGGCACGGGCTCTCTCGAGGATATGAACGTAGAATACAGGGAGGTAGGCCTTACGCCCGAAGGCGGTATCGACGCCGAAGCGGCGGCGCGCGAAATAAGGAAATGCAAAAGCCCAAGGGCGGTATTCATCCAGCGTTCGAGAGGCTACGCATGGAGGCCGGCGCTGACATTGCGGCAGATCGAGGAATTCTGCCGCCATATCAAATCCCTTTTCCCCGAAATCATAATAATAGCCGACAACTGTTACGGCGAGTTCTGTGAGACGAGGGAGCCGACGGAATGCGGCGCGGACTTGATAGCCGGCTCGATGATAAAAAACCCCGGCGGCGGACTTGCGCCGAGCGGGGGATACATAGCCGGGAGGGGAGACCTCGTCGCGCTCGCTCAGAACAGGCTCGTCTGCCCCGGATTGGGCTCCGAGGTAGGCTCATACGAAGCCTCGTACAGAAGCTTCTTTCAGGGGCTTTTCATCGCTCCGCACGCCGTTTCGGAAGCGATGAAGGGCGCGATACTCGCCGCGAAGGTGTTCGAGAGCCTCGGGTACGAGGTTTGCCCGGCATGCGGCGCCGTAAGGAGCGACATAACGCAGTCCGTAAAGATAGGCGACGAGAAGAAGCTTCTCGCGTTCATGAGGGGCATCCAAAAGGCCTCCGCCGTCGACAGCGCGGCCGTCCCGGTTCCGTGGGACATGCCGGGGTACGGCGAAAAAATAGTCATGGCGGCGGGGACGTTCGTTCAGGGAGCTTCCCTCGAGCTTACGGCCGACGCTCCGTTAAGGCCTCCCTATATCGCTTATTTTCAGGGAGGGCTTACTTACGCCCACGCGAAGCTGGGGATAATGTGCGCCCTGTCGGAGATGGGAGTCACTTGAACATCCGAAGAACGCCTATGACTTTCCCCAATATGTTCATTTCTTTAGTATATATAGGCTGATATTTTTCGTTCTCGGGCTGAAGCTTGACGCGCCCGTTTTCAAGGTAAAACCTTTTTACCGTCGCCTCGTCGTCTATCATCGCGACGACGATGTCCCCGTTTTGCGCGAAATCCTGTTTTCTCGCTATTATCTTGTCCTTGTCGAGTATCCCCGCTCCTGTCATGCTGTCGCCGCTGACGTTCAATATGAACACGTCGTCGGAGCCCAACAGAGAATAGGGGAGGGATATGTATTCCTCGATGTTTTCCACGGCGGTGATCGGCGTCCCCGCGGCTACCCTGCCGACGACGGGCACCTGCACCATCCTCGTTTTTCCGGCGCCCGATACCATTATCGTCCGCGGCTTCGCGGGGTCCCTCGTTATATATCCCTTCTGCTCAAGCTTTGTAAGATGAGCGTGGGCGGTCGAAGTCGATTTCAAATTCAGAGCGTTGCATATGTCGCGCACGCACGGAGCGTATCCGTTCTCGCTGATATAACGCTTGATATACTGGAATACGTCGTTCTGGCGCCTTGAAATGCCCTGCATAAAATCACCTCTCAAAAAATGATAACAAATCGTTCCGGCCGTGTCAACCGGAATCGAACTATTGTTCTAATCGTCGCGAATCTTCACCGCGCCGGAGGCGAGCTTGCGGCGCCGCTCGTCCGCCGCGGCGTAATGCTTTTTCGTCGTGTTTATGTCCTTATGTCCGAGCACGTCGGCGACGAGGTAGATGTCGCCGGTCTTTTCGTACAGCATCGTCCCGTAGGTGCTCCGCAGCTTGTGAGGCGATATGTTCTTGAGCGGCACGGCGAGGCGCGCGTATTTTTTTACGAGCTGCTGCAGCGCGCGAACGCTCATCCGCTTGTTCTGAAGCGACAGGAACATGGGGGAGTCCTGCGAGTAAGAGGCGTTTTTCTTTCTTTCCTCAATATACCTTTCGAGAGCCGCCTTCGTCTCCGCGCCGAAATAAAGCAGCATCTCGTTCCCGCCCTTGCGCAGCACCCTGAATTCGTTGTTTTTAAAATCAAAGTCGCTTACGTCTAAGGCGCAAAGCTCGCTTATCCTGATCCCGGTCGTTAAAAAAAGCGTGAATATCGCGAGGTCGCGTATCTTTGTTTTTTCGTGGAATCCGAGCTGCCTGTCCGAAAGCCCGCTCCCCGTTTCGATGACGTCGAGAAGAGCGCGCGCCTCGTCCGCGCTGAGCCTTATTATCGGCTTTTCATGGATCTTAGGCGTTTCGAGCTTTTCGGTTACGTTTATGTCAATAACGCCCTTCTTATAGTAATATTTGTATAATGTGCGCAGCGAGGAGAGCTTGCGCGCGATCCCTTTTTCGCCGTTTTCAACGGCGCTGTCGTCCTTGTAATAGAGAGAAAGGTATTCGAGGTAGACCTCAAAGTCGGTGAGCGTCAGTTTCTGCAGATCCTTTGCGCTAAAGCGCGAGATATCGTATCCGAGCTCGTTTTCGACGAAAGAAAAGAAAAGTTTCAGGTCGTACGCGTAGTTGATCCGCGTGAGCAGCGAAGTGCGCTGCTCGATTCCGCGGAAAAATCCGGCGCAGAACGCAGGGAGCTCCGAGATAAGGCTTCTTAGCTTTTGCGTCCTTTTGATATTGAGTTCGGCTTTGCTCGCTTTGGACATATCAAGCCCCGTCCCCCATAATCTATGCGTAAAATATGTCTTTTGCGCATAGATATTTTTGTCTTCATTCAGGCTCGCGGATCGAGCGTTCCGCCGGAGCGTTCTTCCTTATCTCCCCTCTCGCGAGGCTGTCGCAGAGGCTGTTGTATTTGTCGCCCGAATGCCCTTTGACCTTTTTCCAGTTCAATCTGTGCCCGCGCGCGTACGCAACCGCGAGTTCCCATAGGTCCCTGTTTTCAACGTCTTTTTTGGAGGCGGTCTTCCAGCCGTTTCGCGTCCAGTTTGAGAGCCACCCCTTCTCGAACGCGTCGCAGATGTAGGAGCTGTCGGTATGCAAATCTACTTCGCAGGGCTCCTTGAGCGCTTTTAGAGCTTCTATTACGGCGGTAAGCTCCATCCGGTTGTTCGTAGTCTCCGGCTCGTATCCGCTCAAACGCTTTTCTGTCCCTTTGTATATGAGCACGGCTGCCCAGCCGCCGGGCCCCGGATTTAACGAGCACGCCCCGTCGGTATATACGGTCACCTTCTTCATTCCGAAAGCGCCTTCGACTTATTAGCGCACCGCTCCACGGCGCTTATTATGGCGCCCCTGAACCCGTTCTGCTCCAAAACCTTGACGGCTTCTATCGTCGTCCCCGCGGGCGAGCACACCTCGTCTTTTAGCTTTCCCGTATGCTTGCCCGACTCTATGACCATCTTCGCCGCGCCCAAAACCGTCTGGGACGAAAGCGCGAGCGCGACGTCCCTCGGCAGCCCGCAAAGCACTCCCGCGTCAGCCAAAGCCTCGATGAACATATACACGTACGCCGGGCCGCTTCCCGAAACGGCGGTTACCGCGTCCATCAGCTTCGCGGGCGCGTAAGCGACCTTTCCGAGAGAGGCGAATAAGCGTTCGATAATCTCGCGCTCCCGCACCGCAAGGCTGTCGGGCGTCTCGAACACGCTCATCCCCTCCCCCGCCATCAGCGGCGTGTTCGGCATGACGCGCAGCACTCTTTTTTCAACGCCCAAAATCCCTTTTATCTTTTCGGCGCCCCATCCCGCCGCGATAGAAACAACGGGCTTGTCGTATCTCTTTATTGCTTTTAGAACCGGCTCCATCGCTCCCGGCTTCACGGCGATAATCAACATATCGCTTTTTTCGCACAGCTCGTCAATCCCCGCGCAGGCGCATACGTTCAACGAATTTTTTATAGATTGGGATTTCGTTTCGTCAATATCGTATACGTATATATCGCCGGCGTTTATTACATTTTTATACAGCGCTCCCTTTATTATCGCGCCCGCCATGTTTCCCGCGCCTATGAATCCGAGTTTCGTTTCGATCATGCTTCCTCCGTTACTGCCGCTATTGACGTTGCGGTCGAAATTTATTATAATAACTTCTGTTGTCTCGAAGGGGAGTGGCTCAATGGTAGAGCATCGGTCTCCAAAACCGACGGTTGCGTGTTCGAATCGCGTCTCCCCTGCCATTCGTTTTAAAGCGCGAAACGCGCTTTTTTGTTTATAAGGCCAAAAGCGGACCGCTTAGCGGCGCAACGGACTTAACGGCGTTTTTTCAGACTCTTACCTCGCCGCTTATCCCTAAGCGGCCTTCGTATTCCTTCAGGACCGGCTTTACGTATTCGTTTATGAATTCTTCGGTTTGCGCCGAGGCGCAGCCGGTGAATTTCACCGGATCGAGCAGCGAATCGATCTCTTCCGCCGAAAGGCGGAACGACTCGTCCGCTTTTATCATGTCGAGAAGGCCGTCGGGTTCGCCGCGAAGCTTGACCGCTTCCGCCGCCTTCATTGAGTATCGCCTAATCTTCTCGTGAAGCTCCTGCCTGTCTCCCCCGCGCTTCGCCGCTTCCATCAGTATGGTCTCGGTGGCCATGAACGCAAGCTCCTGCGTGAGCCTTTTTTTGATCACGTTTTCGTATACCGTAAGTCCCGACGCGATGTTAAGATACAGGTTCAAAACCGCGTCCGCGGCGAGGAAACTCTGGGGTATGACTATTCGCCTGTTCGCGGAATCGTCCAACGTGCGCTCGAACCACTGCGTCGAGGCGGTTATCGCGGCGTTCACCGGCATCGACAGCAGGAACCTGCAAAGCGAGCCCATCCTCTCGCTCCTCATCGGGTTGCGCTTGTAAGCCATCGCGGAAGAGCCTATCTGTTCGTCGCCGAAAGGCTCCTCGATCTCCTTAAGGTTCTGGAGGAGCCTTATGTCGTTGCTGAACTTGTACGCGCTCTGCGCGACGAGCGCAAGCGCGTTTAGAACCCTTGTGTCGAACTTGCGCGGATAGGTCTGTCCCGTAACGGCGTACGGCGCGGACCCGAGCCGGGCGCATATCATCTCATCGAGCTTTTTTACTTTCTCCGCGTCGCCGTCAAACAGCGACAAAAAGCTCGCTCCCGTGCCCGTCGTGCCTTTCGCACCGAGAAGCCTGAAGTCTTTCAAAAGGTTTTTTATCTCGTCAAGGTCGGTCAGCAGGTCCTGTATCCACAGCGCCGCCCTCTTCCCCACCGTCGTCGGCTGCGCGGGCTGGAAATGGGTATACGCGAGCGCCGGCGTGTCCTTGTATTTCATCGCGAAACGCGACAGAATGTCTATCACGTTCGCGATCTTCGTTTCGATGATCTCAAGCGCCTCGCGCACCGCCAAAAGGTCGGCGTTGTCGCCGACGTAGCAGCTCGTCGCCCCAAGGTGTATTATCGGCTTCGCTTTCGGGCATTGCTCGCCGTAAGCGTAAACGTGCGCCATCACGTCGTGCCTCACTATTCTTTCCCGTTCGGCGGCGACGTCGAGGTTTAGCTCGTTCTCGTATTTTTTCATTTCCGCTATCTGCTCGCCGGTGATCGGAAGACCTAATTCTTTCTCGCACTCCGCGAGCAGTATCCAGAGCCTTCTCCACGTCCTGAATTTGGCATCGTCCGAGAATACCCTCGCCATCTCCGGCGACGCGTATCTCGTTATAAGCGGATTTTCGTAAGCTTCGGACATAAATTCACCTTTTATTTTCTTTCGCGGGCTTCCGCCAAGGCCTTACCGGCGGGCTCCTTGAGGCCTGCGCATCGCGCCGCCATTACGCCGCCGCGACCGGCCGCCCCGTAAAAGACAAAGGGCGAGCCCTCCGATATTAATGCCGATACGGAACGGGGCTGCGACGGCGCGCCGGTACGCAGGATAAGGCCTTTTACTGAAGAAATTTTAATATATATCTCTCCAAATTTCCATAACAAATTTTCGATATGAGCTCCTGCGGATAATTCCTTTTCGCCATCGCCTCGGGGAGCCTCTGGAAATCGGACGGCGAGCCAAGACCTTCAGGCGCGTACCGTATCCCGAAAAAATCGGAGCCGAAACCGGCGCAGTCCTCGCCGCCCAACGATAAAATGTGTTCGATGTGCTCCAACACATCCTCGACCGCCGCGTTTTTCCCTTTAAGAAACTCGTTGTAAAAATTGACGCCTATGTATCCTCCGGATCCGATCAGGTGTTTTATCTGATCGTCCTTTAAGTTGCGCGGGTCTTCTTTTACGCGGAACGCGCAGGAATGCGACGCGCAGGGAGAACGCCGGTAAATCTGCGCCGCTTCCCAGAAACCCTGTTCGTTTATATGCGACATATCGAGCGCGATATTGAGCCTGTCGAGCTCCCCGACGGCGAGAGCCCCTTTTTCCTTAAGCCCGCCCCGCGCGTGGCAGCCGCTCGCGAATTCGTTCTCGCCGTTCCATGTGAGGCTCATCATTCGGACTCCCGCGCCGTACAACCCGCTTATCGCGCCCGCGTCGAAGCCGATCGTTTCGCCGCTCTCGACGGCGAAAACGGCCTTCAGCGCGTCTTTTTTGTTAAGGTCGTCCGCCTTCGTGCAGAGTATGATCTTCCCGTCCGAACCGCCTATGATCTTTCGCATGAAACAAAACTGCTTTTCGCAAAGAGCGAGGCCTGCGCCGTAACCGGGAGGCACCCACGCCGCGAAAACCTGCAAGCGGACTCCGCCGCGAAGCATGTCCTCGACGCCGCCGCTGTCGTACAGCCTTCCTCCGTAGCCTCCGTTCGCCCAAAACCCGGCGAAATCAGAATGCGCGTCCGCTATCTCGACCATTTTTACCTCGAAAACCGTTATACAACTTTATATTAGGCTTAAGGCCGTTATGTTCAAAAAATTGAGGCCTTAGCGCCCTAAAATAAGAATCGAGTAAAAAACCGCCCGTGCTATCACGGCGCGGTTTGTTTTTGAACGTAAAACGGCGGGGCTGAAAAACACGCCCTTATGTACCGGGGCGGACGCTACTTAACATAATCCTCGTCAAGTATCTTGTAGCAAGTTTTCCCATTGAGCCCGTCCAGTATAAAATCAGGGGAATACGCGATATTCGTAATTACATAACCGCCCCCGGCTCTGTCGTACTCGATTTTCAGTATCCCGTCGGACAGCAGATGTACGGATGTAAGTTTCATTCCGGCTTTTTCGTTCCTCTCCAATACTTTGTCCGTATATCTGTCAAACTTATTTGAGTACAAAGACATGACCGGATCTATGCTTTCCACATCCTTAAGGCTGCCGCCGACCCTTAGTTTCGAGAAATTTTCATATGAAAGCTTCGCTTTCATAACTACCGGATACCCGTCCGTAAACAAGGCGTTGTTTTTCTCTCGTGAAAAGAACACGAATAGTCTCGCGCCGCCGTCGGTATCATAGACGACGTAAATATTATCGCCGGTCTCCCTTACCAACGGATCGGGGAACATCTTCACTAATCTCTCGAACAGATTAGTTTTAAATCCTGATTCGGTATACGAACCCGCGTCTCTCCCCAATGCGAAGCATTCGTTTTCAAACAGAAGATCGTCTTGCTTATAACACGGGATTGCCATGCTGTCCGCTTTCGACATCCTTTCCGCCAAATATTGATCCACGAATTTGCTGCCATATTCGCCAATAACGGGTTCGGGCCGCTTTTCGAATGCGCCTAATGCATAGGCGGCTCCGGTGCAGAGGAACAACGCCGCCGCTAACGTAACGACAAGTATTTTTTTATTTACCCTGATATTTACCCTTTTCATTTAAATACTCCTTCCCTTTTCAATCATATATTGCCATATATGTACATGCGCTGTTGTAAAAATCATTATACCCATAATCCGGCAGGATATATAGTATTTTTAAAACATCAAAACCCTTCACGCCGTTTTAGAGAGTTGTTTTTTACATTTTTCATAAATATCAGGCACTTATCGTGATATTTTTAGGCCATCTAAACTAATCAAAGAAATGTTTTTTCCGCGAGCTTCTTGAAGTTGTCGTTATATTTTTTGACAGTTTTTCTGAACGCCCGTTCAAACAGCAACCTGTCCATCAAGACCCCGAAAAACCAACCCGGCAGCCTGTAATCCATTACCCAATCGACATGGGTCGTCTGTTCATTGATGCGCCGCATCGTTGTTCTCGATTTGAAATAACCTCCCAACGGCGTTTTTCCCGTCGTTTCTACGGTCAGGTTTTCGGGTTCAAAGCGGGATACTTCCACCGGGCTGTTTAAAAGGAACCCCGCTTTTTTATAGACCAAAATGTATTTGATTCCTTTGCGGTCGATCGGGCCGCCGATCCCCTTTACCGCTACAACGTCGAACTGCCATTCGGGGATCTTTTCAGCCTGCAATCCAAAGCTCCAAACATGTTCGACCGGAGCGGCGACGGTAAAATCCAGTTTAATAAATCCCATTCCATTGCTCACCTCGATATTCTGATGTCTGCTTTTGCAAAATATCCCGCAGCTTTGAAAATTCAATTTTTACGTGTTCGTCCATCGCTTTTTCAAAATCAGTAGAAAGAAAAATTTTAAAACCACATCGAATATTTTTCCAATACCATTAAAGCCCGCAGTAATTTTATGAATGACTTTCACTGCGTTTTTTCTTTCCTCAAATGATATCGAAACCCAGGCCGGTAATCTTACGATCTTTTTCATTTGCTAAGACGATTTCCACACCCGGGACAGCCCTCGATACCACCGCATTAAGCGTCACCCGGTATTTGCCTATATACTCGTCCATAAGCACGACATTGCCAATATCGTCCGGATAGCGCTTTAGCGTCCGAAATACAAGATGGGTTCCTTCCCACCATTTTTGGTATTCTTCAGCCGTATGGTTTATCAAAAAGTCATATATCTCTTTTCCCGTAAAGCTTTCAACATCCACTTCGGTTTTAAAAACAATCATATTTCACAACTTGCATGCAACTTTAATTCTTCCCGTAAAAAAACTCCTCCTGTGTTTCATTATTCTACCATAGAAGAAGAAAAGAGGTCCATACAAATATTTTGCAAGCTTCTTATACAGGCGATTACATTCGCCGTCCCAAGCAAATGCTGCGAACGCCTCGGCGTATTCGGCGTTATGTCCTTGTTAATTCTTGCCATACAATGACCGCTTTGCAATCATAAAAAAGCCGTTTCCCCACGGGTGAAACGGCTTTCGTTTCTTTTCCGGTTAAAGGCTCCGGAATGCGCCTTATTGCTGCTGTTACTTTGCGAAATCCACCGAGCGCGTCTCGCGTATCACGTTTACTTTTATCTGCCCCGGGTAATCGAGGTCTTTTTCTATCTTTTTCACTATGTCTTTCGCCATAAGGTGCATCCCCGCGTCGTCCACGTCCTCCGGCTTTACGAGTATCCTGACTTCGCGTCCGGCCTGGATCGCGTAGCACTTTTCGACTCCGGCGAACGAGTTCGCGATCTCTTCGAGCGCCTCGAGGCGTTTTATGTAGTTTTCGAGCGTCTCGCGCCGCGCTCCCGGCCTCGCCGCGGAGATCGCGTCCGCGGACTGGACGAGCACGGCTTCGACGGTCTGCGGCTCTATGTCTCCGTGATGAGCCTGTATGCAGTGTATGACGTCGTTGCTTTCCTTGTATTTTCTCGCGAGATCCGCACCGATCTGGACATGCGGGCCTTCGACCTCGTGGTCTACCGCCTTGCCTATGTCGTGCAGCAGCCCGCCGCGCTTAGCGAGCTTTATGTTCGCGCCCAATTCCGCCGCCATAACGGAGGAAAGATGCGCGACCTCGAGCGAGTGCTTCAGCACGTTCTGGCCGTAGCTCGTGCGGTATTTCAGCCTCCCCAACAGCTTTATTATCTCGGGGTGCAGGTTATGTATGCCCGCCTCGAAGGCCGCCTGCTCTCCGGCTTCGTGGATCTCCTTGTCGACCTCCTTGCGCGCCTTTTTTACCATTTCCTCGATGCGCGCAGGATGTATCCTTCCGTCGATAATAAGCTTTTCGAGCGCTATGCGCGCTATTTCACGGCGTATCGGGTCGAATCCCGACAATATCACCGCCTCGGGGGTGTCGTCGATAATGAGGTCTATCCCCGTCGCGGTCTCGAGCGCCCGGATGTTGCGCCCTTCCCTGCCTATTATCCTGCCCTTCATCTCGTCGCTCGGCAGCGCGACGACCGAAACGGTATTTTCCGCCACATGATCGGCGGCGTATTTTTGTATCGCGTTAGCGATTATCTCTCGGGATTTCCTGTCCGCCTCTTCCTTCGCCTTTGCCTCTATCTCGCGCACGTAGACCGCAAGATCGCGCCTTGTTTCCTGCTCGACTTTTTCAAGCAGCAGCTCTTTGGCTTCTTCGGACGTCATGCCCGAGATCTTTTCGAGCTGCTCAATCTGCTTTCTTACGATCTCTTCCGCGTCTTCCTTGCATTTATTGATTTCCTTGAGCTTCCTGTTTACCTGCTCGTCTTTCAATTCGATGCTCGCGATTTTCTTGTCAAGCATCTCCTCTCGCTGCAGGAGCCTTCTTTCCGTCCTTTGTATCTCGTTTCGTCTTTCTCTCGACTCCTTCTCGAAATCCGTCCTTAGTACATGCACCTCTTCCTTGGCTTCAAGGATCATCTCTTTCTTCAAGGCTTCCGCTTTTTTCTGCGCCTCCGCGAGCAGCTTTTTGACGGAATCCTCGGCTCTGCCTACCTTTGCCTCAGCAACGCTCCTTCTGTATATGTATCCAATAAACGTTCCGATAACTATTGCAGCCAGAGGTAATACAATCAGCAATACTTCCACTTTGATGAAATACCTCCTTATTTAATTTTGCCTGCAAATATATTTATGACCTGAATCTCTGAAAATGTAGCTTTCGAAAAGATTCAATATACCTGCATTATTTTTCTCCGGAAAAGAGGCGGCCATTTTACCGGCGAAACGGGACGGCGCGCTTTCATCTGTTATAACAAATGAAACGCAACGTCACCCCGAATAATTCTATTATCCGCCGTATGTTTTGTCAAGTCAGGATATTCCATCATTTTGTTGCTTTTTCGTCCTTCTGTACGCGAGAAGCGCGAGCGCGAAGCAGGCCGCCGAAATAAGCGGGTAATAGAACTGGAACCCCGCGACGACCGGCCAGCACATTATAATCACGCCGCAGAACAGGTAGCCTCTTATTTTCGCCCTGCTCAACGCGTTTTTCCGGACCGCCTCGAACGTAACGAGCGACGCGTTCATCTCTTTCTCGGCGTCGCGCTCCGCTTCGCGCTCGTCGGGCAAAAGCTCCTTCTTTTTGGCGAGCTCCAATATTTTTTTCCCGTCGATGAGCTTGATTTCGCACGGGAGCGCCGCGCACATCTTTTTCGCGTCGTCGCTGAAGCCCGACAGAGCGGCGATAATTAACTTTACGCCGCTTTTTTCCCTCAATATCTTTAAAACGTCGTTCGCGCCGCATTCGCAGCCCGGGTGGTTCTGGAACGCGAATATGGCAAAATCCTCGCATTCCGCGAAGAAGCCCTCCTCGCGCGGGATCACGTTTTTCAGCCCGCAGTCCAGCACCCTTCCGATAAAATCCGCATATTCGCGCGAAGGCATAAACGTCAGCTTCCGGAGCATGCATTTTTCCTTCAGGCGCTGCATTGCCTTTTTTATCAGAACGTCCTCCCTCTTCCTGTTCAGCAACGAAACCGCGATGCTTACGGCCGCGGTCAGGAACAGAGACATCACGGCCGAAACCGTTAAGGATAAGCTCAGATAAAATATTACGACGCCGATCAGCAGGAACAAAAACGCCCGAAGCATCACGAAATCGACGGCCCTCGCCGCCAGCGACCTTCCCCCGTGTATTTTTTTTCCGAAATAGCGCCTCAGCCTTGCGTCCATACATGTCACTCCCCGTATCAATTGTTCCCAAAACCGTTCTTTTGTATACTTGCACAGCGCTTGTTAAAAAGCGCAAGCGCAGTGTATAATAAATAAAGGTGGCCTATGAGCTGTTACACAGAGTTTTCGGAGCTTGAGCTGAACGGGATACCCCTTCGCCATAACAGGAAGGGGCTGTTGGGCGGCACTTTCAATCCCGTGCATAACGGGCATTTGGCAATGGCGAAGATAGCGCTTTACGAGTTTTGCCTCGGGAGCGTGGTTTTTATTCCCGCCGGGCTCCCTCCGCATAAAAAGGACGAATATGTCGCCCCCGCTTCGGACAGGCTCGAGATGGTCCGCCTCGCGCTGCAGGATGAAAGCGGGCTTTTCGTCGACCCCCTCGAACTGTACAGGGACGGATATACTTATACGGTCGATACTCTCGAAATCCTTACGCGAGAAAACCCCGGTACGGATTTTTATTTTATAATTGGCGCGGACACGCTGTTCGAGTTAATCGGCTGGAAGAGGTTCGACAGGCTCGTCTGCCTTACGAGCTTCATATGCGTGCTGCGCCCCGGCCAGGACGACGCGGAAGTAAGGAAATATGCGGACGGCCTTAACGAAACATACGGCCCAAAATTCCATATAGCGCGCGACAGGGGGCCGGACATATCGTCGTCTTATATACGTAAAATGGCCGCTTTGGGACGCCTTCCGGACGATCTCGTCCCCGCGCGCGTAAAGAGGTATATCGAAAACAACAGGGTATATTCTTAGCGAGGCGCAGATGCAAGAAGACGCGATGATCCCGTATTTAAAGAAAAGGCTCGGCAAAGAGAGGTTCCTGCATTCCGAAAGAACGGCGAACGAAGCCGTAAGGCTCGCGGCGGTCTACGGAGCCGATAAGCGCAAAGCGTATCTGGCGGGCATGCTGCACGACATAGGCAAGGGCATGTCCGCGGGCGAACTCGTAAAGACCGCTTCAGAAAACGGGATAAGTATCGATAAATATGAAAAGGACAACCCGGAGCTCCTGCATGGAAAGGTAAGCGCGCATCTTGCGAAAACGGATCTCGGCATCACCGACGGCGAAATATTGGCGGCGATCGAGTCGCATACCACCGGCAGGAAAAACATGACCCTGCTCGAAAAAATAGTCTATATAGCGGATCTGATAGAGCCCGGCCGGAATTTCGAGGGCTTGCGGGAGATACGCGAACTCGCGTATAAGGACATTGACGCCGCTACGAGGCTTGCGCTTTCGCATGTAATGCTGTATGTTAAGAAAAAAGGCCTTACGCTCCATCCGAACAGCGCCGAGGCTTATGAATACCTGAAACCGGAGGATAGCGTTTGAAGTATAACGAAGATGTTTTGAACGTAGCGAAGCAGCTTCTGATGAAAAAGGCGGAGGACGTGGAGCTGATAAACGTGTCAGACAAGACCATAATCGCAGATTATTTCATAATCGCGAGCGGGCGCTCGGACGTCCATGTCAGGTCGCTCTGCGACGAACTGCAAAAATACATGGCCGAATCGGGCAGGGTGCACCTGCGGATCGAAGGGTACCGCGAAGGCCGCTGGATAGTGGTCGATTACGGGGAACTGCTCGTGCATCTGTTCCACAGGCGCGAAAGGGAGTTTTACGGACTCGAAAGGCTCTGGGCGGACGGCGACAACTGCATGAAAATTGCCGACGAACCGTTGAAATAGGATTTATGCATCAAAAAGGAGAACGCGCGTTTTTGCGCACGCTCTCCTTTTCGTTTCCTTAAAACACGCGCCTCGCGCATATAAAATGGCTCCTCCAGTACGAGGTGTCGCACGACCTTTGAACCACCATCCCGTTCGAGGACGATGCGTCTATCATCTGCCCACCGCCAATGTATATCCCCACATGGTTCGGAGAATAGCAGATAATATCGCCGGGTTTCATGTCGGACATGCTTGAAACCTTTGGCAGGTCGCATTTCGCCCATTGCCTCGAGGTCATGTATCTTATTTTATAGCCCGAATGCTTAAGGCAGTAATATACGAATCCGGAGCAGTCGAAAGTATCGGGGCCTTTGCCTCCCCTTACGTATTTGCATCCCAACTTTGTTTTCGCGAAATCGATAAGCGCCTGGGCGGACGACTTGTCGGGGTCGTCCGGCGTTTTGTCCGGAGCCTTCGTCGGAGCGGGCGAGGGCTTCTTTGTCGCCGAAGAGGAAGGCTTCGGCGTCTTTTTCGGCGTGGGCGTCGGGGCGGGCTTCGCCTCGTCCGAGAACAGCGCCTCCTTCGTCTTTGCTCCTACGTCCCCGTCGGGCTTTAATCCGTTCGCCTTCTGGAAGCTTTTTACCGCCGCCTCGGTCTCCGTACCGAATTTCTTTGTCGGTTTGGACTTGAGATAGTTAAGCTCCCTCAAACGCTGCTGTATCTCCTGCACGTCGTACCCGCTGTCCCCTAATCTTACCGAATACGGCATCGCTTCGGACGAGAACAGTTTCGATAAAGTCTGCTGCCCCGCGAGGCCGTCGATCTGCAGTCCGTTTTTCCTCTGGAAAAGCTGCAGCGAATATTTTGTCCCCCATCCGTAATAGTCGGAAGGCTCGTCCGCGTCCATGTAGTCGAGCTCCATGAGGCGCAGCTGTATCTGCATAATCCTCGGGTCATGCGTTCCGTAAACCGGATCCGTGCTGTCGGGAGGCGTCGTTTCTATCGGCGCGGTACTCCGGATATTCGCAGCGTCTCCTTCGAAGTGATAGTTATCCGGAAAAGCCGGATCGTGAACGACCGCGTCGGCGCCTCCGGCGCTTTGTTCAGCGACGGACGCGGAAGCCGCCGGCGTCCCGTAAGCGGCGTAAGTGTCCGCGCCGGCTCCCGGGATCGATAAGGCGAGTATTGCCGCCGCGAGCGCGGCCGCCGCTCCGGCGGCGATCATCACGCGCTTCTTCTTCCAGAAAGGCGTTTTGGGGCTGTGTCTTCTTTGAACCTGTTTCGCCGCGGTGCCGGCAACGGCGCACCCCGCGGCAGGCTTTACGCCCCCCGCGCATACGTGCTTTCCGCGGCGCGGTTTTCCGGATATCGAAAGAAACGCCGTTTTAAGCGCGTCAGCGGCTTTCCTTTCCAGTTTTACGAGCGGGTATATCGCGGCTACTATTAATTTTGCGGCGCGGCTTTTCTTTTTCCTCATCCGTACTCCGATCATCAATCGGGCGTAATATTATCGTAATACAATCGTAATTATTTATAAAACTATTATACACCTTTTGCCGCGGATTTCAACCTCAACCGTATCGTTTCAAAGCGCTTATTTAAAACAAAAATTTCCTCCGAACGGCTCTTCGCTTGTATGCGCATTAAGACGCTATGATATCAAGGAAAAAGCTCCGCTTATTCGAATATCGATTTGAGTCCTTCGTAAACGCCGTACGCTTCCGCGCCGTAACAAACGAAAAATACCTTCTTGAGCTTCTCCTCCGGATATTTTTCGAGCATTTCGCGGACCGCCAGGCAGGCGACGCGCGCCGCTTCCCGCAACGGGTAACCGTAAGCGCCCGTGCTTATCGACGGGAACGCTATCGTTACGGCTCCCTTTTTTACCGCCGTTTCGATCGAATTAATATAGCATGAACGCAGGAGCTCCGCCTCGCCGAAACCTCCTCCCCTCCATACCGGGCCGACCGTGTGAACGACCATCCCGCACGGAAGGTTATAGGCTCCCGTCGCCTTCGCCTCTCCGGTCTCGCATCCTCCGAGCCGCCTGCATTCCTCGAGAAGCCCGCGTCCCGCCGCTCTGTGTATCGCGCCGTCGACTCCCCCGCCGCCTAAAAGCGTCCGGTTGGCGGCGTTGACGATCGCGTCCGTTTTCATCTTCGTTATATCGCCCTCGACGACCTCGACCCTTCGCGAAAGCGTGTCCATAGTTATACCTCTTGCATCAGAAAACCGTCCTGCCGACAGGCTCGCCGAGATACCCCCCGCTTTTGCTTCTGACGGTAAGGGTATATATATAGCGGGATTTCAGCCTATATTCGGTTTCCCCGTTCTTACCGAACACTACTTTAGAGTAATATCCGTCGTCTCCGAACATATCTTTTTCACCGAACCAGTTTATTCCGAAAGCCTCCCTGAATTCATAGGTTCCGGCGGGAAGCTTGATAGTTAATTTTTTGCCTGACGCGATAAAAGCCGACAAAACGAGCTTGCTTTTCTGGTATATTTTAAAATACGTCGAATAGCCGTCGTTTGGAGTCTTTATCTTCACGGTTATCTTCTTGGAATATCCGGGGCAGCGGTATGTTTCTCCGGTTTTTGGGTTCGGTTGTATGCACTCTTCTGCCCGCTTCGGGGAATCCGAATAGAAAATAATCGCCTTAAATTTCAGGTATGCGGAATAATACTTTCCCGCTTTGAAATCGGCGTCGGCGTCCGCGTATTTAATCCTTTCCCCGCATTCGAGCGCTAAATTTACTGAATCCTTATAGTCCTTAAGCGCGTCGAACGCGGCTTTCGCTTTTACAAGGTCTCCTTTGTCCATAAGCGCCACCGCCGCTCCGTAAGCGAGCGAATTTTTGCACTCTTCTGCCTGCTCCGCCGAATCCGAATAGCCGCCGAGCGCCTCAAACGCCGCGCGCGCTTCCTCGAGTTTGCCGGCCTTCATCAATGCGGCCGCCGCTTCGTAATCGATCATATTCCGGCATTTTTTTGCCATCGTTTCCGAATCGTTATAACCGCCCAGCGCGCCGAACGCTTTTTCGGCTTCCGCGTAATTCCCGGAATCCATAAGCTCGGACGCCTTTTCGTAATCCATTCTGTTCCGGCATTTTTCCGCCATCTCGGCCGAGTCCTTATAACCCGAAAGCGCCTCGAAATCGATCTTTGCTTGTGCCGGGTCGTTATTCATCGCCGCCACCGCTTTTTCGTAACGCTGCGCGTTTGCGTTTTCGATGATCAACAACGCGCCGGCGGCGCACGCCGCGAGGAAAACGCATGCGGCGGCAATGATAACCGCCGTAATTACTTTACGTTTCGGCTTTACCGCGGTGGCCTGGGTACTCATCCCGCCGGTCTGCGCCGGTTCATGCAACGATCCGGCTGGGGTTCCGCAGACGCCGCAGTTCAACGAACCGTCGGGTATCCTCGCGCCGCACTGCTTACATTCCATATAAATTTCCTCCTGATTTTTATTCATACTGTTAACCTTCAATAAGGCTAATTTATATTTATATATAAATACATAAATAAAAATAACATTATTAACTGCTCTTAAATGTATGCGTATATTATAACATTAAAGGGAAATAAGTAGAAATAATATTTTTGGGAAA
>Ga0078972_1007075_pt1 | contig 25542 bp, 24 predicted proteins | sample YelNatPaOPGAMG01_FD_67568 | JGI IMG/M metagenome (GOLD analysis project Ga0078972, IMG submission 67568) | Hot spring thermophilic microbial communities from Obsidian Pool, Yellowstone National Park, USA - OP-RAMG-01 (SPADES assembly) (version 2) | ecosystem: Environmental > Aquatic > Thermal...
AACACCGGTCCCCAAGATCCCTAGCGCCTTTGCCGCTGCCCTTGAGAGGTCTATTATCCTACCAGCCACAAACGGACCCCTGTCATTCACGCGAACTACAACGGTATTTCCATTTGCAGTGTTCTTCACCTCGAGCATCGTCCCGAAGGGAAGTGTCCTATGTGCGGCGGTAAAGGCATGCTGGTTGTATCTCTCACCACTCGCCGTCCTCTTCCCGTGGAATCGACCGCCATACCAAGAGGCAAATCCCCTCTCACCGCCCTCTGTCCACGGCCGCGCCAGATTACCCTTCTTGGCGCAGGAAGAGAGGAGGAGAAACGGCGCGAAGAAGAGGATCAAGAGATAGGGTCTTTTTCTATTGGACAAGATCATGGGAGATATACTATAAGGTGATAGTGGCCATGGCAAGCAGATTTTCCATTTTTATTATAAGACGTTGGTATAACAAAAGGAGGGGATATGAAGACGGCAGACCTCATTATAGACTCGTCTGAAAAGAACGCAGACCTATACTATGCAACCGGCTTCCTTGCCCCAGACCCATACATATATTTCAAGGTGGATGGTAGGAGCTATGTGATGATGAGCGACCTAGAGATAGACAGGGCAAGGAAGACAGCAAAGGTAAGTCGGGTCCTCTCCCTCTCCAAGTACACAAAGATGGCGTCTACGCCCAAGAAGGCGGCCACAAAGTTGGACGCAGTCGCCTTGGCGCTCCGCGAGAGGGGTGTAAAGAGGCTAAGGGTCCCGCAATCCATGTCGTTTGTGGATGTAGAATACCTGAAGAAGCACTTTAAGGTAGAACCTGGTCCCCTCCCCTTCTACCCTGAACGAATGAAGAAGGGAAAGGATGAGCTAAAGGAGATAGAGGTAGCGCAGAGGTTTATATTCAAGGCGATGGCGGTGGCAGAAGAAATAATAGGGAAGGCATCTATAAAGGATGACAAGCTATACCTAGACGGCGAACCGCTCACATCAGAGCGGGTAAGGAGCGAGATAGAGTTATTCCTCTACAGAAACGGTTTTATAACCACGGATGGGACGATAGTGGCATGCGGAAACGATTCTATAGATCCACACAACTTCGGAAGCGGCGTCTTAAGGCCAAATAGACCTATCATCGTAGATATATTCCCAAGGTCCAAAAAGAGCCTCTTCTTTGGCGATGCCACAAGGACATTCTGCAAGGGAAGGGCACCAGAAGAATTAAAAAGGCTGTATGCAACCGTAAAAGAGGCCCAAGAGGAGGCGATAAGGAGGATACGGCCTGGTGTAAACGGGCAGGATATACACAAGTGGATACTCTCATACTTTGAGAAAAAGGGATATAAGACGGGGGAGATGGGCGGAAGGATGCAGGGCTTCTTCCACTCCACAGGCCATGGAATAGGACTGGAGCTGCACGAGGCGCCTTTGAGAATCGGGCCGGTAGATTTCAAGCTAGAGGCGGGTTTCGTCACAAGCGTTGAGCCAGGGCTCTATTACAAAAAGATAGGCGGAGTAAGGATAGAGGACCTGGTCTATATCACCAAAGGCGGCGCCGAGGTTATTGGAAGATATCCGAAGCGCCTAGAGATAGAGTAACCTTGGCCAGTCTAATCATCTAAGGTATTATCAAAGCTGGTTCAACAGCTCGGCACGCTTTTTCTGATACTCTTCCTCTGTAATCAGGTGTTCTTTCTTAAGGGATTCTAGTTCCTTGAGGCGCTCCTTTACGCTTGCCTGCCCTGACGGCTCTATCCGCACAACTGTAGGGACTCCCTTCTCCTTGGCCTCGCTCTCTTTCTTTAACCTCTCCTCGGTCACCCTCCCTATGGAGGCGAGGTCTATAACCAGCTCCTTGGTAGAATCGCCATAGGACTGGCCCGGAAGGAGGTCGAGCTGGGTGTAGAGCCCTCTACCCCTGTTCGCCTCTCTTATTTCATATATACCCCTTTTATGGATGTCACCGGTGAGTTTTATGCAGAGGTCTGTAAACTTTATATGGAGGCGTCCGTCCTCTACCCACATGGAACCCCTTGAAAGCCTGTCGTCCCTGATGACCAGACGCGGCTCCTTTACCAGATATGAAAATCCTATCTTCTTGTCTGGGGTCAACTCCTTAAGGGCGCGGGATATCGGTCCGGCAAGCTGAGAGATTGCCTCACTGTTAAAGACATCCCGCTCCTTCGTCTCCTTGCTAAAGAGGCTTCCCTTCTTTATCTTTACCATACCAAGTATCGTTCCAACATCTGCCTCACTTATCTCATATGGATGATTTATGTTCCTTGTCCCCCTATCCTTAAAATCCTCTAGCCTTACATAGTTGTACCTCTTGTCGTCCAAGAAGTACCCCTTCCTGAGCTTCATACCACCACAGGCCAATATAAACAATACGAAGAGGGGGACGGCAAACGACAGATATCTCCTCATACAAACCTCCTATAAGCACCTCTGGTCAGGATATATAAGAAGGCGCACATAAGTCAAACATAAATACAACACCTATCTCCTTCCTTCGTCATTTATATCGAATTCACGAAGCGTGCGAATTTGGGCCTTTTCTATCAGGGTCTGCCTACTAGAACGCCCCTTGATAAGTTCCTTTATACGCCTTGTTGGATACCGCTCGTTGATCTCAATCTTTACCTCTTCATTCGTAGATGTATCCAACGACCTCTCCAATGCAGAGACCCGCCTCCACTCCCCATCTACCAACCTAAAGCGGTGCAGGTACTCAAAGCGCGAAGGACCCCCACCGCCATATTGTCGAATAGAAACGGCACCATCCTTTATGGAAATATCTTCGAGAGGGTCTCCCAAGGCACCGCCACACCCCCTGCACAAGATGGCCTTGTCGGAGTATCCAGAGAGGTGAAGGAATCCATCGCTTCCACGGAGTAATATGAGGAGATAGCGCGGATATTCCATATCTCCACCGTCGCCCTCCTCGTACATGAGCTCGGGGCACTTTGTATACGGGTGGAGGCAGTCGCACCCCTTCCCCTTCATCCCCTCCTTCTCTTTGTGTACGACAACCAGCAAAACATCATTTAGTCTATCGCCATTTAGATCGCCTTCCGCCACTTTCCTCACACAGAACGGATCCCTTACAAAATCCTCTATAAGCCTACCCTTGTCGGGAAAGATCGCGGATGAGGATGCAAGGAGATCCATAGAAAGACTTAGCAGCAAAAGTACCGGCAATAGGAAAAGGCGGCGGTTAAGGCAAGGGCCTCGCCTTCCTTTATTTCCCCAAAGCATCTTGACTTTTAAAACTTGTTTCATTATCTAATAGGCAGCCTAAGCGGGTGTAATTCAGTGGCAGAATGGAAGCTTCCCAAGCTTCATACGTGGGTTCGATTCCCATCACCCGCTCAATTCATTGTTGACACCTAGTTTTTTACCCACAACCGATGCGAGTTCTCTTGCGAGCATATCGCAGAGTTCCTTGTCTCTTGCCTCAACCGTGACGCGCGCAACCGGTTCTGTGCCTGAATACCTAAGCACGCTCCTACCTATCCCCTTCAGTCTGCCATCCATAAGCCTCTTCACCTTTATTATATCTTCCACCTCCTCAAATGGAACCTTTTTGGCGACCGCCACATTGATCGTCTTCTGAGGATACGGAATGTATCCCTCAAGCAAGTCCGCAAGCGGCACATCGTTCTGTCTCATCACTGAAAGGACCCTCAGCGCGGCAAGGATGCCATCGCCGGTGGGGGCATGGTGTAGGAATATGAGGTGGCCAGACGGCTCTCCACCTAGATTGATCCCCATCTCACGCATGCACGCCACCACATTGTTGTCACCCACATCCGTCCTTACAAGACGGATCCCCTCCCTGGCGAGCGCCTCCTCCAACCCATAGTTGGACATGATGGTACCCACCACAGAAGAACAACCGAGGTTCCCCTTTGAGTTTAGGTGCCTTGCGGCAATATACAATATGCCATCCCCATCCACTATACGCCCCTTCTCATCTACTAGGATCACGCGATCGGCATCTCCGTCTAGCGCAATCCCCATATCGAAGCCATTACTCTTTACGATGTCGGATATCTTCTCAGGATGAAGTGCCCCACACCCCTCATTTATGTTCAGGCCGTTTGGGGTGTTGTAGAACACCTCTACATCTGCACCCAACTCAGAGAAGACGTGCGGCGCCACATGATAGGCAGCACCATTCGCCGTATCTATCGCGAGCTTTACCCCCTTAAGGTTTAAACCCTTGGGAAAGGTCTCCTTGAGGAACTGGATATACCTACCTGCCGCATCGTGGACCTGTGTCACCTTTCCTATCTTGTCTGGCGGCGCAAGGTGTCTTTCCGCCTCCTTGCTAAATATAATCTCCTCTATCTCCTCCTCTTCCTCCCTGCTTAGCTTATACCCATCCTGATTAAACAATTTGATCCCATTCTCAATCGCGCGGTTGTGGGAGGCAGAAACAATAATGCCAAGGCGGGCGCGCATCGACCTGCATATGAAGGCGATGCCTGGGGTAGGAAGGGGACCTGTCTTCATCACATTTAACCCCATAGATATGATACCGCTAGTAAGCGACTCTTCTATCATGTAACCGGAGAGGCGCGTGTCTTTGCCTATCACTATCTGTGGGAGCTCGCTGCTATTCCTCACAAAATATGCAGCAGCCCTACCCACTGCTACGGCTATCTCAATGGTCATGTTCTCGGAGTTCGCAACACCCCTTATACCATCCGTACCAAAAAGCCGTCCCATAAAGACCTCCATAAAGACCAAGATGGGTCTTTGTCTCTAAACAATATACATATATAATCTGGATAAAAATCATCTGGTACACCCATCCGCCAAAAATTGCAACCAAAAATCCAGCTTACGACCTCATGCGCTTGACAATCGTTGGCCGCAGCGGCTAAGTACGGGTTATGCATCCAAAACTAGACAAATTTCCGCTGAGGCTAGATGAGGCGGCGCTCATTGTAATAGACATGCAGGAGTACTTTCTGAACCGCAGGTCGCATGCATATCTCCCTAAGTCCAAGAGGATAATCCTCCGCTTAAAGAAGCTCATCTCTCTGTTCAAAAAGATAAATAGACCCATTATATTCACGAGGCATATAGATCGGGACAAATATGGGCTCATGTGCCGCTGGTGGGGAGAGGCGATAGAAGAAGGCGACCCTCTAAGCAGGATCTCAGACAGGCTAGACACCTCTGGTGCAGAGGTGATCATAAAACACCAATATGACGCGTTCTTAGGGACGCCGCTTGAGGAAATGCTACACAAAATGGGCGTGAGGCAGGTGATAATAACCGGTGTAGTTGCACACCTCTGTTGTGAGACTACGGCCAGATCGGCATTTATGAGGGGGTTTGAGACATTCTTCGTTACAGATTGTACCGCCTCTTCAGAGCCAGGGCATAAGAAGGCTGCTATACTAAACCTGTCTCATGGCTTTGCCGTGCCGATCACACATAAGTACATTCTGAAACTTGCCCATGGAGATGGTGGAGACTAAAACGCTGATCATAGGTGCAGGTCCCGCAGGGATATCTGCCGCCATAGAACTCGCCCATCTGGGGGAAGAATTTATAATAATAGAAAAGGGGGGGATCGGAGGCCTCGCCCTAAACGCCTCCAGGGTGAGAAACTATCCGGGCATCCCATCTATAACTGGAAGGGAGTTGGCCTTGTTATTTAAGTCACACCTAAGGCAGGCTGGCATAAAGGTCACAAAGGATGAGGCGTTAAAAGTAAGGTATCAAGATGGCTCTCTCATAACCACCGCAAAGAGGAGATGCTATGTAAGTAAGTTCCTTATATTAGCGACTGGCACATCCCCCAAGATACCGAACATAGAGATATCCAAATCCGCTGCAAAACAGATATCCTATGAGATAAAAGGCCTCTTATCCCTTGCCAATAAAGAAGTGGCCGTCATAGGCGGCGGGGATGTCGCATTCGACTACGCGCTCTCCCTTGCTAAGAAAAACGCCGTGCATATATTCTTTAGAAGCAATAGACCGCGCTGCAACCCATGGCTCATAGGAGAGGCAAGGAAAATGGGTGTGACACTTGTAGGCAATGCGAACATAAAGAAGATATTTAAAGAGGGTAAGAAGGTCTTTGTAGAATTGGATGGGAAGACGAAGGCGGTAGATAGGGTCGTGATAGCCGTGGGCAGATATCCCTTGCTGGATGTAATAGACAAGGATATGTATAGCACTGGAGCAGGTCCAGATATACACGGATTATACATAATCGGTGACGCTGCACGCGGGGAAGGGAGCAAGAGACAGATAGGGATGGCGGTGGGAGATGGAATATGCGCCGCCCTTGATATATACTACAAGGGCCTGCATGGTGCGTGAAATTACCAACGTAGGTGGTGCGCTGTGAAGATAATTGAAATATATGGGAAGGAAGGGCTTGCTACTGTCTACGTGGCAGAGACGAACGGAAAGAGGATAGAGTTTGCAGAGTCTGTGCAGCCGCCGCACCCGCGCGAACACAAATGGGTGATGATGGTCTCTTCGCTCGCAGGTTGTCCGGTGAAGTGCAAGATGTGTGACGCCGGCGGAGATTATAATGGGGCGCTATCAAGGGAGGAGATATTCGAGCAGATAGATACCATAATAAAATACCGCTATCCAAGCGGCCTTCCCAACATAAAAAAACTAAAGATCCAGTTCGCTAGGGTGGGCGAACCCTCATTCAATATGGAGGTACTCGATGTCTTAGAAGAGCTCCACGAGAGATATCCCGCCCCACACATAATCCCAGCCATCTCCACCGTTGCCCCAATTGGGAGGGAGAATTTCTTTGAAAGGCTCCTCCGGATCAAAAAGTCGCTATGGCAAAGGGACTTTCAACTCCAATTCTCGATCCATTCCACAAACCCTTCTATAAGGGACGAGATTATACCGATTAAAAAATGGGGTCTTGATGAAATATCTAGGTATGGAATGAGGTTCTACGATGAGGGTGGGAGGAAGGTGACGCTAAACTTCATCTTGGCACATGGATTCGAGATAGATGCAAAGCTGCTAAGAAGTATATTTCCCCCGTCCCATTTCATCATAAAACTTACTCCGCTAAACCCAACCTATGCCGCCGCGCGAAACAATATGCAAACTGCACTTGGCTGCGAGGAACTCTCTGGGAGAAAGGTGCCGGCCATAGTAAGGAGGCTTGAAGAGGTGGGTTTGGAAGTCATACTAAGCATCGGTGAGCTCGAGGAGAACCTCATTGGGAGCAACTGCGGGCAATATATTGCAAAGGCAAGGGGAAAGGAGGAAGGCGCCTTTCCATCCTATCTTTTGACCAAATACAAAAAGGAGGTAGGACATGAAAGATGTATTGCTTGAACTCATAAAAAAGACCTCCACCACCCTCCCACAAGACGTGCTCGGTGCAATAAAAAAGGCGGTCGAACAGGAAGAGGTGGGGACGCCGGCCAGATACGCAATGGACACCATACTTGAAAACATAAGGATCGCCGAGGAAAAGGCGCAGCCGATATGCCAAGATACAGGCTCCATTTTATTCTTTGTCAAGGCACCCTGCGGCTTTAGTGAAACCAAGTTTATAGGCGCCGCCAGAGAGGCGGTGGCAGAGGCAACTCTCATGGGGTACCTTCGTCAAAATTCAGTAGATCCGATCAGCGGTAAAAACAGCGGAAACAACCTAGGGCCTGGTTCACCATACATACACTTCGAAGAAAGGGCGGGCGAAGACATAGACATAAGGCTCATGCTAAAGGGTGGTGGCTGTGAAAACTGCGGGATCCAATACTCGCTCCCAGACACAAGGATTGGTGCAAATAGAAATATGGAGGGTGTAAAGAAGTGCATCCTAGATGCGGTCTTTCAGGCTCAGGGAAATGGATGCGCGCCTGGTTTTCTGGGCGTCTCGATAGGGGGAGACAGGTCCTCCGGCTACCTTCAGTCAAAGGAGGAGCTGTTAAGGAAGGTAGATGATAAAAATCCAAACCCGATCCTACAAGAGATGGAAGACGAGATATTGGAAAAGGCAAACAAACTAGGTATAGGGCCGATGGGGTTTGGAGGAAAGGTGACGCTACTAGGCTGCAAGATAGGCTATCTAAACCGGCTCCCCGCCTCATACTTCGTCACCGTCTCATACATGTGTTGGGCATTTAGGAGACAAGGGATTATATTAGACAAGCACCTGAATATAAAAGAGTGGCTATATTAACCAAAGTAAATCAAGGAGGGAATATGCCGATAAACCTTAAGACGCCTATACCAGAACAAGACATAAGAAATCTACGTGTAGGAGATATCGTAGCGATAACAGGGAAGATATTTACGGCGCGCGATGCGATACATCATGGACTTGCCACTGGGAAATTTACGCTCCCTGTGGACTGGCAGGGCGGCGTGGTCTACCACTGCGGCCCTGTCGTGGTCAAAGAAGGGGGTAATTGGGTAGTCAAGGCGGCCGGCCCAACCACCTCTATCCGAGAAGAACCGTACGAACATGATATCATCAAAAAATTCGGCATACGCGCCATAATAGGAAAGGGCGGAATGGGAGAGAAGACATCAAAGGCATGCGCCGAGTATGGATGCGCATATATCCACGCCATCGGCGGCGCGGCGCAGGTGCTTGCCCAAAGGATAATCCGCGTAAGCAATGTCTACTTCCTCGAAGAGGTAGGCGCCCCAGAGGCGATATGGGAGTTCGAGGTAGAAGGCTTTACCGGCGTAGTGACGATGGATGCGACCGGCGCAAGCCTCCACAGGGAAATCCTCCACGCATCAGAAGAAAAACTTGCAAAACTTATTGGAGCGTGAACGCCAGGTATATAGTGCCAAACGAGCGCCTTATAAGTAGTCGAACTATATCTCCCTTTGATATCTTTGCCAAAGCAGCTTGATATGCCTTGATCCCATCTATCTCCATCTCATTTATCTCTAGTATCACATCGCCGCTCCTCACATCGGCATCCTCTGCGGCGCTACCCGGCTCAACACGCTCTACCACTACACCCCTCCCCTGCTCGATACCTAGTTTTGAGGCCTCCTCAGGTTTCACACCCCTTACCACTAGCCCAAGTTTGTCAGCGGCACCCTTTTGAGAAGGCGTCTCCTCCTCTTCGCCTGCGCTAGCTACCTCCTTCGAGGCCTCTCGGTTGCCGAGTACAACCTTTACCGTCTTCTCCTCCCCCTTCCTAAGGATGGTTACCTCTGCCTCCGTACCTGGTTGGACAGAAGCAACAAGCCCCGGTAGTTCGTTGTACTTCTTAATCTCCGTCCCATTAAACTTGGTAATGACATCTCCCCTCTTTATACCTGCCTTGGAGGCGGGAGAATCTGGAAATACCTGATTTATAAGCACACCTGTCTGATTCTCAGATAGACCTAGTGACTTTGCAAGCTCCGGTGTGAGCTCCTGCACACCGACGCCGAGCCAACCACGATCCTTCACCTTACCAAATTCCATGAGTTGAGGCAGGAACTTCTTTGCCATATTTATCGGGATGGCAAAACCCAAACCCTGTCCTGCTGCAAATATGGCTGTATTTATCCCAACCACCTCGCCCTTCATGTTAAACAACGGGCCGCCGCTGTTTCCTGGATTTATAGAGGCATCTGTCTGGATGAAGTTGTCGTACTTTCCTGCCCCTATCACGCGCCCCTTTGCACTCACAATACCCGCTGTTACGGTATGTGAAAGGCCAAATGGATTCCCGATCGCTACAACCCAATCGCCTATATTTAGCTCGTCGGAATCACCCAAAGTTGCATAGGGAAGCGGGGATGGCGCATTTATCTTGATGACGGCTATATCCGTATCCTCATCGGTACCCACCACCTTCGCCTTGTATTTTCTCTCATCGGCAAGTGTTACTATTATTTCATCTGCGCCGGCCACAACATGATTGTTGGTAAGTATATAACCATCTGGCTTGAATAAGAAGCCTGAACCCAAGCTCCGCTCAGGTCTTATCATCTCAGGCGCATCAAAAAACTTGTCAAAGAAATCTTTAAATGGATCCTCACTGCCAAATGGCGACGGTCCAAAATCCTTAAACGGGTTAAATGGCCTCACCTTTACCTTCTTTGTTGTAGATATGTTTACGACGGTGTTAGAAACGCCCTCTACAAGGAGGTGAAAACTCTCTGGCGCACCTGCATATGGAATCACTTTGGTAGCACCTTGCCCGGCTTCGGCACCTCCCCCTGAAACCCCCTTCCCTGACTGAAATCTATCTGTCCACTTTGCATCAAGTGAGAGCGAGAAGAGCGAGACAGACACCAAGACAAAGAAGAGGATCCGTTTCATATATCCCTCCTATTTATGAAGTCTTTGAGGCAGAAGCTGCCTCTACATACTGCATCTTAAGCGAAAACAAGACCTCATCCAACACCCTCTTTTCATCGGGGGTTAGATTCCCTCTAGTCTTCTCGGCTAGGATATCCAATAAGTCTATCGTATGCTTTGCCAATGAAAGATCTACCCTCCTCTCTTTTGTAACAGGATCCTCAGCAATCCCCAAATATACACCTGCAGACGAGGCAAGCGAGAGAACAAGGTCTATAAAACTGGGGGGCGTCATAGCATCAGCGTCAGAAACAGGATTGGTGGTAGATCCAAGACTCCGTTTGGAAGCGGCCCCCGAAGCGGCCTCAAAGGCGGGCGATTTGAATCCCTTGGCCTCTGAAGTTGCTTTAGATGGCTCAGATGAGGCAAAGGCGCCGCCATCTGCCCTTTTCAGGCTTCCGTCCTCACTTACCCGCCTTCTGTCTATGACATCTATCATCGGCGCCAAAATGGGTTAGCCAGATGGCTATATCTAGCACATACACACCCCTTGTCAATAGTTACCCCTGCTAAGCTGGTGGTGAAAAACCTTTGTGACAAAAAACAGAAGTAGGAGAGAGAAGATGTAGAAACGGAAAGCGCTTTATGGTGGGCCCGGGAGGACTTGAACCCCCAACCTATCGGTTATGAGCCGACAGCTCTGCCATTGAGCTACAGGCCCTCACATCAAAATAAGCGGGGGCTATTTAACTAGAGGCAGGCGCTCAAGTCAATACCAAATTTTATCGGGGTATCTACCTGGAGGCGCGTTTAAAATCGGTCTTCAGCCGTCTCTTTAGCTCGTGCCGCTCCAACGCAAGCTTAATCAGTCTGTCAATGAGCTCATGATACGGAATCCCGCTCTTCTCAAGGAGTTTTGGATACATACTTATCTTTGTAAAGCCTGGGATGGTATTCACCTCATTTATGTATGGGATACCTTTCTCCTTGTCCACAAGGAAATCTGCCCTCGCCATACCCTCGCACCCAATCGCCTCAAATGCCCTTTTCGCCGCATCTTGTATCCGCCTCGCAAGACCCTCTTCCACATCCACCCCAATTATGAGCTCTGCGCCGTTTGGGTCCAAGTACTTTGCCTCGTAAGAATAAAATTCATGGCGCGGTACTATCTCGCCCAAACAAGAGGCGAGCACGGAGGAATTCCCAAGGAGAGAGCACTCTATCTCCCTCGCATTTATAGCCTCCTCTACAAGGATCTTTAGATCGTATTGCCATGCATCTAAAAGCGCAGGAGTGAGCTCATCTCTATTATGAACCTTGTTGGTGCCAACGGAGGAACCGAGATTTGCGGGCTTTACAAAGCATGGGAAACCTATCTCCCTCTCCACCCTGTCACAAACATGATTTAGGCAAGAGGCATCCCTCTCAAAATGGAGCGCTATGTATTTTACCACATCTAACCCAGCCTCGCGAAACAGCCGCTTTGAAACTTCTTTATCCATCCCAATAGCGGACGCAAGGTGATTTGCGCCAACGTAGGGGACACCTAACATCTCCAACATCCCCTGAAGCGTTCCATCTTCACCGTATGTACCATGTAATACAGGAAATATGACATCAACATCGATATGAGAGTCCCTCGTCCTAAAGTGAGGTGGCACAGGAGAAAACAACACCTCTACACCGTTTGTGTTTAGCCTCACATTTACTGGGTCATCCGGATTGATTACAAAGTCTCTTTCATCTAGAAGGAGCCACCTCCCATTTTTGTCTATACCAATCACTGCTACATCGTATATGTCCCGCCTTATCGCCGATATCACAGACCGTGCTGATATCAGAGATATCTCATGCTCCCCAGACCTACCACCGCATAAGACCAAGACCTTTATCCTATCCATATCTCCTCTCCGTCGAAATGATGTTAGTATCAAAAGATACCAGAAAGATACACTATACAAGGCGACTGGTCAAAGGTTTTAATCTTAGAAGAATATATCTAAGGGTGCGTGCTGGGAAACATCTGCTTTAGCGCAGCCTCTACTGCATTAGAAATCGGAACACCCCAGTATACCACATCTGTAATCAACGACCGAACCCAAGCCCATATCTCTCGCTCTTCAAAATCGGCTCTCTCATAATCATAGTTGATCCCCCCAAAACTCCTAGAGGCATAAGGCCATTTTAGATTGCGAAGTCCATCTAGTATCGCATCTCTTATCTTCTGCGGGAGCCCTCTCCAATCATCAGAGCGGCCACTCAAAGGGTGGATGCGATATCCAATCTTGATGTCCAGACCCTCCTCTCTAGAAACCAATCTCGCCGCCTCGGCCAGCCTTTCCAGACCTAGTATTTCCGGCGTATCTGCTAGATTACCCCTACCTTTGTCCGCATATTTGCCATGCAGCTCCTCTTCCTTCTTCGCCTCTATCTTCTGCATAAGGTGATTTGCCTTTGCCCCCACTTCATCCATCTCCACACCCTCGCCATGGAGATGGCGTTTTGCATAGAGGAGCCTTGTCCTGCTGGTACCATCACCGGCAAAGAAGTTTTTCAGAGAAAGTTCCAAACCCAGCGCCTCCGTGACAGAACCAAAGTATGCAGAGATGCTGGTTTGTATCCCCTCTTCCCACTCAAACTCCCTAAATGATCTCAACAACAAAAATGCCTCACCGCAAACACGAAGGGCGCGAACCACCATCCTTGCTACATCCAGCGGACTACTGGCATAGAAGCTCCCTCCATAGATGGAGATTATTATGTCATAGCTCCTTGGGAGATGAGTAATCTTATTGATATCTAGACCCACATTGTTCCTGAATGCGCGCCTGTTTACATCATAAACCTCATTCGGATCTAGCGAGATATTGTCTATCTCAATTTCATCGCCAAATCTAGCCTTAAGCCACGCCGCAACATTGCCCCTGCCAGCACCAAGTTCCAATACCTCAACAGGCCTCCCGCCCCTCTGTTTAAGCAGTCGTGTAATCACGTCCTCGAGCCTGCCAAATGGCGTTATGCTTGTAAAACTGTTATATGCTTTGATCCCCCTATTGTCGTAGTAATGCGGTATCTTAGAAGGCGTTGGAAGCGGTTCATTAACAAACACATCGGTCAATTCCCTCTTCGTGCCGCCACCCACCTCTGTACCACCATTTATCTGAGGCTCTAATTGGACCCCATTTGTTGTATCTGATGGATGTAGGCTGCCGGGTAGACGACTCCCTAGCGCCATAGGTGATATACCAAATTTCAAGGCAGAGGGCGGAACCTCCATATTCCACCCCTTTTTTATCTAGTTTCGTACCGAACTAAAAAAAGTTGCAGGATAATTTAAGATAAGTCAACTGCTATACTATTTAAAATTGTGTAGAGAAGATATCCTCTTTTTTGTAGGGCCTTTACCATAATAAGTTTATACCTCATTTTCAAACCAATTTGCCATAGTTTACTTTACTACATCATCATTCTCTGTTATAGTTTGGTTATGAAGAAGATAAGCCTCTTATGTTCTTTGCCTCGATCTATCCCGCTTTCTGTAATCGTAATTAGTGCGGCGTTTGGCGTATTTCTTACGACCCTCTTTTACCCTATCGACGCAATGGCCGTTAGGATGGAGGGCTACAGAAACTGGGGCAGAGACGACTGTAAGGCGATCACACGCAGGAACGACATATACTGCAAAAGCGGCGATTGCAAGGCAATACTAAGGGGAAATGACATCTACTGTGACACGGACGATTGCAAGGCAATCGTCAGAAAAAACGATGTGTATTGTAAGACCGATACCTGCAAGGCAATTGTAAGGGGTAATGATGTCTATTGCAGATCAAGCGACTGCCGGGCATATGTAAGAAACAACGATATCTATTGCACTTCAGACACCTGTAAGGCCATCATCAGGGGACAGGATGTCTATTGTAGATGACAAACAAACTCGAATATCACGGCAGAGATACCTTGATAAAGGCCGCTTCATCGTTCAAGGGGGTTATAGAACATCTCTCTAGAGGAGCGGGTATAATAGCCGATCTGCCCTGCCCTACGTGAAGGAGGCCAGAATTTGTGGATATGGCGACGCCGCCCCTTATTGCAACGACACACTGAACACCGGTTCCCCTATTCTCATAACTTGCGCCACCTTGGAGAGAAATGTGGGAGATCTCAAAGTGCGGCTCTAACGTGACCTTCTTTTCAAGAACCCCTATCCCCTCCACCAAGTTAGGAGACCTCTTCAAAAGCTGAACAAGCGTGTCTCCTTTGGGGAGAGACCAATCTGTTGCAGATACCGCCATCTCCACATGCAGCTTTCGTTGGACATCCCTTCCCCTACCTCCCCAATCATAATACCTAAATGTAACATCAGAAGGCTCCTGCACCTCTAGCAAGAATACCCCAGCCCCTATTGCGTGCGGTGTCCCGCCCTGAATGAAGAAGATATCACCTCCCTCTACCTCTACAAAATTCATGAGGCGGGAGATGTCCTCTCCGAAGGAGAGCGCGTGTAGTACATCGTCTCTCTCTACTCCATCCTTCCAACCCAGATAGACGCCGGCCCCATCTTCGGCCCCTATGATATACCACGCCTCCGTCTTAGAAGGTCTACCAGAAAGGGGTGAAGGATGCACCTGTACTGATAGGTTCCTGGACAACATCTTGTTATGGACGGCATACAATCTCTCAAATATCTCACCGCCCCCTTTGGCCATCATATCCTCAAGGGAGGAAAGGATAAGGTGTATGGAGTTGTAGTTGCTATTTCTGAGCCCAAAGAGAACCTTGCGCGCAAACAACCTGCACTCGTCCTTAAAGTCCCCCTTCTCTATCTTGCTTAATACATCTTCTATATCCGAAAAGAACGGCAAGGGACTTCCAGAATTCAATAGCTTTACAAGAAACGGCATCCTTCCGCCGAAACGGGTATGATGACCTCCAAGCAAGAGATCTGGCGCAATATCTAGCAGGTCTCTTAAAGAGACCTTGCGTGCATATCCTAACTCACAGTGGGTTACGAACGGCTCTACATCAGATACCTCCCATGATTCACCTACTACACCACCATTCCACCCAAGCATACATTTCAACTTGGGTATCTCATCTCCTCCCCAAGGGGTTCTCTCCTCAGGGGTAAAGTTAGAGAGCTCCATGAGGATAGGAGAAAGGAAGGCGCGCGCAAGCACATCTCTAGAGAGTGGATTGGTATTAAAAGATGCCATCAGGCGGAAGGATACACAAGACTACCTCACCAAGGCAAGGATAGACTTAAACCTAGATGTACGTTCTGGGCTTATGCTCGCAGAGGCAAGTTTTGGGATCGCCTTTTCAACCGCCTGGAGGCGAGATTTCATACTTGGGTGCGAAGAGAATGGTCCTGAACTATAACTTGCCCCACTCTCTATCTGCCTCTTAAAGAAATCTACAGCTGCCTGCGAAGAATAGCCGGCCGCCGCCGCATAGTTTAACCCATCCAGGTCTGCCTTCTTCTCGTCAGACTGACTATAGCCCGCGTCTATCACCCTCCGGCTTACATCCATAATGGTGTCCTTTAAAACACCCACAAGCTCCGAGACGTTCGCATTTGAGATAGGGATGTGACTCGTTGCCTCTCCCACCACAAAATAGCCGAGGTTCCTCCACTTTGCGGCCTGAAGAGACTTTACGCTATCCCTGTTCACCACATGGGCTATTTCGTGGCCAAGTATCATAGCGAGTTCATCTTCGCTCTTCAATTTCTTGAGAAGCCCAGTTGTTATAAATATAAAACCGCCAGGGCAGGCATAGGCGTTCTCGACTGTGGAGGAGATGACGCCGAAGTGGTAGCCGCCGTAGGTTACAGGCGCCTTCGACATCGCAGCCACAGCAAGCCCTACCTTGTTTACATACTGAGTAAGCGAGGGGTTCTTCACCAATGGATACCGCGAAATCACATTTGCCGCAACACCCCTACCTATATAATACTCCTCCGCCGCAGATATATCCTTAGATGCCTCAGCCGTCATCTTGACTGCCGTAACGGCACTGCTAACTATATTCTCCAGATCAATGGCTAAAAGTCGGAGCGGAAGAGATACAAGCAAAGATATGTATACCAGATATAGAACGCGCCTCATATGCCCTCCTCGTTAATGACCAAGTTTTCCTGCACTCATAAATGCCTTAAGCCCTTCGTCTGAGATCTTAAAGTTCTCCAACCATTCAACATCCCTGTATGCCTTCTCCATCTCCGGATCTTGTTTTCTATACTTCATCTCCACATCTGGTCCCATCCCCTTTCCAGCAAGCGCCACTTCATCCCTAACTACACCCTGTTTTGCGGCGTCACCGCTGAGCTTTATCTTGCCCTTAGTGAGCGCGCTCTCCGGTACCCAACCTGCCGGAGAACTTATCTGGCACCAAGCGCCATCCTTTCCCACAATGGCCACTTCATCCCCATACACAAGCCTGCCGACTTTAGGGGCCATGTAGTTTGGAAGCGATCTCACATATACCTCTCTCACCTGTACACTCATGTTGTGGGGCGAACCACCTTTGCCACCCGACTTATAGGCAAAGAGGTTCGCAGATACTAGTAAAGCCACACCACATAAAAACCACCTTCTCTTCATATCCCCTCCTCCAAACCAGATTGGTATATACTATAGCATATATTTATTTCTCATCAAATACTATCACACTGTCCATAGGTCTCTTTGGAGATGCAAGGCGGAGCCTGCACTCTCCTACATAATAGCGGGATGCATCATCTCCTCTATCCGCAAGCAACTCAAACTGCCTAAGAGAAGCGGATAGATCTCCCTTCTCAAATAATGTCAAGGCCTCCACAAACCTTGAGACCAGCACCTCATCAAACGCCTCACCCACTCTGCAGATAGGTTCATAGATATCCACCTCCGTTTCCCTTCCCTTCACGCGCACTTTACCAAGCCTCCTCGCTATGATTTCGCCCTCCACTTTCTTATATGTCTCCCCACTTATGATGGCCTGCGTCCCGAACTTTTTGTTCAGTCCCTCCAGCCTCGAGGCAAGATTTACAGGATCGCCTATTGCTGTGTAATTAAATCTTATCTCCGAACCTATGTTTCCAACGATTGCAAGTCCGGTGTGGACCCCAACCCGCGTCAAAAAGCCGGAGGCCTCTTTGGAATACCTTGCGATATCTAACGCAGCAAACACCGCCCCAAGCGCATGGCGGTCATCCCAAATTGGAGCCCCCCAAAACGCCATAATTGCGTCGCCTATGTATTTGTCCAGTGTACCGTTGTAGTTGTGTATGATATGGGTCATCTTCAAAAAATACTCGTTTAGCATAGAGACAAGTTCGTCAGGTCTTGTCCTTTCGCTGATAGATGTAAAATTCGCTATGTCAGAAAAGAGTATGCTTATCTCCTTCTCCTCGCCGCCGAGCTTCAAATATGATGGGTCTTTGGATATGATCTCCACCACTTCAGGCGAAAGATACTGGGCAAAGGCGCGCCTTATCTCGCGCTTTTTCTTCCCTTCCAAAAAATAACGGTAGAGGAGCATGGAGGCGGATGCCACACCCACAGATACAATCGGTTCCAAGAGAGGCAAAAATACACCGAAGTAAAACGATGCGGCACCCAAGATAACCACAAGCAGAGAAACCACGATGATGCTTAAAGCTATAAGAAAAGCGGAGCCAGACAAAGCGATACACAGCGAGACCAAAAATGTTGGAATTGCCAGAAGCAAAAGCTTGAGTGTGGGTGAGATTGGTGAGATGAAATCCCAATCTATCAGATTTTGTATCGCAGTCGCATGTATCTTTGGTCCTGCATACCTTGCTGAAAGAGGCGTAGGTTTTAAATCATAAAGGCCTGGGGCAGAAACGCCTACAACTACAACCTTGTTTGAAACTACTGAAGGATTTAGGGGTGGCTCCTTCCCTTGGGCAAGCTGAAAATCCGACACAATGACATCTGCAAGCGAATGCACCTCAAAGTCCTTATCATCCGGATAATACCTAAGGAGTACCTTACCATCTTCAAGTCTCACATCTTTCCCATCTATAAAAAGCTTATCCTTTGATGACACCCTAATTTCTTTGATACCAAACAGATCGGAAAAGACCTTGAGCGGAAGCGATGGAAACGGCACTCCATTTAGATTCTCAATAAGATATATCCCCCTGTACACACCATCTGCATCTGGCGGTGACTGGACATTTCCAAAGTGGCGCGCCCCTTCTCTTATCTCCTCTATAGGCAATGAGATGATAGACTTCTCCTCCTTCAAGAAATCCAGATGGCCGGAAAATGGCACCAAAGAGCGGGATATGATATCACCATAATCTTCCTTGGTCTCGCTCTTACTCAAAAATACTGCAAGATATGATGGGGGACCTTGTTTTAAACCTACAGAAAATTTTCGATCGTCCTCTAATCCATAAGTGGAGTCTTCGGAAAATAAGAGATCAAATACCACACCCCTTGCCCCTCCGCGCCCCGCAAAATCCAAAACCATAGAATAAAGTTCACGTGGCCATGGCCAAGATATGCCGTCTTCCTGCATCCTCCTAAGCGATGCCTCATCAACCAAAAACAAGACCACATCGCGCGGCCTCTTGTCTGTAAATCTTCCAAGCCACCTCATCCTTGCATCATACGACCTCCACTCAAACTGACCAAGAGGAGTAAAATGAAATGCAATAAATACCGCTATAAAAACTGCTAGCGAAGAAAAGAGGGATACCAAAACAGGTTTGGCTAGGCGAATTTGCATCATCCAATACTAAAGAATGACTTTATCTTCTTAAAGATCTGCACTGAGAGCGCTTGCCTTTCAGATTCCACGCCTTTGAGTTCTCCGGTACCTCCTTCCGGGCTACGTTCCGCTGCCTCCGCCCGTCTTTCTGCAAGTATATCACTCATCTGACGGGCAACGTCCGGATTGGCAAGGAGTATATTCCTAAACTCATCCTTTCCTATCTTCAAAACTAGAAGACCTGAGTCGGCCAAAACTGTCGCGCTGCGCCGTTCTCCGGTGAGTAGAGCCATCTCTCCAAAGAAGTTCCCCTTTTCTAACTTTGTAATAAAACTGCCTCCTTTTACAACTGAGGCGCTCCCTTCAACGATAATATACATCGATTCGCCCTCGTCGCCCTCTTTGACCACTATCTCGCCTTTTGCGTACCGCTCGAGTCGGGCGAGCTGGGCAAGCAACCGCACCTCCTCATCCCTTAGTGGTGAAAATACCTCTACCTTCTTTATGTAAGATATGTATTCTCTTGTCTCATCTCTGCACCCGTCGTATTCCTCTCCCTTTCCTACCTGATATACCATCCTTATAGGATATGGGATCTCGATACCCTGCCTTGAAAATTCATACCACACCCTCTTTAAAAACTCCGCCTTCACCAACCCCTCATATTCAAAATCTTGGACAAAGAACATCACAGCATATTCGATCGCAAAGTCGCCATAGTTTTCAACACGCACGCTTGGTCTAGGATCCTTCAAGACGCCGTCAATATCCACAAGTATCTTGTCTAGGGTTGATATGACCTCCTCTGGCGGATGCCTATAGGCCACACCTATCTTTACCTTCGCAAGATGGATGGGAAGCGGCTTTGAGAAGTTTGCAACGATATTCTTGGCGATGATGTTATTTGGAATACAAAGTGTTTCATTTTCAGGGGTTATAATCTTTGTCGACTTCCAGTTTATCTCAGACACCTTGCCTATATATTCTCCAAACTTTACCCAATCTCCTATATCGTATGGTTTCTCCATCTGGAGGATGATTCCAGAAAACAAATTCCCTAGCGTATCTTGGAGTGCAAGACCTATGACGAGTGTAAAGACGGCAGATGTAGTAAGAATAGATGTTGGATTTACACCAAGTTTTAAGTGAAGGACTATGCCAATGGCAATCAGATACGCTATGGCAAGACCTATATCCCTGGATATCTGCGGCATGGGGGTGCGCTTTGTCCGCGCCACAAGATAATCCACAACAAAGGAGACGATGACCCTCGCCAATCCTATGGCAAGGAACACAGCAGATACAACACCCAGCAGTTTGTTTGCATAGGCAATCTTAAGCGGCGCAAGCAATATGGAAACAATACTAAAGATAAAATAAAGTATGAGGAGTCCCACAGGGAGGTGAAAAACGCGCTTTCTCTTTGTGTAGAGGAGATACAAGGCAAAAAAGGATGCAAGCAATAAATAAATGATAAGCGCGGTAACATCCAACCCTTTGATAAACAAACCTATGTCCTTCATCAGTAGACAAAGACTACACACTTTGCATAAATCTCGCAACCAAAATGAATAAACTCCTCAAAGGAATGCTGGCTAAAACTTGTCATAATAGATATGCCTCTCATCCATCCCCTTCCTAGTAAGGAATGCAATGGCGGCATCAATCATCGGCGGTGGACCACACAGATATGCCTCGGCATCTTCGAGGCGATCAAGATACTTAGATGCCACATCGGTAATTAGCCCCACCTCGCCGCTCCAGTTGTCGCAGTCCCTGGGCTCAGACAAGGCGGGGATGTATTTAAAGTTTGGAAACTTGTTCTCAAGTGCCTTTAGCTCATCCGTGTAAAATAGGTCACGTGCACTCCTTGCGCCAAAGAAATACATCACTTCGCGAGGCATCCCCTGCTCCGCTAGGTACAATAGAATAGACCTTATAGGAGCCATGCCGCAGCCGCCACCTATACACACCATCCTTCGCCAAGAATCCTCCCTGAGGTAAAAATCCCCGAATGGACCGGTAAGGATCACTTCATCGCCCTCCTCCAAGACCTTATGCACATAGGTGGAGCAAAGCCCCCCAGGCACAAGCCTGATATTAAACTCAACTGCATCATGCATGGAGGGGCTGGATGCAACAGAATATGCGCGATATTCATCTGTCCCAGGTATCTTTATCTGTAGATACTGGCCTGGTTTAAATTCTATCGAAGGGGGAGAGATGAGCGCCACCTTCAGATACTTGATATCATAGGTAAGCGGTTCTATAGAGACGACCCTTCCTGTATATTCCTTCGTCTCTAGGAGGTACTCGGGCAATTCTATCTCTACATCTCCCTTTAGTTTCACCTGACATGCAAGCCTAAAGTGTTCCCTCTGTTCGTCCCGAGTGATAAAGACCTCTTCTGTCGGCAGGATATCTCCCCCACCCGAAATGACCTTTATCTTACACTGACCACAAGTTGCCTTACCACCACATGCGGACGGCACAAATATCCGCTCAGCCGTGAGACATTCCATTAAGGTAGCGCCACTACCAGCCTTTATTACCCTCTCTTTGTTTACTATAAGCCTTGCCTCACCACCGCCTATCAAAAACTTATCGGCAAGCGTAAGGATGGCCGCAATCAACACAAGGATAAGATTCATTAATAGAATTGGACCGATCATTGTATCCTCACCATCCCTGCAAAGCCCATAAAGGCAAGCGAGAGAATCCCAAGTATCACCATCGTAATGCCCGCCCCCATAAGCCCCTTTGGCACATCGGAGACGAGCGCAAGCCTTCCTCGAATCGCTGCTACAGTCACTATCGCAAGCATCCAACCCACACTGCTACCAAGCGCGAAGAAGATGGTTGTTACAAAATCATATTTCCTCAAGACCATAAAAAGCGACACCGCAAGGACTATACAATTTACCGTAATTAGCGGGAGAAATATTCCGAATACCGCTTGTAACGCCGGGAAAAACCTCTCTAATATCATCTCGAGCAGTTGGACGGATGCTGCAATCATGATGATAAATACCACATACGAAAGTATCTCCGCTTTAAACGGAACGAGCAGTAAATTGTAGACGAGCCAATTTATGATAGCAGTCGAGGTCACGACAAACACCACCGAAACACCCATTCCAAATGCAGTTTTCAGACTCTTTGATATGGCGATGAGCGGGCACATCCCCAATATATAGGTAAGGGCAATATTGTGTGGAAATACCGCGGCAATAAATATGAGGATGGGATTCGTCTCCATACTTACACATCCGTCTTAGAAGGTTGTATCCTAGCTAGGCTGCGCATCACCCATAGATACACAGCCAAAACCATAAAGCCCCCCGGCGCCGAGGCCATCACAACCCAGTTCTCCCAGCCCGATGGCATAACCTTGATGCCGGCAAGCGTTCCAAACGCAAGGAGTTCTCTCACGAGAGATAAGATGATGAGCGTCATACTATAACCTATGCCGCATGCAAGCGCATCCAACACAGAATATATAGGTCCATTCTTGATAGCGAATGCCTCCGCCCTCCCCATTATGATGCAATTAGTAATAATCAGACCCACGTACGGACCCATCGATTTGCTTATATCAGGAAAGTACGCCTTAAGTATCTGATCCACGCATATGACAAATGTAGCAATGAGCACCATGTAGGCAATCATCCTCGCCCTAGGAGGTATCACCTTCCTGAGGAGTGAGACAAAGAGCGAGCTGAAGACAAGCACAAATGTAACGCCCGCACCCATCGCCAAGCCATTCTCAAGGCGATTCGTTATGGCAAGGGATGAGCATATACCCAATACCATACAGAAGATGGGATTGTCTTTCCAAAGCCCATTTATTATTATCCTGCCGGCACGTGTATAAAATACCTTTAAAAGTCTTGCCATCGCTTAGTCTCCCAACAATGAAACTTTATTTTTAATTGTAGTATTTAATATATCCTCCAGCGCCCGCGAAGTAATGGTGGCGCCGGTAATTGCGTCCACCTCGTTAGCCCCCTTCGCACCTCCTCCTGTAACAAATACAAGCGCCGGATATACACTCTTCCCCCTGAACTGCGCAAGAAAACCCTCTTCCTCAATCCTTCCGCCAAGGCCAGGGGTCTCCTCCTCGTGCATGATCTTTATCCCCTTTATGGTCTTCTTATCCCCTTCCAACGCAACAAGTCCGCGAATTGGACCCCATAGGCCGGATCCAGAAAATTCAAATGCAATACTCCCATCCCTCCCTATGTAGAATTCATATCCTCCCTTATTCTCCACCCTCACATTTTTAGAAAATATCTCTTCCGCCCCTTGTCTATCGTATGGAACACCCAAGACATCCATAATCCCCATCTTCTTCCGAAGCTCTTCCACTTTGAACACCAAGGGCCTTGTATATTTCTCCACACCGGCGAGCAAGAGAGCAGAAACGCTCCCGAGGGCGATTACAAATACAAATATCCGTATATACTCCTTCACCTTACCTCCAGACTACGCGCCTTAAACTTCCTATCTAATACAAGTTCATCAATGAGCGGAGCAAAACCGTTCATGAGCACCAGCGAAAACATAACACCTTCCACATAGCCAGAGACGCCGCGTATCAGCACTGTGAGGATGCCGAGAAGAATTCCAAATATCCATTTCCCGGCTCGCGTAAACGGACTGGTGACCGGATCGGTTGCCATGAAGAATGCAGCAAACAAGAGCCCACCTGAAAATACCTGAAACAGCGGCGGTGCAAACCTCTCAGGCCAGAGTTGATTTCCAATGAGCGAAAAAATGACTACGGAAGTTATGTATGCAACTGGTATGCGCCAATTCGCAACCTTGGTCCAAACGAGGAAGATGCCACCTAATATGATGCCCAGCCTAAATGTCTCGCCCACGCTCCCCGCAGTCTTACCCAAGAGGAGTGAAGTAAACGGCGTCAAGGTGTGGGAGGTCTTGTATACAATAAGTGGGGTTGCGGATGTAACCAGATCCGGAGTAAACTTCAAAAACCCGCCAGCGCCGCCAAGTATAGGTTCCCGCCAATCCGCCGCCATGATGGCCGGAAACGCCACACTCAAAAACAATCTCCCAACCATTGCGGGGTTAAAAATATTCCTTCCCGTGCCGCCAAATACCTCCTTCCCAAAGACCACACCGAATACGACGCCAACACCTACCACCCAAAGCGGCACGCTGGGAGGGAGGAGGAGTGGAAAGATGAGCCCTGTTACCAAAAAGCCCTCTTCAACATCCCTCTTTCTAACGATGGCAAACAAGACCTCAGCAGTGCCACCACATATGTATGAAACTACAATCAATAGAATAACCCTAATCCCAAAGAAATAAACGCCGGCCACAACTGACGGGAGGAGCGCAAGGATGACAACTGACATATACCTCTTCACATCTATATTGTCCACAACGTGAGGCAAATACGGCGAGGGGGTAGTTGTTCTGCTTACGCCAAAGAAAAATCCATCTACCGCCTTGATGAGCGGCCTAAAGACCTTGAGATCCTCTCTCTTTGAAAGCCCTTCCAAAAATTTCCTAACACCATTCATCATATTGAAAACCTATCACAAATTACTTTGGTCCCCCAAACAACATGCAGACGGAGCGCCTCGCCCCTCTCCAATATGGAGACCAGATCTTAGACGCTCCTCTCCTTCCTTAATAAATTTTGAAACCTGGATCTTGGAAGGACATACATAGCTACAAAGGTTGCAACCGATGCATCGAAAGATGCCATACCTTACTAGCAACTCGTCTATCATCTTCCTTGCAATACGGAGATATAACAGATGTGGTATGATCCCAACTGGACACACCTCACTACACCAACCGCAGAACACACATGGCCTTGCCTCACCGTGGAGGTTCGTGTCTACATCTTTTTTAAACGGGAATATGGAAGAAAGGAAGGAAGACGAATATGAATCCGCGCGCGATCCTGGCCTCAAAAAAGTAAGGAACCCTCTCTCGCTCGACTCTTTGAGCGCAGAGAGTTTAGACAATGTCTTGTACACCGGTAGCTCTGGATCGTCTACCTTATATCCTCTCATGACATCGCCTGCAACCACCCTCACATCTTTACCCTTAGAGAGTGTAGACTGAAGTATCTCGCCTATCGGCGTGCCAATCCTCACCTTGAGATGGATATTCTCATTAAATCCGCCTCCACACAATCCAACTATCCTCTCAACATATGGCATCCCCCACGCAACCGCCCTATAGACCGCAATCACAGAGAGGGCATCTAACACTATTACGCCCAAAGCGGCAGGGGAACCTCCGTATGGAATCTCCTCACCAAGTATGCTGGATACAAGCATCTCCTCCCGATCTAGCGGATATCTCGGCTCCACGGGATAGACATCGATCTTATCTAATCCTGAGACAAGTTTCTTTAAATCGTCCACAAACCTACGTTTGGTTCGGTCAATCACCAGATGGAAGTGGCATGATGGCATTATTTTCTTTAAGATACCAACGCCAGAAGAGAGGTTTAACAGGCCATCGCCGCCCAAGATAAGGTCCGGCGATAGATTATAAATGTCGGTGCCGAGCGCATATACAAT
>Ga0078972_1007076_pt1 | contig 25542 bp, 20 predicted proteins | sample YelNatPaOPGAMG01_FD_67568 | JGI IMG/M metagenome (GOLD analysis project Ga0078972, IMG submission 67568) | Hot spring thermophilic microbial communities from Obsidian Pool, Yellowstone National Park, USA - OP-RAMG-01 (SPADES assembly) (version 2) | ecosystem: Environmental > Aquatic > Thermal...
AGGAGGGGGCACCCGCATCGTACACACTGGCGGGCCCGCCCGAAAGGATAAAACCGGCGGGATGCTGGGCCAGCACCTCGGATGCTGGTGCGGTATAGGGAATCAGCAGGCTGTAGACGTGACACTCGCGGACACGCCTGGCGATCAGCTGGCTGTACTGAGAGCCAAAGTCCAGGATGATTATTGGGTTGAGCTTAGCTGATTGCTGCACCAGTTTCTCCTCAGTGTATTCCTACTGTGCAATCACGGCTTATCAGCCGTGCGCGCGGCCATCGCTGGCGTGGTTCTGTGGCTCAGCGCAGCCGCCCCCGGCAAGCAGCCGCGCCGCTGTTGCAGTTCGCCGGCTGGCGCAGAGCCGAGTTGCTCGAGCGCATGGCCGATGTCTGCTAGGCCGCTTCCCTGGGCATTAGCGTCGAGGCCGAGAGAGCGAGCGCTTTCGCACATGACGCGCTTCACTACCGCCGGCGTCGCCTCGGAGTCAACCTGCAGTAATAGGGCTGCCATGCCTGCCGCAAAGGGCGTAGCCATACTCGTCCCCGAGGCGCGCACGTAGTATTCCGCTGCTCCCTCTACCGGGTCGCCCATGTGCCCTTCCAGGGCACGGCAGGAGGCGATGCCGACGCCGGGGAAAGCAATGTCCGGTTTCTGCCGCTGGTCGCTGGTTGGCCCACGCGACGAAAAGGTGGCAATCGGGACACTCGCTAGCTGGCCACTACTAAGATCGGCGGCGCCAACGGTGATGACCTGGCGAGCGCATCCCGGTGGCCCGACGGTGTAAGGCCGGGGACCGCCATTGCCTGCGGCTACGCAGATGACAAGTCCTCTTTCGACAAACTCGTCGCAGGCGAGCGACAGAGCGTCGGTACCATCGCCGGACTCATCGCCCCCGAGCGAGAGGCAGACGACCTGGGCCCCTTTGGCAAACGCCCATTCCAGGCCGGCGATGACGTCGCTCGCCTGGCCGACCCCATCATCGTCCAGTACTTTGGCAACGAGCAGCGACGCTTCAGGAGCGACGCCCCGGTAGCGCCCGCCGCTAGCCTTGCCGTCGCCGGCGATAATCCCCGCCACATGAGTGCCGTGGCCGTTTCGGTCAGTCCATGACTGAATGCCACTTTGGACGCTGCCAGCTGCGGCGGATTGGCTCATACAGTTGCGCGCCGCAAGCACGCGGTCGCCGAAATCGGGATGCTCGCTGTCTATTCCGGTATCGAGCACAGCCACGGTCACGCTTCTACCGGTGATGCCCGATTCCCAGGCGCGATGGGCGCCGATGGCTGGCGCTGCCTTGTCAAGCACCACGTGCACCCGGAAGTCGAGCCAGATCCGCTCGACGTCATCATCGTCCACCAGACTGCCGAGTTGCTCCAGCGAAAGGCGGGCAGCAACTGCTGGCAAGACCTGGTAGGCGTGTGAGATCTCCAGGCCCAACGCCTTGGCTGACTTCGGCCGTGCCTCGGGACGGTATCGCACAATAACCGGCAGGCCGGCGGGAACGCTCGGACTGTCGAGCCTTTGGCGCAGATCGCGCGATATCTTGGCGGATGTGCTCCAGTCGTGACGCATAGGCGTGGACAACCATTACGGAGCGGGCTGGCGTTGTGCTTATGCAGGAATCATACCATTGCATCAGCCCTCGGGCCAGGCACCAGCAGGATGGGCTTGCCAACTCAGTCCCCAGGGGCTAGCCTGAGGCATGGCCAGGGAAGGGCACCGCAGGAAGTTCAGTACGGCCTACCTTTTAGCCAGCCTGGTTCTGCTGATTGCTGCTGCTTCTCTGCAGCGCGAGGACAGCAGATGGGCAGACGCAGCCGCTGTCACCCGCACGCCGTCCACCGAGGCTGAGACCCCTCTGCCTCCGTCGTCGCCGACGCGTCAGGCGCTGGTGACGACGGCGATAGCGCCCGTGATCGTGGACCCTACGCCAGCCAGTGTGTCGTCTCCGCGGCCGGTGACAGCCGTGACGACCGTCTGGCTGGCAATGCTGCCGATCATGGAGGTGAGCCGCGTAACGCCGACCCCTTCTTCGCCTACCGTTGTGTCTGGCAGCCCGGCGCCTGAGAAGACAGGCGGTGCCACCTCTGAAGCCAACCCGGTCGCCGTGAGCCCACCCGCTGTCGCCGGCACATCGGTCACAGCTGCGCCTGCCCCGACGGTCACAGCAATACCAGCCAGTGGGACGGCGAGCCTTGCCCTCACGGTCACGCCGGACGGGGTTTCACGAACCCTGGTGGTGCCGATACTGATGTACCACCATGTGGCTGAACCCCAGCCCGGATGGGACAGGATTCGCCAAGGGCTGACGGTTTCGCCAGCAGCGCTGCGAGAGCAGCTTGCCTACTTGAAGGCTGCGGGGTACCAGACTGTGAGCCTAACGGAACTGGTGGCGGCTCTTCAGCACGGCGGGCCACTGCCGCCTCGGCCGCTGGTGATAACCTTCGACGATGGCTACCGGGACAACTACACTACGGCCTTCCCACTGTTGAAGGCGTTTGGTTTCAGGGCTACATTCTTCCTTGTGACTCAGCCTATTGACCAGGATTCGCCCGATTTCCTGACTTGGGCCCAGGTCACGGAAATGCACGCCGCCGGAATGGAGATCGGCGGGCATTCGTACACCCATCCAGACCTGAGGAACAAGTCCCGAGACTATCTCATCTGGCAGATACTCGGAAACAAACAGGCGATAGAACAACGCACCGGCGAACCGGTGCGCTTCTTCGCCTATCCATCAGGCGAATATGACGACAATGTGATCGCGGTGCTGAAAGAGGCCGGCTTCTGGGGAGCAGTCACAACCTTGCCCGGTTGCACACAAAGGTCAGACCAGCTATGGACCCTGCGCCGGGTCAGAGTCACGCCGTGGGATACCGTCCAGACCCTAGCGGGCAAGCTGTCAGCCTGCCCCTAGAATGGCGATGCGGCCTACCAGGCCCTTAGTGTCGGGCGCGGAGTGAACGGCTACTCTACCTTGATCTTGACGCCCTCGTCCTCGGGCTGACGTTCGGTCTTGGATATTACCGCATCAACCAGGCTGCGGTAGGCGAGGAGCATCTCTCGGAAAGCGGTCTTGGTGTGCTCCTTGAACTCGGGCGGCAGCGCGGGGGTGACTTTGGGCACGCTGCCCAGCATTCCGTCCACGCCCTCGGCAAGCCATTCGCCGAAATCGAACTCCTTGCGTTCCTTCTCGCTCATACGGACCTCCACACCATACCTAATTCTAGCAGGGTTTGCGCGCCACTGCCAGCACCGCTGTGCCCACCGGCAAGGAGAAGCGGCGCAACAGTGCGGCCTCGGCCCGGCCAGCCAGCGACAGGATGGTGTTGAGGGCACTCGGAACGGGCTCCATCTCGACCTGGTAGGCATCATCTTCCGCTGGCGTGGCGATCGAAGGCCGGGCGCCAAGAAGGCGACGTACGAAGATCAGCCCGGCGGCAGCGGGGAAGACCAGGAAATAGGTGTAGGTGAGCCGGACAACCTGGAACCCACGAAACTGCAGCTTCTGGCGCAACCCGGCTTTGGTGTAGCGGCGCAAGTGCTGGTTCGCCGTATCGTTGTAGCTCCACAGCCATGGGAAAGCCGGGCTCGTCACGACCACCAGCCCGCCAGGTTGCAGGACGCGATAGGCCTCAGCAATCACAGCGTCATCATCGGGGCAATGCTCCAGAACATCCAAGAGTGCGACCAGTCCGAAAGTCCCGGTAGCGAAGGGCAGGTTGGCGGCGCTTGCCGGCAGCGAGCACAGGCCGCGCTCCCAGGCAACCTGAAGCGGCTTCAGGTTGTTATCTACTCCGATGACGGCGCCATACCGCGAGAGGTGATGAGCCATGTTACCGGCACCGCTGCCGATATCAAGCACTCTCGGGGCGGCGGGCTTCAAAGGGTCGAGGCAGGCATTGATGGCGAGCGTACGAGAGAGAAACCACCAATGCCTGTCTTCTGGGAGTTCGATTCCCTGCCGCTGATCCTGATCAATGATCATGGGTGATATCACTCCGATGGTAGCTGCTGAGGCCAGCCCCAGTGGGACGCCCGGACGATGCGGTTGAGTATAGCAGTGCGTGGCTGCCGTTGGCCACCGGCCGGTTTGTCAGAGTGGGCTTGGCAGCGTATACTCGGTGTGCTCGGGGCGTAGCGCAGTCGGTAGCGCGTGCGGTTCGGGACCGCAAGGTCGGAGGTTCAAGTCCTCTCGCCCCGACCATCGTTTCGGCCAGGGTGCCCGCCAGTGAGGCGGGCATTTCTTGTGCCCGGGATTGCTGCGGTCACAGGTTTCGCTGGGCGCCAATTCGCCACAGCCCCAGGCTGACCGCTAGAAGAGCAGCCGCCCCGAGTTCACCAAGGCGAAAGGCCGCGTTTCTCCCAGGAGCAAGTGCCTGCCGATGGCTTGAAGCAGACGCAGGGCTCGCCTGGAGTGAGGCCGTTGCGAGCGCTGTGGGGCTGCCGAGCGCACCAGGTGCCTCAAGACGGGTTGGCGCAACCTTAGTCGGTTCGGTCGGGGTGGAAACCTCGCGTAGGCCCCTCACACCTGGAGCCTCCGAAGGCGATGCCACGACCGGCGGGCCGGCGCAAGCGCTTGCCGCCTGGGAGCGGGGCGCCGGTGCGCTTTCAGGGCTGGCGGCCTCAGCAGGCGCGGCTGCTTGCCCGTCCGCAGCCAAAGGCGCCGGTTGAGGCGGCGTCTCAGGAGGAGCGCTCCGCGTCAGGGGCGCCGCCGGCGTGTTTGTAGCCTCGACGGCAGCAGGGGCCGTCGCTTGCTTTGCCGCCTGGAGTACGATTTCAGCGCTGGGTCCAGGAGCTTCGGTAGCCACCGCAGCCAGTTGCGAAGCCGCACCCGTGATCGGTGCCGTGGTAACGGTGAAGGCTTGCGCAGGCGGAAGTGAGAGTGCTGGCTGCTGCCTTGCAGGGCGGGCGGCGAAGAGGTCAAGCGTAAGTAGAAGCACCAGAGCGGCGGCGCTAGCAACGCTGACGAATGGCGCCATACGAGTCAGCATTTGCAGCAGGCCGCGAGGCTGTGCCCTCTCAGGCGTGAGCGTGAATGAACGCGGCGGCGCGACCTGTGGCGTGGAGCGCAGAAGCAGGACGAGCCGGCGCATCTGCTCGAGTTCCTCACGGCACGAGGGGCAAGTGGCAAGGTGCTTCTCGATGCGCTCACGCTCTTCAGGGCTTATCTGACCGTCCAGATATGCTGAAAGGTCATCTCGGACATGTTCACATTTCGTGGTCATCTCTAGCCATTCGTGACGTGGCCATCAGGCTTTCACGCACATATCCATAATCTACAGACGCAAGCCGGGGGGCAGCAGTTCCCGGTCCGCCATAAGCTTGTCGCGCAGTTTGGCCCGAGCCCGGCTCAGGCGCGACTTGACGGTGCCCAGCGAAATCTGCAAGGCCGTGGCAACCTCCGTGTAATCGAAGCCGTTCAGGTCCACCAGCACAAGCACGGCGCGCTGGTCATAGGGCAATTCCTGGATAGCCGCTTCCACGACGCGTGAGAGTTCCGCTGCCAACGCTGCCTGCTCAGGAGAGGGCGAGTCATCAACAAGGGCTGGGACACGGTCCTGCTCGTCCACAAGCTCCTCGAGGGACTGGGTTTGCCGCCGGCGCTTGGCTCGCAGGCAGTCGTAGGCGCAATTGGTCGCGATGCGTGCCAGCCAGGCACGGAAGGAGCCATCGCGCAATTGCCGGAGGTGACGGTAAGCCGAGAGGAACGCCTCCTGCGTAGCATCGGCAGCCAGGTCCTGGTTGGCGGTCAGGCGATAGCATATGTTGAAGACGAGGCCCTGGTAGCGTTCGACCAGAGCGTTGAAGGCGGCCAGGCTCCCACTGAGCGCCTGGCGCACCAGTTCCTGGTCAGGCGGATTCGATTTGCCTGCGAAAATCGCGGTCACTATACTTGCCCTGAGCCTAGGCCGAAGTGGCGGAATTGGCAGACGCGACGGTCTCAAAAACCGTTGGGGTTCACCCCCCACGTGGGTTCGAGTCCCACCTTCGGCACTCTCCTACCTGATGCCCGGGCGTAGCGGCTGGCGCCCGGGTGCTCCGCGCCCCTTATCTTCATGTCTCGCCTGGGCCTTGTCGCCCGGCCATCTCAGTAGCAATTGTTGATGCCAAGGCTCGTTCGTGCAAGCGGGCTCTTGACTTTGCTCCCTACCTGCGATAGCTTATGCGCCAGTTAGCAGGGCAAGGCGCTGGACAGCGAGTGCCTATTGGGAAGGTGGAGGCCGGAAGGCAGCGTTGCCGAGGCAGAGCGGCGATTGTCGCTAGCAATCGGTTGCCAGAAGTTGCTGGCGTCCCGCTAGGCAGCAGCAATGTAACGCCAACGGTGTATGGCCGGCAGTGGATCGCTTGTAGCTGTTCCCCTGGGCGTCATGCGCCAGTCGCGGTGTCCTGGGAGCCGGCTGCAAGGCAAGGTGGACGGCAGCGCCGGCGCGGTGGGCGCCGTGGCGGTCAGTCGGCGGCTGGGGCCGCCGTGACCGGGTTGCTGACCCGAGATGGGTGCGCATGGAACCACGCCCGAATGGACCCGGTCGAACTCGCAAGGAGGTTGCCAAGTGGACAAGCCTGACCTGAGCAGCGTGCCTCTGTTCAGCGGCCTCAGCCGTGAGGCTTTGGGTCGTCTGGAGGCATGGCTTGAAACCAGGGTAGCGGAACCGGGCGAGGCTATCGCCGTAGTGGGTGATCCGGCTGGCTACCTGTTCGTCCTGTCGCGCGGATGGGTCCGGCTGACCGATGCCGCCGGCCACGAGTTGGCGCGCCTCGGGCCGGGTAGCAGTGTTGGCGAGGCCGACGCGCTCGTGTCGGGCGCATATTCGATGGGTGTCGTCGCCGTTACCCATGTCGAGGCGCTTGCCCTCCCGGCCGCGGCGATCGGCGATCTCATACGCAGCACGCCAAATGCCCTACCGGCGCTGGAGTCGGCCCTCGGCTTTCGGCCGTCTGTTGCGGTGAGTGGCTTCGCCCAGTGGCTAGCAAAGGTGGACGGCCTCGAGGGTGCCTCCGATGACGAACTGCTAAGGCTCGCTGGCCAGCTTGAGGCTGTGGATTTCGAGCCACGGCAGGATCTGAGCCGCCGTCCCGAGTTCGGCTTCCTGGTGATCGAGGACGGCGAGGTAAGAGTCTCAGAGGCCTCTGGCGCTGTCTCCTATCGCAACGGGCCGTCGCTTCTGCTTGATGTAGATGCCCTCGAAGACAGCGAGCCGTCGGTCCAGGTCCGAGCTACTACTGCTACCTCTGCCTGGTACCTGCCCCGGGAGCGCTACACTTCCCTGAAGCGCGAGGGGTTCGCACTGCTGGAGCGGCTGCTGGCACCCGCGACGCCCGCCCAGGCGGAGGAGGTTGCTAGCGCAGGCGAGACATCCGAGTATGCCGAACTGGAGGCCGAAGAGAAAGCGGCAGGGTCGCCAACTGCTGAGGAAGAGCCGACGGTGCGCTTCAGCGAGCCTGCCGAACCCGAAATGGCTTCCGTTGACACTGGCGAAGTGGCGGCGCTGGAGCCGGCCGCGCCGTTGGGGCGTGCGTCCAAAGTCGGGGCGAGCAAGGGGTGGTTCGCCAGCCTTTCCACCGGAGCCAAGGTGCGGCTGGTTCTTGCCGGAGTGCTCGTACTGTGGGTGCTCGCGGCGGCAATTGGAGCGTTGTGGCACGTGGCGGTTGCCGGCGCCTCTGCGCCGGTGCGCGATCTGAGTCGCTTTCGCCAGGCGGCAGCGGCGCTGACGCCACAGGCACTGGCGCTCGACTTCGAGGCGACGCCGCCTTTCGTGCCGACGCCCACCCAGCCACCGACGAATACCCCCATGCCGACCAGCACGCCTCTGCCTACGGCGACGCCGACAGCGACGAGCGTTCCACCTACGGCTACACCTCTTCCCACTGAGACACCTGTAATTCCGACCGAAACGCCTCTGCCTCCGACGGCTACCGCTGTGCCCGCTGAGGCGGCGCCTGCGAGCCAGCCGGCTCCTGTGCCGACTGACACGCCGGCTCCCCCTCCTCCAGCGCCCGCGCCGGCACTGGCCGCATATGACGTGCACGGTCAGCCCATTGCGGTCGAGGCGCTACAGGCTAAGTATGGCTTCCAGATTCGTCGCGCAGACGTGCCATCGGGTGGCCAGGTGTATCGTCTCGTGGCCATTCGCGAGGTTAGCGGCCCCGCTTCTATAACTGTCAAGGCGGATCCAGGATTGCAGATCGCCTTCAGTTGGGCAGGCGCCCCTCAGCAGACGACGACGCAGTTCGATTGGACGGATAGGTTTGAGGTGGGGACGACCAACGCGGCCGGTGAGACGGGCTTCGGCATGGGGCACGGGTCGTACATCCGGGACCTGAGTGCTGGAGGACCGCACGGCGTATGGGTGAGGGCTGGAGTGCCATCGGACGCACTTTTCGGCCTTGGGATGCTCGGTGGTACGCCCCATGACCATGTTGAGCCCACGTTCGCGCTGGTGACGGCCCCCTGATCTGTATTCAGTTGCGGCGCAAAGCCAAGGGGCCGCTAAGCGAAGGCGCCAAATGGGGCTCGAGGCATATATGTGCCGGGCCTCATTTCGCTTCCGAGGAGACCGGGCAGGGAAGCGTCCCTGCCACTTGCTGATAGTGAGGGGAAAACAAAGAGCCTGGCAGACGGAACTTCTCGCGCTTCTGCCAGGCTCCCTCAGTGAAGCTTGGTGCCGAAGCCCAGACTTGAACTGGGGACCCCCTGATTTTCAGTCAAGTGCTCTACCAACTGAGCTACCTCGGCCCGCCTGGATTACTCCAGACGCCCTTATTCTATTGTCAGGCTCGCCCGCCTGTCAAATGTCTGGCCGGAAACAACCGCTCGCTGCTCTGGCGAATCACGCGATCTGCAGGTAGCATTGCTTGCCAAACCACGGTTGTCTGACACATGGCGGGGGGCCGGCCGTTCGCGACCAACCAATCATGGAACTGTCGCATCGCCAGTCCTGCCGCTATGACCGCAAGGGAGGGAAACTGCGACATCATGGTGAACATCATCACGGATAGCACAGCCGACCTGGGCGAGCAATTGGCCCGAGAGCACCAAGTGCACGTCGTTCCCCTGTCTGTGTACATCGGAGGCAAGACATATCGAGACGGGGTTGATCTCGGGGCTGAGGATGTCTTCCGCCTGGTTGAGGAAACCGGCGAGTTGCCAAAGACCTCTGCGCCTACGATCGCCGAGTTCAAGGAGGCTTTTGAGAGTGCGGAGGAGAGCATCTACATTGGTATCTCGTCGCGCCTCTCCGCAAGCGTGGCCAATGCCAACCTGGCAGCCCAACTGCTCCCGGACCGACGGATCCATGTGGTTGATTCGCTCAGCCTATCGACCGGAATCGGTCTCTTAGTGTTGATGGCCTGCGACCTGCGGGATCAGGGCCTGCCACCGGATGAGATAGTTGCCAGGACGAAGGCAGCCGTGCCGAAGCTGCATGTGCACTTCATCGTTGACACTCTCAGATACCTCTATCTCGGCGGACGCTGCACCGCAGTGGAGAATCTGTTCGGCAGCGTGCTGAAGATCCGGCCGGTACTGGAGACCCGGGCGGACGGAACGCTTGGCGTGGCGGACAAAGTGCGCGGGCCCCGCAGACGAGGTCTGCAGTGGATGCTGGACGACTTTGCGGCACATGCCGATCAGACGGACCTGAGCCGAGTATTCGTCACCCATGCCGGTTGCCCTGAGGATGCTGACTACCTGGCCCGCGAGATACGCACGCGATTTGGTGCAACAGTTCTCACGACAACTGCCGGGGCAGTCATCTCCAGCCACTGTGGTCCTGGGACGATTGGCGTCTTGTATCTCACCGTCTGATAGGGGGAAAAGCGGGCTGTTCCCGGTTGCGACCGCTTCCGGCCAGCAAGTCACTGGGGCTGGTCGGAGCTTCGCTGGCTGGCCTGTGCCAATCCCGTCTGCCCGCCCGCTCGGATCGGCGACCACGCTCTTGTCCGTGAGCGGGCCCAGTAAGCACTGGGCCCGCTGCCCGCGAGGCGCGAGTGAGCGAGAGCCAATGTTGACAGGACGAATTCTGAATGGTAGCATAAGCGTTACATTTCCGAGGTGACCACTTGGCTGGTTCCGAAGATCACGCTTTGGCCCTAACCCTTACCATTTCCGTGCTCCTCACCGTAGAGGAGCGTTAACGGTTTGTCGGGAGGGTCTGGGCCGGCTGTCTGAACTAGATAGGTTTCGAAGTCAACGAACCTCCCGACCGGGAGGTTCGTTCTTTTGTGTGACATTGGCGAGAAAGCTGGGAGAAGAAGCACCGCCGTTTTTCGACGCAGCGATACGTTTCTGGCAGCAGTCTTCTGGACGTATCGCTCACAGCTGCTCTGCATACGAAGGGGCGCGCCCTTCGCGTCATAGAGACTGAGATGGGTCGCAGGGGGTGAAGTCATGGATGTGAACACAAGCAGCAGGATGCGCAGCGATCAGATCAAGCTTGGCATCGAGCGTGCTCCCCACCGGTCGCTGCTGCGGGCCCTCGGCCTGAGCGATGCGGAGATGGGCCGGCCCTTCATTGGTGTCGTCAATTCCTACAGTGAGGTGATCCCCGGTCACCAGAATCTGGACAAGGTCGCGCAGGCCGTGAAGGACGGTGTGCGCATGGCCGGAGGCGTCCCCTTCGAGGTGGAGGTTCCCGGGGTCTGCGACGGCATCGCCATGAACCATCCTGGCATGTGCTTCTCGCTTGCCAGCCGTGAACTAATAGCCGACGCGGTCGAGACTCTGGCGCAGGCGCATGCTTTCGACGCTCTCGTGCTTGTCGCCAGTTGTGACAAGATCGTGCCCGGTATGCTGATGGCCGCTGCCCGTTTGAATATCCCGGCCATAATCGTCTCTGGCGGCCCCATGTTGGCCGGCCATTATCGCGGCCAGATGGTAGACCTGAACAGCGTGTTCAGCGCTGTTGGCTCAGTCGTAAACGGTGACATGACGGTCGAGACCCTGGACGAGATCGAGCGCCTGGCGTGCCCTGGTTGCGGATCCTGCGCTGGCATGTTCACTGCCAATACCATGAACTGCCTGAGCGAGGGGCTCGGGATGTCGCTCCCTGGCAACGGCACGGTGCCGGCTGTCACCGGGGCACGCCTGGCCCTGGCGCGTGAGACGGGCATGCGGGTCGTAGAACTGCTGCAGGAGAACCTGTGCCCGCGCGACATCCTGACTCCGGCAGCTTTCGAGAATGCCTTGCGCCTGGACATGGCTTTGGGCGGATCCACCAATACCGTGCTGCATCTGGTGGCCATCGCTCATGAAGCTCAGGTGGAGATCAGCCTGCCTTACATAAATAAGCTCAGCGACTCCACGCCCCACCTGTGCAAGATGAGCCCCGCGGTAGGGGGGCACCGGATCGAGGAACTGGATGCGGCGGGTGGAATTCCAGCAGTGATGAAGCGACTGGATCAGGCAGGGCTGGTGGACCGATCGGTTGCTGTCGTCGCCAAGGGTGGCTGGGAGGCAACCCTTGCACGGGCACGAGTGCTAGACGACGAGGTGATCCGTCCGCTGGAGCAGGCCCACGCGCAGACAGGGGGGCTGGCTATCCTGTTCGGCAACCTTGCGCCCAATGGTGCGGTGATCAAACGGGCCGCAGTCGCCCCCGATCGCTGGCGGTTGCGCGGGCCGGCGCGGGTGTTCAACAGCGAGGAGGAGGCGACGAAGGCGATCATGGCCAAGCAGTTCGACCTGGGCGACTTCATCGTAATCCGTTATGAAGGGCCAAAGGGTGGCCCGGGGATGCGCGAGATGCTGACGCCGACTTCGCTGCTCTCTGGCATGGGGCTGGACGGGAAGGTTGCGCTGCTCACGGACGGCCGCTTCTCCGGTGCGACGCGGGGTGCAGCGATGGGTCACTGTTCGCCCGAGGCAGCTGAGGGCGGGCCGATAGCGGCCTTGCGCGATGGTGACATTATCAGAATGGACATTGCCGAGCATCGGCTCGAGGTGGAACTTGATGACGACGAGATCGCACGACGGCTGGCCGCGCTTCCGGCGTGGCAGCCACGCATTCAGCATGGCTATCTGCGCCGCTACGCCAGGTTGGTGACATCGGCGAGCACGGGTGCAGTTTTCCGCGAAGACTAGCCCGTGGCGGCGAGAACGATTGAGGAGGACGTGATGGAACTGAACGGTGGGCACATTGTCTGGGAGAGTCTGCTCCGCGAAGGGGTGGACGTTGTCTTCGGCTACCCCGGTGGCAGTGTCATTGACCTGTATGATGCGCTGCTTGACTACCCCATCCATCACGTACTTGTACGCCACGAGCAGGGTGCTGCCCACGCAGCCGATGGCTACGCGCGCTCAACCGGCAAGGTGGGCGTCTGCGTTGCGACTTCGGGCCCGGGGGCGACGAACCTGGTCACTGGTATAGCCACAGCGTACATGGATTCAGTGCCGATGGTGGCGATCACTGGTCAGGTCGGTATGTCGGTCCTGGGGCGGGACTTCTTCCAGGAGGTGGACATAACAGGAATCACGCTGCCGATCACCAAGCATAACTACCTGGTGACAGACGTGCACGACCTGGCGCCCATTCTGAAAGAGGCGTTTTACCTCGCGAGGACGGGCCGCCCCGGACCGGTCCTGGTGGACATCCCCAAGAACGTGCAGCAGGCCAAGGCCGAATTCGTCTACCCTGATGGCATTGACTCACCTGGCTACAGGCCCAGCGTACGAGGGAACATGCGCCAGGTGAAGATGGCGGCTCAACTGATGAACGAGGCTACCCGGCCCCTGATCATTGCCGGCGGTGGCGTGAATCGGGGCGGAGCCTGGGGTGAGTTGCGTTCGCTTATGGAGCGGTACCGCGCCCCGGTGGCCATGACTCTTATGGGGCTGGGTGCCTTCCCTGAGAATGATCCCCTGAGCCTCGGTTTTATCGGGATGCACGGCGCAGCATCGGCCAACCACGCCGCCGACAGGGCAGACCTGATCGTTGCGATTGGCATGCGCTTCAGCGACCGGGTCACTGGTAAGTGGTCTGCCTGGGCGCCCAATGCGAAGATTGTACACATAGACGTGGACCCGGCCGAGATCGGCAAGAACATCCAGCCACACGTTCCCATAGTTGGCGACGTGGCTCACGTTCTGCGCCAACTCAGCCCCCTGGTCGAAGCGCGGACGTTTGAACCATGGTGGGACGTGATCGAGGTCTGGAAGAGCGAAGATCGCGAGCGGGATATTCTCAGTTACGAGACCAGCGAGTTGGTGCCACCGTACGTGATCCATCGCCTTTCGGAAATCACCAAGGGCAACGCGCTAATGGTCTCGGACGTGGGCCAGAACCAGATGTGGGAGGCGCAGTACTATCAGCACAACCGGCCTCGTTCCCTCTGCACTTCCGGCGGGTTGGGCACGATGGGTTACGCCATTCCGGCGGCCATCGGTGTGCAAATGGGCAACCCCAACGACCTCGTCTGGGTGGTCGCTGGAGATGGTGGGGCTCAGATGACGATCAACCAGTTGGGGACGATTGCCCAGGAGAAGTTGCCGATCAAAATCGCCATCCTCAACAACAGTTATCTGGGCATGGTGCGCCAGTGGCAAGAGATGTTCTACTGCCGTCGCTATTGTGCCACGCCTATCACAAGCCCCGATTTTGTGAAGGTCGCGGAAGCCTATGGGATTGCGGGGCGCATGGTGGCTTGTAGGGATGACGTGGATGAGGCTCTCCAGGCAGCGATGGACACGCCTGGTCCCTACGTGATCGAGTTCAGGGTCAAACCTGAGGAGAACGTCTACCCGATGGTCCCCGCGGGCCAAACCGTGCAGGACATGATACGGCGCCCGCGCTACAACGGGCCCACGCTCAGCGAGGAGGCAGGCTAGATGCGCCACGTCATTGTTGCCTTGATGGAGGACAAACCAGGGGTTCTGAACCGGGTGGCCAGCCTGTTCCGGCGCCGCAACTTCAACATTGACAGCCTGGCGGTTGGGCACAGTGAGACGCCCGGCATCTCGCGGATGACGATCGTTGTCGCGGGCGATGATCGTACGCTTGAGCAAGTGGCAAAGCAGTTGCACAAGCTCATCAATGTCACGAAGGTGTTCGATCTCAGTGGGGCGGAAAGCGTCGAACGGGAATTGGCACTCGTGAAGGTACATGCCACTCCGAACAACCGAACCGAGGTGATCGAATTGGCCAATATCTTCCGAGGCAGCATCATTGACGTTTCGCCCGAGTCCCTGATAATCGAGATCACCGGCACGGCAGACAAGATTGACTCGCTCGTCGAACTCCTGCGCCCATATGGGGTAAAGGAGCTGTCGCGCACGGGGGTACTGGCCATCGCACGGGGATGACCGGGCCGTGGCAAGGGGCGTCTTCTTTCACACATGTTGCTCGTCCGGGGATGACGCGGACCGCTCTGCGTAACGCGCGCATTCCACTATCTAGCTCCGTCAGACGTAGGAGGCGATATCATGGCGACGATGTTCTATGACGCTGATGCGGACCTTGGCGCCCTCCAGGGAAAGAAGATAGCCATCATCGGCTATGGCAGCCAGGGCCACGCCCACGCCCTGAACCTGAAAGAGAGTGGGCTGGACGTCCGCGTCGGTCTTTACGCGGGCAGCAAGTCCAAAGCGTTGGCCGAAGAGGCTGGCCTGCGCGTTCTTGAGACTCGCGAGGCGGCAGCTGAGGCCGACATCATCATGATGCTGTGCCCCGATCAGGTGCAACGACAGGTGTATGAGGAGGATATCCGCCCCAACCTGAGCGAGGGCAAGACGCTAATGTTCGCTCATGGCTTCAATATCCATTACAACCAGATTGTGCCCCCATCCAACATTGATGTGAGCATGGTCGCCCCTAAGAGCCCTGGGCACATGATGCGCCGCGTCTACACAGAGGGCGGTGGCGTCCCTGCGCTTGTTGCTGTCTATCAGGACTACTCTGGCAGGGCCAAGGCTATGGCGCTTGCCTATGCTAAAGGCCTGGGCTCGACCAGAGCCGGTGTGATCGAGACCACCTTTGCCGAAGAGACGGAGACTGACCTCTTCGGCGAGCAAGCCGTTCTCTGTGGTGGTGTCACGGCGCTGGTGAAGGCCGGGTTCGAGACGCTCGTGAACGCTGGTTACCAGCCGGAGATCGCCTACTTCGAGTGCCTGCATGAACTGAAACTGATCGTTGACTTGATGTACCAGGGCGGCATGAGCTACATGCGTTACTCGGTGAGCGATACCGCCGAGTACGGCGACTACACCGCTGGCCCGCGCATTATCAACGAGGCCACCAAGGCTGAGATGCAGCAGATCCTGAGCGAGATCCAGGATGGGACATTCGCCAAAGACTGGATCTTGGAGAACCAGGCTGGCCGGCCGTCGTTCAATGCGATGCGCCGCCGCGAGCGCCAGCACATGATCGAGCGAGTCGGTTCGGAGCTGCGGGCGATGATGCCCTGGCTCAAGAAGCGCTAGTCAACCCTAACAAGCAGGAAGGCCGCTTCGTCTGGCTCAGGCCGAGCTTGGCCGTGACCAGACGGCGGCCGCAAACGGATGGCGACTGCCAGAAGGGGGTGGTGTCCCTGGACGATGGCCTTGTTGATCTGGAGAAGAGTGTCCGTGGGAGCGAGCCAAACCAACCAGTAACAGCTACAGTATCCAGTGAGGGCAGGAATATGGATAAGGTCATCATCTTTGACACCACCCTTCGGGATGGTGAGCAATCTGCCGGCGCCACCATGACCATCGAGGAGAAGCTCGATGTCGCCAGGCAGTTGGCCCGGCTGAAAGTGGACGTCATCGAAGCCGGCTTCCCGGCCGCTTCGCCGGGTGACCTGGACGCCGTGCGCCAGATCGCCGTCGAAGTTGCCGGCCCGGTGATCTGTGGCCTGGCGCGGACGACCAAGAGTGACATTGACAAGTGCTGGGAGGCCATCCAGCACGCGCCGAAGAAGCGCATCCACACTTTCATAGGGACCTCTGACATCCACCTGGAGCACAAGCTGCGCCTGACGCGCGAGCAGGCTCTGGCCATCGCGCGCGATATGGTGGCTTACGCCCGGGAGAAATGCGAAGATGTCGAGTTCTCGCCGGAGGATGCCGGTCGTTCTGACCCCGAGTATCTCTACCAGGTCTTGGAGGCGGTAATCGAGCAAGGGGCGACGACTGTCAACATCCCCGACACGGTCGGGTACTGTCTGCCTGACGAGTTCGGCCGCCTAATCGCCGGCATAAGGAAGAATGTGCGGGGCATCGAACGCTGCGTGATCTCGGTGCATTGCCACAACGATCTGGGTCTGGCTACTGCCAATGCGATCATGGGTGTGATAAACGGTGCCCGCCAGGTCGAGTGCACGATCAATGGCATTGGCGAGCGCGCCGGCAACACGGCTCTCGAAGAGATAGTGATGGCCATCAAGACGCGGCCGCAGTTGCTGAACTGCCGCACCGACATCGTGACCGAGCAGATTCACATCGCCAGCCAGATGGTCTCGCAGTACACCGGCTTCCGCGTGCAGCCGAACAAGGCGATCGTGGGTAGCAACGCTTTCGCCCACGAAGCGGGTATCCATCAGGCGGGTTACCTGCGCAACCCCATGACCTATGAGATCATGACCCCGGAGTCGGTTGGCCTGAGCCAGAGCAGCCTGGTGCTGGGGAAGCATTCGGGCAGGAACGCGTTCAAGTCCCACCTGACGAAGCTCGGTTACTCGCTGTCCGACGCCGAGATTGACCAGGTGTTCGCCCGGTTCAAGGAATTGTGCGACAAGAAGAAACTGGTGAGCGACGCCGACATCGAAGCGCTCATCGAGGATGAGCTTTACCAGCCGGAGGAAGTCTACAGCCTCGAACACGTGCAGGTGACGTGTGGTGACCACAGCATACCTACAGCGACCGTTCGCCTGAAAGGTCCCAACGGCGTGCTGCAGGATGCTGACCTCGGCACGGGCCCGGTTGACGCCGTCTATCGAGCAATCAACCGCATCGTGCGGGAACCTAATGAACTGATCGAGTTCTCCGTGCAAGCTGTCACCGAGGGGATAGACGCACAGGGTCGGGTGACGATCCGGATCGAGGCCGAGGTCGAGAATGGCAATGGTGGCAGTGTGCGTCGTATCTACAGCGGCAAAGGCGCCGATACGGACATCATCGTCGCCAGCGCGAAGGCGTACATAAGCGCTCTGAACAAACTGATCGGTGCCAGGCAGCAGCGGGAGCACAACAAACAGGCGGCTGGTGCCAGCACGAACGGGGCCTGACAGCTTGGGGCCCATCAAGACCGACTGAGAGGGTGCGCATGAAGAGCATGACTCTGGCCGAGAGGATCCTGGCGGCACACTGTGGTCGTGACGAAGTCTCCGCCGGCGAGTTCATTGATGTCAGCGTGGACGTGATCCTCGCAAACGATATAACCGCCCCCATCGCCATCCGGGAGTTCGAGAAGATTGGGGTGGAGAAGGTATCCGACCCGGAGCGCATCGTCCTCGTGTGTGACCATTTCACACCCAACAAGGACATCGCCTCAGCCCGCCAGTGCAAGCAGATACGAGAGTTCGCGCGGGCGCAGGGGATCAGCCATTTCTACGATGTTGGCTTGGTGGGCATTGAGCATGCCCTTCTCCCGGAGCAAGGGCTGGTGTTGCCTGGCCAGGTCGTGGTTGGGGCCGATTCACACACGTGCACCTACGGGGCGCTGAGCGCTTTTGCCACGGGCATGGGCTCGACGGACATTGCGGCCGCCATGGCCACCGGGCGCATCTGGATGCGAGTGCCTGAGTCCATGCTCTTCTACTTCGAGGGGCAGTTGCAGCCCTATGTGACCGGCAAAGACCTAATCCTCCATGTTATCGGCGATATCGGCGTTGACGGCGCTCTTTACCGTGCGATGGAGTTCAGTGGCCCCACGATAGAGTCCCTAAGCATGGATAGCCGATTCACGATGGCGAACATGGCCATCGAAGCCGGGGCTAAGGCTGGGCTGTTCCAGTTCGACGACAGGACTCGCGCTTATGTTGCCGAGAGGCCGCATAAGGCCTACCGGATCTTCTCTTCGGCGGTAGATGCCAGCTATGCGGAGGTCATCAACTATGATGCTAGCCGCATTCCGCTGATGGTGGCCATGCCGCATCTGCCCAGCAACGTTGCGCCTGCGTCGTCTCTTCGCGACATTCGCATTGACCAGTCCGTCATCGGCTCCTGCACTAACGGGCGCATCGAGGATTTGAGAGTGGCGGCCGAGCTGATGAAAGGCCGCAAGGTCGCGAACGGTGTGCGCTGCATTGTCATCCCGGCGACACAGCAGATTTATCTGCAGGCAGTGCGAGAAGGCCTGATCGAAACCTTCATCGAGGCCGGAGCTGCCGTAAGCACACCTACCTGTGGGCCGTGCCTGGGTGGCCATATGGGCGTCCTGGCGGAAGGCGAGCGCTGCATTTCCACCACGAATCGCAACTTCGTGGGCCGCATGGGTGCCCGCGAGAGCGAGGTCTTCCTTGCTGGCCCGGCAGTAGCCGCAGCCAGCGCCATACTTGGCCGGATCGGCATTCCTCAGGAGCTGTGACATGCGTCCACTCAAGATAGCACTCGTTGGCATCGGCTTGGTGGGCACCGAGATCGTGCGTGTCCTCAAAGAGCGCAACTTCCCGATGTCGGAGCTCAGAGTTATCGCGACGCGGGAGCGGGAAGAGGAGATTGACGGGCAGACCTTTCAGGTGACCACGGCTGCGCCTGAGCGCTTCCGAGGCATTGACCTGGCGTTCTTCGCCGGCACGGAAGGGGCACGCGGAGCGTCTCGAGAGTGGGGCTGGCTGGCAGTAGAGCAGGGCGCGATTGTCATTGACAACGGCGATGATTTCCGTATGGATGACCGCGTGCCTCTCGTTGTGCCGGAGATCAACGCGGAGGCCCTGCGTGCTCATCAGGGCTTCATCGCCAACCCCAACTGCTCAACCATCCAGATGGTTGTAGCACTGGCGCCGCTGCACAGGGCTGCCAGAATCAAGCGCATTGTCGTGAGCACCTATCAGGCAGTGTCGGGGACGGGCAAGAGCGCGGTGGACGAACTCATCGAGCAGACGGTGCGTACGGTGCGTGGGGAAGAACCGGAGCCGCATGTGTATCCGCATCCGATAGCCTTCAACTGCCTGCCGCACATCTCCAGCCTGAAGGATGAATACCCCGGTTACTACGGCGAAGAGATCAAGATGATCAAGGAGACGCGCAAGATCCTGGGTGAGCCAGAATTGAAGGTGAGCGCGACCTGCGTGCGCGTGCCGGTGTTCAACGGCCACAGCGAAGCGATCAACGTCCAGTTCGAGCGGCCGATCTCTGCCGACGAGGCGCGCGAGATCCTGAGCAACGCCCCGGGCGTTTTCGTGCTGGACAAGCCGGCCGAGGCCGGTTATGCGACTCCGCGCTTTGTATCGGGCAAGGATGAAGTCTTCGTCAGCCGCATTCGGCAAGACACGAGCGCCGAGAATGCCCTGGACATGTGGGTCGTGGCGGACAACATCCGCAAGGGCGCGGCTCTGAACGCGGTGCAGATAGCCGAGAAGATGATCGAGATGGGCTTGCTGCCCAGGAGCTAGGAATGGGCTACAACGCCTGGCTGGAGTGCGTACGCGGGTGCGGTCAGCGGTACCCAATCGGCCAGATCGTGTACCGCTGCGAGAAGTGCGGCGGCCTTCTCGACGTAGAACACGATTTCGAGGAATTGAGCCGGCGCTCTCCGGCGGCGTGGATGCGCCTGTTCGATGAGAGAAGGCGAACGAACGAGTGGCCGTACGGGAGCGGTGTCTGGGGTAAGAAGGAGTGGGTGGCTCCGTGGGTGAGCAACGAGAATGTTGTGTCAATGTACGAGGGCCACACCAACCTCTTCTGGGCGGAGCGACTGGGCAAGGAGATCGGTCTACCAGACCTTTGGGTGAAGCTCTGTGGCAACAACCACACGGGCTCATTCAAGGACCTGGGCATGACGGTGCTTGTCTCGTCGGTGCGGCAGATGATCGCCGACGGCACGCCCATCCGGGCGGTAGCTTGCGCATCTACGGGTGACACTTCGGCGGCCCTGGCTGCCTATTGCGCTGCCGCCGGCATTCCGGCTGTCGTCATCTTGCCGCGAGACAAGGTGTCCACCGGCCAGTTGGTGCAGCCCATGTCCAACGGAGCATTGGTGCTTTCCCTGGATACCGACTTCGACGGCTGCATGGCAGTTGTCAAGAAGGTGGCCGAGGACAAGAGCATCTACCTGGCGAACTCGATGAATCCGCTGCGCATGGAAGGGCAGAAGACCGTTGGCATCGAGATAGTCGAGGAGTTCGACTGGGAGGTGCCTGATGTCATCGTCATGCCCGTCGGCAACCTGGGCAACGTGAGCGCCCTCGGCAAGGGGCTGCTCCTTATGAAACGGCTTGGGTTGATCCGTAAGCTGCCACGTCTTGTCTGCGCTCAGGCTGAGCGAGCCAACCCGCTCTATCGCAGCTATCTGACCGGTTTCCAGCACTTCGAGCCGGTACAGGCCCAGAAGACTTTGGCGAGCGCGATCCAGATCGGCAACCCTGTGAGCTACGAGCGGGCTGTAAAAGTGCTGAGGCAATTCGATGGCATAGTGGAGCAAGCCAGCGAAGACGAACTGGCCAACGCGGCGGCCCGAGCGGACCGCACGGGCATGTACACGTGCCCTCATACGGGTGTGGCCCTGGCAGTGCTCTTCAAACTGATAGAGCGAGGTGACATTCGCCGCGACGAGCGTGTCGTTGTGATCAGTACAGCGCATGGGCTCAAGTTCACTGATTTCAAGGTTGGGTACCACAGAGGCACACTGCCTGACGTGCAGTCCCGGTTTGCGAATAAGCCGGTGGAGCTACCGGCGGATTACGGGGCCGTAATGGATGTGCTCAACGAACGTTTCCCATCCTGAAGGGGAGAAGACTATGCCGCTTAGAGGCAAGGTGTGGAAGTACGGGGATAACGTGGATACCGACGCCATCATCCCGGCGCGCTACCTCAATGTGTCGGAGCCGGTGGAGTTGGCCAGGCACTGCATGGAGGACATTGACCCGACTTTCGCCGGCCAGGTGCAGAAGGGTGACATAATCGTGGCCGGGCGAAACTTCGGGTGCGGCTCGTCGCGCGAGCATGCCCCGCTCGCCATCAAGGCCTGCGGCGTGAGTTGTATCATCGCCGAGAGTTTCGCGCGGATTTTCTTCCGCAACGCAATCAACATTGGCTTGCCAATCCTGGTATCGCCTGAGGCCGTGGCCGGCAGCCAGAAGGGGCAGGAACTTGAGGTAGACCTGGCCAGTGGGCAGGTCCGCAACTTGGCAACAGGTGCCACCTTTCAGGCGCAGCCGTACCCGGACTTTATGCTGCAAATCGTGAGTGCCGGAGGCCTGGTGGGCAAGGTGCGGGCTGATCTCGGGCTGGGGGAGCAATAGGAGGGCGCATGCAGGCCAAGATAGCTGTACTGCCGGGTGATGGTATAGGCCCTGAAATTGTGGCTCAGGCCACGAGAGTGCTGCGTCAGGTCGAGCATGTTTTCGGGCACGCTTTCGACATGCAGGAAGCCCTTATCGGGGGCATAGCGATAGACCAGACGGGCACAGCGTTGCCGGACGAGACAGTTGCGTTGTGCCAGGCGAGCGCGGCGGTGCTGCTCGGTGCTGTGGGCGGGCCGAAGTGGGACGATCCTCGTGCCGCAGTTCGTCCGGAGCAGGGCTTGCTGGGCATCCGCAAGGCGCTTGACCTTTTCGCGAACTTGAGGCCGGTGAAGGTAAACCGCCACCTCATGCATGCTTCCCCGCTTCGGCCCGAGGTGATCTCTGGCGTTGATCTGGTCGTTGTGCGCGAGTTGACAGGCGGCATTTACTTCGGCAAGCGAGGGCGGTATCAGGCGGATGGTCAGGAGCATGCCTTCGATACCATGGACTATAGCGTCGGCGAGATCGAGCGTGTGGTCCGCTTCGCCTGTGAGCTTGCAAGAGGGCGACGCCAGTCGGTTGTCTCAGTGGACAAGGCCAACGTTCTCGAGTCCTCGCGCCTGTGGCGGGAGACGGCGACACGCGTTTTTTCCGGGTACGGTGACTTGCAGTCGAGCCATCTGCTGGTGGATGCCTGCGCTATGTTCCTCGTTCGCCGTCCAGCCAGCTTCGACGTGATCGTCATGGAGAACATGTTTGGCGACATCCTGACCGATGAGTCTTCCATGATCGCTGGCTCAATGGGGATGCTGCCGTCGGCTTCGCTGAGCGGCGGAAAACTCGGGCTGTATGAACCAATACACGGATCGGCGCCCAAGTACGCTGGCCAGGATGTGGCGAATCCACTGGCAACGATTCTGAGCGTCGCCATGCTATTGCGCCACAGCCTGGGGCTGGAGCAGGAGGCGCATGCAGTTGAGCAGGCAGTAGACCGCGTCCTCGCCGATGGCTACCGCACGCGCGATATCAGCAGTGGGGCGGCGGAGGAGACGGTGGTTGGCACGGCGCGTATGGGCGCGCTCGTGGCCGAGCGCATAGGCTACTAGGCAATTCGGCGGCTCTTGACCTCCACGGGCCGCCAGGCAAAGGGGTAAGACGATGAAGGTCCCAGAGACCAAGTACATCTGGTTCAACGGCAAACTCGTCAACTGGGCGGACGCCAAGATCCATGTCCTCACCCACGCTCTTCATTACGGGTCGGCGGTCTTTGAGGGCATGCGCTGCTACGCTACCGACAAGGGCCCGGCGGCTTTCCGCATTGATGCGCACTTGCAGCGCCTGTTGGACTCGGCCAGAGTCTATCGGATGAAGATTCCTTATAGCCTGGAGGAACTGAAGCAGGCCACGTTCGAGACAGTGCGCGCCAATGGCCATGCCGCTTGCTACGTTCGTCCCATCGCCTTTCTTGGCTACGGCGAGATGGGGATTGACCCACGCACCTGTCCGGTGGACGTAGCCGTCGCTACCTGGGAATGGGGCCGCTATCTCGGGGCCGATGCGCTGGAGAACGGAGTTGATGTCTGCGTATCGTCCTGGAGGCGGCCGGCGCCCGACACGTTCCCGGCACTCGCCAAGGCCAGCGCGAATTACCTCAATTCCCAGTTGATCAAACTGGAGGCCCTGGACAATGGCTACGCCGAGGGCATCGCACTCGACGTCAACGGGCATGTGTCCGAGGGCAGTGGCGAGAACCTCTTCGTCATCCGTCGAGGCAAGATCTTGACCCCGCCTATGGCGAACTGTGCCTTGGGGGGCATAACGCGTGATTGTGTGATAACCATCGCGCGAGAACTTGGCTATAGCGTGCAGGAGGAGGCAATTCCACGCGAGTTGCTCTACATGGCCGACGAAATGTTCCTCTGTGGCACGGCAGCCGAGATGACGCCGATCCGTTCGGTGGACCGTCGCCTCGTGGGCAACGGCACGCGTGGCCCGATCACCAAAGCAATTCAGGAGCGTTTCTTTGCCATTGTTGAAGGCAGGGCTCCTGACGTCTATGGCTGGCTGACCCTGGTAAATAGTTGAGAGACAACGGATGAGCGAGCGCATGCCGGAGCTTGTACTGTACGATACCACCCTGCGCGACGGCGCGCAGCAGGAAGGCATATCCTTCTCGCTGGACGACAAACTCAAGATCGTGCGCAGGTTGGACCGCTTCGGCATGCACTACATTGAGGGCGGGTGGCCTGGCTCCAACCCCAAAGATGCCGAGTTCTTTGCCGCGGCCAAGCGGCTCTACCTGAAGAACTCCATCCTCACCGCCTTTGGCAGTACCTGCCGGGCCTCCGTCTCCGCGGCTGACGACGCGAACCTGCGCATGATGCTTGCCGCTGAAACGCCCGCTGTCGCCATTTTCGGCAAGAGCTGGGACCTGCATGTGTCGGAGGTGCTGCGCACGACGCGGGATAACAACCTGCGCATGATTGAGGAGAGCGTAGCCTTTCTCCGCGGGCATGGGCGCGAGGTGATCTTCGACGCCGAGCACTTCTTCGATGGCTACAAGGCAGATCCGGAATATGCCATGGCGACGATCCGCGCTGCCATCAGAGGCGGGGCAAACAGTGTGGTGCTGTGTGACACCAACGGGGGCACCCTAACTTCCGACGTCGCGGCGATCACGCGCGAGGTTTGCCAGATTAGCTCTGTGCCCGTGGGGATACACTGCCACAACGACTCCGACCTGGCCGTCGCCAACAGCCTGGCTGCGGTCGAGGCAGGAGCAACACAGGTGCAGGGCACGATCAACGGCTACGGCGAGCGCTGCGGCAATGCCAACCTATGCACGATCATCCCCAACCTCCAACTCAAGATGGGCCTGCACTGCGTCAGCGAGGATTCGCTTCGGCACCTGACGGACATGTCGCACTATATCGCAGAATTGGCGAACCTGGCGCCCTCGCCGCACATGCCTTACGTCGGCTCCAGCGCCTTCGCGCACAAGGCGGGCATGCACGTCAACGCAGTCATGAAGCTGGAGCGCTCCTTCCAGCACGTGGACCCCGAAGTTGTGGGGAACCACAAGCGCGTGCTGGTCTCGGAGCTGGCCGGCAAGAGCAACATACTGGGCAAAGCAGCCGAGTTTGGCCTGGCCGACCTGTTGGACGCGGCGGCGTTGCAGGCAGTCCTGGACAACATCAAGGAGCTTGAGGCGCGCGGTTTCGCGTTCGAGGGTGCGGAGGGCTCGGTCGAGCTGATGATGCTGCGTCGCCTACCAGGCTATACTCCGGGGTTCGAACTTGTGGATTTCATGACCCTGGTCGAGAGCCGCAGGGGTCGAGGCCTGCTGGCGGAAGCAACGGTGAAACTGCGCATCGGCGGCGAGGTCTATCTGACTGCGGCCGAGGGCGATGGCCCGGTGAATGCTCTCGACCTGGCAATGAGGAAGGCGCTCGTTCCCAACTACCCACAACTGGCCAACGTCCACCTCAGCGACTACAAGGTGCGCATTCTCAACGAGGAGCGGGGCACGGCGGCGGCCACGCGAGTGCTGATAGACTCCACTGACGGTCACCGCAAGTGGACGACTGTGGGCAGCTCGGTCAACATCATCGAGGCTTCCTGGATCGCCTTGGCTGACAGCTACGAATACGCCCTGGCTAAGGGGTTCGGTCGCGAAGAGAGTAACGGCGGGGGGTAACCGGGCAGGGCATGCCCGGCTCGCGGTCGAGCTCAAGATGAGGCGATCTGGGTGTCCGGAGAGCCGTCAGTTCTGCTGGATTGACGCTCGGCCTCGTCTCCTTCTATCACCTCGGGCAGGATGGCTGAAAGCGCGGCCAGGCTAACCTCGAGCATGTCGTCGCTTGGCGGGCGCGTTGTCAGCCCCTGGAGAGCGAGCGCAGGCTTCAGCAGTCCCCGCGCCAGCCAGTTCGCAGGATGCGCCGCTGCCAGACGCATGAGCTCGTAGGAGATGGCCGCGATCAGAGGCAGGAAAAGCAGCCGGCTGGCGAGCCGTAGAAGGATCGGTGGTCTTCCCAGGAAGCCAAAAACAAAGACGGAGACGATGACCACGATCAGCAGGAAGCCGGTGCCGCAACGCGGGTGCTGAGTACTGTAGTGCCGAATGCGCTCGACGGTGAGCGGTTCGCCCGCTTCGTAGGCGTTTATGGCCTTGTGCTCCGCGCCGTGGTAGGC
>Ga0078972_1007079_pt1 | contig 25531 bp, 14 predicted proteins | sample YelNatPaOPGAMG01_FD_67568 | JGI IMG/M metagenome (GOLD analysis project Ga0078972, IMG submission 67568) | Hot spring thermophilic microbial communities from Obsidian Pool, Yellowstone National Park, USA - OP-RAMG-01 (SPADES assembly) (version 2) | ecosystem: Environmental > Aquatic > Thermal...
TAAACAAGCCAATCTACTCGTACTTCTTGGTAGAGACACCTAAAAACGCAGAGACTATAAAAATGATCGGGTGGCCCGCTACCACAACCATAGACCATGTTGAAGATTTTGCAGAAAAGCTAGAAGGCATGGTAGACGGCATAATAGCAACATGTGCTGGAGATATTGAAGGCGACAAAGAACTGTTAAAAAGACTGCAAAAATTCAGAGGCAAAAAGTAACCGTCAAAATAGTTAAGCCGTAAAGCAAAACCTAACACTATTCTTACACTTGAAGAGGCTTATGGAGGATAAGCAGATAGCTAAGACGAGATTATGACTTTTACACATGCTATGCCTTTTATTGATCTTCGTAAATGATTTTTAGGACAACGGCAACTTTCCTAATACCATTTAACGCCATATCTTACTATATTTCCATTTGATTGATTCAAGATAATAGGCGGTTCATTCACCATTAATAGCAGTATACGCTGAAGACTTTATTGATGGCGCGAGCTACATTCATGCAGTCTTCTTCAGTCCACCACTCGTCTATGTATATGTAGAGGGCGCGGTTAACTAGGTCTAATGTGTTTGGACACATGTCTGGAGAATAGTCTGGAAGTTTACCCTTGTAGTATGGGCAGGTGAAAGGGCATCCTTCCGGGGTAGGTGTCTTCTTCTCAAGAATATGTTCCCAGTAAGCGTAAATGTGCCAGTCACGTGCCATTCTCGTGCCTCGAGCACCCGCAGGAACCCCTTCAGCCTGGAGTGCTTCTGCAAGCTTTCCAGCAAGTTCCGGACTTTCTGCAAGGAAGATCAGACAGTAGCCTACGTCTCCATATATGTCGTTGCTCCTTCTAGGTACTACTTTCTTATATTTCTTAACCCCGTTAAGCACTCTACGCATATTTGTATTATACCTCTTAACCCGTTCTTCCATCTTTCTAAGTTGTACGAGAATAACAGACCCTTCCAACTCCGACATCCTGTAATTCTGTCCGCAGAAGAGCTCACCTGGGAAACGTTCCCTAGCATATCTATCCGGTCTCCAACATGCAGCGATATCATGGTAGCTGAGCGCTCTTAAATAGATCCTCTCATCGTTTGTAAGGACTAAGCCGCCTTCACCAGCACCGACTATCTTATAACTGCTTAGGCTGAAGCAACCTGCATGTCCAATTGTACCTAGAAACCTCCCCTTATATTTGCCACCGCAGGCTTGAGCATTGTCTTCAATTACCAGAAGGTTGTGTTTCTTTGCGATTTCCATTATGGCATCCATGTTTGAGCAGTTTCCAACCATGTGGACGGGAACTATAGCCTTGGTATGTGGAGTGATCTTCTTTTCAACATCTTTAGGGTCTATTGTGAGTGAATCATCTACCTCCGCGATCACTGGAATAGCTTTAACGGCTACAACTTCAGCCGCCGTTGCGATGAAGGTATATCCTGGAACTATCACTTCATCACCTGGTCTTATCCCGCAACCTATGTAAGCAGCACTTAAAGCAGAGGTACCGGAGTTTACTGCTAAAGCGTAGCGTACTCCGAAAAGCTTCTTCGCATATTCTTCAAGCTCCTTTACCTTCGATGGACGTGGATTATAGTAGCGGGCAAGATGCGGCGAAGGAATCTCCTCCCCCTCAATGATTTCCTTAATTTTTGCTATAGTTGAAGCACTATACCCCCACGTATCAGCCAACTCGAGAAACTCTTCAACACCGATCTTAGGCCTCCCCTTACCCTGAAACCCCTTTATAGACTTCTCTCCACCATATAACGCCAAATCTTTCTCCGTATACTCCTCCACCATAAAACAACCCTTAAGAGAATATTTTGCGATTTAACTTAAGCATTTCTAAAACCTTTAGCTTATAACATAAGGGGGTCTTAAGGTATGAAGAGAGACTTTGAAATATAGTGCATCAACTAATGTCTTCATAAAGGATAGGCTCACGAAAAATTTATACTTTGAATAAAACAGATAGAAGTGGGTGTGAATAAGATGAATGAGAAAAAGGTTGTAGAGGAAAAAATTCCTTGGATTCCTTTAATAGTACTAACGGCTTTCCTATCGTTCCTCGCTATGTTCACTTGGAGGGTATTAACTCCTTTAGGAGGAAATTGGCAATGCTTTAATAACTTTGGTGCAACACGCGTAACGCTTATCCCCATATATCCTTATCTACTATTATTACTTGCATATCCTCTTCGCCGATTGTTTAGAGCGACGCAATCTTTACTTCTGTACCTGTACTTAGTCGGATTGGTGGCATCTTATACCCTTGGCGCTGGTTACTTGGACTTTTGCGTCACACTGACACGCATAAGACTCTACGATACTCTTGGAATTTTAGAAGGTGTTTGGTGGGAACCATCTGTAGAAGCAGTCGCAGCTATGGTGAGAGGGGGTGTATTAACCAATTGGATGGAGTGGGGGCCGATAGTATTTGTCATGAGTTTACTACATATAAGTTTCTGGTTCTTCACATCATCGATTGCTCTGATATTCAGACGATCATGGATTGAAATAGATAAAATGCCTTTTCCAGTCGTTATAACAGGATATGAGGTTCTAAAAACTGTACATGCTGAAAGGAAGAATAGAGATCAACATAGAGCACTATTTTCAATCGGCTTCATACTAGGCCTTGCCTTCATGGTACCAGTCTTTATGACTAGGACCTTCCCTTGGTTTCCCGATATTTATGGATGGCGAATAGTAGGCGGATGCCCATCGGGTGTAGTGCGTTCACAAGAAGGCGACATATTAGGGTCTACATTAGTTTGGTATTCAGGGTATTCTAAGAACCCCGTCTTTGTAGCAATATTTCTACTAGCTCCTGTAAATGTGTCATTTAACGTTTGGTTTTGGTCTCTGGTGATCCTTATCTTAGAGCAGATCGCATACTACATGGGTTTCTACACTGGTGCCCTTAGTCTAAGTGGTGCTGCTAAATTGTGCTGTCCCGATGGCGTTGCAACTACTGCTCCATTCTACTGGCCCATTTTAAGCATGGCAGGCGGCTACTTAGCTATAACTATAATGTATCTCTTTCAACACAGAAGCTACATAGTTGAAACTGTGAAGCTCGCTCTCCACGGCAATTCTGGGCTTGAAAAAAATGAAGCTATGAGTTATAGAGCCATGTACATCATGCTAATAGTTTCAGCGGTGGTAAGCATAATCAGCTTAACGATCTTCGGAATAAATCTTTTAGCGGCTTTCATAATACTTCTCATAAGTTGCTTCACCACTTGGTTTACACTGACAATAATATGGGGTACAACTGGATTCGGAGATTCTGAGAGATTAATGTGGGTTGCAGGATTTTTGAGGATAGTATGGCCAGATCCTTCAGTTGCTCCTGCAAATCTAGACTATGTTATGAGCCATTTCTGGGCTCAAATCGGAGCGTGTATACCAACATACGGCTTTGGAAACGGTTTCTTTGAAACAGCGCACGCACTTAAAATGGCTGATTTAACTGGAATTAGCAACAAAAAAGTGTTTCTCCTAACTGCCGTATGTATGGTTGTAGCAGTCCCGGTCTTCTATGCTACTTCTGTATGGACGGCAAACCTATATGGTAACAAAGTCACAGTTGCAGGCTGGGGAACTTGTAGCCCTGGAGTAGACTACTTCTGTGAGACTAGCCCTGCGTCTCAAGCAACTCGTCCATCGGTCTCTATCTACGCCACCTATATAATTATAGGATTTCTCTGGACAGCCCTTCTATCTGTTCTTCACGCCAGATTTATATGGTTTCCACTAGACCCTATTGGCTTTGTAATAGCGGCTTCATGGTCAAGTATGTGGCAAGAGATCTGGAGCGTATTTCTAGCCGCTTGGATAATTAAGACCATTATTTTAAAGATAGGTGGAAGCGTGCTGTATGAAAAATACGTCATTCCAACGGTAGGCGGTTTCATAGGGGGAACGGTCTTAGTTACAACGATTGGAGTAGTTGTAGGTGTGATCAAGTTCTACGTACCCTTTTAACCCATATTTTTCTTTCAACTTTTTGAGGATCAATTCTTGAAGTCTGAGTCTCTAAATAAATACAAGTTGACCATACACGCATTTAGAACATTAAGTTAGAGATTTCGTAAAACACGCAGTTGTAATTCTTCATTATGGAATAATATGTGAGCAGACAGCTTTAGCAAGAATCCATCAGTGATTCTTCAACATATATAGGAAAATCAAACAAGGAAAAAATAAATAAGCTATAAGGCATTGTTTACGTGGGGTTGGTTTATGACACCTAAGGAACGTATGTTATCGGCATTAAACTGTGAAGAACCTGACGTCGTTCCCGTAGCACCGCATTGGTGGGGGGTATATAAGTTTGAATTTTACGGTAGGGATCCCCGTTGGGCTTGGTATGCACTTGATGGACACCAGTTGGCTCAAATCGATATGCATTTTTACGAGCATTTTAAACCAGATTGGTTTCACTTAGATGAAGGTGTTCCTAAAAGTGGAAGAGATTATAAGGTTGAAAAAATAGGTGGGGAACTGTTTCTGGTTCATAAACTAACTGGCAATCGTTATAGGATTAGAGCAGACCAAACGCTAGAGCCTCTTGAAGGGAAGGGGTCAAAATCAAAGACTCAAATAGTATTGGAAACGAAAGATGATGTTGATCTTCTCGTGGAGAGAGCCTTTAGGAAATGTGAGGACTTAATTAGAGAGGGGTACACGGATCACGTAGAGGAAATAGTTAAGAAGTATGGTGATACTGTATTGATCGCGGTTAACGTAGGTGGTCCAAGCGGGATAATTTATTTCAATGGATTTGCTAATGGACTCGTAATGCTATACCGGAAACCAAACCTCATGAAGTATTTGATTGAAAGAGCTTATGAAGCACATTTAGAAGTGGCCAAGGCATATGCTACAGCCGGTTGCCATGCATTTATCATATCAGAAGACCGAATAGGTGCGGATATTATCTCTCCTAAAATGTACAGGGAATTCTTCTTCGAACCGGAGAAAAAGTACTTTCATGAGATTCGTAAGCTTGGAATGATACCCATACTGTATTTCTGTGGAAACGTAATGCCTATACTTCGATATATAAGGGAATTGGATATAGATGGGTTGATGATTGAGGAAAGTCGGAAAAACTTCATCATAGATTTGGCTAAGGTTAAAGAAGCCTTAGAGGGAAAAGTATGCGTTTTCGGAAACCTAGATACAGTTAGCGTACTTTTGAATGGTGATGAAAAATCCATCATCAAAGAAGTTAGAGAGCAGATTTCTGCTGCAGCGGCTGGTGGGGGTTTCATCGCCTCTAACGGGAGTCCATTAGCTCCAGGCACTCCGGTGAAGAACGTCAGCACTTTTATAGAAAGTGTGAGAAAATATGGAAGATATCGGCCATCCCACAGCTAAATTAAAATTCAGAAACTAGACATTCTACTTAGTGGTTTAATTGTTATATTATAAGGAGGATTGGAGTAGGGTAAAGGAAGATTTTAAGGCTTGGTGGGATAGAGAGCTAGATAGGCCTCTTATACAGGTTTTTGCTCCCAAAGAGGAAACTAAAACCGTTGTATGGGATATCTGGGCTTTCGTGAAAAATCAGGATAATCTACATCTAGCTATCAAGGAGTTTGAAAACTACTGTAGGAATACTTTCTTCGGAAGTAGAGCGTATCCAAATCTTTGGATAAATCTTGGACCATGTAGCATAGCCGCTTACATGGGGGCTAAGCCTAGGTTTAGCGCGGAAACCGTCTGGTATGAGGCACTATCTTGGGATGAGGTCGAAAGTTTAGAGTTTAATCCCGCTAACGAATGGTGGTGTTATACGAAGAAAGTAACTGTAGATGCTTGCAAGTCGGGTAGGGGAAGGTTTATAGTAGGATTTCCAGATATAGGTGCAGTGACAGACATAGCGTCTTCATTAAGAGGAAGTAGAAACCTCATAGTAGACTTTTACAGAAACCCGGAGAGAGTTAAAAGGTTGTGTGATAGGTTGTTTGAGATATGGTTTAAGGTTTACGGGGAACTTCACGAACTCATGAAAGCATATGGTCAAGACGGAACGTCGTCTTGGATGGGCCTCTGGTGCCATAAACGCTACTACCCGATCCACGCAGACTTCGCCTACATGTTATCCCCATCAAAGTTTAAGGAGCTTGTTCTACCCTATTTGAAGGAATACTGCCTCAGATTAGACTATGCCATTTACCATTTAGATGGGGTTGGGCAAATACCTCATGTCGACTCGTTGCTTGAAATAGACGAGCTTACAGGGATTCAATGGGTTCCAGGTGCGGGCCAACCACCCCCAGACGATCCTAAATGGCTTCCATTATACAGGAAAATACAGAAGGCTGGTAAAAACCTACAATTGCCACATGTTTCACCAGATAGGATAAAGTTTATCTTAGAAAATTTGGATCCGAAAGGGCTTACTTTTCCCACTTGGTGTAAATCTGAAAAAGAGGCAAAAATGTTATTAAAGGAATTAAATAGTTACACATAACCATTATTTTGACTTAGAGAAGGTGAGATTTTGCTGAATTCTAAAAATTCTTACAATGATGCCATTTTATTAAATACGGGTAGGAGATTTGGATATAACTCCTTGTATACACTGTAATATTTGCTGTATGTTTCCGCCGTTTCAGCCCGTGGATGGAATATGCTTTTTTCTCTACACATTTTTCTAACCGCTCTTTCTACATCTGTGTAGACTTTGCCAGCGACACTTGCGAGTATTGCGGCTCCCAATGTGCCGGCCTCCGTTACATCTGGTAAGACTATTTTCTTATTCGTCACGTCTGCTTTAATTTGCATCCACAACTTTGATTTCGCTCCACCCCCTATGGCTCTCAATTCTCTGATATTAATTCCCAACTCTTCTATCTTCTCGATTATTATGCGTGTTTGGAAGGCTACACCCTCCAATATGGCTCTTATAACGTCGCTCTTCTTATGGTAAAGTCTTAAACCTATTAAAACGCCTCTAGCATCTATGTTGAAGGCTGGAGGTTGTCCAACTCCGCTACCCTCGAAAAACGGTAGTAAGAGTAGCCCATTTGCACCAGGTTTAGACTTAGCGGCTTCACTGGTCAATATATCGTAAACGTCCTGACCAGTTTTATCGGCCATTTCAACCTCCTTCTCAGCGAAGTTGTCTCTAAACCATTTCAATATTGCACCTGACGTTGGAAACCATGCGAAGTAGACATATGATTCTCCAGCTACGTGGGGAGAGCAGTATAAGCCGATAGATAGCGTTTTCTCGTCGACCACAGGATTTTTCACGACTGGCGTGACGCATTCTACCGTACCCGTGGTGTTACAGGCCTGTCCTTCTTCCAATACTCCAGCTCCAAGAGCCCCACATGTCTGATCCCATCCGCCAGTAGCCACCAAGGTTCCCTTGGAAAGCCCAGTTTCCTCTGAAGCTCTTAAACACACTTCACCTACAACTTTACCAGACGGCATACAGTTAGAGAGGAGGTCGGCGTTTATGTCTAGGGCTTCAAGTATTTCTGAAGACCATTTCCTCCTCCTTATGTCAAACAGTTGCGAAGATGATGCCGTTGAATAGCTCAAAACAGCCTCACCTGTGAGCTTCCAATTTACAAAGTCTTCCCAGAGCATGAACTTCCAAACCCTATTGTAAACATCGGCTCTCTCGTCTTTAAGCCAGAGAATTCTCACAGATGATGGGACTGGGTTTAGAGGGTAGCCTGTGATTTCATAAATCCTTAAGGTACCTAACTTTCTATTGATTTCTTCACGTTGCGGCTCATATGATTTAGACCGTCTATCCGTCCAGTTTATACCGTTGTAAACGGGCTTTCCATCCCTACCAATGGGTATGATGGATTCACCGCTAACAGATACGCTCAATGCTACTATATCCTTCGGGTTAAGCTTACCTATTCGAATACAGTCGCTTATGCATCTGGCTATAATCTTCCAAAACTTTTCGGGATCGTATTCGCACCAGTCTTCTCTAGGATATATGAAGACATCCTCATATTCTCTACCCGTAGCTGAGACTATACGGCCCTCATAATCATATATGGTGGTTTTGCAAACAGTACTCCCTACGTCAATCCCCATTAGATACAAAACCATCAGCCTCGCACGGCAATTGCAACGTTAAGTAGATTTAAGGTCTTCTACTCTTCTCGAACTCTTTCACTAGACTATCAAGTTTACTCTTTTCCTCATTGGTTAATGGTGGAGGTTCATGTTCTAAGAGTATTTTTCTAGCCTTTTCATTAGCAACTTGCTCAACACTCTTGGACCCTGAAGCCTCCCAGCTACGTCTATCTCTTTTATCGAAAAGTTCATGTATGAAGAATTCAGTCCTATAGTATTTGACCGTTGAAATATCCTTTAGGAAGTTACCCCCATGGCCTACTCGCATGATTACATCCACCGCGAGCCTATCCTTATCGAAAGATATCCCCCTGAGCATTCTGAACATCATTCCGTATAATTCGTTATCTATCAATAGCTGTTCTACGCTGAATGTTGCAACGGCCTCTACACACCCGGCACCTGAGACTATTTCAGCTCCAGCTAATGCAGGCAGTATTCCGACGAATACTCTTTCGATCCCGGCCTGCTCATCTAAGGTTTTTGAATCTGTACGAGGACCGAAACCTTCAGCTGGAAGATCATAGTAGTGGGCGACTTGAACCGCACCAGCAGACAGTAGACCTATTTCAACCACACCTGAGAGCGGTGACCCATATCTCATATCGAGGGGGGTTGATTTACAGCCCCATATCACAGGTGAACCTGGGTTGACCAGTTGTAGAAGCGTGATCGTTGCTAGAGCTTCAGCGCTCTGCAACACCATAGTACCAGCTAACGTTACAGGTGAGGAAACTCCGACGACGGGTGCCGAGTTTACGATTGTAGGTATCTTTTTCTCAGCACAGAAGATTGAAATATCATCCCTTAAAACTAGTGGGCTACTTGGGCAGTTGAGTACGCTGAAGAGCGGTCTTCTATAAACCTCTTCTTCATCTCTAAAGACTGTAGCCATTTTCCACATGCATATGAGATTTTCTAAGCTGAGTGGGGAGACTACGATATGCTTCTGAGAATTCTCTAAAACTATCTTGAAAGAGTATACGTCGTTTATTTCCAACATCACATCGGATGGGAATAGGTGCGTGGCATTAATAGATATGTTCTTTAAGTAGTCTACAATCCTCGCAACAATAGCAACGTCTTTACATTTCGCCTTCCTCCACTCCCTATTGTCCATATCTATGACGTTTACAAGACCAGTTGACGGTCTAGTATAGGTTCTACCCCTCTCAAGAACTATTTCAGTCTTTTCACCTCTACCCGCCAATACAAAGCCTCTAGGGGCCTTCTTAATAGCATCTTCAACGAGGTGTGATGGGATCCTTACAATCTTGCTTTTCTCATCAACATGCGACCCGGCGTTTGAAAATATTTTCAATGCTTCTTTAGTGATAACTTTTACACCTACATTTTCGAGTATCTGAAGAGCGGAAGTATGAAGCATATCCAACTGCTCTTTTGTTAAAAGTTGGAAAATCATCGGAGACTCCTCACTCTATAAGAGTCTTATTCAACCCTGTTAAATCGGCAAATTTCTCGAGAATGGATACGTGGTCACCATATGCTACAGCCCAGTGTTGACCTGCTCCAGCTTCAGCGGCCTTTTTAAGAAACTCTTCAACTGGCAAACTCGGTCGAACCAGTATGTGCGAATATCCATCAATTCGTGCTCCGTTTATTGGGATAGATTCGCCTCTACCTATGATAAGCCTGTAGTTGTCTACATCGTCCACCAGTGAAAGCAAGGTTACAGTACCTTCTTTCCCCGTAAAGTACATATATGCCCCTTCAACTTCGTCAAAACTTTCATACTCGCAATCGGGTATGATTTTAATCTCCTTGGGATTCTTCGCAATATTTATGTCAAGCATTGTGGTATGGCCCATTGGCATCACGTTTTCAACCTTATCAAACATGTATACCTCAGCAAATAGTACGGGCTGACCTGTCAGCTTTCTTAGAATAAGCATCGCTATTACGGTATGGATGTCGCCCTCCATTCCGACAACCCCACCCTTCTCAAATATCGAAGCCACGTATAGGCATGGCCGCGTTTTGAGTAGTTCATGCAGCTCATCCTCTAAATCCTGTATAGCAACAGCGTTAAGATCGTATTTATCGAACACCTTCGCTAAACCGAGAGATGCACGGGCCGACACCCGTAGACTTCTCTCCGAAACCCTTACCTCATATTTTTCTTTCAGCTCATTCACAAATGAATTTACCTCCTCCTCACCTATGTCCTGCGCGACTTTATAGAGTTCTGACACGGAAATCCTCACAATCTTAGGACCTAAACGGGAGGTTATCTTAAACTCATCACACCATGTGTTTGCAATATCCGGGTATCTCCACGGTAGCAATCCGATCTTCATATTTTTAAGCTCCTTAGCAACTCTTGCAGCCTTAGAATACTCGTAGATTTCCTTGTATACACGATCTTCACCCTTCGTACCGACTACCACCATGAACTTTCTCTCCTCACGCTTTAATACGTTTGAGAATTGGAAGGCTCCGACGGTACCTGTAGCTCTGATGAAGTCGCTAACGCTTAGCTTACTGGGCAACCTTTCGTAGGGGCTGTAGAACCATAGGATGATAGGCATATCTCTAGGTGTTTCCTTCAACATATCGATGAAAGGTATGTCTGAAGTCCATATTATCGGGCATACTAGAAGTAGGTCGGCGTCTCCACTCTTAATATTCCGTATGGCGTCTATGGCTTGCTTTTCATTTAAAACTATCCCCATGTCTACAACGTCTGCAAACTCGCTCAGCTTAATACGTATAGATTCAGCATCCTTCTCAATAAGCTCTAAGAACTCTGATCCAAACATCTTGTACTTCCAAAACCACTCATTAGCCATTACAACTAGCCCAATTTTAGGTTTAACGTCCTCCATTACGTACACCTATAAGTTTAGGTTACCGTTTTTTCAAACTCTAGGATAGCCTTAATCTGATCAGATATTCCTCCACCTGGGACGAAGTTCCTCTCGAATATAGCACTACCGATAGTGTACAGGCGAGCCCCAGCTGCCACAACTTTCCTAATCCTGTCGAAGCTGTTTATGCTACCGGCAACTATGACGCCTATGTTGACGGATTTTATGACTTCTCTCATCAATTTATCAGGGTCTCCGACGTATCGATATGCCAAGAGGTTTATTCCATCCACCCCCATCTTCTCAAACATCTTAGCGTCATTAACCATTTCCTCAATGCTTCCTTCGAGAACTTCAGGTATACCTACCACTCTACCAACATAAGGGTAAAACTTCACCTTCCTCCCCAAGATGGTAAATGCTTTTTCAGCATACTCCCTCTTAACGCCGATAACATTCTTAACGCCAATCTTCATAGCCTGTCTAACGGCAGCTAGACAAGACTCCTCAGTTTCACTGACAACCTCTAGGAAAGAGTTTAACCCCTCACGGTTAATCATACTGGCTAACCTCTTAAGCTCGTCGAAGGGAAGACCCACGTCTTTAAAGCCTACATTTTGAACTCCAGTATCCTTTACCTCTTCAAACACTTCAAGGGCGTTGGGCACAGTTCTATCATGATGCGTTAACATAAATATGAGCTTCGACATATAACTCCCTCCATTAATAGGATTGCTGAGATAATTAAAAATTTTCACATTTTCCCAAATGATCATTTGACCATCAAGATCTTTACGTCGTCTGGCTTCAAGTCAACTGTTAGAGTATTCGATTCAAAGGATCTACTATCAAGTAGATCTTCAATGCTATACGTTTTTTCTAGACGTAGCTCGACCTTCTTATACTTGTCGGAATGATTTATTATGAAGAGAAGACTGAAATCCTTACCTTCTCTTCTTACTACTTCTACTTCAGAATCGTTTAAATTGGCTACAGGTTTGATCAAACCCTCGTTTATAAAATCTCTAACTATCAAATTAACGAGCTCTGTTGAGAAGAAGGTTCCAATGTATATTGCTGTTCCATCTCCATATTTATGCATAGTTACTGCCGGTGCTCCATCTAGCCACGTGCCTTTATGAACTGCAAGAGCGACTGCATCTGACAGCCCTAAGGCTTCAACCCAGGCGACGGGTGCGACTTCCTTCTGTGCGAAAATAGGTGCACCTTCTAATCCTAAAATTCTTCTACTATCGCCAACTTCGACAACATCATGGTCATCGATTGTTATGCCAAATAGGTCTGTAAGTAGCCCCGGTAGAGGTTCTGAGAAGATTCCATTATACTCGTTTTTAACAGCTAACCTTGCGTCTGAAATGAGAACCCCTCCATTCTTAACGTATTTCTTAAGATTTAATGCTATTTCCTCATTCATGACGTAAAAGAATGGCGTAAATACTATTTTGTATTTGGTTAAATCGCAGAGCGGCTCGACAATGTCAACTGGTATATTGTTTAACCAAAGTCCTTTATATACGGAGAACATGTCCTCAAGGAAGTTTCTACCATAGTCATCCTTCTCTATATCGGTAGACCATATATTATCATATGAGCATAGTATAGCAACATAGGGTTTGCACGCGGTTTCACATATATGCTCTTCAAGCTTACGTATTTCTTCACCAACTCTCTTTACTTCATAGTATCTGCGGTCAAGTCTATTATCAGGTCCCGGTATTCCATAGACAAATTGTTCAACCCCATAGGGTGTAGTCCTCCAACGGAAGTATAGAATTCCATCAGCTCCATGTCCAATAGCCTGATACGCCCACTTTCTGATTTCTCCCGGTCTGGGCATCTTTCCGAGGAAGAATATGCCTGATTGAAGCTCCATTACCCAAAAGCCAGTACTTTTCATAGATCTAAACCAATCATAGTACATTGACGCTACGGCCGGATCTGGCTCCCTCCTGTACTTTGGATATGAGTCGTAGGAAATGAAATCGAGAAGCCTCGATAATTTGTGGTTGTCTATCTGGTGACCTACACGGTTTGTTGTAATCTTTTGATGAGGTGCTATATCACGTATTATGGAAGCTTCAAATTTAATGAGCTCTATTAACGAATCCGATCTAAACCTTAACCAGTCTAAAGCTAAGCCTCTATTCTTCTCCTTTAAAGGCGGCCAAGGTGGGTCTATTTCCCCCCAATCACTATATATTTGAATTGGGAAGAATTTTGTTCCGATCTTCTCATTAAATTTCTCAATAGAGCCGTATTTCGCTTTAAGCCATTCTCTAAACTTCTCCTTCGTATACTCGCAGTAGCATACCATATTGGGGTATGGATCTGGCCACTGCGTCTCATTATCTATTTGCCAACCATATACGTTGGGGTTATCTTTATAATGTTCTGCGAGAGCTCTGACAATTCTTTCAATGCATCTGAGGAAATTGGGGTTATGAGGACAGTAGGACATCCATGCACCATTTCTACCGAAGCGGATTCTACGACCTTGATCGTCAATGGGGAAGGCATCTGGATACATTTTTGGAAACCAGATCGGAGGATACCTAGGTGTACCTAGGATTACTTTAATACCTTTAGCGTTAAGCTTTTCGATAACTTCATCAAGCCAGTCGAAGGTGAATCTTCCAGGTGATGGCTCCAACATAGGCCATGCATATTCAGCTAAACGGACGATGTTAAACTTAGCTTCATACATAAGGTTGACGTCTTGATCCCACGTATTTGGTGGCCATTCTTCTGGATAATAATCTACTCCTAAGAAAAACGTTTTTCTAAAACTTTTGAAATACGCGGTCATTTCCTTTGAAAAGACTATGAAGTTGTTTAAAAATTTTCCCAGAAATCGCCGTCCATAGTGACAATTCCTGAATAAGACATAGGTATTAGTTTAGTATAGCAAGACTTTTATAACTACTATGGATAAAAAGTTAAATGGTGATACTATGAAGGGTGAACAAATTGAAGAACTAAAAATAACTATGCCTTTGCTGACACTTGTCGTCACTATAACAGCGATCCTGACAATTTTAGGAAACATTTTTGTATATTTTCTACCATTTCCCTTTGTCTGCAATATGCAAGTTGGAGATTTAATTGCTAACGCTGGAGTTGACCTTTTAGGTATGCCTTTCGTAGTAACACTTATCATTGGCGTTCTTATGCAAATATCATCTATAAGAAGACGTATGACCGTAGGAAATTTAATAGCCTTATATATCATAGCTTTAGCATCATCATCTTTTTCAACTCATACTTCACCATGGAGGGAGAACTTTGAACCTGTTATTGCTAGGGTTGGTACTGATCCTGCTGTTATGGCTTATGTGCCTGAGTTTGTATCTCCACCTAGGGAGGCTGCTGAAGCTCTTATACGGGGTACTGGGAGCATAACGGCTATTCCATGGAGCCAGCTTCTACCAGCGATAATATGGAGGTTCTTCACATTCGCATTCTTCGCAGGTATAAGCGTAGGAATCATAAGCATATTCAGAAGACAGTGGATAGACATTGAAATGCTTCCATATCCCCACGTCATGATAGCATACAGTGCCATAATGGGTGTTGGAGAGGTGAGAAATCCCAAGTGGACTGGAAGAACCACATTCATATTAGGCTTTATAATAGGATTCGGCTTAGAGTTTAGTAGAGCTCTCATTGCATTCTTCCCATGGTTTCCAGACATCTACTCATTCCGTAGCAACACTTGCGGTCCTGGGACTCATCAGTTCACAATTTTAGGTACAACATGGCACTACGGTATTGCAAAAAATACCCCACTATATGCACTAGTTTTCTTAGCACCACTACACTCACTATTTAGCATAGTTTTCTGGGGTATAGTGTATGAAATCGCGAGCACAGTTGCGGTTACGTTGGGGTACTATACGGGATATGTAGATATGGGTTTCTGCGGTAGGAGCTGGTGTGGAGAAAATACTCCATGGGCAGATCCTCCGTTTGCATTTGGTTCTCTTATCGCCGGGGTCTCGTTGGGGGCATTTGTTATGACCATTTTCCATGAAAGACACCACATTATAACTACGTTAAAAATCGCTTTTGGAAAAGCGGAGTCAAAGTTTGAAGTGAATGAGCCGATGTCTTACAGGTCTGCATGGCTAATTTTTATAACATTCTACGTACTTATGATGTGCCTCTTTATGTCAGCTGGTATGAGCTTCTGGGCATCATTCGTAGTTACATTAACTGGCGTTGTGATCTGGTTTACTATGAGCCAGCTATGGGGTCGTGCAGGTTTTTCAAATGAACCTGGCTATGATTTCGCACCTGCTTTTGCAAAGACTCTTCTCTGGCCTACTGAGCGCGTATTGCCAGTAACGCATACAGACCATGTTCTAGCCCATACGTTTGTCTATGAGGAATGTTGCGGCCCTTACATGCCCTGGGGAACCACTTTTTACACAGTTTTAGGGTCTTATAAGATGGCTAGTTTGATGAAGGTTCATCCGAGGAATGTGGTTAAAGTAGCATCCATAGCGTTGATAGTTGCGATGTTTACCGCTTGTATGATGAATATAATATTGCCGGGTGTTTATGGAATGGGTAGAACGCATATGCTTACATCAACAGACCTCATGGGTAGGGTTAATGATATGTGGCGTCGCCCATCACCCCGTCCAATAACTGAGATAGCTCCATGGATAGTAGGTGGATTTACCTTTATGGTTATTATGAGCTCTCTATATGCAAGGTTTCTATGGTTACCTGATCCACTTATGACTATAGTAGCATGGGATTGGGTTGCAAGCTTAATGGGTACTTGGTCAGCTGCATTAGTTGCTGGAATTATAAAATGGCTCGTATTAAGAATCGGAGGAAGCAAGTTATACGAAGAGAAAGCTGTACCGTTTGTCGGCGGCTTCATACTCGGAGCTGCTTTAAATGCATTAGTAGCAGGTATCGGAGCATATGCGGCATTTCGACCGATATGAGCCCCTTCTTTTTTAAACATTACTGTCAATCTTAGGAAAAATTATCCATAAATACCGAGAATTCCTTTTTCGTGATAAGTTTAAAAAGCCTTTCTAAGATTTAAAATGGGCTTCTCGATCTAAAAGCTTACATAGCTAAAGCTGAGATCAACATTTCCATCAAATCTTTCATGCAGTCCATTCATAAAGTTGTTTACTTTTGGCCCTATGTTATGGATTAATCCATAGATCACTTAGGGTCTGTTCCAATGTTGAAATAGAGGTAAGGGGGCCTTTTGCAAGGGGTAAGATGTCTTTGTATGTTCACAGTGAAATCTTAGACTTTCCAATACTTACCATATTCCTCTACGGTTCTGACGATTGTTATAAGATTTTCCAGTTTAGCGTTGGCTGGTACTTCGTCACCTGTGACGAGCACGTAGCCTCCTAACACCGCCAGAAGACATACCGCTAGTAGATAGCGGTGTGAAGGATTTTAAAGCTAGCTTTATACTTTAATTTATGTGAAATAGGGGATGCTCTATTTTGGTCACAATCTTTTTCATACTTAGCTGTAACATTCTCAACCACGTAACTAGGTGTTTCTAATCAGAGAATGCTTGTTAGCTTTAGTTCTCTTAACTTTTCTTGGGTTGGTGCGCCGTTTTCATCCCAGCCTCTGGCTTTATAGTATTCGGTTAGCATAGGTTCTAAGTGGACGACTTGCCCCTTGGCCGGACCTTCAGGGAGTGGCGTTTTTAGAGAACGCATGGGAAGCGTGTCGTCTTTCTTACTGAAGCCTTCTCTAACGTTGAAAAGCCTCGCTAGCGTTACTATACGTTCTCCTAATAATTTAAGCTCAGCCTCATCCTTGTAGTCGAAGCCTGTACATGCTACAACCATCTGGTAGATTTCCTTCAATCTTAATCCAAACAGGGTAAAGAAGCAGAGTACTGCCGAATCTACGACGGCTTTCTCATCCTGCCTATCTATCGCGTGGAGAACCTTCACACGGTCGTAGGAGAGCGGGTTAATTCCACCGAAGTGGCCGCATAATTCTGTTCCAGCGGTGTAAGCCTTCAAGTGGCATGCACCCCGCTCTGAAATAGCATAGCCGAGGCCCATGCCTTGAGCCGCGCGCGGCTCGTAGCCCGGCATCTCTAAACCCTTAACCTCCATAGCGTAATCTCTACTTTCTGGGTATTTTTCAGAAATTCTCCTAACTCCAAGTTGTAGGAATGCTCCGACGCCTTCAGCCTTCGCAATTTTCTCGACAAGTCTCACCATGGCTTCGGCGTTTCCCCACTCCGCCTTTATACCATCTAGCTCTTGCTCGGTGATTTTCCTCTTCTCGTAAAGCTCCATGATAAATGCGACTATGCAACCAGTGCTTATCGTGTCAACACCGTACATGTCGCAGATGTAATTTGCATAGCAGATCGCATGCTTGTCGCTTACACCACAGTTTGAGCCTAGGCTGAATATCGTCTCATAATCAGGTCCATCCAGTTCTATCCCTTTAAATGGACCGCGATCAAATATTGAAATTTTACTACATCTTATCGGACAGTTGAGGCTACAGGCGAAGCTCATTTTCCATAATGTTTCGCTGAAGCTTTCACCGGATATCTCCTCGGCCTCTGGAAATCTTCCCGTTTGGAAGTTCCTTGTTGGGAGAGCACCGGCCTCGTTTATCGTCAATAGAATGTTCGCCGTTCCATATTTTGGAAGAGACCTAGCAGTAGGTTCACTCATTCTCAGCGCCCGGTAGGCGGCCCACGCCATCTTCCTAAATCTCTCGCCATCGTAAACCTGTATCGGCTCTCTCCCCCTTACAGCTATAGCCTTTAACTTCTTCGAGCCCATTACGGCACCAGCACCACCTCTCCCAGCAGTTCGAGAGTTTGAGAAGATCCCGGCGATTGGGGAGAGCCTTTCACCAGCCGGACCTATACATGCGACTTTGAAGTCTTCACCCAACGTCTTCTTCACACTCTTTTCAGTTTCGAAGGTACTGGACCCCCAGATCCACGCTGCAGGTCTTATGTCTACATACTCTCCATCGATAACTATTATCGACGGCTCCTCCGCCCTCCCTCTTACAACGAGGCAGTCATAGCCAGCAAATTTCAATTCTGAGGCGAAAAATCCACCACAGTAAGAGTCGAGAACAGTCTTCGTAGCTGGGCTTTTAGTTACAATGCATAGTTTGCTACTCGTCGGTGCAATTGTTCCAGTTAAAGGTCCAGTAGCAAATATCAACGGATTATCTGGCGAGAAGGGGTCTACATTCTTCTCCGTCAACTTGTACAGTAGCCATGTCCCTAAACCCTTCCCTCCCAAAAGCAGGTAGGCGATTTGCTCATTTAACGCTTCAGTTCTACACGACTTTTCAGTCAAATCCACGTATAGAATTTTTCCAGCATAACCACGACCCTTTAGATTCATCGTTTAACACCTCCCAGCTCACTACTGCGGCTCTACTATAAGCGCCTCAGACGGACACCATTTTACGCATTGAGGATCACCCTCACATTTATCACAGAAGAGTGGGATCTTAGCCCTTTCATCAAACTTAGCTACATTAATGGGGCAAGCCTTTACACACTCTCCACAACCAATGCATTTCTCCCTATGCAACTGTATATAGCCCATAGAGCTTATTTCAAGAGCATCAACCGGACAGGCCTCCACGCAAGATCCACATGAAGTGCAAAGCACAGGTTTATATCCAACCTCCGTCTGCTCTATGCGAAGCCTTGCATTCCATGGGGAGAATAAACCTTCATGGCTAAAGCTACATACCAACTCGCATAGCATACATCCGCTACACTTCTCAGGAACCGCTTTTACACGGACGCGGCCTTTTGGATAACCCATTACTTCATCGACACTTTTCCCCTCATGCACCAACGAATACACCATGTCTAGATAGCGTGCAGGATCGTCGGATTGGAATACCTGTCTACCGAAAACCACCCCCGATGCACCGGCTTCCAATAGTTCAACAACAATCTCCAGCGAATCACGTAATCTAGCGGCTTTAGGTCCACCAGCACATAACACTGGAACACCTTTCGCAGCGTTTACAATCCTTTTGAAAGTGTCTACATCCTGCGTATAAGGTACCTCAAGCATATCGGCGCCGGCCTCCACAGCCATACGTACACCTGTTTCAAGAAGGCTTACGAAATTCGCACCAGTAACCCTCTCGCCCATAGGTATCACCGTCACAAGACATGGCAGTTCAACCTCCCCACACTTTCTTAAAAAGTAGACTAGCCTCTGGTAATGGCGTTTTTCATCGTTCTCATCGCCGTAGCCGGTGAAGAAGTAGAATACGGCTCCAGAAGCCCCTAGGCTAACTAAGTCTTTCGGATCGGATACAATAACCTCTTGAACCTTTCTGGTAGGGAGGGCGTATATCCTCTCCCTAAAACAGTTCGCCCAATCCCCTCTAACTACGAGCCCCGGTGATCCACGACTGCCGAACATATAGCTTAATCTCTTAGCCTGTCCGGGGCTTAACATCACAGCGTCCAATCTACCTTTAAAAGCCCATTTCAAAGTACTTTCAACGTTCTCCAATCCTCTTATTGGACCTACGAGAAAGTTATGATCGGCAGCGAACATGACACACCTGCCATCTCTAGGATCTATTATTCTACTTAGGCGGATCTTCTTACCTACTCCCACGCTTCCACCCTCCCATGGATAAAATCGTATAGACTTCTAAGCTTTGAAAAACCAAGTCTCTGCAACGTTTCCTCTGTTACTATTATTCCTGAGGAACCCGCCTTAAGCATCGTCGCAATATTCTCCACCCCCCATCCAAAAGGCGTCGCCATGTCAAGCGTCAGAACCGGTATGCCAACCCCATCGACGATTTTACGGAATGATACATGGTCGCCAGTGTACGGTATTGCAATAACGTCTGCCCCAGATTCACTAGATACTCTAGCAGCCAGCTCAACACATTTAGGAAAATTCTCCCTAGTCACTCTCTCACCGAAAGGTATGCACTCGACTATTAGAGGAAGCCCAGCTCTTCCAGACTCCCAGGCGAGATGAGCAATCAATTCCACGTTTCTCGCTTCATCTTCATCCCTCTCATAGCCGACGAAGAGGTAGCTGAGAATTGCAGAAGCACCGAGCAGTAGAGCATTTTCAACTAAAAACTTGGAAGAACTGCTTATCTCATCCTGAAGAGAAGAACCTACTTGGGAAGTGTTCTTTAAACTAGCCTCTAGTATTAAAGCCGGGGCTGTTCTTCCAAGAAAATGATGAAGTAAACGTTCCACTTGTTCAAAACGCACTACCACCCCATCGCAACAATTTCTGAAGGCTTGAAGGGCCTCTTTAACATCGGTAAAATTTTTCAAAGTTACTTCTCGACCAATATTTAATATGAAAGACTTTTTCGTTGACGGATTTATTATTCTATTCATACCAATAGTCTTCCCTACAATCATATCCATCTCCTCTAGTAATTCCAGCTCTTCTAGAAGACCCCTCCTTATATATGTTCAAGATTGAAAAGAATTTACTGTAAAAACTATTTTAATCTTTTCTCCCATGAGACTTCATGTAACTGGAAATGAACTTTACGATATTCTCATATCTGCAAGGGAAAAGAATTAAAGTGGTCTCCATACAAAACAATTTCACACTAATCAATTAAGAATACTCTGTTGGAGGGAAAATCTTATATTATCACTTGGAGAAATTAACGTTCTGTGATCTGAAAATGTCCGAGAGAATTGTTGAAAAGGTTAACTGGCCTCTATGGATTTTAGTAGCAATAGTTGTAAATGTGGTGGCTAATATCGCACAAGCAACTCTCAACGTTCAGGGTGGTGCCTTTGGATGTCTTTATACCATGGGTATATCGTCCATACCATTCACTATGCCCACGCTCGCATTAATCCTACCACTACTTGCATATCTCATTAGATTTGTTGGTAAAACAAAATTGAGCACGTCTTCCCTAGTCTACCTCTACATATTAGGTCTTGTTTCATCCCCAGCAATTGCCACAACTGCTAATGCAGCTCGTAGCCCCGTAGGATTTGCAAGTAAAGTCTGGAGGTCTGAACCAGCTATTCGAGAGGCTATGAGAACACTATGGTGGGTTCCACCTGAAAGTGCAGTAGCCCCTACATGGGGCGCTGGGGGACCTGTAGACTGGATTGCATGGTTTCCAGCCATGCTATACATATTCCTATTCCATCTAATAGTTTTCATAATGGTATCCAGCCAGATGGCTATACTACGGCATAGGTGGATAGAGATAGAAAAGGTTCCATTTCCATTCACTATAGCCATTTGGGGAAGCATTAGGAATATTTATGGATTTGAAGAAGCTAGACGTGGAAGAAAAGCATTTTTCATAGGAATGGTCGTAAGCATTGCATTGTTCCTTCAGATAATGCTCACCATATTGTTACCGTGGTGGCCTGACATCATAGGATGGCGTATATTGAACCCAAGCCCCTTCGGTTGTGTAGATGCATATTGTCCGGATGCGCTTAGACCCATAGGTTCTACCATAGTAGCATTCATGAGAATGAATATACAGCCTATAAACTATGCCATTGCATATCTTGCTCCTTTGGACATCTTATTTACAGCCTGGCTACTATGGATAGTCTTCATGGTTGTATCTCAAGTCGCTTATGTCATGGGCTATTATACGGGCGCTCTGGGGATCAGTGGAATGTGCAGATCTCTGGGATGGCAATATGGCGTTTCACCTAACTGGCATGCACCACTTTACCTATCTTGGATGTGCATGACTGGCGGTATGTTAGCTCTCATCATAATGATGGTATGGCACAGTAGAAGCTACCTTAGAGATGTCTTTAAAGCAGCCCTTGGAAAACCAACACCTCAGATTAAAGAAATGGAGGTTAGAGAGCCCGTTAGCTACAGAATAGCACTTGTACTTTTAGGAATAGGCTGTATACTCTTCATAGCATTCTTAGCTTCACTTCAAATAGACTTTATATTAGGTTCCATTGTTTTCATATTCGGAGGCTTCATATATCCCTTAGCTGACGCATATTCAAGAGGATTGACAGGATTTGACTATGCTGAGCTGAGGGTTAAATGGCCTGGTTGGCCTGTTCACCTCATATGGTCTAGGCATCCGGGCACATATACACCTGGATGGTGTAACGCTTTACTGATCCTACATTGGGGTGTGGACGAGCCCTCCAATGGGTTCACTACATGGTCTGAAGTTACTATGCATAGTTTTAGACTAGCGAATTTATCGGGTGTCAACCCGAAAAATATCTACAAGATGCTTTTCATATTTCTCATAATAGCTTACGCCATAACTTTACCATTTAAAGTCTACTGGGCTCATTTCTTTGGAGCCAGATATCCCCATTGCACTAGTGGATACGAATGTGATGAGTGGGCTGAAGGACCATACAATACTTTCCCACCGTCTAATGAGCTAATAGGACCGATAATAATGGGATTCATAATAGTAGTACTATTATCCTTTGCTAGATCCAGGTTCGCCTGGTGGCCTTTACACCCAATGGGCTTTCTAATAAGCGGATCTGCGAATATGGCATTCACAGGCGCTTGGACGAATTTCCTAATAGCATGGATATTTAAATGGGCGACGCTCAAAATTGGTGGAAGTAAAGCCTATGAGGACTATGGTATACCCTTTGCATCAGGCATATTAGCAGGTTTCGTAATCGTGATAATAGTGGGGGTTATTGTAGGTCTTGTCAGATGGTTTATACCATTCTAATCTACTCCGTGGATGTACTATACTCAAAGAAATCGCTTCAAGCAGTAAAAATAGCAATGCGTCAGCATTAGTAGTTCAGGTATATCCTAATTTTTTTCCTCTATGGAAAATCGAGGGTAATGACAATTCACAAGTCCAATAAAAGTCTGTTCTAGTCAGCACTGCTAGAATTTATAAAAGACAAAGTCGTAAAATAGTAAGAATCGGAGGTTAGCACATGATAGATCTAACACGACTTTCCTCTATACCGCAGTTGGAGTCTTTCGTTAATGTGGCTAAGTATGGTCGATTGTGGAGGAGTTCTAGGGAGATTGGCGTAGTTTGGGATGATCCTAGGGACGTCTACTGGGTGGTGTTGCGTTTCAAATCTCCTCCTACTGCGTTGAAGGTGGAGGATTTAGAGCTTCAGTATTGGCAGTGTAATTGGCCTAAGTTTAGAGGAGTTGTGGGCGGTGGTTTTTCAGGTTGGGGTCCTATAGACGACTTTTATAATGGAAGGTGGAAGAGCGCTAAATTCGACTTAGAGGTTTATGGAAATTTATGGATTTTCAAGTTTAAACCTTTAATTGAAGAGTTTCCGGAAGTTGGAGACTATAATGTTGAATACCGTAGGACTTTAAAGGTTAGAGTTGTTTCCTTAAAAGATCTGTCTGAAGTTGAAGGCTTTGAAGTATATACGGACTCTATATGGAAGAAGACGGATGTTTCAATCGAGTGGGGTTGCGTGGATGCTGTTGAAAGCATCTGGGATGGATCGATTGAAGTCTTCAACGGTGAATTGGCTGATTTAAAACCTCTTAAACCGTTGAGTAAGGTTGAGATGTTATCTGGAAACTCTTGGAAGTCTAAGGTAAGAGTCGGTGAAACGGACGGTGTGAAAGCAACCATATGGTATGCTCACAGCGGTAATCCGAGGAGTTTTGACAAAACCATCGTCACGATCAGATCTAAGGCGCATAGCTTCTCCTTCAGCATAGACGATTTGGAGAAATATGGGCGGATTTACATAAAAGACTACAACGTCCTCGTCTTCAAGTCTTCTGAAAATCTAGAGTTGAAAACATACGGTTGTGAATTGTCTGGGAAGGGTTTAACCACCGTATACGACCTCGTAAGTAAAATGCCTGAGCAGACTCTTGAAAGGGCTTGGAGGGAACTGCCGAGTAAGAAGAAAGGTATACACTTCATCTTAGGTTGCAAAGGTCGTAGGCAGAAGTTTGGAGTAGATACGCGAGGGGTCGTCTTCATACCGAAGCTTTGGAATATCTGGGTCAAAGGCAAGTACTCCGATAGATTTCTATGGGATGGAGACACCATAGCCTACGGCTTCGGCCTACCGGATCTTGAGCCTGAATATAGGTGTTTGGAAGAGGGCTTTATACCGATAGTGTACGCTAAGTGGGTTGATGATGGCGTAGTGTACGAGCAGGAGGCTTTTGCAACCCTCCTATTCAAAGACGTTCTAGACGACCTTAAAGGTGAGGAGGAGATTGACGGCGACGACCCGGTTGTATGCATGGTTAGAATAACCGTTTCATCTCAAGCATTATCCCGTAAAACCATAACTTTGAGGCTTTCGTCAACTTGCAAGAGTAATTGGCGTGAAGCCGGAGGGGTGGAGGAAGAGCTGACGTATGAGAACGGTTTAGTTTACACCCTATGCCCAGATATCCAAGGTAGAAGGCTTAGGTATGTATTGGATATACGTGGAAGAGGTGAGGTTAAAGCTGTTAACCGTAAGTTAACGTACGTGGTAAACCTAAACCCAGGTGAAGCACACACAATCTACGTTAAAATACCCTCCATAACGCTTCTCGAAGACTCTGAATTCGAGAAATTGAGAAGCCTAAACTACGAAGTTGAGAAGGCGAAGGTGTCTGAATACTGGAGGGCGCTTCTCAACAGGGGTATGCAGATAAACGTACCGGAGGAGTGGTTGAACAACTTCTATAAGGCTCATTTAAGTCACATACACATAACCGACGATAAAGAGCCCAATTCTCAAAGATACATGTGTAGGGTAAGCTCTTTCAACTACGGCGTTTTCGCAAACGAAAGCGCCATGGTTATAAGTGAACTCGACAGGAGGGGTTTACACGACGAAGCTGAACGTAGATTAGAAGTTTTCACCCACTACCAAGGTACGGCCGTTATGGCTGGTATGTACTCGACGGCTAAAGGCGTCTTCTTCGGAGCTGGAGGATATGAGTGTGGACAGTATGGGCAACATCACGGCTGGGTTCTATGGGCTTTTGCAGAACATTACAAGTATACCCGTGATAAAGAGTGGCTTAGAAGAGTTGCTCCAAATCTAATTGAAGCGTGTAACTGGATAATAAATGAGAGAAAAGCGACGATGAAGATCGATGAGAATGGAAGAAGACCTATTGAATACGGCTTCCTACCACCTGGAGCCCTAGAAGATGTAACGGAATTCTGGCATTGGATTGCAACAAACGCTCACGCTTACAGAGGGCTGAAGTCCATAGCAGAGGTTTTAAACGAAATAGACCATCCTGAGGCTTTAAGGCTTAAGGAAGAGGCTGAAGCCTATAGGAGAGACCTAATCATGGGGATAATGGAGGCGGTCATAAGAAGCCCCGTTGTAAAGCTTAAGGATGACACATGGATCCCCTACTTCCCATCTAGACCTGAGAGGCGTGGACGCGATATGGGATGGATACGTGAAACCCTAGAAGGCGCTATGCACTTGATCCTATGCGGTTTAATTGACCCGTGTTCAAAGGAGGCTGAGTGGATACTTAAAGACTACGAGGACAACAGGTATATTTCAGACGACTACGGTTACACCGTTCCAGACATCGATAGGTACTGGTTTAGTAGAGGAGGCT
>Ga0078972_1007081_pt1 | contig 25528 bp, 18 predicted proteins | sample YelNatPaOPGAMG01_FD_67568 | JGI IMG/M metagenome (GOLD analysis project Ga0078972, IMG submission 67568) | Hot spring thermophilic microbial communities from Obsidian Pool, Yellowstone National Park, USA - OP-RAMG-01 (SPADES assembly) (version 2) | ecosystem: Environmental > Aquatic > Thermal...
ATCTCTTCCTGCCTCTCCTGCGACTCTCGCGTCCCCATACCCATGCCGGAATCTTAGCCACTCTCCTCCTTCAGCTCCAGGTTTTTCTGGCCTCCCGTGTCAGGACTTTAACCACAGGCTGATAGGGCGGATTCTGAATAACAATATCGAAACCGCTTCCGCCATGAAACACTTCAGAAAAGCTTATTTTGAAGTCAAACGTTACCTCGTATCCCAAGTCCCTCTTTGATGTCGCTAAGCAATTGTTGAGGGCGTGTTCAATATCCCGCTTGAACTTAGACTTTCGGTCATGATCTGTTTCCTCAAAAAAGCGGGCTTTCAACTTTTCCACCTGATCTAGCCCGAGCGACTTAAACGGAAAGCCCAAAAGCGAATTTCCGATGACGATCTTAAAGTCTAGATTAGGAAGAGGTTTAATCTGCTTTGTATCTTCCTCATCAACGACAAGTGATAACCAAAGCCTGAGCTTAGCGATTTCCACTGCGCCTGGATCAATGTCAACGCCGTAAAGGCAATACTGAATCGCGTGGCGCTTGAAATGATACGGTGTGCGCTCTCGCACGTTGTTAAAGTAGGGAGTTAGAGTGCAACGCGCCCGGACAATCTCTGCCATCATCCCTACGGGAAAAGCTCCCGATCCGACCGCGGGATCGCAGACCGTAATTCCCTCTAGTGTTTCGTCAAGCAGACGTGCATGAGCCTGTACGCTCTTGGGCATCGTGATTGTGTATTTCGCATCAACTGCATCGTAATGGGAAATCTGCTCACCCAGATGAATGAACGTCTCAATGTCGGCGCGAGAAACTGTTTGGTTCCCAAGGTTGACAGCCGTATGAAGGTAGTTGATGAGGCTTTCCTGGCACATATAGTGGACGATTTCACGCGGCGTATAGAACGCGCCTAATCCCTTGCGCCTGTTTTCCTCAATCAGGTTTTCAAAGACCTTGCCGAGCATTTCAGGGTCAATGGCTACCTCTTGCTCCAGCGGCTCGGCCTCATTGACGGTGAAGTTGTAGCGGTCAAATACGTCAAGGACGCCGCTGCCTGTGACGCCCTCTTCAATGTGCTTGGCATTGGTGAATAGCTCATTCGGCAGGGGAATGTCGATATTGCGCCAGTTGTAATCGCCCAGCGGCTCAAAGAGGCCGCCATTCAGGAAGGGGATGCGGCATTTGAAGCGGTCGCACCAGGCCTCATGTCCACGGTCGGATGCAAGCGTGTCGTAGAAGAGCGGTTCAAGGATGTCGTTGAAGAAGTTCTTGTACTCGCCATACGCGCCGCTTGCCATTTTGCGCAGCAGATCGTGCGGCCCTGTGCCCCATGCCTTGCCCCGCTCAACGCCGAGCCAGCCCTTCTTCTGGAGAAAGTATAGGAATACGATCTGGCCCATCAGCTTCTTGGCGAAGTCAACGGTCTGTACGCCTTTGCCGGCGAATTCATCGCGGATGGCCTTGTTCTTTGCCGCCAGATTTTCCAGAGCTGCATGAATGTCACCGAATAGTTCGGCGTACTTTTCAAAGAACTCCTTGGTGACGGCCTCAACGCTGAAGGCTTCTTCAATCTGCGCCAGCGCCGGGTCTGTACTGTCATTGGCAAGCAGGTTGAGGAAGCGCGATTGCGCCGTGTGGCAGCTTTCACCCTCTCCGACGATATAGGAGAAGCGCCGCGCCGGGGTGAGACGCGCCTCTACACCAACCTTGCCACTGTCGGCCTGGACAGTCGCGTACTCCATGCGGATATACGAAAAGCGCCAACTGCTTTCAGAGGGGGAGACGAAGGCAACGAGTGCCGCGTCTTTCTCATCCCGCTGCTTGAGGTGATCGGCAACGAAGTTGCGGATCGAGGTGCGCGCCCGCTCCAGCTTGGAGTCGGTGGTCAGATGGACAATGAGCACGTCGAGCGTTTCGCGGTTCGGGGACGTGTATGTGCCGAGCCGCTCGAACTTCTGCACGTGGTCCTTGAAGGCGTCCTTGACGTATTGCTGGTTCCACTGTGCGGCCTTTGACTCGTCAAAGTGGTTGAGCAAGTTCTGAACAAAGGCGCGAAAGCTGGCCTTATCGAAGCCATGCGTAAAGGTGTCACTGACGAAGGCGCGGGCCTGGGAGCGGTTCATTTAGCCTCCAGCAAGTAGGACGAGAGAATGACCTCTCGCGGGCTGAGTGTGTTATGCATAAGCTGCGCGCGTGTGGCCTGCAAGAACAGCGTCGAAATATCCCTGCGAAGAACGCCAAGCACTTTGAGCGGTTCAATCTCAGTTTTGAGGGCTTCGGCTACCTTCTTTGTCGTCGGGCGTGGCAGCGCGCCGTCGGTCAGGAGTTGAATCACCTGCTGGATGAACTGCTCATCATCCTCGGTAAAGCCCTGATAACGGCGAATCTCTTTGGCCTTGAGCCTCTTCAGGATATAGGCATCGTTCGCGCCGCCTTTGTGCTTGGCGATGGCCTCATCCAAATCTTCGGTAGTGGCCTCAGTGAATGCAGCCTTGTTCTTTGCCAGCAGGTCGTAGAAGTCGGCGGCGATTTTCTGTAGCTTCTCTGCCTTGTCGGCAGGTTTGAGCACCTTGACGGCAGCCAGGAAGTCCAATTCAACCGGATCGGCGGCGCTGGCCGCGAGGTAGAACTTGTCCAGGCGGCCATGACGGAAGTAGGTAAACAGAGCTGGGAAGCTGGGAGCAAGGCCGCTGTCGGCGGCAAGCTGCCGTGTGGAGCGCGCCTTCTTGGGCAGCCGCTTGATGCGGGCGAAGAGGTCCGGCTGCTTGTCACGCACTTCGCGGATTTCGCCCAGATATTCGAGTTCGCTCTCTTCGTCCTCGTCCTCGCCCGTGACAATCTTCTTGGAGTTCAAGCGGGCGAAGAGGTCATGCGACTTGACTTCCTCGCCTTCGGTCAGCAGACGGGCATCGGCACCGAGCATTTCAATGAACGCATGAATCTTGGCCTCCGCCGCTTCACGGAGCTTAATCAGGTCGTTGCCTTCTTCCGTTGGGAAGAAGTTGTATGTGTGTATGCTGGTGAATTTTGTATCCACGCGATTAACGCGGCCAACCCGCTGAATCAGCCGTGTTGGGTTCCAGGGAATGTCATAGTTGATGACCACGTTGGAGCGATGCAAGTTCACGCCTTCGGAAAGCACTTCCGTACAAACTAAAATCCGGTAATCGTCGCGCGGGTGGAATGCGTTGGCGTCAAAGTTGGCGATGACAGCTTTGTGCGTAGATTCGTCCGATTGCCCGGAATAGCAAAGGACTTGCGAATCAACCTGCTTGGCAATTTGCGCGGCCAGATAGACTGCTGTTTCCTGCGATTCCGTAAAGATGATGAGCTTGTTCTTTTTCAGCAACGCTTGGCCGTTGAGAATATCGCGGAAAGCCTCCCACTTGGGATCACGATGGACGGCCTTCCAAATCGTCTGAATGCGCTTCAGCGTTTTCAGGTCAGTAGCCAAATCTTTAATGAATTCGGGCGTGAAGTCCTTAGCGTCCAACCGCTCGGCTTTATCTTCGGTGAGCAGAGTTTCAATGGCGTCCTGACAGTCCTCATCCAGCAGTTCAAAAATCTTATTGATGTGCTTCTTGCTGATGTAGACGTGACCTTTGTGGAACTCGCCAATTACCCGCTCGTAAGAATGTATGAAGCGGTCAAGCGTCAGGCGAAACGCATGGAAGCTGCTCTCAAGGCGCTTCACCATAAGAATCTTCATGAACCTTGCAAGGTTGCGCTGGCCCTGAATCTCCCCGCCAGTATCCCCGCCCTCGTAGTAGGTCAAGGGGCGATAACGAGCGAATTTGAATTCGGATGCAATGAGCCGGGTTGTTTCGTCAAACACCTGACTCTCAACTGCATTGAATTTGTAGAACAACGGCTGCGGGTCTTCAACAGCGGGGAAGCGAAGTCCCTGCTGGAGCATATCCTCGCCGTAATACTTCTGAATTTCGGTTCTGGTGCGCCGGATCATCAAGTACTTGAGCACCCGCTCGCGGGTTGCCTTTGCGTTTGTCTGCACGACCTGAAAGTAGCGTTCCCTGTCGTTTTGCCGGTCCAGCCCTTCGAGCTTTTTCTCCAGCGCGGAAAAGAATGCTTCAAGGTTGCGCAGATTTGGTATTGTGCTGTTCTTGCCGTTTTGAAAGAGCTTGATCTGGCTGAGAATATCGCGCGGGCGGTTGTTCAGCGGCGTGGCGGAAATCAGGATCACGCGCTTTCCACGGCAGATTTGGGCCAGCGTTTCGTAGGTCGTATTTGTTTCGGTGCGGAACCTGTGCGACTCATCTATGAACACATTGGTGTACCGCGACAAATCGCGCGTTAGCAGGTCGTCAATTTTACCAATGGATACGAAGTCTGTTTGGCGCACCTGGAAATCGCCAAAGACATTTGGCCATGAACCGCGCTTGTCCCGGTCCAGAAGTTGCGGCGGAGCGATCACGAGATTGCGTCCGTCTAGCTGCTGTGCCAGCAGTGCGGACATATACGTCTTGCCGAGGCCGACAACATCCGAGAGAAAGACACCGCCGTATTCCTCAAGCACTTTTTGTGCATTGAGGACGGCTTCCTCCTGGTAACTGAGCTTCTTGAAGCCTATGGGTACATAGATGTCATCAAGCTCAGTTGTGCGGCTCAACTCGTTCCGAAAATACTCATACAAGAGCTTTAGGTAAAGCTCATAGGGTGTAAACTCCGCATAGGGAGAACGGTTGACGATTGTCTCTTCATACGGCTTTGTCACCTCTGCGGCAACAGCCCAAAGCTCATTGAACTTAGCAATGGCGAAGTCGTAGTCTGCGCGCGCTTTCAGTTCGACATTGAATTCCAGGTTTTCGGCGAGGCCTGACTGTGAGAGATTGCTCGACCCGGTGATAACCCGCCCCTTGTCCCTGTCGCCCTCAACAAAGGTCATGATGTAGACCTTCGCATGGAGGTTTTTGGCGGGATGCGCCTTGATTTCGAGCTTTCCGTTCCGAATCCATTCCACGAACTTATGGACACCAGTTTCAACGTCGAGGGCGTCAGGGGATTTTTCAAGCTCTTTCAGGACATCGCTGGCGACGCGTTCCTTTGCCACGGCATGAGAGACGAAGGTGAGTTTCCCTTGGTCCTTGGCTTGTTCTATGAGTTGGTATGCTGCCTCGTCAGTACTAAGCCCAATGAGAATGCGAATCTTCTCTACCGTCTCAAGCGCAGGATAGAGTTTGTAGAAGCCGCTGACGAAGAAGTAGCCAACTAGACAGTCAAAGTAACGAGTGTCTTTTTTCAGCAAGACCGTGAAGCGGTCTTGGAGCGTGTTGCCAGCTTCATTTGTTAAGAAAGTGAGGTCAGAGCTGAGGGAAGTCAAAGGCTTCAGTGCGTCGGCCATTGGCTCGTATTTTGTTTGATTTGCCATGATTTTGCCTTCGGCGCACTTTGCGTCAAACAATGGGCGGCGCAAGCCCGATCTCGGCATGAGAAGAACGCCGCGCATCTGGTGCAGATTCGCGCTATGGTTAAGTACAGCAACATCCTACTATGTCCAAGAGTGCAGAGGGATTGCGCGGGGATGCGAGGGGATATGAGTCGTCATTACTCCGCGCGGGATTTTTTCCGGCAGATGCCGAATGCTTTGCTGGCGCGCTACTTTGCGGCGCACGGTGTTCTGGAACAACTGGACTTTGCGGCGATGAAGGAAACCCACGTGACGGAGCTGTTTGGCGCATGGCTGGAGTTGCCGGAAAACAAGCGCGTCACGATGGATGCGGAGTTGCAGCAGATTCACGCGCTGAGCTGCGAGAAGGGCTGGTGCGCCATTCGCGATGAGGCGGAGTGGCACCTAACAGATAGCCCGGAGTTATACACGGAGTTTGTGGAGAAGTTATCGGCGCTGGCCAGCCATGAGGAACGCGCGATGCTCACGTTTCTGGAGCACCGAGACTACTGGCAGGGTGCAACGATGTTCTACCACGCGGACAATCTGTCGTACTGGAAGAAACGGAAGGGGTTTCCGCACCAGGCCGCGCGGGTGCATGAGGATGGGCGGCAGGCGCTGGCCGCGAGCATCCGTGACTACTTTCACCGCACGGAAGGGCGGGGCAACAACTGCGTGGTGGAGACATTTCGCCGGGGCGAACGGGACTACTTTTTCGCCTACCCGGAGGACTACTCGCAGCAGAGCACGGAATGGGTGGATGGGGAGTTTGCCCGCCGACCCCATAATCCTGCGTTTGAGGTGGTCTATGTGTACTCAGAGAAGGAAGGAACGCTGGACCTGAATTGTCGCGGCGCGAACAAGGCGGTTGAAGCGCTGCAAGGGATGTTTGCTGCGGCGATTCTTGGCTTGCCGGAGATGCCGCCGGACCCGGAAGATGTGCGCGTGTATGATCTGAATCCGCTGCGCGAGCGGGGCTTTCAGTTTGTGTACGACGCGGCGAGCGGAATTGAGAGCGTTGCGGTGAAGAAACTGCGCTTGTCGTCAAAGTATGTGAAGGGTGACCGGATTACGCTGGAGGCGGATGCCGCCAGTAAAGCCGGGGCCATCTACGATCTTCTGGACAAGGTAGGCCGGTCGATTCCGTTGAACTATTACAACGTGACGCAGGCAGAACTATCAGCCAAGGTGGCTACAAAGCCCAACGAGAAGGCGAAATCGGTGACCGTGCGGATTACATTCCCGAATTCGTGCTCGTTGAAGTATGACGATGTGGACCTGAGACTGCGGGAGATGCTGGTGGATTCCGGCATTGAGCCGCGTATGCCGAGCGAGGAACTGGAACTGGCAGAGCCGGAGGCCGCTGAGGCATGACGCCGCTGGATGCGCTGCGGGATTTACTGGAGCGCGTGGGAGCAAGCCGAAGCGGTGCGGCGCTGGTGAGCGATGCGGAACTGAGCCGATGGCCCGCAGAGGCGGTGCAGCAATTGAAATTGCACAAGTTGCTGGTGAAGGCGAGTCCGGCAGCCAGTGTGGTATGTCCGGGCTGTGAGCAGGAATGCACCATGCCGGTGCATACGATGCCAGCCGAGAAGGGGCCAGCCGCATCGTTTGTTGTCTGCGACAAGCGGGTTGATATCAACCGTGTGCCGGTCTCTGCCGAGCGGTTGCGGCAGTGGCGTTGCGTTGCGGATGCCGTGGGCGCGTTTGTTGCGCAGGGTTTGGGGCTGCGGGCTGAGAGCCAGCGCAAGGGCGATGCCGGACTGTGGGAGCTTGGCCTTGTGAAGGGCAAGAAGCGCAGCCAGATGGTTTGCTTGCGAGCAGGTGAGGTGCTGGAGATGGTGGTTGGGCAGAATGCCATTCCATTGACGGCACTGGTGAGTTACGGGGCCGAGGGCTTCGCCGTGGATGTTGAAGCCATCGGGCAACTGGTGGATGATGCGACTACTGCCGATCCTCGCTATACCCCCAACAGCGCGCGAAACGAGGCACGCAAACTGAAGACGCAAGCCCTTTATGCAAGCTGGCAGAAAGAGTACCGGACGCTGAAGAAGCGACGTCCTCAGATGTCCGACGTTTGGTATTCCCAGCAGATTGAGAAATTGGATATTGGACAGGGGCGAAGCGCCGAGACGATCCGCAAACACATGAAGCGATAAAAATAGCTGGCCGGAATTTTTTCGCCCAGCTTGCCCGCAAGGATTCCCGCGTATTTAGCGGTTTTCCGCAGAGGCAAGGCTAGGTTGCCGCCGTTATTGCGCGGCTGGCTCCGCCCCCGGAACACCAGGAAAGCACCGAAAATGCAGAGTTGTGCGAAGAGCACGGTGGGCTTTCATCGCCCAAATCGCCCAGCTAGGGTTTGTCCTGAGCGGTTCTGAATCGCTCAGGGAGAATCAACAATGACCCATACCATCCTGCGGCTTCCTGCTGTGAAGGCAGCAGCCGGCCTTTCGCGCAGCACGCTGTACCTCCGCATTGCACAAGGGGTCTTTACGCATCCGGTGAGCCTGGGCGGGCGCGCCGTGGGCTGGCCCGCGCATGAGGTGGCTGCGCTGAATGCCGCCCGCATCGCAGGCAAGCCAGATACCGAGATTCGCGCGCTGGTGGCGCAATTGGAAGCGGCCCGCAAGGCTGTGGCGTAGGAAGGGCAACGCCATGCGCAAACGCCGCCCCAATCACCGGCTGGTCAAAATCCATCGCAACTATACGGTGGAAGAGGTTGCCCGCCTGTTTGGCACGCACAAGAACACCGTGCGCGCCTGGGTAAAGGCAGGACTGCCCATCTGCGACGGCAAGCGCCCGACGCTGATTCTTGGCCGCGACCTTACCGCCTATCTCAAGGCGCGCCGCGAGAAAAACAAGCGGCCCTGCCAGCCGGGGGAAATCTACTGTGTGCGGTGCCGTGCCCCGCAGCGGCCAGCCGGGGACATGGCCGAGTACGAGCCGGTGACAGAGAGATTCGGGAGCCTGAAGGGCATTTGCCCGAACTGTGAAGGCATGATCTACCGGCGCGCCAGCAGGGCGAAGCTGCCGGAGATTCGGGGGAAATTGGACATCACGCTTGTGGAGGCACAGCGACAAGTAAGTGAGACGAATGAACCCATCGTAAACAGTGACTTCAGCAAAGGGTGAGCAACCATGACAAAACACAATCCCGAAAACGAGCGCATCAAGCGCAAATACTTCGCCTATCTCAAGGAAGCCAAGCGGTACAGCGAGCCGACGGTGGACGCCGCCGCCAAGGCCCTCAGCCGGTTTGAAGAATACAACCGGCACAAGGCTTTCACGGCATTCCATTTCGAGCAGGCGGTTGCGTTCAAGCGGTATCTGGCGGAGCAGACCGGCAAGAGGTCGGGGGAGAGGCTGAGCAAGGCAACGTTGCACGCCACGCTGAAGCAGTTGAGGGCATTCTTCTTCTGGCTGGCGGGGCAGCCTGGGTACAAAGCGCGCCTTCAGTATTCCGACGCGGACTACTTCAACTTGTCAGAGAAAGACACGCGCGTGGCCACGGCGCAGCGAGAGCGGAAAGCACCGACGCTGGAGCAGGTCAGGCATGTGATCGAAGCCATGCCGGAAGGGAATGAAATTGAGCGCCGCGACCGCGCTTTGGTGGCTTTCACCCTGCTAACCGGCGCGCGGGATTCGGCCATTGCCTCCATGATGTTGAAGCATGTGGACCTGAAGGAAGGCTGCGTTCACCAGGATGCGCGCGAAGTGAAGACGAAATTCAGCAAGACGTTTACGACTTACTTTTTCCCCGTAGGTGATGGGATTCGGGATATTGTGGCGGAGTGGGTACGGTATCTACGGGAAGTCAAGTTGTGGGGCAATGACGATCCGCTGTTTCCGGCAACGCACATTGCGCTGGGGCCGACGCGGCAGTTTGAAGCAGGGGGATTGGCGCGGAGCCACTGGGGCACGGCCTCTCCAATTCGGGCGATCTTTCGTGAGGCGTTCGAGCACGCGGGCTTGCCATACTTTCATCCCCACAGCATACGAAAGACTCTTGCGAAGCTGGGGGAGCAGGTCTGCCAATCGCCGGAGGAGTTCAAGGCGTGGAGCCAGAACCTGGGGCATGAGCAGGTGCTTACCACGTTTATGAGCTATGGCAAGGTGGCCGCTGACCGGCAGGGAGAGATTATTCGGGGAATCGGTAGTTTCCGGCCATCAAAGCAGCCCGACGTGGAAGGCATCGCGGAAGCTGTATTCAAGAAATTTCAGAGTGCTGGTGCGGCTCTTCCATCTGGGCAGTAGCGTGCTCGTCCTATGCCGCCGAGCCACGAAACGGCAGCACCTTGCCGCCGCGCTGGGCTTGTTCCAGATAATCGGCCCAGCCCTGCATCATCCTGGCGCGCGGCTCCAGGTAGAGAGCATGGTTGTAGGCTGCGCTGACGGCATTGCGCGGCGCGTGGGCAAGCTGCAACTCGATGTGGTCATGGTTGTAGCCCTGCTCATGCAGAATGGTGGAGGCCAGCCCACGGAAGCCGTGGCCGGTCATGCGGCCCTTGTAGCCCATGCGCTCCAGCGCCTTGAGGATGGTGTTGTTGCTCATCGGCTTCTTGGCGTTGCGGTCGCCGGGGAAAAGCCATTCGCTTTTGCCCGTCAGTGTCCGCAGAGTGTCCAGCACTTCCAATGCCTGCCGGGAAAGGGGAACGATGTGCGGCGTCCGCATCTTCATGCGCTCGGCGGGAATGTCCCAGCGGGCGGTCTCCGGGTCGAACTCGGCCCACTTTGCGCCGATTAGCTCGCTGGTGCGCACAAAGGTGAGAGCCATCAACTTCATGGCCAGCCGTGTAACGTGCGTACCCTGATAGACCTCTATCGACCGGAGCAGTTCGGGCAATTCGCGCGCATCCACGCGGGCATAGTTGACCTTGCGGTTGGATTTCAGAATATCGCTGGGGCGAATCTCGCTGGCAGGGTTGCGCGTGGCGTATCCGTGAGCAATGGCAAAGCGAAAGACTTGTCCGGTTGTCTCCAGGGCGCGCTTGGCAATGTCCCGCGCGCCGCGTTGCTCAATTGCTTTGGTCATGGCCACCAGTTCCGGGGCTTCAATCAAAGCGATGGGCCGCGCGCCCAGGCAGGGAAGAATGTCGGCGTCCATGCGGCGCTTCACGTAGTCCACATGGCGGGGGCTTTTGCCATCCTGCCAGTGAGCCAGCCACAGGCGGGCGACACTTTGGAAGGAATTCTCTGACGATGCTTTTTCGGCCTTGCGCTCGGCCATAGGGTCTGTGCCAGTGGCCAGCAACTTGCGCGCCGCAACGTGGCGCTCTCTTGCCAGAGACAGGGAGACATCGGGATAGCTTCCGAAGGTCATCAACTTTTCGCGGCCATCAAAGCGATACTTCCAGCGCCAGAGCTTGCCGCCCGGCGGGGTGATCCAAAGGTACAGCCCTCCACCATCGCTCATGCGATAGGCGGAAGCCTTGGCCTTTGCTTTGCGGATTTCTGTATCAGTGAGCGCCACGGCAAGCCCTCCAATCGCCCGTATGGGAAGATACCCCCAGGGGGAAAGTCAACATACCCCCAAATGTACCCCCACCGGAACGTGGCTTCCATAGTACCCCGTTGGACGGGTTAAATCAATAAACCATTTGTTTTGAGAGTTTTTGTGCTTAAGATTGGACTTGCTAGGATGTCTTTGGAAGGGTTACTGGCGGAGAGAGGGGGATTCGAACCCCCGATAGAGCTTTTGACCCTATAACGGTTTAGCAAACCGCCGCCTTCAGCCACTCGGCCATCTCTCCGTGGTTGCCATCATGAGTATATAGGATGGCCGGGGCTTCGCGGAAAGCCTTTCATGGGAATCTGCTTTGCGGCCGGGATTCAGGCGTGCTTTGAGCGTATTTTGATTTATTCTTCGACTCATTGCATTTGCGTGAAGAGGATGCCGATGGCCCTGTCTTCGCGTCCGTTTCGAGGGCGCAAACTCACATTGCTGCCGCTGCTGATGGCCACCTATTTCATGGTGTCGGGCGGCCCTTATGGGATTGAAGACATTCTGGGCGGCGCGGGTTTTGCCGGCGGGCTGCTGATCCTGATCTTGCTGCCGCTGGTGTGGAGCCTGCCGACGGCGTTGATGATTGGCGAGCTGGCGAGTGCGATCCCGGCCGATGGCGGGTTTTATGTGTGGGTCCGGCGCGGGCTGGGGCCGTTCTGGGGCTTTCAGGAGGCGTGGCTTTCGCTGACGGCGAGCATTTTTGACATGGCGATTTATCCTGCGCTGTTTGTGCTGTATCTGGGCAAGCTGGCCCCGACGCTGACGGCCGGGCATCGCTCGGCGCTGTGGATTGTTGCGATCATTGGCATTTGTGCGGTGTGGAACCTGCTGGGTGCGCGGCCGGTCGGTGATGGAGCGACCTGGATGTTTGGGTTGCTGCTGGCTCCTTTTGCGGTGCTGTGCGGCTATGCGGTGATGCACGGCATGGAGCATGGGGCTTCGCTGACGGTGGCCGAGCATTGCGGCGGCGCCGGCGTGGGCACGGCGATTCTGGTGGCGCTGTGGAATTACATGGGCTGGGACAATGCCTCCACCGTGGCGCAGGAGGTGGAACGTCCGCAGCGGAATTATCCGCGCGCGATGGTGTGGGCCATTGTGCTGGTGACGGCGACGTATGCGATTCCGCTGGCAGCCATGCGGGTAGCCGGGGTGAATTGCACGGACTTTCAGACGGGAGCATGGGCCGACGCAGCCACGCATCTGGCCGGGCGCTGGCTGGGAGTGGCGATTGTGGCGAGCGGCACATTGAGCGCCGTGGGCATGTTTAATGTGCTGATGCTCTCGTATACGCGGCTGCCCTATGCCATGGCAGAAGATGGCATGCTGCCACGGGTGCTGGCGCGGCGCAACCGGAGGGATGTGCCCTGGGTGGCCGTGCTGGTCTGCGCAATGGGATGGGCATGGGCGGCCCAGATGAGCTTTGAGCGGCTGCTCTCGATGGACATTATTTTGTACGGTGGAAGTCTGATTCTCGAGTTTGCCGCGCTGGTGGCGTTGCGGCTGCGCGAGCCGCATCTGGCAAGGCCGTTCCGCGCCGGCAATTTAGTGTTTGCGGTGCTGCTGGGGGTGGTTCCGGCGGGGTTGATTGGATTTGCCGGGTATTTATCGCGTCGAGAGCAGATGGCCGGCATGCCGGCGCTGCTGTTTGCCGCGCTGCTGGCCGGTGGAGGACCTGTTGCCTATCTGATCAGATGGTTGGGGAGAAGATGGGCGGCGCAGCCCGGGGTGTTGCCGGCCGCCCAGGATTGATGGCTACTTTTTGGCTGATGCCGCGGCGGCCTTTGCATCCTTGAAATTCTGCACCGAGCGGACGACACGGTCACGCGCGTAGGCTGCATCATGCCAGCCCTGAATTTCGACACGCTTGCCTTCCAGATCCTTGTAGATCGAGAAGAAATGGGTAATTTCCTTGAGCATGTGCGGATAGATTTCCGAGTAATTCCAGACGTCGCTGTAGCGGGGGTTGTTTTTGCCCACCGCGAGAATTTTTTCGTCGAGTACGCCCTGGTCGAGCATTTCAAGCACGCCAATGGGGCGCACGCGCTGCAGGCAGCCGGGGAAGCTGGGCGCATCGACCAGCACCAGCACGTCGAGGGGGTCGCCGTCATCGCTCAACGTGGACGGGATGAAGCCGTAGTCCCCAGGATAGTGAACCGGCGAGTAGAGGTTGCGGTCGAGGCGGAAGACGTGCAGTTCTTTGTCGTATTCGTACTTGTTGATGCCTTCGAGCGGTATTTCAATTACCGCGTTGACGACTTCAGGAACGTTTTCCCCGGGAGGCAATTCCAAATAATTGGCCATAAATTTCCTTGCTTAGTGAGTCTTGGTTATCGCCAGATACGTCATGTTCGGGCGTTTGGGTATAGAACCTTTTATAATCAAGCATGATGAAGGCGCATGTCCATGTCACGTTAAAATCCACTGTGCTTGACCCGCAGGGCCAGGCGATCCACAACGCACTCAAAAAGATGCAGTATCGCGGTGTGGAAGCCGTGCGGCAGGGCAAGTATTTTGTGCTGACGCTTGATGATTCGCTGGATGCCGAGACGGCCCAGAAAGAAGTAGAGCGGATTGCACGCGAAGTGCTCACCAATCCCGTGATTGAAGAGTTTCGTTTCCATCTGGAAGACACAAAGTAGCAGCGGCACAGGCGCGGCGCGGTCTGGCGTATGCTTTGCAGCGTAGCCGTCTGTGGCGAGTGTGCCTGCGAATGCAGGAAAGGCGCCCTGAATTATGTGCGGCATTGTTGGATACGTCGGTAAGCGGAAAGAAGTTGTTCCGGTCATCATCGAGGGGCTGCGCCGACTGGAGTACCGCGGCTATGACTCGGCAGGCATTGCGATCGGTGGTCAGGGAGATGGGCTGGAGTTACGCCGCGCCCCTGGCAAGCTGCGTCGGCTGGAAGAGGTGATTCGCGAGCGTCCCCTCGAAGGCACCTATGGCATTGGCCATACGCGCTGGGCCACGCATGGCCGTCCCACCGAGGAGAATGCGCATCCTCACCGCGACTGCACTGGCCGCGTTGTGGTGGTGCATAACGGCATTGTGGAGAACTACCTGGCACTCAAGCATGAGCTGACGGCCAAGGGCCACAAGTTCGTTACCGAAACCGATACAGAGGTCATTGCGCACCTGATTGAACAGGAGTTGCGCGAGGCCAAGGATGCCGGGACTCCGCTGGCCCTGGACGAAGCGGTGCGCCGGGCGATTCGCCGGCTGACGGGAGCTTTTGCCATCGGAGTGATCAGTGCCGATGAGCCGAATACGATTGTGGCCGCTCGCAATGGCCCGCCCGCGATTGTGGGCCTGGGCGAGGGCGAAAATTTTATGGCCTCGGATGTACCGGGCATTCTGCATCACACGCGTGATCTGTACTTTCTGGAAGACGGCGATATGGCTGTGCTGAAACCAGAAGGCGTGCGCCTGATGGACTTCGCGGGCAAGCCGATCGAGCGCAAGGTGCAGCGCATACAGTGGGATCCAATTCAGGCCGAAAAGGGTGGCTACAAGCACTTCATGCTCAAGGAGATTTTTGAGCAGGCACGCTCGATTCGCGAGACCACGCTGAGCCGCATCTCGCTCGACAGCGCTAAAGTCTTTCTGAGTGAAATGCAGATCAGCGAAGAAGAATTTCGCTCGGCGACCAAGATCAACATTGCCGCCTGCGGCACGAGCTGGCATGCGGCCATTGCGGGCAAATTTATGATTGAGCGGCTGGCCCGCGTTCCGGTCGAGGTGGATTATGCGAGCGAGTTCCGGTATCGGGATCCGATCATTGATCCGCATTCGCTGGGGCTGCTGATTTCGCAGTCAGGAGAGACAGCCGACACACTGGCAGCGCAGCGCGAAATGGTCGCCAAGGGTTCAAAGACGGTGGCCATCTGCAATGTGGTCGGTGCGGCCCTGGCGCGTGAGGCGCATGGCACCATTTATACGCACGCCGGACCCGAGATTGGAGTGGCCTCCACAAAGGCTTTTACCGCGCAGATTGTGGCGCTGTTCCTTTTTGCGCTGCATTTGGCGCAGGTGCGCGGTGCGGTAGCAGAGGACGAGAGCCGGCATCTGCTGGAGGAATTGATCGCCCTGCCGGGCAAGGTGCTGGAGGTGCTGCGCACCTGTGATGCGGAATGCGAGCGGTTGGCCCGCACGTACTCCAGCGCGAAGGATTTTCTGTTTCTCGGGCGCGGCATTCACTACCCGATGGCACTGGAAGGCGCACTGAAGCTCAAGGAAATCTCCTACATCCATGCCGAGGGTTATCCGGCCGGCGAGATGAAGCACGGCCCGAATGCATTGATTGATGAGAACCTGCCTGTCGTGGTGGTTGCGACCAAAGACCCGAACGACGCGGGCTCATGTCTGCGCTATGAGAAGACGCTCTCCAATATTCAGGAAGTGACAGCGAGATCAGGCAAAGTCATTGCCGTGGCGGTGCACGGCGATGAGGATATTGCACAGGTTGCCGATGAGGTGATCTATGTGCCCTCAGCGCCGGAGCTGCTGCTGCCCGTGATGGATGTGCTGCCACTGCAACTGCTTGCGTATCACATTGCGGTGCGCCGGGGTTGCGATGTGGACCAGCCCAGGAATCTTGCAAAGTCAGTGACAGTGGAGTAGCCGGGAACGCCTGCCCCTCAAAAGCGATAGCCCGGCTTCAGTTCACACTGGAAGACGGTGGAGTTTTCACTCTGCTTGCTCTGTTCTGAATTGCAGGTTGCCCAGCGCATGTACAGGCCGCTTGAAAGAGGGAAGACAGTGGACTCGTTGCCGACTTTTGCGAGAATACTGGGACCTTCCGCACTGGGGGGCAGCGTGAAGTGCATATCCCTGCCGAAGATGACCGGGTAAGACTCTCGAAGCTGGGACGAGATGGAGTTGCGATAGACCTCTGCCTCCACCAGAAATGTGGCAGTGTCCGACCAGTCCAGTGCAGAAACCGTAATGGCGCGGGTTGGCTTGACTGACTCATGAATATGCACGCGCGTGAAAGGGCAAGGTCCGGCAATGCACAACACTCGCACATTGCGGAATTCATTGCTGGAGCCAGCCTGCAAGGTAATGCTTCCCTTGGTTGCTTTCCAGAATCCGTTGGGAGAGCAGGGCGCCTGATGATGGCACGGAAGATTGCCATGATTGATGACCTCGAAGGTTTTCACCGCGGTTCCGATATTCGTCATGGTCTGTGCATTCACTGTGTAACGGATGATGACGTGGGAAACGCCGGTTTGCTTCCGCTTCTCCGCCACGGTTGAGTGTGTATCCCGCTCTCGGAGAGGGATGACGTAGAGCTTTCTGAGATTAGAACGGGGCGTGAGCGGAAGATTCATGATGTAGGGCGCATACCCGCTCTTGCGCACAATCAGCGCAGCGTTTTGAGGCCGCCGGATGCCTGTGCGGAAAGCCAGCTTGAAATAACCGGAGCGGTCAGACTCGGCGCTTGCAATCGTGGTGCCGTCGGATACGGTGAGCTTGGCGTGGTCGATGGCAACCTGTTTGCGCGGGTCAGCGCTGCTGCGTAAAACGGTGCCCTGAATCATGATGATCCGGGGCTGCCAGTGAGTCGCCAGCACGGTGAGTCCGGCTGCCAGCAATGCTCCCGCTAACACCAGACCTGCCAGGAGGATGCCCTTCTTCTTTCGCATCGCTTCAAAATCTCCGTAGTCTGTAAGACGCTTTCGGGCGAACCAGGGCGGCTTGTGTTTACGAATATCGTGAGGCTATCTGTGTGCATCCTATGACGTTGGAGCCGGCAAGCAGATGCTCAATCGTGCGCCGGCCGCGGGAGAGGGTGATTCGATTTCAGTGGGCACGGTGCGATGCAAAACGACCTGCGTCAGGATGACGACGAACCGGTGATGACTCGACGAGAACTGCTGCGCCAATTAGCCTGTGCTTCGCTGGCTTTGCCGGCCGTACAGCAGGCGCCGGGATTTTCCAGGCACAGCCAGAATGAGCAAGAGAGCGGGCAACCAGCAAAATTACCCTCGCCTTCAAAGCTGACAGCCGAGGACGATAAGTTTCTCAACGATCTTGAGGTGGCGAGTTTTCGCTTTTTCTGGGAGCAGGCCAGCACCAAAACCGGCCTGATCAAAGACCGCTGCAAGGTTGCCGGCAAAGACACGAGCACTGTAGCCAGCATCGCCTCAAGCGGGTTCGGATTGACCGCGATCCGCATTGCCCAGAAGCGTGGATTTATCTCCTATGAGCAGGCCCGGCTGCGCGTGGTGCAGTCGCTCTCATTTCTCTGGCACAAAATGCCGACGCATCGCGGCTTCTTCTTTCATTTCGCAGACATGGACACGGGGCAAAGAGTGTGGCAGTCTGAGCTCTCGTCAGTGGATACTGCGATCCTGCTCTGCGGAGTGTTGATGTGCCGCGCTCACTTTTACAGAGACAGGGACATTCTAGCGCTTGCGCACGCAATTTTTGACCGCGTGGATTGGACGTGGCTTTCAGAAGATACCGAATTGCTGTCGATGGGATGGACGCCGGAGCTTGGCTTTATTCCGTCGCGATGGGGCCAATACAGCGAGCTGATGATGATCTATCTGCTCGGGATGGGATCGTATTCGCATCCTTTACCGCCGGATACCTGGCTGGCATGGAAACGCAACCATTTTGCGTACGATGGCCTGCGCTACATCGGGTCTTACGCGCCTCTTTTTGTTCACCAGTATTCGCAAGCCTGGTTTGACTTCAGGAACAAGCGTGACAGGTTTGCCGATTATTATCTGAACTCGGTGATTGCGACCGATGCTCACCGCATCTTTTGTCTGCAGTTGAGCCGGGAGTTTCCTGATTACAGCAACTCGCTGTGGGGTATCACTGCTTCTGATTCGCAGCACGGCTATGTGATCTGGGGTGGGCCGCCGGCCATGGGGCCGATTGATGGAACCGTGGTGCCTTGTGCCGCAGGCGGGTCACTGCCATTTCTGCCTGCGCAGACAATGCGGGTGCTGCGGAACATCCGCGATCATTATCCGAAGGCCTGGTGCCGGTATGGGTTTGTGGATGCCTTCAATCCCTTGACCGGCTGGTATGACACAGACGTGATCGGCATTGATGTGGGCATCATCATGCTGATGGCAGAGAATGCGCGCAGCGGATTTGTGTGGGAGACCTTCATGAAGAATCCTGAAGCGCGGCGCGGAATGGCGGCTGCCGGATTTACCTCCTACGTTCCTAAAGGGAATTATCCTTAGTTATGCGTGTCGCGAGGAGTATCCATTGACGGCAACAAGAAGCTATATCTGTCAGTTACAAAGGGAATCGCGCGCTGCAAAGGCGAGACACCGGCATGCCCGCTTTGGAAAGAGTCTTCATTTCATTGCTGCGCAGGCCAACCTCTCTGAGACAAATCTCTTCTCAGTACAACTAGAGTTGGTGTCGTAAACGAAAACACATTATTGCCGTGTAGTTCTAGTCTGTATTCCTGACGGATTTCATCCGCGCGTTTCTGCCCGAAGAGGGTTTGTGGGACCAGCTCCAGCAAGTTGCAAGACAGGGTCTAAATCAGCAACTGGCACGTTTTTTATCGGAGCGCCTGAGATGAGTCCATACTCCCCCCGTCCATCTCTGGGGATTGCACTTCGCTGCATTCTCCTCGTAGTCCTGATTTTCGCGGCAGTTCCAGGAGCCATTGGTCAGTTTCGAGGTTCTCTGTCGGGAACAGTGACGGACCCGACCGGGGCTGTGATCCCTGGCGCTGAAGTTACGCTGCGCGACCTCTCTACCAACCACACGCTCAGAGCTAAGACGAATCGCAGTGGCGTGTATGTCTTTAATCAGCTGCCGCCCAGTCATTTCGAGCTCACCGTGAGCAGCAAGGGATTCCGCACAAAAGTGCTGCCCGATCTTGGCATTGTTCCTGAGCAGCCCAACACCAAAGATGTGCAGATGCAGGCTGGCTCTGCCGCACAGACCGTGACAGTCAACGGCAACCAGACGCCGCTGCTTGAGACCTCTACGGCCAGCATTGGCGGCACCATTACCAGCCGCCAGATTCAGCACATGCCTTCTTTTGGGCGCGATCCGTTTCAACTGGCGCAGTTGGCACCGGGCGCTTTTGGCAACGGAGCCCAGTCGGCCGGTGGAGGCGCTTCATCACTGCCCGGCAGCAACCGGGGATCGACCGGAGCCGCGGGTGGTATTTTCACGACTGAGAATGCGCCGCAGATCGTCGCGAATGGCGATCAAAACGAAAACAATGGAATCTCGATTGACGGCATCAGTACGGTGAGCGCGGTGTGGGGAGGAGCCTCAGTCATTACGCCGAGTGAGGATTCGATTCAGGCGATAAAAATTGTTACGAATTCTTACGATGCGGAGAATGGACGCTTCAGCGGCGCGCAGATTCAGGTTATTTCCAAGTCTGGAACGAATCGCGTGCATGGCAGCGCATTCCTGCTTGCGTATCGTCCTGGCCTGAACGCCTATCAGGCATGGAATGGCCCGGGAAGTCTCGCCGCCGGCACGCCAGCCTCGCGCGGGTTGACAAAAGATACGCAGCGCTACAACCAGTGGGGAGGCAGCATCGGCGGTCCTTTCTGGAAAAATCATCTCTTCGGCTTTTTTAACTACGAAACGCTCCGCAACAATACAGTGACCACCTCGCTCGGCTGGTATGACACGCCGCAGTTTGACGGACTGGCGCCGGGCGGCAGCATTGCGTCGAAGTTTCTTACGATAGCGGGTGCAGGCGTCAGTAACCTCGGGCAGGTAGCTGTTTCCTGCGATCAGATTGGACTTGTGGAGGGCCAGAATTGCCGCACCGTGCATGGTGGCCTCAACATCGGTACTCCACTCACCAACGGGCTCGGCCATCAGGACACGAGTTACTCCAGTTCCAGTAATCCTGGCGTGGGGAATGGGTTGGGCAATACTCCGGATATCGCCGAGTACACCACGGCGAATCCCACCACGATCAATGACGCCCAGTACAACGGCCGCTTTGACGCAGACATCGGCGCTAAGGACCGCGCCACTTTCACTATTTATTGGGTGCCGGAGACAACTACAAATTACAACGGTACGGTTCGGCCCTATAACTTCTGGCATCATGATTCCATCAATGACGCTTTCTCTGGTATTTGGGACCACACATTCTCGCCGACGCTGTTGAATGAGGCTCGCGCCAATGCCGCAGGCTGGCGTTGGAATGAGATTCAGTCCAACCCTCAAGCGCCTTTTGGTCTGCCGCAGGACAATATTTCGCAGATCGGCAATCTGAACAACAGCTCGCCCGGTACGACCTTTAACTACTTTGGCGCAGCCGGCCCCAGCGTCTTTGACCAGTGGACCTACAGCTATGACGATGTGCTCACCAAGGTTGCCGGCAATCACAATCTGAAGTTCGGTGGAGGCCTCACACGCCTCTATTACCTGAGCGAAGTGCCTTATGCGGCGCGCCCCAACTATACGTTCTATAACGTGTGGGACTTTCTCAACGATGCGCCTGAGGCAGAGTCTGGCACCTTCAATCCGCTCACGGGCACGCCCACGATCAACCGCCAGGATGATCGCGAGGATATCTGGGACGCATTCGTGCAGGACGACTGGAAGGTGAGTTCGGCGCTGACTCTGAATCTGGGCTTGCGCTGGTCCTATTTTGGCCCGCTCTCTTCCAAGGAAAACAATCTCAGCATTGTGGAGTTTGGCTCTGGAGCTGCCATGCTGACCAACATGCACATGCGGCTGGGGGGAAATCTCTACAACTCGCAGAAGCAGAACTGGGGCCCGCAATTCGGCTTTGCCTGGAGTCCGGCCCGCGAAAACGGGCACATGGTATTTCGTGGCGGATTTGGCCTGAACTATAACCAGGAAGAGATTGCGATTGCCGCGAATGGAGTCAACAACGTTCCGCTGGTGGTGAACTCAAGCTTCAGCAGTACTTCACCTACGCAGATCAACCCTGACATTGTGTATGGAGTGCCGGGCAACGTTCACTCGCTGCTGGGTTATCCAGCCAATCCCAATGCGATTGTCAGCTTCAACGCGGCCCACCTGCCGAACTCGGGCACGGTGGTGCTTGCGGCATTTCCGGCGAGCATTCCCACGCAGTACACCTATCACTATTCGCTCGATAGCCAGATACAGTTTTGGAAAGAGTGGGTTGCCACGCTGGGCTATCAAGGCAGTACCAGCTGCCACACCATCACGCAGGAAAATCTCAATGTCTACGCGGATGCGATGCACATTCCGTTTAATCCGGCAGTCGATGGGATCAATTACTACAGCAATGAGGGCAATGCCAACTACAACGCAATGCTGGCGACGCTCAAGCACCAGTTTTCTCATGGATTTATGGCTGAGGCGCAATACACATGGTCCAAGAGCATGGACGACGGCTCGCAGCCTTATTACGAGGATCCCTATCCTTATGATCCACGGCTAGCGTGGGGGCGTTCAGACTATGACGTGCAGAATGCGTTTCGGCTTTATGGGCTGTGGCAACCGAATTACTTCCATAACCAGAACGGTCTGCTGGCCAAGACCCTTGGCGGTTGGACGCTGAGCGGAATTCTCAATCTCGACACCGGTTTTCCATGGACGCCTACCTTCAATGGCGTGCAGAATGGCCAGCTCTATTACAGTGGCAGCGGTTATGGAACGTTGCGTCCAGCGGCGTATCTTGGCGGCGCAGGACATGACATGAGCAATCAAGCCCTGGAGGCAGGACGCCCCAATGTCAACTATCCGCAGGGCAGTCTCGCCTACTTCACGATTCCGTCCTACACCCCGGTGACGGCTCCGTTCCCGGCGCAATTTGCCGCGCCGCCACGGCCAGGGGTTGCGCGCAATTCCTTCACGGGGCCGGGCTATCGCGATCTCGATGCGACGCTCACGAAGGCGTTCGGCCTTCCGAACAACAGAATTCTCGGCGACCATGCAGCATTGGAGCTTCGCGTGGACGCCTTCAATGTGTTCAATACAGTGAATCTGAATCCTGGGAGTATCGACACGAGCATTGCGAATCAGAGCGGGTCCACATTTGTGAGCAACCCCACCTTCGGCCAGGCTCGTAGCGCTCTCGGCTCACGCACTGTCGACATGCAGGCGCGCTTCAGCTTTTAACGGGCCGCATCCGTTGCGCCGCAAAGGGAAGGGGGCTTTACCCTTCGTGGTTTTTTCCGGGTGCCCTCAGGATCGTTCCGGCTTCGGCGGAAATTCGGGGTGGCGAATCTCCACTTCCGCCGGATGCGAGGAAGCGACTACGCCGAAGAGGCCGGGCATCTGGGGTAAGTCGCGAAGATGCCAGGGAAGAACAATGCCGGCCCCGTTCTCTGCATGCACAAGGAATGGGCCCGATGCCGGAGCGAGCCCGGTGGTGGTGTGGCGCAGATGCGGATAGACGCCCCGCCCTTCGGCCTTGCCTAAGGCCTCTTTGCGCGTCCAACAGCGAAAAAACGCTGCATCCTGTTCGCTCGGCGGCAAGGCGTTCATCTCCAGGTGCTCTGAAGATGTGAGCACGCGACGCCAGAGGCGCGGGTCAATTGCGTGTGGTGCCTGAATGTCCAGGCCAATCTCGGTGCTGCTGGCAATGGCCAGTCCACACCATGCTTCAGAATGGCTCAGGTTAAAGGTGAGCGCGCCGGCTGCTGCGTGGGCCTCATCGAGTGCCGGCTTTCCATGATCATTTCTGCGGAAGCGAACCTCCGCGGCCGAAAGGCCAAGATACCCTGCGAGAATCTGCCGCATGCCCGTATGCGAGCGTACCCAGCGTGCACGATGCCGGGCCACGCGAAAGCGGGCCGCGCGCTGCTGCTCGGCGGCGCTGAGAGGCAGCATTTCGCCTTCGCTCAGAGGCTCGTCGCCGACCTGCCAGAGCCAGACATGGAGGACGCCGGGCGGGGGCGCGGGCCAGGAGCATGGCTCGCCGGTGGGCTGTGGTGCGGATCGGATCATCTGTCTCTCATTGTGCCAGTGAAGGAACTGCCGGAAAAGCGGCCGGCCCCGCCTCAAATGAGACAATGAAGGTTACGCGCAGGAAGGGGCTGCCGGCTCCGAATCCTGTATTTTGAAGCAGTCAGGGAAGCACAGAGTCTATGTCCATCATGCTGGAAGCACATCCATTACAGACCTCGATTCGCCAGCGCACGGCCCGTCTGGGCGTGATCGGCCTCGGCTATGTTGGCCTGCCGCTGGCGATGATGTATACCCGCGCAGGCTTTCAGGTTACCGGGTTTGATGTCGATCCTGGAAAGGTCGCGACGCTGAACAGCGGCGGCTCATATATCAAGCGCATCCTGCCGGAAGAAATTCAGCAGCTGCGCGAGATCGGCTTCAAGGCGACGACGGATTACGCCGACATCAGCCAGATGGATGCGCTGATGATCTGCGTGCCCACTCCCCTCAATGAGCATCAGGGACCAGACATGACCTATATCGAAGATACGGCGCGGGCCATGGGGCCGCATCTGCGCGCCGGTCAACTGGTCATTCTGGAGAGCACTACTTATCCCGGCACCACGGAGGAAGTGTTGATTCCGCTGCTCGAAGAGATGAGCGCCACTGGTCTGCGGGCATTCCGCGAAGGCCGCGACGAAGCCTCGTGCTTTCACGTGGCGTATTCTCCCGAGCGCGAAGACCCCGGCAATACGACTGTCGATCGCGCGGATATTCCGAAGGTGATCGGTGCCCCGGCGGAGCTGACGCGCACCCTGGCCGGTGAGCTCTATCACTGTATCTTCAAGAAGATTGTTCCTGTCTCAAGCGCAGCCGCCGCTGAGATGACCAAGTTGCTTGAGAATATCTACCGCTGCGTGAACATTGCTCTGGTGAATGAACTCAAGCTGCTGTGCCAGCGCATGGATCTCGATATCTGGGAGATCATTCACGCGGCTCGCACCAAGCCGTTTGGTTTTCAGGCTTTCTATCCCGGGCCGGGGCTGGGCGGTCACTGCATCCCGATTGATCCCTTTTATCTCTCATGGAAAGCCAAGGAAGTGGATTTTTCGACGCGGTTCATTGATCTCGCGGGCGAAATCAATACTTCGATGCCGTACCACGTGGTGGAGTCAGTGATTGCTGCTCTCAACGATCACGGCAAGGCGCTGAAGGGCAGCCGCATTCTGGTGCTCGGGCTGTCTTATAAAAAGGACATCGATGATCTTCGCGAGTCGCCATCGCTGGCTTTGATTGAGCTGCTGCGCAAGCGAGGGGCAGACGTCTCCTATAACGATCCGTTCTTTCCAGAGGTGGGGCATGGACGGCATTACGATCTGAATATGACCTGCACGCCGCTTGAGAATCTGGATCGCTACGACTGCATTTTGATTGCGACCGATCACTCCGACTATGACTACGCTCGCATTGTGCGCGAGGCCAGGCTGGTGGTGGATACTCGCAATGCCACCGGCGGTTTGACTGCAAGCAACGTGGTACGTTGCTAAGCAAGATTTGAAAGGATGCATGCATGAAAGTTCTGATCACAGGCGCGGCAGGGTTCATTGGGTCTTCTCTTGCCAAGCGAGCCGTCGCGGATGGCCATTCGGTGATTGGCGTGGACAACCTGATCACCGGAAACAGGGAGAACCTTGCCTCGGTCGAAGCCGCCATGGACTTTCATGTCGCGGACATTCGTAACCGTGAACAGATGCAGGAGTTGTGCCGGGGCGTCGACGTGATCTTTCACGAGGCGGCGCTGCCCTCTGTGCCTAAGTCGGTACTCGATCCGCTCACAAGCCATCAGCACAATGTAGAGGGCACTGTCAGTGTGCTGCTCGCAGCGAAGGAGCAGAAGGTCAGGCGAGTGGTGTATGCCGCCTCCTCTTCTGCATATGGAGAATCGCCCACCTTGCCGAAGCATGAAAACATGATTCCGGCACCGATCTCACCCTACGCCGTGCAAAAGCTGACGGGCGAGTATTACATGCAGTCCTTTCAGCGTGTGTATGGAATGGAGACGGTCTGCCTGCGTTACTTCAATGTCTTTGGGCCGTTTCAGGCGGCTGACTCGCCTTACTCGGGCGTGCTGGCCAAGTTCATTACCTCGCTGCTGCAGGGCGAAGCGCCCACCATTTATGGAGACGGCCAGCAGAGCCGGGACTTTACTTACATCGACAACGTGGTAGACGCCAACTTTCTGGCGGCTACGGCAGAGGCAGAGGCTGTCAGTGGCAAGGTGTATAACCTCGCCTGCGGAGAGCGCCATTCATTGCTGGACACGTTTCGCATTCTTGCGGAGATGACAGGCTTTGCCGGCGTGCCTATTTTCGGCCCTGCCCGCAACGGTGACATCTTGCACTCGCTGGCCGATATCAGCCTGATACGGCAAGAATTGGGCTATCAGCCGCAGGTGAACTTTAAAGAAGGACTGCAGCGGACGGTTGCATGGTATGCGGAAGCCCTGAAGACGCAGGCGCCGTTGCCAATCTGATAATCGTCCCGATCTCTGTTTCAAATGCAAAAGCCCCTGCGAATGCAGGGGCTTTTGCTTATAGGAACACTTCTCAAGGAACTCGCGGGATTGTATTGACGAGGGGATGAAGTTTCAAGGCGGCAATGAACGCCTAAGGAGCCTCTGATTAAGTTCCGAATCCGCGTCATTGGCGTCTAATGATGTAGGAGTAACGAGGACGCGATGCGCCAGATAACATTTGCCTGCCAGCCGAGTTTCGAGAAGTATTCCCG